>Ga0182038_10000675_pt1 | contig 17483 bp, 17 predicted proteins | sample sta12Can44000108_FD_125976 | JGI IMG/M metagenome (GOLD analysis project Ga0182038, IMG submission 125976) | Lab enrichment of tropical soil microbial communities from Luquillo Experimental Forest, Puerto Rico - statanox.12C.anox.44.000.108 | ecosystem: Environmental > Terrestrial > Soil >...
GCCACCCCGCTGCAGCGCCTGTCGCACATCACCACCGACCTTCAGGAAGGCGTGATGAAGACCCGCATGCAGCCCATCGGCAATGCCTGGGCCAAGCTGCCGCGCATCATCCGCGACCTCTCGGTCGAAATGAACAAGAAGATCGACCTGCAGATGCTGGGCGCCGAGACCGAACTCGACCGCCAGGTGCTGGAGCTGATCAAGGATCCGCTGACCCATATGGTGCGCAACTCGGCCGACCACGGCCTGGAAGCCACCGAGGAACGCCGCCGCATCGGCAAGCCGGAAGTCGGTAAGATCGTACTGAACGCCTTCCACGAGGGCGGCCATATCATCATCGAGATCGCCGACGACGGTAAGGGTCTGAACATCGCCCGCATCCGCGAGAAGGCGATTCAGAACGCCCTGGCCAGCGAGGCCGAGCTGGACCAGATGACCGATCAGCAGATCGCCCAGTTCATCTTCCGCGCCGGTTTCTCGACCGCCGAAAAGGTGACTTCGGTGTCGGGCCGCGGCGTCGGCATGGACGTGGTGCGCACCAATATCGAAAAGATCGGTGGCACCATCGAGCTGAAGACCCAGCAGGGCAAGGGCACCAGCTTCATCATCAAGATTCCGCTGACCCTGGCCATCGTCTCGGCCCTGATCGTCGAATGTGGCGGCGAACGCTTCGCCATTCCGCAGATCAGCGTGCTGGAACTGGTCCGCACCACCGCCAATTCCGAACATGGCATCGAGGTGATCAACAACGCCCCGGTGCTGCGCCTGCGCGACCGCCTGCTGCCGCTGGTGTCCCTGCGGACCCTGCTGCGTCTGGGCGTCGAGGATGGCCGGACCGAGACCTTCATCGTGGTCACCCAGGTCGGCACCTATACCTTCGGCATCATCGTCGACCGCGTGTTCGACACCGAAGAAATCGTGGTCAAGCCGGTGGCTCCGATCCTGCGCCATATCAACATGTTCTCGGGCAACACCATTCTGGGTGACGGCTCGGTGATCATGATCCTGGATCCGAACGGCATCGCCGGCAGCTCGGGCGAACTGGCCGGTGGCGGTCAGGCCGCGACCGAAAGCACCGCGACCCGCGATCTGCATGCCGAGGACCGTCAGTCGATGCTGGTGTTCCGCGCCGGCGGCGACGATCTCAAGGCGGTTCCGCTGGCCCTGGTGGCCCGTCTGGAAGAGATCGAGGTCGCCGAGATCGAGCATTCCCATGGCAAGCCGGTGGTGCAGTACCGCGGCAAGCTGATGCCGCTGGTGATGATCAACAACGACTACGCCCTGCGCGACGAAGGCCGTCAGCCGGTGCTGGTGTTCTCGGACCGCGAGCGCTCGATGGGCCTGGTGGTGGACGAGATCGTCGACATCGTCGAAGAGCGTCTGAAGGTGGAACTGTCGGTCGATCAGCCTGGCCTGATCGGCACGGCGGTGATCGCCGGCAAGGCGACCGACATGATCGACGCCGGTTACTACCTGACCCAGGCCTGGGGCGACTGGTTCGGCTCGCCGGATCAGGAATATCGCAAGGAAGCCGGGACGCATAAGCGTATCCTGCTGGTGGATGACAGCCCCTTCTTCCGCAATCTGCTGACCCCGTTGCTGTCGGTGGCGGGTTATGAAGTGGTGGCGGTGGAAAGCCCCGACCGGGCACTGTCGCTGCGCGAGGCGGGTGACGATTTCGACGCCATCATCTCGGACATCGAAATGCCCGGCATGAACGGTTTCGAATTCGCCCATGCCGTACGTTCGGAAGGCCGCTGGTCGCATATCCCGCTGGTCGCTCTGTCGTCGCATGCTACCGAGAAGGATTTCGAGCGTGGCCGCGAGGTTGGCTTCAACGACTATGTCGCCAAGTTCGACCGTGACGCGCTTCTGCAAACCCTGGTGCAAACCCTGGCCACCAAAGGTGCCGCATGAACCAGCTTGTTCCGTCCGCCAATTCGTCTAAGCGCGGCTCTCAGGAAATCGCCTCGACCGAGGATCACGAGGAATTCGTGACCATGTTCATCGAAGGCCAGATGTTCGGTATTCCCGTGCTGATGGTCCAGGACGTGCTCGGTCCGCAGAAAATCACCCGCATTCCTTTGGCTCCGCCCGAGGTTGCCGGGTCGCTGAACCTGCGCGGCCGCATCGTCACCGCCATCGGCGTGCGCATGCGTCTGCGCCTGAAGCAGCGCGAGGGCGAAGAGCATGGCGAGGGCATGAGCGTCGTGGTCGACATGAAGGGCGAGCTTTACAGCCTGATGGTCGACAGCGTCGGCGAGGTGCTGAGCTTGCCGGCCGCCAAGTTCGAGCGTAATCCTCCGACCTTGGACCCGTTGTGGCGCGAGTTCTCCAACGGCATCTACCGTCTGGAAGACAAGTTGCTGGTGGTGCTGGACGTTCCGCGTCTGCTCGATTTCACCAGGTCCGAAGGTTAACTCATTGGAATCGCAGCCGGGCCTCTTTCGGGGGGCTGGCCGCGTCAAGTCTCGCTGAAAGCGTAGGGTGGCATGAAGTCCTGTCTGATCGTCGATGACTCCAAGGTCATCCGCATGGTGGCCAAAAAGATCCTCCACGAACTGAGCTTCCAGACGGCGGAGGCGGAAGACGGCAAGGTGGCGCTGGATTACTGCCAGAAATCCATGCCCGACGCCGTGCTGCTCGACTGGAATATGCCAGTCATGAGCGGGATCGATTTCCTGCGCGAACTGCGCAAGATGCCGGGCGGCGATCATCCGGTGGTGGTGTTCTGCACTACCGAGAATGACATCGAGCATATTCAAGAGGCCATTACCGCCGGGGCCAACGAATACATCATGAAACCTTTCGACAGCGAGATCCTGCAGGCCAAATTCTCGCAGGTCGGACTCCTCTAAGAAGGAGAGGCCTGCTCATGGCTCTCGATCAGGGTAACAATCGCAGTGGGTCCAGTGATCCAGTGCGCGTGATGGTGGTGGACGATTCCGCCGTCGTGCGCGGGCTGGTGACCCGTATGCTGGAAGAAGATCCGGGTTTCTCGGTGGTGGCGTCGGTCGGCAACGGCCAGATGGCGCTGAATGCGCTCGAACGCCAAAGCATCGAAGTGGTGGTGCTGGATATTGAGATGCCGGTGATGGACGGCCTGACCGCCCTTCCCAAGATGCTGCAGATCGACCCCGACCTGCAGGTGATCATGGCTTCGACCCTGACGCTGAAGAATGCCGACATCTCGTTGCGCGCACTCGAAGCCGGCGCGGCCGACTATATCCCTAAGCCGACCTCGTCGCGCGACATCAGCGGCGGCACCGATTTCAAGCATGAGCTGCTGGACAAGGTGAAGGCGCTGGCGGCGCGTCGCCGCCGGCTGCCGCGCCGCACGGTGTCGTCCACCGGTATGCCGCTGAGCCAGGGGCCGCGCACGCCCTCGACCTTTGCCGGAACCAGCCATGGCGCCGCCGCGCCGGCGACTGCCGGCTCCACAGCCGCCGCTGCCGCTCCGGCGCCCCGGCATTCGCTTTATCCCGGCGGGCAGGTGATCCTGCGCCAGCCGTCGATGGAAGCCCCCGATGTGATTGCCATCGGCTCTTCGACCGGTGGTCCGCAGGCGCTGTTCTCAGTGCTGGGCGCCATCAAGGCCGGCAGCATCCGCCAGCCGATCCTGATCACCCAACATATGCCGGCGACCTTCACCACCATTCTGGCCGAGCATATCACCCGCATCAGCGGTTGGCAGGCGGCAGAGGGGCAGGACGGCGAGGTGGTCAAGACCAACCGCATCTATATCGCGCCCGGCGACTTCCATATGGTGGTCGAGACCAAGGGCGTGGACAAGGTGATCCGCCTGAACAAGAACCCGCCCGAGAACTTCTGTCGTCCGGCGGTGGACCCGATGTTCCGCAGCATCTCGGCCGCCTGGGGGCGGCGTGTGTTGGCGGTGGTGCTGACCGGCATGGGCTCGGACGGCGCTAAGGGCGGGGCCGATGTGGTGAAGGGTGGCGGCACCGTGATCGCCCAGGACGAGGCGAGCAGCGTCGTTTGGGGCATGCCGGGGGCTGCGGCCAATGCCGGCATTTGCAGCGCCGTGTTGCCCTTGACTGAAATTCCGCAGTTCATTCTGCGCCAGGCGCAGAGGCGGTGACCATGTTGAAGCCGGACGATTTCGACTTCCTGGCCAAGCTCCTGAAGGAGCGCTCGGGCCTGATCATTACTCCAGACAAGGCCTATCTGCTGGAAAGCCGGCTGATGCCCTTGGCGCGCACGCGCAATCTGAAGACCTTGGAAGAGCTCATCGGCAAGATGCGCATGCGGGACGAGGCGCTGGCGCGCGAAGTCACCGAGGCGATGACCACCAACGAGTCCTTTTTCTTCCGCGATACCAAGCCCTTCGACCAGTTCAAGGAAACGGTGCTGCCGGCGATGCTGCAGCTTCGCGCCGCCAAGAAATCGCTGCGCATCTGGTCGGCGGCCTGTTCCTCGGGGCAGGAAGCTTACTCGCTGGCGATGATCCTGAAGGAAGAGTCGATCAAGCTGGCCGGCTGGCGCATCGAGATCATCGGTACCGACATCTCGCAGGAAATGCTGGAAAAGGCCAAGGCCGGCCTTTACTCCCAGTTCGAGGTGCAGCGCGGCCTGCCGATCCAGTATCTGATCAAGTACTTCAAGAAAAAGGACGAAAGCTGGCAGATCGATCCGGCCATTCGCGCCATGGTGCAGTTCAGGGAATTCAACCTGCTGCAGGACATGAAGATGCTGGGCCAGTTCGACGTGGTGTTCTGTCGCAACGTGCTGATCTATTTCGATCAGCCGACCAAGTCCCGCGTGCTGGACAATATCTCGCGCCAGATGCCCGACGATGGCTTCCTCTATCTGGGCGGCGCCGAGACGGTGCTGGGTATTTCCGACCGCTTCAAGCCGATGCCCAATCAGCGCGGCATCTATTGCGTGTCGCGCGATCCGGCCCCTGGTGGACTGAGCTTCGGGGCTCCGCGCTAAGGTGGTGACGCATCTGGCCTTCCAGTGGGGCATTTCCTCTCTGTTCGGCTGGGGCGTCTATGGCCTCAATCTGGCTTTGCATGGCCGGGCGGAAGACCGCGCCATCAGCACGCTTTGCCCCTTCCATCCCGATCATCTGGGGCTGGATAAGGCGCGGCTGTGGGCCCTGCGTGATTTCATTGATCTGAGCCAGCGAATTCTGCCGCAGCTGCGCGGCGGCAACATCACTGCGCCCGATGGGCTGGTGCTGCATGCGCTGGGCAACAATCTCGGCTATGCCGCCCTGGGGGCCAATAACAGCATCGTCAAAGGCCAGCGGACCGTCGGCGTCGCCTTCTTCGAGGATACCCGTTTGGATGCGGCTGCCTTTGAAAAGGGGCAGGCCTATGATCGTCTGATCGCCGGGTCGAGCTGGAATGGCAGGCTGCTGAAGGACCGCGGCTTCGACAAGGTCTCGGTGGTGCTGCAAGGCATCGATCCCACCTTGTTCCATCCTGCCCCCAACGCCGGGCTGTTCAAAGGACGCTTCGCTATTTTTTCGGGCGGTAAGCTGGAATTCCGCAAAGGCCAGGACATCGTTCTGAAGGCCTATCGCCAATTCCGCCAACGCCACCCCGAGGCTTTGCTGGTGACGGCCTGGCACAGTCCCTGGTCGGCCAATCTGGCCCAGAGCATGGCGGAGCTGAACGGCATGGAGCCGGTGCCGGTCAATGGTCAGGGCCAGATCGACGTGCTGGGCTGGGCGGCGGCCAATGGCTTGCCGCCGGGTTCGGTGCTGGATTTGGGGGCGATGGTTAATTCCACCATGCCCCAGGTTCTGCGCGAAATGGATGTGGCGGTGTTCCCCAATCGCTGCGAGGGCGGCACCAATCTGGTGGCGATGGAGGCGATGGCCTGCGGCCTGCCGGTGGTGCTGGCCGACAATACCGGGCAGCAGGATATCGTCCGCCCCGGCTGCGGCTATGTCTTGGAGCGTCAGGGCAAGGTCGGGCGCGACGGCTGCGACGAATGGGGCGAAAGCGACCCCGAGGAACTGGTCGAGCGGCTGGAAGAGGTCTATGCCAACCGCGAGGAAGCGGCCCGGCGCGGCAAGGCGGCGGCGGAGTTCCTGTCTGGCCTGACCTGGGCCAACTCCATCGCCAACCTGCTGCGGGAAGTGGTTTAACTTACTCCGCCGGACAGAGCGCCGGCTTGTCCTGCGGCCTCCAGGCCCACCAGGCCAGGGAACAGGCTCCGGCCAGCACGGCGATCACCAGGGCGACGCAGCCCGGCCAGCCGGCGGCGTTCCAGACGGTCAGGCCGGGGATTTCCGCTCCGGCGCTGCCGCCGATGTAATAACAGCAGACATAGATGCCGACCGCCGTGGTGCGCGCCACCTTGGCCCGCTGGCCGACGAAGCCGGTGGCCGAGGTCTGGGCGACGAACACGCCGGTAACGAACATCGCCAGTCCAGCGATGATCAGCGGCAGCGACGGGCTCAAGGTGGCCAGCAGGCCGGTGGCCGAGGTGGACAAGGCCAGCAGGATGGTGCCGCGCCGGCCGATGCGACGGATCAGGGTGCCGCTGACCGGGGTGACAAAGGCGCCGATCAGATAGACCAGGAAGATCATCCCCAGCGCCGAAACGCTCATCGAGAAGGGCGGCTGCGCCAGATGGAAATTCACATAGGTGAAGGTGGCGACCATCGAGAACAGCACCGAAAAGCCGATGGCATAGGTGGCGATCAGCGACGGATCGGTCAGATGCTGCTTCAGACCTTCCAGCGCCGAAACCGGCTGGGGCTGGCTGGCCTTGCGCTCGCCGCCGGCGGGCAGCCATTTCCAGATCAAGAGGGCGCAGAGCAGGGTTACGGCGGTCAGCGCCAGCGAACCTGACTTCCAGCCGAACTGATCGGTCATCAAAGCGGTGACGAAGCGGCCCGAGAAACCGCCCAGCGCCGAGCCGGCGATGTAATAGCCGGTCACGCCCGAAGCTTCGGCCGCCGGCCATTCCTCGCTGATATAGGCGACGGTGGAGGAGAAGATGGCGGGCAGGAAAATGCCCTGGAAGAAGCGCCAGACCAGGATCTGTTCCAGGCTGCTGGACAGCACCAGCATGATGGTCGGCACCACCAGCGCCAACACGGCGGCCAGCAGCACCGGCTTGCGCTTCATCTTATCGGTCAGCAACCCCACCAGCGGGGCCGAGATCGCCACCGCCAGGGTCGAGATACCCACCGTCGAGGCAGCCACCGCTTCCGAGACATGGAAGGCCTCGGCCAGCTGGGGCATCACCACCTGCGGGGCATAGAGGTCGAGAAAGGCGCAGAACCCGGCCACGGTCACGGCGGCGCGGGGTTTGTCGAAGGTCATCGGGGTGGCTCCTTATTGACGGCAATTTTCCGGCAAATAGGCTCATAGCTTCAATGTATTTGTTTGCGTCTATTGATATTGAATTTATATAAGTCATATGGAGCTGAAACATCTGACCGCCTTCACCATCCTTGCCGAGGAGCTGCATTTCAGCCGCGCCGCGGAGAGGCTTGGCATCGCCCAGCCGCATCTGTCGATCCAGATCCAGTCGCTGGAGGCGATCCTGGGGGTCAAGCTGTTCGACCGCAGCCGCCGTCGGGTGGCGCTGACCGAGGCGGGACGGCTATTCCTGCCCGAGGCGCAAGCCACCCTGGCTCAGGCCGAGCGGGCAAGGCGCACGGCCCAGCGGGCGGCGCGGGGCGAGACCGGACGCATCGAGATCGGCTTTACCGGCTCGGCTCCCTTCAACACCACCATGCCGGGGATCATCAACCGCTTCCGCCGTGCCTGGCCGGATGTGCATATGCTGCTGCGGGAAACCCCAACGACCGAGCAATTGCGGCAATTGGCGGATGGGCGGCTGGATGTCGGCTTCATTCGCCCCGGCCATCCCAACGAGGCGCTGGGGGTGGCGGCTTATACGGTGCTGGACGAGCCCCTGGTGCTGGCCATGCCCGCCGATCATCCCCTGGCCGGTCGGCAGGTGCTGGCGATGGCGGAGCTGGTCGAGGAATCCTTCATCCTGCATCCCCGCACCATCGGCACTGGCTTGTATGACAAGGTGATGGACCTTTGCGCCGCCGCCGGCTACCGCCCCCGCGTGGTGCTGGAGGCGCATCAGATGTCGACCATGGTGGCGCTATCGGCGACGGGGCTGGGCATCGCCGTAGTCCCCGACGCCATGCGCCGGCTTCAGGTCGAGGGTTGCCGCTTCGTCTGCATCGCCGATGCCGGAGCCAGCATGGTGTTGGCGGTGGCCCATCGGCTGGGGGACGAGCGCACCATCGTCAAACGCTTCGTCGATGCCGCCGTCGATTACAGCCAGTACCGTGGATAGCGCCGGCCTGCCGCCAGATTGTTGAACAGCAGGGCACAGATCACCAAAGTCAGCGATCCGGCGAGAACCGGGGTGAACAGATTGCTCCAGCTCAAGGCTCCGGTCATGGCCAATAAGGGATTGGCCCCCGCCGGCGGATGGGTGGTCCCGGTCAGCTGCATCGATGCGATGGCTAATCCCACCGCCAGCCCCATCGACCACCAATCGGCTCCGAACAGGTTGAGGCAGACCAGTCCCACCAATGCCGACAGCAGATGGCCGCCGACGATATTGCGCGGCTGCGCCAAGGGGGCGTCGGGTAAGCCGAAAGCCAGCACGCAACTGGCCCCGAACGGCGCCATCAGCCAGGGCCGCCCGGTGGCTTTGGTCATGGCGGCGATGACGGCGATGGCAATGGCTCCGCCCAGCAGCGACCAAATCATATGCTTGAGGGCAGGGCGCGGCGGTGAGCTGATGTCTCCACGCATCTTGTTGAAATAGGTGGCGACTCCATCCATGACAAACTCCGGGTTTGGGGGTAGACAAATCTGTCTGTAACGACACTAGACAGATTTGTCTACATGGGTCAATCGCCTTGTGCTAGGGTGTGTTTATGATCCAGACGGCCCGCGACATATTGGTCGAGACGGCTTTGCGGCTGTTTCACCGCGACGGTTTCCATGCCACCGGCATCGACCGCATCTTGGCGGAATCGAAGGTGGCGAAGGCGACGCTGTATAAGCATTTCGGCTCGAAAGAGGCGCTGATGCTGGCGGTGATGCGCCTACGCGATGATCGCTTCCGCCAGTATCTGGAAAGCGAAACGGAAAGCCGTGCCGCCACGCCCCGCGACGGCCTGCTGGTGCTGTTCGATGTGCTGGAAGACTGGTTCCGCTCAGGCGATTTCCGGGGTTGCCTGTTCATCAATGCCAGCGCCGAATTCGGCGATGCCGCCGACCCGCTGCATAAGCTCGCCGCCGAGCATAAAGCCAAGGTGATGAACTGGCTGCATCGCCTCTGCGCCAAGGCCGGTGCGCCCGACGCCTATGGGCTGGCGCGAGCACTTTGTCTGCTGAAGGAAGGGGCGATTGTGACGGCTCAGGTCAGCGGCGAGGCGACGGCGGCTCAGACTGCCCGTGCGGTGGCGGAAAGCTTGCTGCTCCAGTCCTTTCCCCGGCCCAGCTATCGTGGGTGAGGTTGCTCCTCTCCTCCGTCATGCCCGTGCTTGACACGGGCATCCATGAAAGTTTGTCGCCCAATGGACCCCCGGATCAAGTCCGGGGGTGACGAGGAGGGGAGGCAGTCGCGGGGTAGGTAAAGGGTCTTAGAACCCGTAGGTCATCATCTGCTTCCACCAGGGCTTGGCCTCTTTGGCGACCCAACGGGCGCCATGGCCCGGATAGAGGAAGCTGGCGTCCGGCAATTGGTCCAGCAAGTGAGTGATGGATTTCATCAGCAAAGGCCCGTTGCCGCCCGGCAGGTCGGTGCGGCCGACGCCCTGATTGAACAGAGTGTCGCCGGCGATGGTGAAGGGGCCGAAGTCATAGCAGACGCCGCCCGGCGTATGGCCAGGGGTGGCGATGGCGCGGAAGCTCTGGCCGCCCAGGCTCAGTTCGTCGGCATCGGTGAAATAGTCTATCTGCTTGGGCGTCTCGACGGTCATGCCCAGGCGGGAGCGGGCATAGGGCACGATGGCGCCGATCAGCGGGCCTTCGTCCTGATGCGCCTTGCAGGTCACGTCTAACTGGTCCTGCAACGCCTTGACGGCGCCCAGATGGTCGGGATGGCCGTGGGTCAGCAGGATATATTCGACATCGCCGCCCAGTTCGGCAACGGCGGCCAAAATCTTGTCGGGACTGCCGCCGGGATCGACAATAGCCAGCTTGCTGCTGGCGACATGGCGCACGATATAACAGTTCTCGTACCAAGGCGGGTCAGTGACCACCACGGAGAGTTGCCAGTCGTTATGATCGGCCACGAAATCCACAGGCATCTTTGGCCCTTTCCCTCGTCATTCTTTTCGCTTCCGAGTTCGCCCGAAGCCTGGCGGCCCGTCAAGAAAAGACTGTGCATATGCGAAAATAAGCGGCCTGAGCTTTGGCGAATTGGTGTAAACAGCCTGACCGGCATTTTGGCAGAGAGCGTACTCATGTTTCCCCGTCCCCTGGCTTTGATCGCGGCCCTGACGCTTCTGACGCTGCCCCTGGCGGGCTGCGGTATTCCCGGTGGCATCGCTTATGCCATCAAGGAAGGGGCCAAGGAGGTCAAGAAGCAGGACGGCAATGGCAATGATAATGCTGGCCAACAGCAGACGGACTCGGCGCCGGCCAGTACGTCGCAGCCGCTGGACACCAATCCGCCCCCGGCTCCGGTCGCGGCGCCGCGTGATGCCATTACCGTCGAGACTCTGAAATAATCGGCCTTAAACAAGGCTTTGAGTCTATTCCCGGAAATCATTTACGGGAAATTTCGCGATTCAGCCCTTGACAGAGACACCCCCCTTTCCCTAGATCGTTAGCACTCGCCGGGAGTGAGTGCTAACACCGGGGATGATCCCTGGGGCGTTCCTTCCGGTTTTACCAAAGTCAAATATTCTACGGAGGTTGTGAATGAAGTTCAGACCGCTCCATGACCGCGTTGTGGTCAAGCGCATCGATGCGGAAGAAAAGACTGCGGGCGGCATCATCATTCCCGATACCGCCAAGGAAAAGCCCATGCAGGGCGAAGTCATCGCGGTTGGCTCGGGTGCCCGTGGCGAAGACGGCAAGGTGGTTGCTCTCGACGTTAAGGTCGGCGATCGCGTGCTGTTCGGCAAGTGGTCCGGCACCGAAGTCAAGATCGACGGGCAGGACCTGTTGATCATGAAGGAATCCGACATCATCGGCATTTTTGCCTAATTCCCATTTCTTTCTGAGGAACCTGAAACAATGGCTGCCAAAGAAGTTAAGTTCGGTACCGACGCCCGTGCCCGCCTGCTGCGCGGTGTCGATATCCTCGCCGACGCCGTCAAGGTGACCCTGGGCCCCAAGGGCCGCAACGTGGTCATCGAGAAGTCCTTCGGCGCTCCGCGCATCACCAAGGACGGCGTGTCCGTCGCCAAGGAAATCGAGCTGGCTGACAAGTTCGAGAACCTGGGCGCCCAGTTGGTTCGCGAGGTCGCTTCGAAGACCGCCGATCTGGCTGGTGACGGCACCACCACCGCCACCGTGCTGGCTCAGTCCATCGTCCGCGAAGGCGCCAAGGCCGTTGCCGCCGGCATGAACCCGATGGATCTGAAGCGCGGCCTGGACCTGGCTGTCGCCACCGTCATCGCCGACGTCAAGGCTCGTACCCGCAAGGTCGCCACCAACGCCGAGATCGCCCAGGTCGGCACCATCTCCGCCAACGGCGAGCGCGAAATCGGCGAGATGATCGCCCGCGCCATGGAAAAGGTCGGCAACGAGGGGGTCATCACCGTCGAGGAAGCCAAGGGCCTGGACACCGAGCTGGACGTGGTCGAAGGCATGCAGTTCGACCGTGGCTACACCAGCCCGTACTTCGTGACCAACGCCGAGAAGATGACCGCCGAGCTGGAAAGCCCGTACATCCTTCTGCACGAGAAGAAGCTGACCGCCCTGCAGCCGCTGCTGCCGGTGCTGGAGCAGGTCGTGCAGTCGGGCCGTCCGCTGCTGATCATCGCCGAGGACATCGAGGGCGAGGCTCTGGCCACCCTGGTGGTCAACCGTCTGCGTGGCGGCCTGAAGGTCGCCGCCGTCAAGGCTCCGGGCTTCGGCGACCGCCGCAAGGCCATGCTGGAAGACATCGCCATTCTGACCGGCGGTCAGGTGATCTCGGAAGATCTGGGCATCAAGCTGGAAAACGTCTCCATCAATGATCTGGGCACCGCCAAGCGCGTGACCATCACCAAGGAAGACACCACCATCGTCGACGGCACCGGCTCGAAGGGCGATATCGAAGCCCGCATCAAGCAGATCAAGGCGCAGATCGAGGAAACCACCTCGGACTACGACCGCGAGAAGCTGCAGGAGCGTCTGGCCAAGCTGGCTGGCGGCGTGGCCGTGATCAAGGTCGGCGGCGCTTCCGAGGTCGAGGTGAAGGAGCGTAAGGACCGCGTCGATGACGCCCTGCACGCGACCCGCGCCGCTGTGGAAGAAGGCATCGTTGCCGGCGGCGGCGTGGCTCTGCTGCACTCGATCCGCGCTCTGGACAAGGTGGCCTTTGCCAACAACGACCAGAAGGTCGGCATCGAGATCGTTCGCCGCGCTCTGCAGGCTCCGGTCCGTCAGATCGCCGAAAACGCCGGCGCCGACGGCGCCGTGGTTGCCGGCAAGCTGCTGGAAGCCTCGGATGTCAACTTCGGTTTCGACGCCCAGAACGGCGAATACACCGACATGATCAAGGCCGGCATCATCGATCCGACCAAGGTCGTGCGCACCGCCCTGCAGGACGCCGCTTCGGTGGCCGGCCTGCTGATCACCACCGAGGCCCTGATCGCCGAGAAGCCCGAAAAGAAGGCTGCTCCCGACGCCGGCATGGGTGGCATGGGCGGCATGGGTGGTATGGACTTCTAAGCCATACGTCTCAGGCTTATGCTTAAAAGAGGGTCGCGTCTCGGTTGAGGCGCGACCTTTTTCTTTGCGACCTAAGCCATATGCTTTTATACCGAGCGTAGCCTTCCCCTTTGTTCTCGTAAGATGCACACTGATACATAACAGCCGGTCATGAGAACCGGCATGCAACGACCAGTCTTGGGTGAGGCCATGACAAACTCTGTGATTGCCTCTGATCGGGGCGGACATTCCCAGGCATCCCATCAACTACCAGGGAAATCCTTGCGGGGTGGGTTGGTGCTGGTGGTCGATGACGAGGCGATGGTTCTGATGGGCTATCGCATGTTGTTCGAAAGCTGGGGCTATCGCGTGCTGGCGGCTCGATCGGGCGAAGATGCCATGGATCAGTTGGCCGACCATCCCCTGCCGCCCGACGCTATCGTCGCCGATTTCCGCCTGACCGAAGGCCGGACCGGGGTCGAGGTGGTGCGTCAGGTCGAACATCGCTATGGCGGCAGCATTCCTGCCATTCTGGTGACCGGAGATACCGCCGCCGACCGTTTGCGAGAAGCGATTGGCAGCGGCTTGCCGGTGCTGCATAAGCCGGTGAATGGCCGGAAATTGCAGGCGCTGTTGGAAGAGCTGCTGGCCTGACATGAAAACGGCGCCCTGATGGCGCCGTTTGCAAGTTCAATATCGAATGGAAATCAGCGTAGGTCGGCCGTGTCGCCGGTCAGACCCATCTGCGAGGCCGCCACCACCGCACGGGTGCGGTTGTTGACGTTCAGCGCCTTCAGAATGGCGGTGACATGCAGCTTCACCGTGCCCTCGGCCAGTTGCAGGACACGGGCAATTTCCTTGTTGGACTTGCCCTGGCCCAGCAGCACCAGCACTTCGCGCTGACGCGGGGTCAGGAAGGAAGCATCGCCGGCGCCGCCCATGGCATGGTCAAGGCTCGAAGGTTCGGAGCTGGGCTCCAGCAGGGCCGGGGGCAGATAGACGCCGCCCGACAGCACCAGCTTCAGGGCGCTCAGCATCACGCGGCTGGACGAGGTCTTGGGGATAAAACCGGCAGCGCCCAGATTGACTGCCTGCAGCACATGGCGGCGGTCGTCCGAAGCGGAGAGGATGATCACCGGAACCGAAGCCGGCAGGATCTGCCTCAGCGACTGCAATCCCTCGACCCAGGGCATGCCGGGCATGGCCAGGTCCAAAAGGACGATGTTGATGCCGGGCTCGGACTGCGCCTTTGCCAGGGCCTGCGGGTAATCGCTGGCCTCGGCAATTTCGACTTCGCCGTCCAATTGCTCGAGAACATGACGCAGACCATCGCGGAACAGCTCATGGTCGTCGGCAATCATGATCTTCATGGTCTTCTCCGCATGTTACGCCGGCCCCCCTCGCTTTCGCCAAGGGCTCCGTCAAAAAGTCATAGTAACGCATTCTTGCGATGGGTGCGATTGCAATCTCTTTGCAAGAAGGCTTGTATCCTTATGCCCCATTAGTATAGGCGCAATGATCGAGATCAAAACAAGGCCCGGCCGAAAGGCAGCTTGGCCCTGTGAGTGAATCGGTTGAAGAAGCTATGTCGGATTTTAGGCAAAATAAAGGCGGCTTTACCTAAATTACTGCATAAGCTCATCCTCATCATCGACGAGCCTCTTCAGGCGGCGTTTGGGACAGTTCAAGCCACAGGACGCCGCCTTTTCCTTCGGTCTGTCGATTGCCCAGGCGTGCACCGATCAGCGGGCAGAGCCGATGGGCCAGGCGCAGGGCCAGACTGGGTTTGGGCATATGGTCGGCCTGCGGGTAGTCGGCAGGAGCGAGCAGGGCCGCAAGTCCTGCGGCATCGAAGCCGGGAGCGCCATGCCAGATATCGATGCGCCACTTTCCCTGGCGACGGCGGGCGCCGACCAGCACCATGCCGCCTTCGTCCGAGGCGGCCAGCGCCGCGCCGATCAGCGGGCGTAAGATTTTTTGCAGCAACACCATGTCGCCGTGCAGAACGGTAGCCTTGCCCTGATGAAAGCGCAGCAATTGGCCGCGCGCCTCGGTCAGAGGCTGGCATTCGTCGTCCAGGCGGCTCCATAAATCCTGCAAGGAGAACTCTCCGGCCGTCAGCTTCAGCCGACCATCTTGCAGGCGAACCAGATCGATCAGAGCGCCGAACTCATCGGTGAAACTGGTATAGGACGCCTCGATGCGCGCGGCGAGACGGGCCAGATCATCCGGCAAGGGGCGGCTTTTCAGGGCGGTGACGAACAGTCCCAGCGCCTGCAGGGGCTGGCGCAAGTCGTGATTGACGGAGAGCAGCAGAGAATCCGCCGACAACGGGGCGGCGGCCTCCGCCTCGGTCTTTCTTTTGGCATTTGGCAAGGCGATGGCACGCGCCAACCAGCCAACGGCGATGCCAACCAACAACGCGGCAAACAGCCACGTCAGCTCGTTCATCTCGTCCAACCCTTCAACCCATTGCAACATTCATAGACGAAGGTTGGGTCCGGGGAAAGCCATCCATAAGGCGGGGATGCAAACATCTCTTGCATTTTGCCGCCCAAGATCGGAAAACCGCCGGATCATGACTTCTCTGCTCTCCGCGGTGACGCAGCGGCGCACCTTCGCCATCATTTCCCACCCTGACGCCGGTAAGACCACTCTTACCGAAAAGCTGCTGCTGTTCGGCGGCGCCATTCAGATGGCCGGCGCGGTTCGCGCCCGTGGCGAGCAGCGGCGCGCCCGGTCCGACTGGATGAGCATCGAGAAGGAGCGCGGCATTTCGGTGACCGCTTCGGTGATGAGCTTCGAGCATGACGGGCTGTCCTTCAATCTGCTGGATACTCCCGGCCACGAAGACTTCAGCGAGGATACTTATCGCACCCTGACCGCCGTCGATTCGGCGGTGATGGTGATCGACGCCGCCAAGGGTATCGAGACCCAGACCCGCAAGCTGTTCGAGGTCTGCCGCCTGCGCGACGTGCCGATCACCACCTTCGTCAACAAAGTCGACCGCGAAGCCCGCGAGACCTTCGAGATCCTGGACGAGATCGAAAAAACCCTGGCGCTGGATGTCACCCCGATCACCTGGCCGATCGGCATGGGCCGCGATCTGAAGGGCGTCTATGATCTGTCGGCGGATCAGGTGCTGCTGTTCGATCAGACTCGCGGCGATCATATCCCCGAAGGCATCGACATGCCGCTGGAAGACCCGCGCCTGGATGATCTGGTGGGGGTGGAAGCGGCGGCCAAGCTGCGCGAAGAGATCGAGCTGGTGCGCGGCGCCTGTCCGCCCTTCGATCTGGAAAGCTATCGCGCCGGTCATCTGACCCCGGTGTTCTTTGGCTCGGCGCTGCGCAATTTCGGTGTGCGCGAATTGCTGAACGGCATCGGCCGTCTGGCTCCGCCGCCGCGTTCGCAGCCGGCTCAGCCGCGCGAGGTCGATCCGCTGGAAGAGAAGGTGACCGGCTTCGTGTTCAAGGTTCAGGCCAATATGGACCCGAACCACCGCGACCGCATCGCCTTCTTCCGCGTCTGCTCGGGCAAGTTCAAGCGCGGCATGAAGCTGAAGCATGTGCGCTCGGGCAAGCTTTTGGCGCTGGGCAATCCGGTATTCTTCCTGGCCCGCGACCGCGAGCTGGCGGAAGAGGCCTTTCCCGGCGACATCATGGGCATTCCCAATCATGGCGCCTTGCGTATCGGCGATACTCTGACCGAGGGCGAGGATATCCGCTTCACCGGCATTCCCAGCTTCGCGCCGGAAGTGCTGCGCCGCGTGCGCCTGGATGATCCGATGAAGGCCAAGCAGCTGAAGAAGGCGCTGGAAGACCTGGCCGAGGAAGGTGTCAGTCAGCTGTTCAAGCCGCTGAATGGCGCCACCTGGATCGTCGGCGTGGTCGGCATGCTGCAGTTCGACGTGATCGCCAATCGCATCGAGAGCGAATACAATCTGAAAGCTGGCTTCGAGGATGCGCCCTTCGACACGGCGCGTTGGGTTCACTGCGAGGACAAGCTGGTCCTGAAGAAATTCATGGATGTGAATATGTCGTCGATGGCCGAGGATCGTGACGGTGCTCCCGTCTTCCTGGCCCGCAACAGCTGGACCCTGAACCGGGCGCAGCAGGATTTCCCAGAAATCCGCTTCTCGGCGACGCGTGAACAGCATTAAGCGACGTAAGCCAAAAACAGAAAAGGCGGCGGGAGCAATCCCAGCCGCTTTTTTCTTTGGGGCTTACGTGATGCCATCAGCATCACGGTACAGAAACGGCAAATGCCGGAACGGCAGGGCGGCCAGCCCACCATTCCGGCATTCTTAAGGCACCCTTGGCGGGCGCCCCGCTGGGGGCGCGCCGGAGGGTTCGGGAACCTCTTGCCGTTACCAGTCTTACGACTGGATCAGGCGCAGCAGTTCCTGCGGCAGCTGCGAGGCCTGCGACAGAGCGGCCACAGAAGCCTGGGTCTTGACGTCGGTCGACGACAGGTTCGACTTCACCTGAGCCACGTCGGCATCCATGATCACCGACTGAGCAGAGCTGATGTTCTGCACGTTGGTCTGGATGTCCTGGAGGCTGAAGTTGAAGCGCGATTCATAGGCGCCGATCTTCGCACGTTCCTGGGTGACGGTGTTGATCGCCGAATTGATGCTGGTGATGGCGCTCA
>Ga0182038_10000684_pt1 | contig 17446 bp, 19 predicted proteins | sample sta12Can44000108_FD_125976 | JGI IMG/M metagenome (GOLD analysis project Ga0182038, IMG submission 125976) | Lab enrichment of tropical soil microbial communities from Luquillo Experimental Forest, Puerto Rico - statanox.12C.anox.44.000.108 | ecosystem: Environmental > Terrestrial > Soil >...
CTCCCACGACACGCCGCACGCGGGCATTTTTAAATGAGGCAACGAAAGGGCTACGCGGGCATTTTTGATGAGTCAACGCGGCCCGCCTCGGCCAGAGGCTCATGTGGCAGATGTGACAGCCGGCTCGGTTAGCCCGCCGGCGCAGGAGCCGGCGGCGCCTCCGGTGGCGGCGCGAGCGCCGGCTGACCCGGCACCGGTCCGGGCGGCGGTGGCGGCTGATTCATGACGAACGGGAGCGGCTCCGAGCGCAGATTGCCCAGCTGTACGACCAGGTTGTAGGTGCCCGGCCCGATCGCCGGCCGCGGCAGCGGGCAGTGCGGCGCCGAACCCATCCCCGTCCAGGTCACCGCCGTCGTCACCTGCTCGCCCGGCGTGAAGGTTTTGATCAGGGTCTCGTTGGATGGCGCGCAGTCCAGGTTGGACCACAGCCGCTTGTTGTCCAGCGTGTAGACGTACGCGGCGAGGACCGAGGCCCCGACGTCGCGTTTGCAAGCGATCAGACCGATGTTGGTGACGACCATCGTGAATTTCGGCTGGTCACCGATGAAGTACTGGGGCGCGTTGGTCAGGCCCTTGACGGCCAGCGTCGAATCGGGGCAGTCATCGCCCTCCTTGAGCACCGGCGGCGGCTGCACCGCGGCGGTGGGTGTGGGCGTCTCCGGATTTTGCCCCTGCGGTGGCGCCACCGGAGTGACGCCTTCCTGCCCCGCGGGTGGCGGCGCCTGAGTTGGGGGTGCACCCGGCTTGCCCTGAGCGGAGTTGGGTTTGTCGACATTGGCAGGCTTGGCACCCGCGGTGTGGCCCATGAAGGCGATGATCGTGGCGACCGCGACTCCGATCACGACGACCGCAACACCGATGGCCAGGCCTCTCCGCCGCCAATAAATCTCGGTAGGTAGCGGGCCTCGCGGTTCCAGATCCAGCACGTTCACACCGTAGGCCCAGGTCACGCAGATTTGTTCGACCCGCCTCGGCGTGTCGCCCTGTTTGCAGGCCGGCCGCCGTGCTATCCGCCGATATCGCCGACGTGGTCGACCAACGACGCCCGCCCGTCGGCGAGGTGATAGGTGGCACCCGCAATCGCCAGGGTCCCCGCACTCACTCGTTCGGCGATCGCCGTCGAACGCGACATGAGCTGGGCCACGGTTTCGCGCACGTGCCGTTCCTCGAACTCGTCGACACGAGTTAGGCCGTCGCGCCTGCCCAGCCAGATGGATGGTGCCACACGTTCCACCACGTCCCGCACGTAACCGCTCGGCAGAGTGCCCTCGTTCATGGCCGCCAAAGCGGCCTTGACGGCACCGCAGCTGTCATGGCCAAGGACGACGACGAGGGGCACGCCGAGGACGGTCACCGCGAACTCGATGGAGCCCAGCACCGCCGAATCGATGACCTGTCCGGCGGTGCGAACCACGAACATGTCGCCCAAACCCTGGTCGAAGATCAGTTCGGCAGCCACCCGGCTGTCCGCACAGCCGAACACAACCGCGGTGGGTTTTTGACCCGCGGCCAGGCCGGCCCGATGCTCGACGCTCTGGCTGGGATGCTGCGGCTTGCCGGCGACGAATCGCTCGTTACCCTCTTTGAGTGCTTTCCACGCGGTTACCGGGTTGGTGTTTGGCATGGCCATTATCATGCCGCAGACGCACATGACCGTCTCGCCAAACGAACTGATCGAGTGGTACGACCGGTCGCGCCGTGACTTGCCTTGGCGGGAGCCGGATGTCACCCCGTGGCAGATCCTGGTCAGCGAGTTCATGTTGCAACAGACGCCGGTTGCGCGGGTGATACCGATCTGGCCGGATTGGGTGCGCCGGTGGCCCACCGCGTCAGCCACCGCCGGGGCCAGCGCCGCGGATGTGCTCCGGGCCTGGGGCAAGCTTGGCTATCCGAGACGGGCCAAGCGCCTGCACGAGTGCGCCACCGTCATCGCCCGTGACCACGACGACGTGGTTCCCGACGACGTCGACACCTTGCTGACGTTGCCCGGCATCGGGAGTTACACCGCGCGGGCCGTGGCCTGCTTCGCCTACCGCCGGCCGGTACCGGTGGTGGACACCAACGTGCGCCGGGTGGTGGCCCGTGCCGTGCACTGCCGCGCCGACGCCGGTGCGCCCGCTGCAACGCGCGACCACGCCGACGTCTCCGCACTTCTGCCGGACTACCCGAATAACACTGTGGCGCCGCAGTTTTCAATTGCCCTGATGGAGCTGGGCGCCACGGTGTGCACCGCGCGGGCTCCGCGATGCGGATTGTGCCCGCTGAGCGAGTGCGCGTGGCGGCGCGCCGGTTATCCCCCCACGAAGGGGCCGGCCCCCCGTGTTCAGACCTACGCCGGAACCGACCGCCAGGTCCGGGGGCGGCTGTTGGATGTGTTGCGCGCCAACGATGCTCCGGTCACCCGCGCCGAGCTGGACGTGGCTTGGCTGACCGATTGCGTGCAGCGCGACCGGGCACTGGATTCACTGCTCGCCGACGGTCTGGTGACTCGTACCGGTGACGGCCGGTTCGCGTTACTGGGTGAAGGCTAACCGCACCCGCTATCAGAGGTCGTTGCCGGCGTACGACTGGTTAAAGCTTTTGTTGGCCAGTGGGAAGTCGGGGACGATGGTGTCGGCCATCGCGACGGGCAGTGCAGGCCAGTTGAACCAGGAAGGGTCGACAATTTTAGCGCGGCTGATCCGATTTGCGGCATCCATTTCCACGCGATGGACGATGGTGCCGCGCCAGCCTTCGACGATGCCGATGCCGCTGCGGGCCCCGGTAGCCGATATCAGAGTTTCAGCGTATTCGGTTGCCCCGGTGTGTGATTCGATCAGGTGACAGGCCAGTTCGGCGGACGCGGCGAATTCGTCGCGCCGAACCGTGTATCGAGCCAGCACGTCGCCCGCGGCGGCGCCGATCTCGGTCACGGGTAGCGCGGTGGTGGGGTGTTCGAGTCGGGCGTCGGTGCGCATACCACTCGCCCGCGCAACATAGCCCAGGCACCCGAGGGCGTGGGCGTCCTCTTGGTGCAGGACGGCCGTCCCGGCGAACCGGTCATACACGAGGGAGTTGCGCAGGGTCAGTTCGGCGACCTCGGCGACGTCGGCCGCAATGGATCGCAGCGCGCCGACATCGGGCAGCGCCCGCAACGTGACTGCGCCCGGGCGGATGGCGCCACGCAGCAGCCGGTGCCCGGCGACGGCAGCGTTGCATCGCAGTAGTCGTTCGCGGATGCGTTGAGCGTGCCCGTTGGCGAGGGCGAATCCGACGTCGTTGGCCAGCGCACCCAGGTCGGCAACGTGGTTGTAGAGGCGCTCGAGCTCGACGAGCAGCGCACGCAGCCGATGTATCTCGTCGGGGAGTTCGATGCCGAGCGCGTCTTCGATGGCAAGGCTGTGCGCGAGCGCGTGCGCAACGGACGTGTCGCCGCTGACGCGTTCGGCGAGGTCGACTGCGCCGTCAGCCGGTCGGCCCTGGAAGAGCCTCTCCAGACCCCGGTGGACGAACCACAGTCGGGCCTTGAGTCGCAGCACGGTTTCGCCGGCGACGGAGAATCGGAAATGGCCGGGTTCGATCAGGCCGGCGTGCACGGGGCCAACGGGGATCTCATACACCCCAGGTCCCTCAACGGTGACAAACGGGAATCGACCAACGCCATCGAACTCGGGTGCGGCCGCGGCGTCGCGGCGCATGGGATACCACTTCTCGGGCCAGTGGGCATGCCGCACCAGTCGGCGCACCTTGGGATGGCCGATGGGCCGGATCCCGTACAGGTCCGCCATTTCGCGCTCGAACCGCCCCGCCGCAAACGACAGATACGCCAGCGAATGCACCGCCGGATCAGCCCTGGGCACAACACATTCGAGCTCAACGCGGCGATCAGGCCAACCGGCAAGAAACAGGTAGACGACACGGAAGGCAGTGTCGTCGTCGTGAGCGGCCACCAGGCCTAGACGAAAACCTTTGCCTAGCAGGTCTTCCGCCATCTCGGCCAACCTGTCCTGAGATAGCCTGTGGCACAACCACTCATGGCTCATCGTGATGCCCCGATGTCGCTGGCCGCGGCGGTGAACAGGTCGGTAAGCGGACCGGCGGTGACACCGAGGACGATGGATGCGGCAACGCCGACGACCAGAGCCGCCGCCACCGTTCGCGGCACAGCGATTTCTGGTGTGCCGGCGCGGCCGCCGCCCAGCAGGATGCGGCCGGAGTTGCGCGCCAGCGCGGCAAAGGCAACCGCGACCAGCAGCAGACCCGCCCCGAGGGCCCAGGTAAGCCGGGCGTCGGCGAGCGAGCGGACGATGGCCAACTCGCTGGCGAACATTGCGAACGGCGGCAGCCCGAGCAGCACAATCACGCCGACGGCCAGCGATACACCGATCAGGCGGGAGCGCCGCAGTACGGCGCTGATGTCAGCGATCGCGGTGGAGTTGTGCGCGACCTGCAGCTGACCGCTCGCCAGGAACAGGACCGTCTTGCCGATCCCGTGAGCGAGAACGTGCAGCAGCAGCCCGGCGATAGCGAGCGTGGTTCCGGCGGCCGCGGCGATCGCGATCAGGCCCATGTTCTCCATGGAGGAGTAGGCAAGCATGCGTTTGATGTCGGGTGTCACCGTCAGCATCAGGGCAGCGACCACCAGAGTCGCCAGCCCGATCACCAATAGCCAAGCCCGAACGAAGGTGGACCCGGCGGCGGTGTCGATGATCGGTTTGATGCGAATCAGTACCGAAAACGCTACCGACAGCAGCACCCCGCTCATCAGCGCCGAAACCGGTGCCGGGGCCTGGCTGTGCGCGTCGGCCAACCACGTGTGGAAAGGAAACAGCCCCACTTTTGCCCCGTAGCCGATCAGCAGCAACCCACCTGCCAGTCGAGATATGTCGGGATCCAGCCCGCCGGCATGTGCCGCCAGCACGTCGAGGTTCAGCGCGGCGGCGGCCGGCGCGCCAGCATGCTCGGCCGCGTAGTACAACAGCACGGTGCCCAGAAAGGCGACCGCGATGCCGACTGAACAGATCACCACATATTTCCAGGTCGCTTCCAGTGCTCCACGGGTGCGGCGGTGTCCGACCAAAAACGCGGTGATCACCGTGGTGGCTTCGATCGCGACCCAGATTACGCCAATGTTGTTGGCGCACACCGCAACAACCATTGCCGCCAAAAATGCCGCTATCAGCGCCCCGTATGCTCGAGCGCCGCGTAGGTCGGTGTGGTCGTGCGCGAGTTCGGCGTCGAGATAGCCAATGCCGGCCCAGGTGGCCAGCGTGGCAACCACCCCGATGACGATCAGCATGGTGACGGTGAGCGCGTCGACCCGTAGCAGCCCGCCCAACGCGAACCGGGTTCCCGATCCGATACGGAACCCCAGCGCCACGCCACACCCGAGCACCGTTACCGCTGAGAGAAGGATCAGCGTGGCGGTCACCCGGCGCCACCCGCCAACTACGGTGGCGATCGACGCGGCAATCGGTGTGAGGATCGCGGCGAGCAGCAGGCCGGTCATCAGTCGTGCAACTCCTGCAATGCGTCCAGGTCGGCCCCGCCGAAGGTGCGAGATAGCCGGCCGGTCAGCACTCCGATCACGATGACCGCGAAGAGCACGTCCAGCGAGGCGCCGAGCTCAACGATCAGCGGCACCCCGGCCGTGAGCAAGAACGCGGTGGCGGCGATTCCGTTGTCCAGCATGAGGAATCCCGCGGCCTGAGAGACTGCATGGCGCCGCGTGACCATCACGAGCAGCGCGATGAGGACCACCGCGGTAGCGGCAGGGACGGCGCTGGTGGTGGCCGCGGGCTGCAGGTTCACCAGGGGTCGAGTGGCGGCGAACGCGACCAGTGTCAGCGCGGCAGTGATGAGCAGCGAAGTGGCGGTGTTGATCAATGGGGTGGCCTCGCGGTGCGATTGGGGTTCGGCCTGGATCGCGCGCGCCAGAAGACGCGGCAAGACCGCGGCCCGCAACACCAGCACGGCTGCACCGACACCGATGAGCGCACTGTCGCCGTCGTACACCCCGCGCAGAACGGGGATGGCTGCCAAAGCGGCGCCCTGCCACGCCAGCAGACGGACGATGGCGGCCAGGTCGCGGCGCCATACGATCAGCACCGCGGCCAGGAGCAGTCCACCGGCGGCGAGGTCGACCAGTACCGAAAACGCGTTGTACGTCATGTCGGCACCGCGAAGAAGTTGGCGGCGACGACTGCGAGCAGCGCCAGTAGAAACGATCCGGCCAGCAACTCGGGAACCCGAAACAGCCGCAGCTTGGCGACGAACACCTCGACGGTTGCCAGCAGTCCCGCCAGCACCGCGACCTTGCCCACCACCGCTGCGAGGCCGACGACGATGCCCAGCGCACTCGGCCGGCCACCCGCGATACCCCACGGCGCGAACAGGTTTGCCAGTATCGCCAAGAGCACGGTCAATCGCATTCCGGCCGCCCACTCGACCAGCGCCAGCCGCGGACCGGCGTATTCCAGCACCATCGCCTCGTGGATCATCGTGAGCTCGAGATGGGTGGCCGGATTGTCCACCGGCAGCCGCCCCGTTTCGGCCACGATCACGATCACCAGCGCGGCGAAGGCCAGCACTGCGGCCAGTGACACGACCTGCTCGGGATGAATGATGGTATGTGCCACCAGCGCACCAAGATTGGCCGACCCCGCCGGCATGGACAGAGCGAAGACCGCCAGCAAAATGGTGGGCTCGACCAGTGCAGCAATGGTGATCTCGCGGCTGGCCCCCATGCCGCCGAACGAGGTGCCGGTGTCGATGCCGGCCAACGTCAACGAGACCGTGCCCACAAAGAGCAAGCCGACCACGGCGAACAAATCGGCACTGGCGTCCAGCGGCGATCCGGTGGCGACCAGCGGCGCGATCGCGGCTATCAGCAGGGTCGATCCGGCGACCACAGCAGGTGCGGCCGTGAACACCACCGTCGCTCTGAGCGGGGTGATCTGTTGCTTGCCAAGCTGTTTGACGATGTCGCGCCAAGGCTGCAGCACGCCGCCACCGACGCGACCTTCCCAGCGTGCGCGCACCTGGCGGGTAAGGCCGACCACCAGCGGTGCCCCGACCATCACGCTGCCGATCTGCACCGCGCCCGCGACGTAGGACCAGACGTTCATCGGGCGACCATCAGCACGATCAGGACACCGAGCGCACCGTAAGCCAGGTACAGGTGCACGCTGCCGGTGTGGGCGCGCCGCGCCAATCCCGCCGCGGCCGAGATCACCCGGATCACCGGCGTGTAGAAGCGTTCCTCGATCGCATCGGCGATTCTGCTGCGATACGTGATTTTGTCAGCAAGGTACCGCGACTCCGACGCGTGAGTGACTTCGATATCGGTGTCGGGACGCAGGACATCGTCGAAGACCCGTTGCAGCGGCTCGGCAAACGACGTGGCCGTGTACTGCATGCGTGCAGTGAGATCGTCGGCGCCACATGCCCATAACGGCAACGTGGCTGGTGCCGGACGCAGCCCCCGACGCCACCGCGCGAGCACGGCCACGGTCAGCGCGGCCGCTCCAAGGCAGGCAGCGACCACGCCGGGCGCGATCGACCCCTGCAGGCCCGGCAGTCGCACCACGGCGCCGAAATCGGCGAATTCCACTGTCCGGGATGCAGGTAGCGCGGCGATCGCCCGACGCAGCGAGGGTGCGACGACCGAGGGCGCCACGGCCAGCATTACGCAGGCGGCTGCCGCCATCGCCATTCCGGCCAACATGCTGGCGGGCGCCTCGCGAGCCTGGGCGGCCTGCTCGGAGCGTGGCCGCGCCAGGAATCCGATCCCGAATGCCTTGGCCATCGCCGCAACCCCCAGGCCCGTGGTGAGCGCGACCGCGCCGACCGCGAGGGGTGTGGTGAGGGCCAGTAGGGTCGCGTGGCCGGGAGCCGCGTGGATTAGCGACTGGACCAGCAGCCACTCGCTGACGAACCCGGCGCCCAGCGGAAGACCGCACGCCCCGAGTGCGGCCACCCCGAACAGGGTGGTGGTCGCCGGCATCCGGGAAGCCAAACCACCCAGCCGGTCGAGGTCACGTAGCCCGGTCGCGGCCAATACTGAACCCGCCGCAAGGAATCCAAGGCTCTTGAAAGCCGCATGCGCTATCAAGTGCAGCATGGCCGCCGCCGCGGCGATCGTCGCTTGCGCGTGCGCGCCCGAGGCCGCGAATAGGGTCGCGGCCCCCAACGCCAGCGTGATCAATCCGAGGTTCTCGGTTGTCGAATAGGCGAGTAACCGTTTGAGATCCGTGGCGACCGATGCCTGTACCACGCCATAGAGCGCCGACACCCCGCCGACAACCATCAACATGAGCCCCCACCAGCGTGGACCCGGTCCGAGTAGCTGCAGATCGACACGGCAGACGCCGTAGATACCCAGGTTGACCATCGCCGCGCTCATCAGCGCCGATACCGGGCTGGGCGCCTCCGGATGGGCGCGCGGCAACCAGGCATGCAGCGGCACCAGACCGGCCTTCGACCCGAACCCCACCATCGTCAATAGAAAGACCGCAGTGCAGGCACCGTGCGGTATCTGGCGCAAATCCGCGAATCGGTCGGCGCCACCGGAGGCCGACAACACCATCAGCCCGATCAGGATCGCCGCGAACCCCAATTGGGTCATCACCGCGTATACCAACGCGGCGGAGCGAACCTGCGCGCGGGTGTGCTCGGCCAATACCAACACCAATGACGCGACGGCCATCAATTCCCAGGCCAGCAGGAACGTGGTCACCGAACCCGCGGCGGGCACCAGCAGCATTGCCGCCACAAACATCGGCAACACCGACAAGGTGACGCGACTCAGGTGTCCGCGACGGGCATACCCGATCACGTAAAGCCCGACCGCGATCGCGACCGCGCCCACGAGAGTCATAAAGAACCCGCCGAGCGGATCCAGGCTCAGCTGCACCCCCGACAGGGGGAGCAACCACCCGATGCGTACTGCGCCAACCGAACCGAACATCCCCAGCGCGCCCGCCCACACTCCGCCCGCACCAAGCAGCGACGTCAGCGTTCCCGCCGACGCGGATCCGAAGTCATTGCGGCCGATTAGATCTGGCGCGGGGACCGCGTGGGCCACCAGTTCCGTGGTCACTTGCCGGTCACCGATCTGAGAGCCTCGATGATCTGGCTCGGCGACGGCGGACACCCGGCGATTTCCACATCGACGGGCACCACCTCACCCACCGCGCCGACCACGCCATAGGCATCCCCGAACACCCCTCGGTTCAGGGCACAGTCCCCGCATGCGATCACTCGCCGCGGCCGCGGAGTGGCGTCGATAGTAGTGCGCAATGGGCCGGCCATATTGTGTGTCACGACCCCGGTCACCAGCAGCGCGTCCGCATGGCGCGGCGAGGCCACCAGCCGCGCCCCGAACCGCTCGGCGTCATATACCGGTCCGAACGCAGCCGCGATCTCCACCTCACACCCATTGCACGAACCCGCGTCAACATGGCGGATCTGAAGCGAACCACGCACTCCCGCAATCGGTTTCATCGCCGGCTGCGGTGCCGGTGCCGCGGGTTCGGCGATCCGGCCGACCCGGAACGCTTTGCGAATCCAGCCCACGGCCGCTACCCCACGCCGCCGGCGCGCAGATCCTCTAAGACCGCGACGCGGTCGCTGAGCACGCCGGTGAGAACCTTGCGCGCAACCAACAGCAGTTCGGCGATATCGGGTGAGGCGATCGAGTAAATCACCGTGTTGCCGTCTCTGTGCGCGTCAACGACACCAGCTCGGCGCAAGACGCCCAGCTGCTGGGACAGGTTCGACGATTCCAGCCCGACCTCGGGTAACAGTTCGGCGACCGACTTATCCCCGGCGACGAGGAGCTCAAGAATCCTGATCCGCGCTGGGTGCCCCAACGTCTTGAAGAACTCGGCCTTGACCTTGTACAGCGGCTGCGACACGACAGATCTCCTGAAGACTACAAACTTTCTATGTTTGAGTAGTTGAAGAATTTATCAGATTGTGCTGGTACGCGTTGCCCTGCCTTTACCGCAAACACCGTTTCGGTGCAATGCCGACACGCCGTGACACCTACATTCCCACGTCAGGCCCATATCCGCGCCTTACCCTGCCGATGTGCCCAGCGAGGAGGCCAACGAGGGATCCCGCTTGTCGCCGGTGTCCCGGCGCGCGGTGCTCGGCGGGCTGAGCCTGCTGCCGCTGGCCGCCGCCATGCGGGGCGCCCTCCCCGCCGCTTCCGCCGACCCGGGGTACCGATTCCTGACGCCGCACCAGGCCGCGGTGCTCGACGCAGCCACCCGCCGCCTGGTCCCGGGCCCGGAAGACTGCCCGCTCGAGGTCGGGAGTCCGGGCGCACACGAGGCGAACGTGGTCAACTTCCTGGACCGGATGCTATCGGTGTTCGACGTCACGCCCGCCGATGTGCACGCCGGCGGCCCATGGAGCAACCGCGCCGGCGGCTCCCAGGACTTCATGGCCACCTTCGTCCCACTCAACCGCGCCCAGACCTACGCGTGGCAACGGCGCCTAACGCAGCTTCGCGACCAATACACAAGCGGCATCGCATTGCTCGACCAGCTGGCCGGCGGCGACTTCACCGCGGTGAAGCCGGTGAGGCAGGACTCCATCCTGGTTTACGGCCAGGCGGTGACCTTCACCAGTCTGCTCTTCGGGCACACCATCGAGGCGATGTACAGCAACCCCGAGTACGGCGGCAACGCGAACCTGGTCGGTTGGAAAGGCATCAAGTACCCCGGGGACTCCCAGCCGCGGGGATACACCCCCGAGGAGGTCGAAGGGGCCCAGTGGGACTTGGTCGTCGTAACCGACATCATCGACCGCGTGCGCCACGGCTGGGAACAGCTCGTCGCGAAGCTGGGTGGAAAGGGCGGCACAGGTGCCGGCAGCTAAGGCGATCATTGTTGGCTCCGGCGCCGGCGGGTCGACGGTGGCAATGGAGCTCGCCGAGAACGGCTGGGACGTCGTGATATTCGAGAAGGGGTCGAACTACTTCACCAATCTGGACGGGACCGGACCGCTCGGGACGACGTTCTCCAATGACGAACTCAAGGCGCTCTATCGCTACTTCGAGCAGCCGGACCCAATCGCCTACCCGCGCACGTTTCGCCATAACGCCAGCCAACCCGCCACCTACGTCGGCCCGGTCAACGACCTCCCGGTGACCGTCGGCGGCGGAACCGTGCACTGGGATGCGAAGGTCCCACGGTTCTGGGACATCGACTTCAAGGGACTGTCGCTGCTCGGCCCGCAGCCCGGCGCGGACGTGCAGGATTGGCCGTTCGAATACAGCGAGATCGCGCCGTACTACGACGCGATCGAGGTGCTGCTCGGGACACAGGGCGACGTCAGCGCGATGCCCGCGCTCACCCTGAAACACGCGCCGCGCTCGCGGCAGTTCCCGATGCCGCCGGGGCCGCAGCAGCGCTCGTCCAAGCTGATTGCCAAGGGGGCCAAGCGCATCGGGCTGCATCCTTATCCGTTCCCGAGCGCGATCAATTCGGTCGAATACGATGGCCGCCCGGCGTGCAACAACTGCGGCTTCTGCGCCAATTACGGCTGCCCGATCTCGGCCCGGGTGGGCGCGCTTGCGCCGCTGCGGCGGGCGCTGCGCACCGGGCGGGTGCAGTTACACCCCGAAACCACCGTCACAAAAGTCAACTTCACCGGCCGGCGGGCCACCGGCGTCTCCTATCTCGACCCGCAGGGCAATGCCGGCGGAGAAAGTGCGGACCTGGTGGTGCTGGCCGCCTCGGCGATCGAGACAGCACGCCTGGCTCTGCTCTCCGGCCTGCCCGACGCGAGCGGACGGATCGGCCTCCGGCTGATGTTTCACAACTTTGTCGACGGGTTCGGCATCTACCTCGACCAGCGAGTGCACGCCTACCGCGGCCGCTCGATCACGCAGTGCATGGAGGACTTCGCCAATCCCGACTTCCCCGGGGCTCGGGCCGCGGCAAAACTGGCCGGACTGCCCTACATCCGTGGCGGGCTATGCGAGCTGGGCGGGAGCCAGGACCCGATCACGGAGGGCCAGTTCTACCAGGAGATCCTGGGATTCCTGCCGGGGGTGCAAGTGTTCGGCCAACCGTTCAAGGACCTGATGCGCGCCTCGCTCCTGCGCGACCGGCTCGCCGGCGTCAACTTCATCGGCACCGACCTGCCGTACCTGACGAACAACGTCACCCTCGACCCGAGTGTCACCGACCTCAACGGCCAGCCGGTGCCCCGGATCACCTACGCGCCCGGAAAGCACGAGAAGGTCGCGCAAACCTTCTACCTGATTCCCATCACCGCGATGATGGCGGCGGCCGGTGCGACGCTGTTCGCCGCCATCCCCGACGGTTTGGCGAGGTCAGTGTCCGGCGGCACTCCGCCGAACACCAAGCACGTGATGGGCGGCATGCAGATGGGCGTGTCCCCGCAGTCGAGCGTCGTCGATCCGAATGGACGAATGCATCAGATGGACAACGTCTATGTCGCCGACGGCAGCGTCTTCGTCACTTCGGGCTGCCAGAACCCGACCAACACGCTGATGGCGGTGGCGCTGCGCATCGGGCGGGGGCTCATTTAATCGGCTTTAATCGACGTGGGCAATCACCGCTGCGCGAAGAAGGTCTCGACCACCTCGCGATATGCCTGTGGCGCTTCGTCGTGAACCAGGTGACCGGCCTGCGGAACGTGCAAATACGTTGTCGGAGAGTTGGTTTTGGTCATCGCGTGCATCTGGCCCGCCGGCGTGACCGAGTTGCCCGCCTCGATGAGCAACGCCGGCGCCCGTACCGCCATCCAATGCGCCCAGAAGTCGCGAGTACCCCACTCGGCGGCGATCTCGATCCATCGCGAGGTGTGGCCGTGCAACCGCCACCCGTTTTCGGTGCGGTCGAAGGCTTCCAGGAAATACCGCCCGGCGACGGGCCCGAATTCGTCGAATACTTGTTCGGCGGAATCGAATTCGACCGGAAGGGCATGCAGCCACGGCTCCCACGGGCCAGTGGTGCGGCCGCGGAAGTCCGGCGCCATGTCCTCGATCACCAGCGCCGAAACCAGCTCCGGACGCTCGGCGGCGAGGCACCACGAGTGCAGGGCACCCATCGAGTGCCCGACCAGCGTGGCCGGCGCCCCCAGCGCGCCCACCGCGTCGGCCAGATCGGCCACGAAACGTTCGGTGCTGATCGGGTGTGGGTCGTCGACGTCAAGACCGCGGTGCCACAAGGCGTCGTAGGTGTACACGGTGCCCAGCCGGGTCAGCCACGGTAGCTGACGCGACCAGGTGGTGCCGCGCCCCATCAGGCCATGCACCAGTACCAACGGCTCGCCTTCTCCGCCGTGGCAGGTCAACAGATCGCCGGGCATAGCACCATCTTGCGTGGCCCGCCCTGGAGGTGGACAGGTGGAGGGGCGCGGTAGCCTAGCGGAATGCCAGTGGTGAAGATCAATGCAATCGAGATACCCGCCGACGCTGGCCCCGAACTGGAGAAGCGGTTCGCCAACCGCGCGCACGCGGTGGAGAACCAACCCGGTTTCCTCGGCTTCCAGCTGCTGCGTCCGGTCAAGGGTGAGGACCGCTACTTCGTGGTGACACACTGGGAGTCCGATGAAGCGTTCCAGGCGTGGGCGACCGGCCCCGCCATCGAAGCCCATGCCGGACACCGAGCGAACCCGGTGGCGACCGGCGCAACGCTACTGGAATTCGAGGTCGTGCTGGACGTTGCCGGGAGCGACCAGACTGGTTAGCAATCGGCCGGCGCGGCGCCGGGTAGCCGCGTTGAGCGCCGCCGCAGCGCTGGTCGTGGCCCTCGCGCCGGGTTGCGCACCGTCCCCTTCCCCGCAAGCGAACGCGGCGAACCCCGGCCGGCAGATCGACACCCGCACGCCTCCCGGTATCCGAGCCCAGCAGACCTTGGACATGCTGAACTCCGACTGGCCCATCGGCCCGGTCGGGGTCGGCACCCTCGCGGCGCCCGACAAGGTCGAGTCCGTCGAAACCACCATGGAGGGTCTCTGGTGGGATCGCCCCTTCACCTTCGCTGGCGTCGACATCAGCGCCAGCGTGGCCACGCTGCACCTGATCTCCTCCTATGGCGCACGACAAGACATCCGGATCCACACCGACGACGACGGGCGTGTCGATCGATTCGATGTCGAGACGCAGGCACCGAAGATCGACTCGTGGCACGACGTCGACGCGGTGTTGAGCAAAACCGGCGCCCGCTATTCCTACCAGGTCGCCAAGGTGGACGGCGGTCACTGCGACCCCGTTGCGGGCACGAACACAGGCGAATCACTGCCGCTGGCATCGATTTTCAAGCTGTACGTACTGCACGCCCTGGCGGGTGCGGTCAAGAACGGAACGGTGTCCTGGGACGATGAGCTGACCGTCACCGACAAGAGCAAGGCGGTCGGTTCCTCGGGCCTGGAACTTCCTGTCGGCGCGCATGTTTCGGTTCGCAAGGCCGCCGAGAAGATGATCGCCACCAGCGACAACATGGCGACCGACCTCCTGATCGGACGGATGGGCACGCAAGTTGTCGAAGAAGCGCTCGTCACCGCGGGCCATCACGATCCGGCCAGCATGACACCCTTCCCCACGATGTACGAGCTCTTCTCGGTCGGCTGGGGCAAACCGGATCTGCGCAGCCAATGGAAGCAGGGATCCCAGCAAGTCCGCGCCCAGCTGCTGGAGCAGGCGAATTCCAATCCCTACCAACCCGATCCAATCCGCGCCCACATCCCCGCCTCGACGTATGGCGCGGAGTGGTACGGCAACGCCGAGGACATCTGCCGAGTGCACGCGGCGCTGCAAGCCGATGCGGTCGGCGCGGCAGCACCGGTAAGGCAGATCCTTTCCGCGGTGTCGGGCATCCAGCTGGACCGGAACGACTGGCCGTATATCGCCGCGAAAGCCGGTGGCCTGCCGGGAGACCTGACATTCAGCTGGTACGCCGTCGACAGAACCCGGCAGCCGTGGGCGGTCAGTTTCCAGCTGAACTGGCCTCGTGACCACGGGCCGAGAGTGACCGGCTGGATGTTGCAGGTCGCCAAGCAGGTGTTCGGGCTGATCGCGCCTCGGTGAGGCGTGCCAAACTCCTACAGGCGCAGCGTCCAGCAGCCCTTCCGGAAATGCATGACGGTGCGACTGACCGGTGCAACGTCTATGCGCCAGAATGACTTCGGGGACATCTCAAGAGCGCCCAGTATCGCCGCCCGGATCACCGCCGGGTGCGTCACGGCCACCGTAGGCGACGTGCTGTGGGTCAATGACTCCAGCCATCCCGCCACCCGCTCGATCAGGTCGACGATCGACTCACCACCGTGCGGCGCCCGGGCGGGATCGGAAACCCACATCTCGAGGTCGGCGGGTCCGAGGGCCTGCAGCGTCTGCCCACACCACGCTCCGCAACCGAGGTCGGCGAGCCGTGGCTCCGTTGTGGCGTGTAAGCCCAGCAACTGCGCGGTTTGACGGGCACGTTCCTCGGGTCCGGCGAGTTGCCGGATCCCGCTGTTGATGTCAAGGCGCGCAGCCGCTTTGACCTGTCGACGGCCGATGCGGTTCAGCGGCTCGTCGACCGGAAAGCGCCCGGCCGCCATGGCGTCGGTCATCGCGTGCGACACCAGGGTCAGCCGGATGACCTCCGTCACGCCGCCATACTCCTCGCTTGTCCGCTCTCGGCCCGCTCGCCCAGCATTCGACCGGCCAGCGTCGCAAAGACCACGCCGATGGTCGCCCAGAGCACCAGCTGGGTGCCCAGCGAAAGCAACCTGAATTCGTACAGAACGTCGGCGGGAAATCCCTGATAGACGATCACCCCCGAGGCGTCGCGCAACGGCCCGGGCGTCTCGTCAACGGCCGGCAACAGCGCCATCACCGCGGCGATCGCCACCAGGTAGGTCGCCGTCGCCAGCAGCCTTCCGTTCCACGCGCCGAACCGGGCGGCAAGCCGCCGCGCCAGCCACACGGCGGCGATCGCCAGCACCACCGACGCCAGCACCATCACCAGATACCAGCCGGTGCGCGCGCGGATCGTATCCGCCTGCCCCACCGCGGGCGGATTCGGCGGATATTTCACGAAGGGCACGACGTACACGGCGCCGAAGGCGCCCGCCGCCAAGAGGACCGAGAGTTGCTGCGGCCCAATGCTTTTCACACGCGCGGCAACGAGGCAGAACAGCACGCCGAACAGCGCGCCCATCGCTACGCCGAAAATCAGCACACCGAAACCCAGCCCGGCGTTGGCCTGCACGCCCCGGGTGAACAACTCGGCGCCGTGCTCATGCAAGCCATGGGCATCCTCGGCATCGACTCGACCGTCCTCGAAAGCGATCGCACGGCCGATGACCGGTTCGGCGCACACGCGAGCGAACAGAAACGCCAGCAACGCGCCAATTGCGCCCGCCAAAAGACCGCGTGCGATCAGACGCTTCTCCACGGTGCCAGTTCAGGCCGGCTCAGTGGCAGGGGAAGCCGAGCAGATGGCGCGCGTCGTGAACGAACTCGTGCACGTGTGAGTCAGTGCCGAAGATCGACACCGCACCCTGATCGACGCCGACGAAGTAGAGCGCCAACAGTGCCAGGAAGGCGGTTGCCGCCAACCAGAGCGCGGCGCTTGCCGCCGATAGATCAACCGACCGGACACGGCAGCGAGTTGTCTGGGGAGTGGACACAGTTAACTCCTTCTGGGGATATCGCGTCCCGCTTGGGTGTTGGTGACGAGCTTCGGGTCTGACTTTGGACAGTGGCGCGACCGTTCTGGAGTCTCACCAGATTCCGTCACCCGTCGACAACACGGTGAGTTTAGCCGCTACTGCTGGGGGCCCGAAACGCCATAGCCGAGCTGACTTGCCGTGTACTTCGCGCCATCGGTGACCGGCACCGCCTGGACCGCGGTCCCGTAGGCGCAGATCTCGGTCCACACGTCGCCGATTTCGGTGGTGTCGAATCGCATCGCGACGATGGCGTTGCCACCGCGGTTACCCGCCTCGGCGATCAGGCGTCCCATCGCCTCGTTGCGGCTCTCGGCGAGATTTTTGGTCATTCCGGCCAGCTCGCCCCCGAACATGGACTTCAACCCCGCACCGAATTGAGCGAACGCATTTCGCGAGCGAACGGTCAGCCCGAATACCTCGCCGCATACGCGCTGGATTTCCCAGCCCGGAAGGTCGTTGGTGGTGACGATCAGCACGATGAACCCCCTGTAGACAGCGAAAACGGGCGGTAGTCGGATCAGAGACTAACCGCCCGTTTCCGGTAATCGCTACTGCGGGTCGGGGGCGCTGTGCGCGCCGGCCTTGGCCAGATCCGGCTCGACCGGCGGCTTGCGGGTTCCGGTGAACGTGAACACCGCGTCCTCGCCGGCGCCTTCACCGTCCCAGTTGTCCACGTCGACGGTGACGACCTGTCCCGGTCCGACCTCCTCGAAGAGGATCTTCTCGGAGAGCTGGTCCTCGATCTCGCGCTGGATCGTGCGCCGCA
>Ga0182038_10000688_pt1 | contig 17415 bp, 11 predicted proteins | sample sta12Can44000108_FD_125976 | JGI IMG/M metagenome (GOLD analysis project Ga0182038, IMG submission 125976) | Lab enrichment of tropical soil microbial communities from Luquillo Experimental Forest, Puerto Rico - statanox.12C.anox.44.000.108 | ecosystem: Environmental > Terrestrial > Soil >...
CTGGTTTTTATCGAGATTGGGGAAACCGTATCCGATAGAAATGCTTACATAAGGCTCAAATTTAGGTAACTGATTGTTGTAGGTATTGCCATTTTTTCTTGATTGATACGGCCGTTGGCGCATAGAATAGCCATATCCGAAACTGGGCCCAACAAAAATTCTCATTTGCGAATAGGCCGAAACGCAACTGAAAACAGTAAGAATTAGTAAAAAAAGCTGATTTTCTTCATAAAAAACAATTTTATAATCAGATATCAATAATGAATCCAGTGTTTAATATTGAGTTCATAAAAAAATGTTAGGGTCGGCGAAAAGGTAAATTTTCCGGATGTTGAAAAATTGGCTTAAAATTTGATTTTGCCATTCCGTAGCTTTCCTTAATTTTGCAGTCCTTTTAATTTTGGGCTAATTATCAGATGGGGTTGTTCGGACACGGCCGTTAATTTCCGAACTACCTGATTTTTTGGACATGAGAATTTAACCATTCTCAACCATTGTTAAGCTAAACCGGTTTTACAAAATACTATGTCTACAACAAATTTGAACACCAGGATCAGCTTTGGTAAAACAAAACACTTGGCTGATGCACCTGATCTGCTCGACATTCAGTTACAATCGTTCAGAGAATTTTTTCAGTTAGAAACTACGCCCGATAAGCGTAATATCGAAGGATTGTTTCGAGTGTTTAAGGATAACTTTCCTATTACAGACACCCGCAACATTTTCGTACTGGAATTTTTAGATTATTTTATCGATCCGCCACGTTATTCTATTGAAGAGTGCATGGAACGTGGATTAACTTACGCTGTACCGTTAAAAGCGAAACTGCGTTTAAGTTGTAACGATGAAGAGCATGTGGATTTCCAAACAATTGTACAAGATGTTTTCTTGGGAAATATTCCATATATGACTCCACGCGGAACTTTTGTGGTTAATGGAGCAGAACGTGTGGTAGTTTCTCAATTACACCGTTCTCCGGGTGTATTCTTCGGCCAGTCCATCCATCCTAATGGAACAAAAATTTATTCTGCCCGTGTAATTCCTTTTAAAGGTGCATGGATGGAATTTGCTACCGATATTAACAATGTAATGTATGCTTACATTGATCGTAAGAAAAAATTCCCTGTAACTACTTTATTACGTTCAATTGGCTTTGAAACAGATAAAGACATTTTGGAGTTATTTGGCATGGCCGATGAGGTTAAGGCCGATAAAAAAACATTGGCAGACCAGGTTGGCAGAAAATTGGCTGCTCGTGTGTTAAGAACATGGGTGGAAGATTTTGTGGATGAAGATACCGGTGAAGTTGTGTCGATAGAACGTAACGAAATCGTTATGGAACGCGATACCGTTTTGGATGAAGCAGCTATTGAAGAAATTTTGGAATTAGAAGTGAAAAGTGTGTTTATTCAAAAAGAAGATGTAGGCGGAGATTATGCTATTATCTACAACACATTAAATAAAGATACTTCAAACAGTGAGTTAGAAGCGGTACAACATATTTATCGTCAGTTACGTGGTGCCGATGCTCCTGATAATGAAACTGCCCGTGGTATTATTGATAAGTTATTCTTCTCTGATAAACGTTACGATTTAGGCGAAGTTGGTCGTTATAAAATCAACCGTAAACTAAACCTGGAATATCCTTTAGAGAAAAAAGTTTTAACCAAGCAGGATATTATTGAAATCATCAAATATTTGGTTCGTTTAACAAATGCCAAAGCGGAAATTGATGATATAGATCATTTGAGCAATCGTCGTGTAAGAACTGTGGGCGAACAACTGTATGCTCAATTTGGTGTAGGTTTAGCACGTATGGCCCGTACTATCCGTGAAAGAATGAACGTTCGTGATAATGAAGTATTTACTCCGGTTGATTTAATTAATGCAAGAACATTATCTTCCGTTATCAATTCATTCTTCGGAACATCTCAATTATCTCAATTCTTAGATCAAACCAACCCTCTTTCCGAAATTACGCATAAACGCCGTATTTCAGCATTAGGGCCAGGCGGTTTAAGTAGGGAAAGGGCCGGATTTGAGGTACGTGACGTACACTATTCTCACTATGGTCGTTTGTGTACTATTGAAACACCGGAAGGACCAAACATTGGTTTGATTTCTACACTTTGCGTTCACGCTTCTATCAACGATATGGGCTTTATCGAAACGCCTTATCGTAAAGTTGTAGACGGTAAAGTGGATATGAAAGAATTAACTTTTTTAAGTGCAGAAGAAGAAGATACCGCAAAAATTGCGCAAAGTAATTCTCCTTTAAAAGATAACGGCGAGTTTGCAGAAGATAAAGTTGTTTCTCGTCAAACAGGTGACTTCCCGATTTTGGATAAAGCAGAAGTGGAATATATGGATGTGGCTCCCAATCAGATTGTTGGATTAAGTGCCTCTTTAATTCCTTTCTTGGAGCATGATGATGCCAACCGTGCATTGATGGGATCAAACATGCAACGTCAGGCTGTTCCGTTGATTGTTCCTGAAGTACCTATTGTGGGTACCGGTTTAGAAGGAAAAGCTGCCCGTGATGCAAGAATTCAAATCCACTCAGAAGGAAATGGTATTGTTGAGTTTGTGGATGCCAATGAAATTCATGTTCGTTACGACAGAAACGATGCAGACCGTTTGGTAAGTTTTGAAGACGATTTAATTGTATATAAGCTTACTAAATTTATTAAAACCAACCAATCAACCAATATCAATTTACGCCCTTGCGTTAAAAAAGGACAGGCAGTTAAAAAAGGAGATTTCTTAACTGAAGGTTATGCAACAAGGGATGGAGAGTTGGCATTAGGTAGAAACTTACAGGTTGCATTCATGCCTTGGAAAGGTTATAATTTTGAAGATGCGATTGTGATTAATGAAAAGGTTGTACGTGAAGACTGGTTTACTTCTGTTCATATTGATGAATATGAATTGGAAGTTCGTGATACAAAATTGGGTGAAGAAGAATTAACTCCTGATATTCCAAACGTTTCTGAAGAAGCTACAAAAGATTTGGACGAAAATGGTATTATTAGAATTGGTGCTACCATTAAAGAAGGCGATATTTTAATTGGAAAGATTACACCAAAAGGCGAAAGTGACCCAACTCCGGAAGAAAAACTGTTACGTGCCATCTTCGGAGATAAAGCAGGTGATGCAAAAGATGCTTCTTTAAAAGCTCCAAACGGAACTGAGGGTGTAGTAATCGACAAGAAATTGTTCCAACGTGCCAAGAAAGATAAGAATGCAAAAGTGCGTGAAAAAGCACAATTGGAGAAAGTAGAAAAAGTACACCAACAAAACGTTGAAGATGTTAAAGAACAGCTGTTAAACAAGCTGCAGATTCTATTAAAAGAGAAAGCTTCTGCCGGTGTTACCAACAACTTTGGCGAAACCTTAATTGGTAAAGGCGCTAAATTCAATCCTAAAAACTTAGCTGCGATAGATTATCAAAATATCAATCCTTTAGGTTGGACAGGTGAGAAGGATACAGACGAATACATCAACACTTTATTACACAATTACAGCATTAAGTATAATGAAGAGTTAGGTAGATATAAGAGAGAAAAATTTAATATATCTATTGGTGACGAATTACCGGCAGGTGTATTGAAATTGGCTAAAGTTTACTTGGCTGTTAAACGTAAATTAAAAGTGGGTGATAAGATGGCGGGCCGCCATGGTAATAAAGGTATTGTTGCAAAAATTGTACGTGCGGAAGATATGCCTTTTATGGAAGATGGAACACCGGTTGATATCGTGTTGAATCCGTTAGGGGTACCTTCACGTATGAACCTGGGGCAGATTTACGAAACTATTTTAGGCTGGACAGGAAAGAAACTGGGTGTTAAATTTGCCACACCAATTTTTGACGGAGCAAGCACCGGGGAGATTGAACAATTATGTAACAAGGCAAATATTCCTTTAAATGGTCACACTTATTTGTATGATGGTGAAACAGGAGAACGTTTCCATCAGAAAGCAACAGTGGGCGTTATTTACATGATTAAATTGCACCACATGGTTGATGATAAGATGCATGCCCGTTCAATCGGACCATACAGTTTAATCACACAACAACCTTTAGGTGGTAAAGCTCAATTTGGTGGTCAGCGTTTTGGTGAAATGGAAGTATGGGCATTGGAAGCTTACGGCGCTTCTAATATCTTACAAGAATTATTAACACTAAAATCTGATGATATCATTGGTCGTGCAAAAACATATGAAGCCATTGTAAAAGGCGAAAATATACCACGTCCGGGTGTACCGGAATCATTCAATGTATTGGTACATGAATTGAGAGGATTAGGTTTAGACCTGAAGTTTGAGTAAAAATCACCTCATTTAAAATACAAAGCCATCGCAGCAATGCGATGGCTTTTTTTATGAGTTCAGCTTTATTTATTTAAAATAAGCGTTTCATTTTTATTATCTATCATCCAATTACTAAATTTATTTAATAATGATTTACCAATAATAATTTTTTTCGCTTTATCTGAAACTGCAACCATCAAATTATTGATTGAGTATTGTCCAATTTTAAAGTTATTGATAACATATTTTCGGCACGTGTCAACTTCTCCATTTGCCATTTCAAACTCTCCAATACCTTTAGCGTTTTCATCAGTAATAATTTGTTCTTTTTTTAATAATGATTCCATCTCAGTTGTTATAAGCAAATCCGAAGCACCGGAATCTAATAACCAAACAAGAACCATATTCCCCAATTTTGCTTTTATATAGGACATCCCATCAATTGATAGAACATTTATTGTGTCACAAACAGGACCTGCTATCTCTTCACTATTATTTTTATTCCATGAAATCGGCTCATCATTTGAGGAGGGGTTGCCACATTTATACATTACTTCGTAAAATAAAATAGAATTGGGGTTATTGAAAGACTGTATTTCAACATCAGTTAATTTTTTATCTTTTATTAAATCAAGTTGACATTTACAAAACTTTTCAAGTTTGTTTGCATTTAGAGTTTTAGAACTATTCTTCCTTAAATAAAATATACAACTATCAATGAATTCTTTTTCAAATCCTTCAGCATGTAGTAAAATAGATTTCCCGGAGTTTGTAAAACAGGCATTCATCTCTTTTTCTAATGAGGAATCGCTTTTGATAAGATTATCTATATTAATTACTCGGCCAATTGTATTATCTGATACTTGTTTATTAGTAAAATGCCAATCAATTTTATCAATTTGACATTTACAAATACTGAGTGCTGTTGCATCTGTTCTATCCTTATTTAAATTATGTAAACATTCCAGTATTAAGTGTTGTTTATCTAAAATTGCTTTTCCTTGCTTTGTATATAGGTACTTTTCTGAATGAGTTTGAATGAATTCTTGGCAAAATGATTTTGTTACGCAACTTATAATCAGTACTGGAATTATTATTAAAATACTCTTTTTCATGAATGTTATTTTTTCTGTATCAATAAATCACTGTAAGAATAATTGATATAATGATCATCCTTCAATTCAAAAAAATTAAAGTAAAAGCTACATTGTTGTTTTAGTTTTTCAATGCCAATTTCGCCCGTTTTGTCAATCGCTTCTACTTCAACAAAAGTTCCCAACTCTTTCACCAGATCAAAATGAAATTTTACATTTTCTATAAAATAAATTCTTCTTATTTTATCAACCACTATTTTTATTCCATGCAATTTGATAAGCATATTTTTCAGGGAAATATCAGGTTGATGTTGATAAAGCAAAACATTTGATTGTTTGGCATCTGCAGTGTTCTCTCTTTCATAATAAATTAAAGCATTTTCAATATTGCCTTCCCTTAATTTTAATCTGCCGGTTGCAACGTTAAAGTAAGTATCTATCTGATGATCTTCACCTTTAAACAATGGGTTCAATTCAAGCAACTTTTCTTCAAGTTGCTTAATGTTATTGGCTTTCGCTTTAAATTCTATATTAATGATACTCATGCAATAAATGTATAAAAAGAAAACCGATTTTGTTAAAGCCGATAATCATCATTTTTAGAAACTTCAAATTCACATACATTAGCAGATATTTATCTTGTATGAAAAAGCTTTTTGTATTGATAACGTTTGCAAATTTTATTTCATTTTTCAATGTGTTACCTGCTCAAACAAAAATTCAAATCAACTTTATTCATTGTGTAAATGATAGCCCTGCTATTTTCAATAAACTTATTTATGTAAATAACGCAGGTAATAAATACATGTTGAAAGATTTGCAATACTTTATTTCCGATGTTACACTTTATACGAAAGAAGGAATATCTGCTGCATTACAATCTTCAGACAATATTCATTATGTAGACGTTGCTGTTCCGTCATCACTAATATGGCATCTTTCATTAAAGTCAGATGTAGAAAAGTTTAATAGCATTTCATTTCGCTTTGGAATTATCAAAGAAAAAAACAAATCATTTCTTTTTAAAAATCCTCCGGCTAATTTAATGGCTTGGCCTGAAATGCTTGGTGGTGGCTATCATTATATGAAATTGAACTTGAAATATATGGATACTTCCGGACAGCTTTCTAATTTTAATTGTCATCTTGGTTTAGGAATAACAGAAAATAAAAGCAATTTTATTGATAATAGCTTCGTGGTAAACTTGGCATTGCCTTCAAATTTTATTTTGGATCAGGCTAATGAAAATACTATTTCCATTCAAATGAATATTGATCAATGGTTTAATGCTGTTAATAAAATAGATATGAATAAATATGATGGCATTATGGATAATGAACAAGCAATGAAACAGTTTTGTGAAAACGGATCAAAAGCTTTTGTATTAAAAACGGTACAATAAAATGCAAATTCAATTCTTTAAAAGGCCAATTAAGAAATTAGATTTGTTTTGTTTTCTAATTTGTTTTTTTCTGTTAACCTATTCCTGTATTAGCAGAAAAAATAAAAGCTCCGATAAAACTTTTTCACCCGAGCCTTATTCAATCAATGTTCCGTTATTTCCGGATTATGTAAATATTCCGGAAGATAACCCGATGACTAAAGCAGGGGTGGAGTTGGGCAGATATTTATTTTACGATGGCCGTTTGTCCGGAAATACGGAGAAGTCTATGTTGATGTCTTGTGCAAGTTGCCATAAACAAACACATGCATTTGAAGCCGGTTTAGATAATCCTTTGTATAAAGATGGCCACATGCATGGCATTACGGGTAAACAAACGCCGCACAGTATGTTGCCATTAATTAATCTGGCATGGAATAGTGAAGGTTATTTGTGGAATGGAATGATTAATATGTTGAATGTAAAACTGGGTTCTGAAGCATATAAGGTTCCTGCACAAAAACCATTTGATTTTCAAAACATAGAATCTTTAGTTTGGATGGGTATTGTGGCACCGCATGAAATGAATGGTAATGTTGATAGAACTGTTGCAGTGATAAAAAGTGAGAAAATGTATCCGCCCATGTTTGCAAAGGCATTCGGCTCCGATACAATTTCAATTGATAGAATTTGTAAAGCTGTTGCACAATTTGTTCGTTCGCTGGTTTCTGCTAATTCCAGATTCGATCAATACATGGAAGGTAAAGTAAAACTTAATGATGCCGAGTTAAACGGATTAAATTTGTTTACTTCCGAAAAAGCAGATTGCTTTCATTGCCATGGTGCTCCGGCCATTCCGTTATGGACTACCAACCGGTTTTTAAACAATGCAAAAGACACTATATTTAATGATAAATATGATAGAAGAATTGTTACAGGTGTAGAAGATGATAAAGGAAAATACAGAGTTCCTACATTACGAAATATTGCTTTAACCGCACCGTACATGCATGATGGAAGGTTTACCACATTGCGGCAAGTATTGGAGTTTTATAACGGCGGATTACAAAAATCTGATTATACAGATCCGTTGATGAAATATACCAATCGTGGTGGTGTACATTTGTCAGAAAAAGAATTGGACGATTTGGAAGCATTTTTAAATACGCTTACAGATTCTTCATTTATAACCAATCCTGCTTTTTCTAATCCAATGCCACGGAATAAATTTTTTATTCAATAAAGATTAATACCAACATTTGTTTTTTTATGGCATCTTCGTTGCGTCGCAATCCGTTCATCTTTTTGTTTATAAATGAAGCTTTTTTATAGGCTGCCCACTGATATGCAGGTGAAGTGATTGCGACGCAACGAAGATGCCATGTAATTATAAAGCCGGTATTGTTATAACCTTATTTTTTGTACCGGTTAAATAAGTTTTGTAAATCTTTTGCAAACTGATTTTTAAATTCGCCTAAATAAGTAACTTGGTTTTTTAATTGATGTATATGAAAAAAATTATAGCTTTAGTAGTTGTTCTGTTTTCACTTGCAGCTTCTGCACAAAACAAACAATTTTATTTGTTGATAGGAACTTACACAACTGATATTCACGTATATAAATTTAATACGGCCGATGCCTCCATAAAATTCGTAAGTAAAATTTCAGGAGCTACCAATCCATCTTATTTAGCTATTACAAGAGATGGAAAATTTGTGTATGCCGTAAATGAAAATAGTCAGGAACAGAAGGGCGGAGTAAGTTCATTTTCATTCGATAAAACAAAAGGTAATTTGCAGTTTATCAATACGGTTAGTTCCGGTGGTGATGGCCCTTGCTATGTTGATGTTGATTCAACCGGGAAAAATGTTGTTTGTGCAAATTATAATGCCGGTAATTTATCTTCGTTCAAAGTGAATGCAGACGGTAGTTTGCAGCCGGCTGCTCAAACAATAGACCATCAGGGTTATAGTACAAATTTTACACGTCAATCTAAACCGCATGTACATTGTACTGTTTTTTCACCCGATGGAAAATATGTTTTTTCCAATGATTTGGGGACTGATAAAATTTATCAATACAAGTTTGATGCAAATGCTGCAGTTCCGTTAAATGAAGATGATTTTAGCACAACAGAAGTACCGGATGGTAGCGGTCCCCGCCATATTACCTTTCATCCAAACGGAAAATATGCATACCTGATTAATGAATTATTCGGAACTGTTATTGCGTATGAATACAAAGATGGAAAGCTTATCGAAATGCAAAATATTGTATCGGATAATACCGGTGGTAAACAAGATAAAGGGAGTGCCGATATTCATATTACACCTGATGGGAAATATTTGTATACAACCAATCGGGCCAGTGCTAATGATATTACGATTTTCAGGGTTGGTTCAACCGGTATGCTAACAGAAATCGGGCATCAAAGTACAATGGGTATTCATCCAAGAAATTTTGCAATTGATCCAACAGGTAAATTTTTATTAGTAGCCAACAGAGACAGCAATAATATTGTTGTGTTTACGATTATTAAAAGCACAGGATTTTTACAGCCTGCCAATAATACCATTCAATTGGAAAAACCCGTTTGTTTAAAATTTACTGATATTAAGTAGGTTATAAGTAGTAAGTGTTAAGTTATAAGCAAAGCTTTTTCCAGATGTATAATTTATAACTTAACACTTATAACTATTTACTCATCAGCCATTCTTTTAAAGCATCAAATGTTGGTTGCATTGCAATGCTTTTCTTTTCGAGGTTGAATAAATATTTTACAGAATCCGGTACTGCAACTTTTTGTTGTATAGCTTCTTCCACAGTTTCAGGAAATTTAACCGGATGTGCTGTTTCTAAAATAAAACCTTTTGTGTAGGGATGTGCGTTATCTAAATATTTTTCTAATGCATAATAAGCAACTGCGCCATGAGGGTCTAAAATATAATGATGTTTTTCATACACTTCTTTAATGGTTTGTTTAGTTATAATATCATCAACACTTATGCTGCTTACTTTATTTTTCAGTTCATTAAATTGTTGCTGAAATATTTCTAATATTCTAATAAAGTTGCTTGGATTGCCAACATCCATTGCGTTTGAAACCGTTGCTACGGCTGCTTTTGGCTGATAGCTGCCTGTTTGTAAATATTCTGTAACCACATCATTGGCATTACATGCTGCAATAAAATGTTTTACGGGTAAGCCACTTGCATACGCTAAAATACCTGCACAAATATTTCCAAAATTTCCGCTGGGTACACAAATTACAGGAGGCTCTTTTTCCTGCCATTGTTGATAAGCATAAAAATAATATAACTGTTGCGGCAACCATCTTGCAACGTTAATTGAATTAGCAGAGGTGAGCTGAAGTTTTTTATTCAAATCTTCATCTGCAAATGCTTGTTTCACCATTGCCTGACAATCATCAAAAGTACCGTTCACTTCTAATGCAGTAATATTTTTGCCTAGTGTTGTTAATTGTAATTCCTGCACCGGGCTTACTTTGCCTGATGGATATAAAATAACAACATTCACTCCCTCAACGCCCAAAAAACCGTTGGCAACAGCACCGCCGGTGTCGCCGCTTGTTGCAACCAAAACAGTAACTTCTTTAGTATTGTTTTGATTAAAATACCCCAGGCATCTGCTCATAAATCTTGCACCAACATCTTTAAATGCAAGTGTTGGCCCGTGAAATAATTCTAATGAAGCAATCTTTTCATTAATCTGTATTAAGGGAAAATCGAAGTTCACCGTTTCGCTTATAATACGCTGTAAATCCCTGTCAGCAATGGTTTTGCCAATGTATGGTTTCATAACTGTAAAACCAATTTCCTCTTTTGAATACGATTTTATGTTTTCAACAAAGCCTTCCGGTAATTTTGGAATTGATCTTGGAAAATATAAACCTTTATCAGGCGCTTGCCCGCTTACTGCAGCATCTGCAAAATTTACACGAGGAGCATTATGATTTAAACTATAATAAAGCATGAATTATTTCTGATTTTCGATTGAATATTTTTTATCTTTTGTTCCCGACTTTTGATTATCTATTTAACTTTTCTTGCGTCGCACACTGCAACGTTTATATCGCTCTTCAGCTTTTATAAACCACAGAAACACAATGCCACGGAGTAATTACAGATACTTCGTTGTGTTGCTCTGTATATTCGTGTCTTTGTGGTTTATAAAATTTGCTCAACAAAGTTGCTGTCGTACAAGTGTGCGACGCAACGGAAGATGAATTTTGTTTTGCAGTTGGTAACATAAAAAACTTACAACTTATTACTTACAACTTATTATTTTAACACCTTGTTTATTAATTGTGGTTACATGCGTATGATATGCCAAACCAATTTTATTATACATTTCTTTCATGGCCAATTCAACTGCAATTGCAGTAGTTGAGTTTTTACTTAACATGAAAATAGACGGTCCGCTTCCGCTGATGCCACCACCCAATGCACCTGCTTCTTTACACTTTGCTTTTACATCATCAAAACCGGGAATAAGAATACTGCGGACAGGTTCTATAATTATATCTTCCAAGCTTCTGCCAATTAAACCATAATCGTGTTGTAAAAATCCTGCAACCAAGCCTGCAATATTTCCCCCTCGTTTAATGGCATCTTTTAAAATTACTCTTTGCCTCAAAATCTGTCTTGCGTCTGCAGTGCGAACTTCAATTTGCGGATGAACCACAGTAACGTATAACTCAGGTGCATCAAGGCTTACAATATCTAAAGGAAAAATGGAACGTATTAAAGTAACGCCGCCGTAAATTGCCGGAGCAATATTATCTGCATGTTTTACACCGCTTGCAACTTTTTCTCCAAACATGGCAAAGCGAACCAAGTTTTCTTTAGAAAAAATATTTCCAAGCAAATGATTAGCCGCAACCACAACACCTGCGGCACTTGCTGCACTACTTCCTATTCCACTGCCGGGTTTAATATTTTTTTTGCTGATTAAAGTGAATCCGGTTACGCCCGGTAATTCATCTAACATAGCAAGTAATGCAGCACCGCTAACATTATCCTCTGCTTTTGTTGGAAGATTATATTCATCTGCATTAATAATAGTAACACCTTTTGTATTGCTAAACGAAACTGTTAATTCATCGTTAGGATCATTCAATGCAAAACCTAAAATATCAAACCCGCAAACAACATTTGCTACTGTAGCAGGGCTTTGAACTGTAACTTCTTTCATGATGATTTTTTATCTGGCCACTCTAATAATATCTGCAAAAACGCCGCTTGCTGTAACATCTGCACCGGCACCGGCACCTTTTACCACCAATGGTTGTTGAGAATATCGTTGTGTATAAAATAAAACGATATTGTCTTTTCCATATAAATGATAGAAATCCGAATCGGCAGGAATATGTTGCAAACCTACGGCAGCTTTGCCATCTTCAAAACTAGCTACAAATTTTAATTTACAGTTCTTGTTTGCAGCTTCATCATACAAAGTCTTAAAGTGAGCTTCATGTTTTTTCATTTCATCATAGAAGTCTGCAACACTTCCATCAAAACAAGAAGCAGGTAAAAATCCGTTGTTGGTAATATTTTCCATTTCAACTTTTTCTCCGGCTTCACGAGCAAGAATCATAATCTTACGCATTACATCGGTACCACCTAAATCTAAACGTGGATCTGGTTCTGTGTAACCTTCATCTTGTGCCTGTTTTACAACATCGGCAAATAATTTTTTGCCATCATAATTATTGAAAACAAAATTTAAAGTTCCGGAAAGAACAGCTTGTATTTTATTAATTTTATCACCGCTTTTTATTAAATCATTCAATGTGCCGATTACCGGTAAACCTGCACCCACATTGGTTTCGAAGAGGAATGGTGCATTGAATTCTTTTGATAAAGATTTTAATTGCTGGTAATTTACAAATGGGGAAGATGCTGCGATTTTATTACATGCAACCACGGCAATACTTTTTGATAATAAGTGTTGGTATGCTGAAGCAACATCTGCATTGGCAGTAACATCTACAAAAACACTGTTGCGTAAATTTTTATGAATAATACTTTCAACAAAACCAATTAAAGTCATTGGTTCTGCAACTGCTAAAGCATCTTTCCAATGATGTAAATCAATGCCATCTTCATTCAATAACATTTTTCTGCTGTTGGCAATACCCATAACCCTTAATTGTAAATTTAAGTGCTCCAGTAAATAATCTTGTTGCTGTTTTATTTGATCAATCAATTTTCCACCAACATTTCCTGCACCCACAATAAAAACATTTAATTGTTTGTGAGATGATTCGAAGAAAGCTTCGTGTAAAACATTCACTGCTTTTTTTACATCACCATAAGAAACAACAGCAGAAATATTTCTTTCGGAAGAACCTTGTGCAATGGCTCTGATGTTAATGCCATTTCTTCCCAATGCATTAAACATTCTTCCTGCAATGCCGGTGTGGCTTTTCATTTTATCGCCAACCAATGCAACAATAGATTGATCATGTTCTATTTTTAGCGGTTCAACTTTTCCGGTTTTTACTTCATAATCAAAAGCATAATCAACTGCTTTCTTTGCTTTTTCTGCATCAACAGTATTTACGGCAACGCAAATAGAATGTTCGGATGAACTTTGTGTAATTAAAATAACATTTACTTTTTCGTTTGCCAATGCTTCAAATAATCTTTTAGAAAAACCGGGAATGCCCACCATTCCGCTACCTTCCAAACTTAATAAGGTAACATGATTGATGCTTGATATTCCGGTTATAATATCCGAAGCATGTAGTGGTGCTTCTTCAATTAATGTTCCAAAAGAATCGGGCTCAAAAGTGTTTTTCACCCAGATTTTTATTCCTTTTTGCATTGCGGGCTGAATGGTAGGCGGATAAATAACTTTTGCACCGAAATGTGATAATTCCATTGCTTCCCTATACGAAATATGCTGTATGGTTTTTGCATTTGCAACCCAACGTGGATCGGCAGTCATCATCCCGGTAACATCAGTCCATATTTCTAAATCTTCTGCATTTAATGCCGCTGCAAAAATAGAAGCAGTATAATCAGAACCGCCTCTGCCTAAAGTGGTGGTATGATTTTCATTATCGCTTGAAATAAATCCCGGTGCTATAAAAAGTGATACATCGGATGATTTGATTTTTTCCTGAATTAATTGGGTGGATAATTCAAAATCAACTGCAGCAAAACCGAAATTATTATTGGTTTTAATTGCAAGTCTGCTATCAATCCATTCATTATTAATTCCGATTGATTGAATGTATGAAGAAATAATTTTCGATGATAATAATTCTCCAAAGCTTACGATTCTATCTTTTGTTCTGGCAGATAATTCGCCCAAACGAAAAACACCCTCACAAATGTCTTCCAATTCATTAAACTGCTGTTTGATATTACTTAAACAGCTGCTTTGAGATGTTACGGGCAATAAACTTTTGGCTGTATCTAAATGTCTTTTTTCTAACTGCGTTAAAGTTTCTTTGTAAGATTCTTTTCCTTTTGCAGCAGCAGAACCGGTTTGAATTAGTAAATCTGTAACACCGCTGAATGCTGAAACTATAACTATAGAATTTTTATTCTCTTTTTTTTGAATGATGCCAACAACGCATTTTATATTTTCTGCGTTTGCTACGGATGAACCACCGAATTTTAAAATTTTCATGAATAGATGTTGAATAAATTTGAATAATAATATTGTGTTTGTTGAGAAACAGCCGAAGTCCTGAGGATAATATAAATGTGTATAACCCCTTACAGGGTTGTTGTTGTGGTAACGATAGTAATGATAGCAGCAAATGAGGCAGCTAAAGATGCTTTAACAGAAGATAATATGTTTTGCTGAATTTTCATTAAATCGGTGGCGAAGATAAAGGAAATCTAATCAATCTGACAAAATTTTATTAATTTTCGACCCTCTAAAGTTTCTTTGCCTAAGACAAATAAGATAAAATAATAGTATACATGTCGAGTAATGCAAGCCTGCAAATATTTAAAAACCTTGTAGGAATTAAATTTCAGTTGTACAACAGTTTATTTACTTCTTTGCCGTTTCATAAAATAGAGAAGACAGGAATTCTCGTGTCTATGTTATTATTAAACTGCGAAGATGGGTACAAGAAAAAGAAAAGCCCAGTACAAATTATAGATGAGTTTTTTAAAACGCAAACATCTGTAAAAAGAGAAGAAGAAAAGCTTGATCTTTTATTTCGTTTTGTGCAATATATAGAACGCCAGGTTGTATTGTTTGATGCATTGGAAGATGCTGCTTTTAAACAAGTGCACGATTTAGGCGGGCAAGGTACTATTAAACATCTTGCATTAGAAGTTGAAGAAAAAAAATTACAGGATAAACTAAAAAAGAAACTGGAAGATTTTAATATTCAATTAGTGTTAACTGCACATCCCACACAGTTTTACCGTGGTGCTGTTTTAGGTATTATTCATGATTTGTCAACTGCCATTAATACTAATAACGAAAATCAGATTTATTCTTATTTGCAACAGTTAGGAAGAACTCCTTTCTTTCAACAACAGAAACCAACCCCCTACGATGAAGCAATAAGTTTGGTTTGGTATTTAGAAAATATTTTTTATCAGGCATCAGGGAAAATAATCGCGTCGTTAAAAAGCAAATTTGGTGATGTGATCAATCCGCAACACCCGATTATCAGAATGGGTTTTTGGCCCGGTGGAGACCGAGACGGTAACCCTTATGTTAAAACAGGAACAACCCTGCAGGTTGCAGATGCATTACGTGGAAGTATTGTTAAATCTTATTATTTGGAAATAAGGAAATTGAAGCGTAGGTTAACTTTTAAAGGAGTGGATGTTGCTTTGACAAAGTTGGAAAAGAGATTGTACGATAATTTATTTATTCCGGGATATGATTTTGATTTAGATAAAGAAAAGTTTTTAAACGAATTAAAAAACATAAGATATCAATTAATATATGAGCATAATAATTTATTTGTAAATCTGATCGATTCGTTAATTAATAAAGTTGAATTGTTCGGGTTGCATTTTGCTTCTTTAGACATTCGTCAGGATAGTAGCATCCACGCAAAAGTATTAACCGCTATTGCAGAAAATACAGAGGCATTGCCGTCTGATTATAACAGTTTATCAGACGCAGATAAAGTGCATGTTTTAGCATGTATCGATAAAGAAGTTGGAACCAATATTTTTATTACAGACGATGTTCACAGAGATACATTAGATGTAATGGCGGCAATAAAATCTATTCAACAATTAAATGGAGAAGCAGGCTGCAACAGATATATCATCAGTCAATGTAACTCGGTGTTAAATATTTTTGAAGTGTATGGTTTGTTTTTATTAAGCGGGTGGAAAAAGGAAAAATTAACTGTAGATATTGTTCCGTTATTTGAAACGATAGAAGATTTGAAACATGCGGCAAATATTATGAAGCAATTGTATCAAAATAATTGTTATCGTGATCATTTAAAGCGAAGGAAAAATAAACAAACAATAATGCTTGGTTTTTCCGACGGAACAAAAGACGGTGGTTATATGATGGCAAACTGGAGTATTTATAAAGCCAAAGAATCATTAACTGATATCTCAAAAAAATATGATGTAGATGTTGTTTTCTTCGATGGGCGTGGCGGCCCGCCTGCCCGTGGCGGTGGCAAAACACATCAGTTCTATGCATCCATGGGACAAAATATTGCCAACAAAGAAATTCAGTTAACCATTCAGGGGCAAACCGTAAGTTCGAATTTCGGAACTATTGATGCTGCTCAGTTTAATATCGAGCAATTAATTCATGCAGGAATATCAAATGATATTCTATCCTGTAAATCAACAACATTACAACCTAAAGAAGAAGCCTTATTGCAAATGCTTGCAGAAGAAGGTTACCAGGCATATATTCAATTGAAAGAACATCCTTATTTTATCGAATATTTAGGCCATGCAAGCCCTTTGCGTTTTTATTCTGAAACCAATATCGGAAGCCGCCCTGCAAAACGTGGTGCTTCATCAAAACTTACATTAAAAGATTTACGTGCCATTCCGTTTGTAGGTGCATGGAGTCAATTAAAACAAAATGTAACAGGTTATTATGGCGTGGGTACCGCTTTAGCCGAAATGGAAAAAGCCGGCAAGTTTGAGGAACTGCAAGAATTGTATAAAAGTTCTTTATTTTTTAAAACATTGATTGATAATTGCGAGATGGCAATGTATAAATGTTTTTTTCCACTTACAGCATTCTTATCTGCACATGAAATATATGGAGAGATATGGAACCAGATTTACAATGAGTTTGAATTAACAAAAAAGTATATCCTGAAGCTTTCTGGTAAAAGCGAATTAATGGCCGATTATCCGATAGAGCATTTGTCTATTCAAATGCGTGAAAGAATAGTAATGCCTTTGTTAACCATTCAGCAATATGCCATTACCAAAGTAAGGGAAATTGAAGAACAATTGGTAGATACTCCAATTAAAAAAACATACGAAAAGTTAGCAATGCGTTGCTCGTTCGGTATTATTAATGCGAGCAGAAATTCGGCATAATGGTTTTAGAAGATGAACTATACTGCTATGTGCAACACCGCTTGCGACGCTCCGTTCATCTGTATATCCGTATGCGGCAAAAAATGAAAAA
>Ga0182038_10000695_pt1 | contig 17374 bp, 5 predicted proteins | sample sta12Can44000108_FD_125976 | JGI IMG/M metagenome (GOLD analysis project Ga0182038, IMG submission 125976) | Lab enrichment of tropical soil microbial communities from Luquillo Experimental Forest, Puerto Rico - statanox.12C.anox.44.000.108 | ecosystem: Environmental > Terrestrial > Soil >...
AGAAAGGCACGGTCAATGCTCAGAGAGCAACCGGAGGAACAGATGGCGGCGGTATGCGCAAGCGCGACAGGTTTTCTTAGCGAAAGTGAAACCACACGCAGGGAAGCCCTGGTAAAACCTTCACCCTTGTTCGCAGATATCCCCGCGAGTGAGTGTCGGGAAATTACCTCGGCTGCTCATGAAAAGCACTTTGCTCGGCGCCAGACGATTTTCCTCGAAGGCGATCCGGTTCGGCGAGTCGTCCTGCTGACCTCGGGTAGCGCGAAAATCGTGCAATTGGGTCAGAGTGGCGCGGAAGTGATTCTAGCGGTCAGGGGGCCGGGAGAAGTGGTTGGGACGGTGGGATTGCGGCCGCAGGACCGGCACTGCTCGACGGCGCAGGCCCTGGGATCCGCGACAGCGCTGGTTTGGGACGCAGCCGCTTTCGAGACGCTCTCCCAGCGATCGCTGCAGCTGAGACGCAATATCACGACGATCCTCTGCCAGCAGCTTCATGACCTCGAAGAACGATACCGCGAAATTTCTACGGAAAAAGTTTCCGTGCGATTGAGTCATCAGCTGATCCGATTGCTCAATCAACTGGGCCGGGTCAACGGCGGAGGAGAGATCAGGCTTTCGAGGGAAGAGTTGGCGCAATTGACCGGCACAACCTTGTTCACCGTGAGCAGGCTGCTCTCGGAGTGGAACCAACGAGGCATTGTGAGCACGCGGCGGGAGGCCGTATCCGTCAACAATTTTCAGGCTCTTGCCGAGCTCGGCGAAATCGAGTGAGCCAGGCTCGCGAGACCATCCGCTTGCTCGGCTTGAAATTTCGTTCGATCGACGAGGTTGGGCCTAACGCTTGGCTGGGTCGTTCTGAGGACTGGGTTTGCGGGCCCTCGGGCTGTCTTTGCTCTATCGCAAAGAGTTCGAAAAACGCAAAGAGCAGGATCAAAGGTGCGGAGTGGATGACCATGCCTCATTCCGCCAGGGCCAGCTGACGTCGAGGGTTCCCAGTCGTCCTGGTTGTCCGCAGGAAAGGCACTCCACATGACTCATCATGCTTGGGCGTCGAAGCCGCTCATAGCTTCCATCGCGTTGGCGCTGGCCTTGGCTCCCGCCGGCAGGGCAACCGAGTCTTCTTCCAAGCCTCACTTGGAACGAAGGGCGAATGCCGTCGAGCGCACGGCTCTGCCCCATGGGTCCTCAGACGAGTTTTCAAGTGAACCGCAGGAAACAACCGCGCAGCCTGCGCCGCAGCTGCCCACCGCCGCCGCACAGGCAACGACAAAGGCGCCGCAGGTAACTTACGAGAATGGACAACTCACGATTATTGCCGAGAACGCCGCGCTTTCCGACGTCTTAAAGGCCCTGCGCAGCGCCCTGGGAGCTGACATCGACCTTCCGGCAGGTGTCGATCAGCACATCTGGGTCCACCTCGGTCCAGGGCCGGCCCGTCGCGTCCTGCGAGACTTACTGGACAGCACGGAATTCAACTATGTGATTCAAGCTTCGGAAACCGATGCCGACGGAATCTTGAGTGTGTTGTTAACCCAGCGTAGCAAGTCGAGCGGTCCGCAAACTCCGGGGTTGCCCGAAAGAGCGGTCAATCGACTGCCACGTACGAGCCCAGACCCCAAGGACGCGACGGATTCTGAAAATCCTGCTCGAGAGTCTGCTGCTTCCGCCGATCCAGCACCAGCCGCTTCGCCTGCAGCACCAGCCGCTTCGCCTGCAGTAGCAGACGCTTCGCCTGCAGCAGCAGACGCTTCGCCTGCAGCTCCTGCGAGTGTATCATCGGCTGGTCTGCAATATACTCCGGGCAATTCCGCTAGCGCTGCTCTGAGCCCAGCTCCACTAACTGATCCTAACCAGATGATTCAAACGCTGCAGAGCATGTACGAGCAGCGCCGGCAGATGCAGATTCAGCAGAATCAGAAACCGGCGGGGCAACACTAGTTGTAGTAGCTTTAGAACCTCTCTGACCTCGAGCGCCGCCTTCCCTTGAACCAACCGCGGGATTTCCGCGTCGAAGTATGCCTTCCCTCTTGCACTCGAGTTCGTGTGATGGCGCGTGCGTGCCTCTTTAGAAGTCCCGACCCGCACAACAAAATTTTACAAAGTTTACGTTTTCTTGCGCTGCAACAAAGAATTGCCTTTAGGACCGCGTAAAGTGACAGCACTTTGATTAAGAGGCTGCCCGGCCCTATGACTCCTGTTTCTACGGAACGCGCGACGTGGAGCAAGCCGGGCTGCCGGTTGTGACTCGAGCACAGGAGGTCATACTGCCGTGAGAAAGCTCTACCAGCATCTCCTTCCCATATTTGTTTTCAGTCTTCTGCCGGCGATCGCGAGTGCCCAATCGTTCCGCGTGCAATGTCCGGCCAGCACCATCACGCACCCGGATCCGACCAACGCCGGTGTTAACAATTCGGAACCCGCCTACAACGGGCCGACGCAATTTACGACCGGCGCCGACGGATATGTTGTCCCGTCAGGCGGAACCGTGAATGGCGCGATCAAATGCCAACAGATCTCGGGCGGCGACGGTTTGATGACCGAGGCCGACGGCACGCAGACGTTCATGTTCTCCTTCGGTCCGCTCTCCGGGCTCGCGGACGTCGCCGCCGGCAAGCCGAGCACTCAGTTCCCGAACGTTTTTAACACTCCGTATCCAGGCACGCTGACGCGCGGTGACCCTGCGACGACCGATGGAGCAACCGCCGGCAACGCGCCGTGGGCTGGGTTTAACGGGACGTCCACTGTTCCGAATACTACGCCCTTTAGCAATGCGCCATTTCAAAACTGGAACGGCGCGGTGGGTCTAGCCCCCGACATCCCGGCCATCGTAACCGTGACCGACATCATCGCGGGTCCTCTCACCTCGCCCCTCGCCGCCCCCCACTGCGCCCCTGGCGGCGCGGCGTCCGGCAGCACGGTAACGGTTTTCACGGACGCGCCGCTGGGCGTTTCCCTGGGAGCACAGGTGACCATCGCCAACGATGCTCATTCCACCGGCGTCGGGGGCACTCCCACGCCGGCAGGCCTTCTGGGCACTTTCACTGTCACCTGTGTGGATAACGGCGGTCTGGCTCCTGACTTGGTCCTCAATGGGAATGATGGTAACACCGGCTTTGCCTTCCAGTACACCGATCCAGGCGGCGCAGGGCTGTCCAACGTCGGCAATATCAACGCCGGCACCGCCGCGGCGGTTGCTCCGGCGAACGATGGACACGTCGACCCCCGCCCAATCATCGATGTGGGCGTGATGAACGGCAATATTCCGGCGCCCTTGGCTGCCTTCGATGAGGACGACGAATTCTTCCTGACCCTTACCAACGTGGGCATGATTATGCGCCCGGACCTATTCGAGCAGCATACCGTCCACTTCCACGGCTACCCCAACGCTTCCTCGTTCTACGATGGCGTTCCTGACGCTTCCGTGGCCATCAACATCGGCGCCAGCTTCACCTATTACTATCTCGCCCCGGACGCTGGGACTTACTTCTGGCACTGCCACATCACCCCGCCCGAGCACTTGCAGATGGGCATGGTGGGGCAGCTCTTTGTGCGTCCCCGGCAGGACCGGGTGCCGAGCGGCGGCGACCTCTATACCTTTCTTGGGTACCAGAATGGGGTGTCCGAGCCCACAACGAATCCTGTGGCGGACCTGCGCACGGCTTGCAATCCCGCTGCGGATATCCTGTGCAGCGCCTTCACGCCAGCGGTTAACAGCGGTGCCACCCGGGCGGTAGCAGGCAGCCTTTGCAACAGTCCCACCGCCAACGTGGGTTCCGGGCTGACTCCTGGCTACGTTTATAACGACGGCGACGGCTCGACTTGTTATGACACCGAGTACCCCATCCAGATGCATGGCTTTGACCCCAATTTCCACTTTGTCGGCATGACGTTCAACCCGGAAATGTTTGTGGACATGAAGGACAAATATTTCCTGCTGAACGGGCGGAGCTACCCCGACACGGTCGCGGCCGGGCCACAGGCTACGGTGTCGACCGACGGCCAGATGCACTACTCGCAGCCGCTGCCGGCCATCATTAACATTCCGGCGGGCGGCAAGGCGGCGCTGCGCCTCGTAAACCTGTCCGTCTCGGAATATCACACCCTGCAGACTCTAGGGATTCCAATGCACGTCGTCGGCTGGAACGCCAAGCTCTTGCGAGACCAGGCAGGAAACAACACTGAATATTGGACAAACTCGATCACGCTGGGCGGCGGAGAATCCAACGACGTGATTCTGGATGCCAGCGACGCCGGATGCGGAGCCACTGGATGCGCGCAAGCGCTGTACCCGGCGGGCAGCGTGTTTTACCTTTACACGCCCACCCTTGATCACCTTTCCAACGACGCCGAAAACTTCGGTGGAATGATGACTGAGGTGCATATCTGCAACAGTGTGACCGGGGGTAACACCTACGGCAACACCTGCAACTAGGAGCGCGGCAATGAGGGAGATGACAATGAAAAAAGCAATTTCGCAAATCGCAAAAATTCTGGCGCCGATAGTGTTGGTGTTCTCGCTTGCGGCCACGGCCTTTGCTGCGGCTCCCGGCATCACCGGGCCCACCTTTAACTTGACGGCGCAGGAAGCTTATCTCAACCAGCCGGACGGGGAGGCGGTTTACTCTTGGGGCTACGGCTGCAACGGCACGCCGGCGGGCTTTGCGCCGACCTTGCCCAACCAGAATTGCCCGACAATGCAGGTTCCCGGCCCCACCCTGATCGTGCACGAGAATGATACGGTCACGATCAACCTGCTGAATGGTCTACCGACGGCGGCCGGCAACACCTCCATCCTGTTTCCTGGCTTCACGCTGACGTCGACGACTTGTTCGACCGGAGCGGTGCAAGGCTTGCTGACGTGCGAGGCTGTGCCGGGCGGGACGGTAACCTACACGTTTACTGCCACAGCGCCGGGAACCCACGCCTATTACAGCGGAACGCAAGGCGACCTCCAGATCGAGATGGGCCTGTACGGCGCGGTTATTGTGCTTCCAGCGAGTGTCCCTGCTAACTGCACAAGTGGCTATCATGCACAGATTGCGACAGCGAGGGCGCACTGGGGTGAAGCGGACTTCCGGCTCTCGCAGGCTGCCTATGACCACCCGGCAAGCTGCTATGACCGGGAATACCTGTTCCAGTGGGCCGAGATGGATACCAGGATTCACCGCCAGGCGCAGGCGCAGGTGGCGGCTCGTTTCGGCTGCACGGCTGGCAGCGCGGGATGTAGTCTCGACGTACAGACCGAGCCCTACCATCCGGCCTACTTCCTGATCAACGGGCGCTCGATGCCTGACCTCATGGACCCCAACTTTGCCGGCGAGTATCCGCACCAGCCCTACAACGGCAATCCGCACACCCATCCCGGCGACCTGCTCCTGATCCGCACCATCGGCCAAGGTCGGTGGCAACATCCCTTCCATGAGCACGCCAACCATGTGCGCATTCTGGCGCGCGATGGCAACCTGATTGTGAGCAGCACCACCGCCCCCATTTCGTATAACACGCCGGGAGGTACCGCGGCGTCGGGGCCTCCGCTTGCCGGGCTACTGATGTTCAACACGGACACGACGCCCGGTGAGTCGTTCGACGGGATTTTCTACTTTACGGGCCGGGGATTGAACTGGGACCCGTACGGTCACCATCCTATCTCTAGTACAAGCGATCCTCTAGCCACGCTTTCGTGTACTCCGGACGCCAACGGCTACAACACGGGCGTCCCCACGGCAGTTAACTTCTTTGAGTGGTGCCAAGACCACAACAAGCCGGTGGAAGTGAATCCCTTCGGCGATGTGCCGGGGGGCGGCCCGGCCACTTTGCCCGATCCAAATGTCTTTACCAACGGCCAGTGGTACGGCGGCACGCCCTACTTAGGTCCGGATGCGAGCCTGCGCGCCGAGATGCCGACCTGTCAGGGCAGCCCGTACGGCACTCCCAACCCCACTACGCCCAGCGGCGGCGCCGGCACACCCTCCGTCAACACCGCGAACTGCACTACGTTGCTTCCGTCGAATACGCAGGCCAACCCGGCCAGCGAGCGCGGTTGGGCGTTCATGTGGCACTCGCATAACGAGCGCGAGATTACGACGAACAATGTTTTCCCCGGCGGCATGCTGATGATGCTGCTGGTGGATTCCCGGGAATTTGTAATTGATGAGTCGCTGTGAGCTGACGGTGAAAAACGAGTTTGATGAATTGACGGAGAAAACGATGCGAACCAGCCACTTTAAAGCCAATGCAATCATGAAGGCCGCCGTGCTAGTAGCCTCTATGCTTCTGTTCGGCGTCAGCGCAAGCTTCGGCCAGCAGACCGTTAATTTGACGGCGGCGCCGACGACGACGACCTTGCCGGACGGCACCACGGTGCCGATGTGGGGATTTTTCTGCGGCACGGCCGCCACCGGCGCCACGGCGACGTGCGCCGCCTTGAATCCTCTCGCAGTGGCGACGACGACTACGCCGGCCCCTTGGTCCCCTGTGGTTATTACCGTTCCCTATGTTGCCGCAGCCACAGGGGGGAGCGCGACGAGCCTGACGATCAATCTCACGAATAATCTGTCGTTCGCGCCCGCAGGGACTACGACGGCCAATGTTCCCACCTCCATCGTAATCGTGGGGCAGGTGGGCGGCGGTCTTGGAGTCCTGGCGCAGCGGACCACCACGACGAGTCCCGACCACTCCAACGCGCAGGGGTGCGTCACTTGGTTTATCGCCGACCCCACCAACACTCCTCCGGGCGTCCCATGTCCGCAAACGTCCACAAGTCCAGTGTCAGGAGCTTATCCGCCAACCCAAGGGCCGCGCGTGCAGTCTTTCAGCACGGAGGTAGCGGCAGTTCCCGCGGGAACGGTGGCTTCAACGGCGCTGACGTGGTCAGCGCTTCGGCCGGGCACCTACCTGCTCGAGTCGGGCACGCATCCTTCTATTCAGGTCCCCATGGGGCTGATCGGTGTGCTGGTGGTCACCCAAGCGCCGGCTGCCGCCAATCCGACTGCCGTACCACCGGTCGTAGCCGCGGCAGGCACCGCTTACCCCGCGGTCGGCACGGCTCCTGCGGTGCCTTACAATGCCGAGCTTCCACTGGAGTTTAGTGAAATCGACCCGGTGCAGAACAAGGCTGTCAATACGGCCGTCAACACGGCGGGTTTCAGCGAGACGAAGGTGTGGGACGGCCACATAGGAGCCTGCGGCAATCCCAATTCGGGTGCGGGGATTGCGAACACGTGCTATCCCCCAGCGGTGAACTACACGCCTTTCTATTACCTGATCAACGGGGTCGCGTTCAACAAGACCAATGCGTTGGCTTCGGTGTTCCCGGCTACGGCTGGCGTTACCACAACTGGTACTACCACTGCCCCGGTCACGACCGGAATAACCGGCACCGTCTTGGTGCGCCTGGTAAACGCCGGTCTGAGGATGCACGTGCCTTCGATCGTCGGCTCGCAAACGAACGGCTTCACGGGAGCAGGAGTAGCGACTACGGCGACTACTCCGGTGAGTGGATTCGCATTGATCGCGGAAGACGGCAACGTAATCCCCGGCGTAGCCCCTGCCGGCGCTGCTACCGCTCCCGTCGCTCCCCGCGTGCAGACCGACGTCTTTATGGCGGCGGGCAAGACTTTCGACGTGATGATCAATGCGGTCAGTGTGCCCGCCAGCACGGCGGCCCTCCCTATATACGATCGCGAGTTGAGCCTGTCGGCCAATTCTTCAGCACGTGATTCGGGAATGCTGGCCTACATCGGTGTCAACGGCGCCGGTCTCCCGACGTTCGGTACTGGCGTCGCCGGAGCGGCCGTTGCTAACCCCGATACCTACAACTCCTTGGCACCGGGGCAGACATTTACGGTTTCGGACGTCTCCAAGGGTGTGATTGCCAACGATGTGAATGTTTACGGCGTTCAACTCCTTACGGCGCCGACCAACGGCACGTTGAGTTGTCCCGCCCAACCACAGAATCTTACCCCAGGGATTTGTGCGAACGGCACTTTCACATACACTCCCAGTGGGACGGCTACCTCGGATACCTTCACCTATTGCGCGAACAACGGTTTGGTTGCGGCGACGGGTACTACGGCAGCGAGTTGCTCCACTACTTCTGCCACAGTGACCCTGGGTGCGGCAGCCCTCGAGGCTGCAACTGGTATTACTTGTTCGTTCCCCGCTCCAGCGTATACGGCGAAGACAGCCACTTACCTGAAGGTCCCGTCACCCGGCGTGCTGGCGTTTTGTCGTGATGCAGCGGGCTATCCTCTTAAGGTCGCTGCGACGCCCGCTCCGGCTCTGTCGGGTGGAACGGTGCTTATGGATGCGAACGGGGGTTTTAACGCAACTCTAACAGCAGCTGGGACCACGACCACCACCACCGCCTCGCTCACTTTCACCCCACAGAACTCGCAGGGGACGGTGGGCAGCCCGCAAACCGCGACCATCAGCTTCCCGCTCCCGAGCAATCTCCAGGTGACTGTGGTGGATGCCCAGGCTTACAGTAACTGCAATGGACTCAGTTCCTGCATTAGCGCATTAACTCCCATTACCGACTATCGCTGGATCATTGAAGAAGACAAGACCTTCTGGGTCGATCCCAACTGCACAACGAACGCCAGCATCACCGCGCCGGGCTGCCCGCATGTTGTGGGCACCGGAGGGACCATCCCCGCGCAAGGGGTTCAGTTCCACACGAGCACCATGGATTATGTGGCCCAGGGCTGCACGGGGGCGAAGTCGTGCGAAGCCGGCCAAACCGTATTGGATACCAATCCGGGTTCGTTGACGTTCGGCCATCACGTGCCGGCCGCCTGTGACCTGGGCAGTGGCGCTTGCCGAACGACGGTCGATCCAACCACCGGCGGAACGACAGCCTCTTTGCCGAGTTCGGTCCATCTTGATCCCAGCAAGCGCTATTACATCTCGGTGTTGCCGGGCGATGCGGGCGACCCCTTCCCCGCGTACGCTGGCCAGCCCTCTTGTTCACCAACGACCGGTGCGAATCCTGGTGATTTGGCGTGCGGCCACACCATGGGCGGCGCTCCCGTTCCTCCCGCGTGCAACGTTTTAGTGGCTGGGTGTACCTCTACCAGCACTACTGCCTTCTTACCCGTCACGGTGCTGGTGCTCCCCACTCCGAGTCCAACAGGCAAACTCTCAGTGATCGTGTTTGAGGATGACTTCCCACTCAATGGCGAGCAGGATGCCGGGGGCGGCATCGACGTGATATCGCCCAACGAGCCCGGTCTGGGCGGTTTCGAACTCATCCTGTGGGATAACTATGGCTCACTCGGCGACAACACCGGCCAGGATACCCACGATATGTTCAACCAGCCGTTATCGAACAGTCTGGCGGGAACCATCGATCCATCTACGGGGTTTGACGCGTGCCCGACTACGGCACAGCCGTTGGTTGGTGGGGATGGTGTTACGGGTACGCTAGGCATCACCGGCAGAATTGTCACCTGCCCGAAGTATGAATCCGATGGGACGACGCTATCCCCGCTGGCAGGCCAGGCGGTGATTGCCAATCTCATGGCGGACAAATTCAGCGTGCAAGCCTACCCGGGGGCGGACCGGATTGCGCGCGGGGAAGAGTGGCTCCAAACCAACACTCTGGATGGCCAGCACCCCCACGATTCTTTCATCCGCGTTGGGGAGCCTGGCTACTTCCAGGAGTACGGGCCTGCCGGCTACCACGTGAGCATTGGCTTTGCCAATCCGAAGATCATCAATGACCGCCACGATGCGGTCTGTGCCGGCTCCTTTGGTGCTGTCGGTCCATGCAGCAACACCATCGACGGGCAGGTGGATGTGCAGCGCCTGAGCCGGACACCGGACCAGAGACTCTACCCCAGCGGCTCGCGCGATGCCCTCGCTTGGACCCAGTGCTGGGTGAGCTTGGGTGACCCGGACGCCGAGGATTTCATGTTCACCAAGTGCGACGCGAATGGGAACTTCAAGTTCACCGGCGTTCCCGGCGGGAACTGGAGACTGACCATCGGCGACCAGTGGAATGACCAGATCATTGATGGCCTCTCGACGCCGGCGAACGTGGGCTGCGTCCCCGTGGCGCCTGCGACGACGTGTGCAGGTGGCCTGAGCGCCCTCCACATGGGGAATATTGGCACCCAGCAGTGGCAGGCGAATGTCTACACTCGCACTTTCGTTGACGATAACAAGAATGGCATCCGGGACGACGGCGAGATCGGGATTCCGTTGGTCTATACCATGATTCACTACCGCGACGGCAGTCGGGCCAACGTTCTGACAACGGACTTCGACGGCGTTGCCAATTTCAACGAGACGTTCCCGCTGTTCAATTGGTATGTTGTCACAGCGGATTCGGGCCGCTATAAGACAACGGGGATCCACACTGTTTACGACGCGGGCGGACCCGCCGACGGCTCCACGTACTGCGGTAATACGGGGGGGTTGGGTCGGCCTTGCGGAACCTCGACCACTTACAACTTCCTGGCGAACACCTACGAGGCGGTTCCTCTGCCCGCCGACCTGTCCGTACCCGGCGCGGTCTATTGCGCCGCTGCGGATTGCACGGGTGAGGCTGCTGGGTTTGCGGCCGGCACGTCGACCTCCACGCATCAACTGAATTCCACCGGCCGCATCGACCCGCCGTGGGTTGCCGCGGAGGGCTGGTCGGGAGAAACAAGCCAGGGCAACTGGATTGAATTCGGCAAGGCGCCCTTTGCGGCCTGCAACCCAGCCCTACCCGTGAGCGCAACAAACTTCTGCGTGACCGTGCCCAATCCGCTGTACAACCCTACCGCCGGCGGAACTACTCCTTCCACGATCCCGGTGGGCGAGAACGGCGGCATCCATGGACTTGTCAAATATGCCGCCACGCGCCCATTTGACGACGCTTCGCAAATGATCGAGCAGCCGTGGGCGCCCAATGTGCCGCGCGTCACCCTGAACCTCTACCAGGAAGGCTTCGCGGCGGATGGCGTGAGCCCGACTCTCAAGCTGGTGGATACGACGCAGAGCAGCAGTTGGGACGACTGGGCGCAAGGGTTCTACCCGAACAGCACGGCGGGCGGGGCCGCCGGCAGTGCCACTGCAGGACAAAAGCCCTATATGAGCTGCCCCGGCCAAGGAGCGGCTACTGGCGCCAACGCCGACCTTTTCTTCTTTACGCTGTTTGACCAACCCAACTACTTGAATTATTACAACTCCCTGCACGGCGGGCCTGCCCTGACCACCACGACTCTGCCGTACAACTCGCAGTACAAATGCTATGACGCCATGCACATCTGGAACCAGGTCCAGCCGGCGCCTTACGACGGCATGTACTCGTTCCCCAGCGTCCTCGGCATCGACCCGACGACTGGAAAGCAGATCACGCCCACAGGTTACATCAACCCAATCACCGGTGCGGCCCCAACGACAACCGGGACCAACTGCACGATCTGCGTGGCGAACCCTGACTCCACGGATGTCTATAGGGTCGGCACGCCCATGCTGCCACCCGGCAAGTACGTGGTGGAAGTGGTCATGCCCCCGGGCTACGAGGTCCAGAAGGAAGAAGACAAGAACCTCCTGATCGGCGACAACTACATTGCCCCGACCACGATGCAGTTCGCCGGCTTGGGCGGCGCCATCTTCATCATTCCCGACCAGGCGTCAGTGGCTTCGCTTTACGACCAAAGCGGCGCCGGCTACAACCCCACCAACTACCAGAACGCGACTGTGAACGAGGGGTACGGGAATCAACTCTCACTCCCAGGTTACCCCGGCTTTCAAGATCCGGTGTGGCCGTGCGTGGGCGAGATGCGCGTGGTGCCCGACTACCTGAGTCTCTTCCCGCAGGTGCAGGAAACGGCTCCATTTGCCGGCGCTACGCGTCCCTTGTGCGACCGCAAGGAAGTGACCCTGCCCAGCCAGATGTCGGTGAGCGCGAAGTTCTACATCTTCACCTCGACGCACATCGCCTCCCACTTCACCGGCGTGATCACGGATGATTTTACTTCCGAATTTGATCCCTTTGCGCCTCAGTTCGGCGAGAAGTTTGCCCCGCCCAACATGCCGGTCTCCACGCGGGACTATCTCGGAAACGAAATCTCCCGCGTGTATTCTGACCACTGGGGGATCTATGACGGTTTGACCTTCTCGACCTGGGACGTGAACCCGCCCAACATCACGGGCTACTCACCCGCGATGATGGTGCAATGCATGAACGACTACGGGCCGATCCGGGACACGAACTCGAGTTCGCCGACCTTCGGGCAGATGATCAACGACCCGTTGTACAACCCGGCCTACAGCGACTTCTGCTACACCGAGCCGTACATGCCGGGCACGACGACTTACCTCGATACGCCGGTTGTGCCCACGCAAGCCTTCGTGGGCGCGGGGTACAACAATCCTGATTGCGCCTATCCGGACGCCACGCCAGCCATCGCGGAAGTGGATGGCGACGGAATCGGACCCTGGGTGAGTGCCGCCGGGAAAACCCTGACCATCACCGCCCTGGGCAACATTACAGTGGCGAATTCGAGCACCTGCACGATCGCGAGTACCGGCGCCGATGTCGGTGTGAACAACTTTGCTTACGCCGGGCCCTCGGCCACCGTGGCGCCTTTTGATTGTAAGACCGTTAGCCGGCACTATGGCTTTGGCACCCGAGGCGCCGGGTCGAGCGTCACCATCGGTGGCGTTCCCGCGACCATTGGGAGCTGGAGTGAGACGTCAATTACCGTCACCGTACCCGCTGGCGTTCCCGCCTGCAGCGTCCAGCAACAAGCGCAATACGGCGGCTCCGCAGCCCAGTGCGGTCAACTGGTAATCACGGCCGCCAATGGGAAGCAATCGATCGATACCGTGAACGTGACCATAGGGGGCAAAACGCCGACACACGTTATCGCCTCGGGCACGATCCAGGACGCGATTGACGCCGCGGCTCCGGGCGACTTGATTATCGTCGACCCGACTTGCACCACGACGGCAGGGGTGGCCACCGCCTGCGCTACACCCTCCACCACAAACATTCACAATCCCGCTACTCACACCGAAATGCTAATCATGTGGAAGCCTGTCCGGCTGCAGGGTGCTGGCGCCGCTTCAACCATCATCAATGCCAACACTCAGCCCGCCGGGAAGCTGCTCGACCCCTGGCGTCGGCATGTGAACTGCTTCTTCGGTTTGACGTTGCAGGGAGTGCCCTACACGGCGGCGTACCCCGGCTGCCCTGAAACGGGTTGGAATTATTTCACCGCCCAACCTAACGTTCCGCAGATTGACCGCTTGCCGCTCGAGGCTACCGTCGGTTGGGACGCCACGCTGAACGGCAACCTGGCCGAACTCCTGCAAGAGCCCTCGCTGATGGGCGCCTATGAAGGAGCCGGAATTACGGTTCTGGGCAAAGGGCTGGATTTCCACGGAGCGAATCCCTGGAATGACGCCAATGAGGCTGGGGCGTTCCCCCCTGGCACCCAACTCCTGCAGGACGTTGCGGCGGGCACTGACAGTGCGGGTACCATTTATCCCGCCGCGAGCAGCCATTGCACGGATAATCCGAATCCGTTCCCGAGCAACTTTATGTGCAATCCGTCGAGCATCGATGGCTTGACCGTCACCAATAGCTCTCAGGGCGGCGGCGGCATCTTTGTGCACGGCTGGGCGCATAACCTGCAAATCGCCAACAACCGCGTCTACAACAATGCCGGAACACTGTCCGGTGGCATCAGCGTCGGCCAGGGCGAATTTGCTCCTCCGTACACCCAGGGCGGAACTACCAATGCGGCGCCCGGTTCCTGCATACCGGAATCGGCGACCGGAACGCCCGCATTTCCCCTCAACGTTCATCTGCCGTACTGCTTGCAGATGCACGTGAACGTCCACAACAACATGATCACCGACAATTCCTCCATCGGCGATGAACTGTTCTCCGCTACGCTCTCGGGTGGCGGCGGCGTGAGCTTCTGCACCGGCAACGACTACTACAAGTTCAACTACAACTGGGTGTGCGGCAACATCAGCGCCGGTGAGGGCGGTGGTCTGGTTCACCTCGGGGAAATCTACAACGGTGACATCGAGCACAACTCGGTCATCTTCAACGAGAGCAGCAACCCCACGATTCCCACTAACGGCGGCGGGATCATGGTTCAGGGCACCCCTGACACCGACCCGGTCTGCGGCACTATACCCGACGCGGATTGTCCGCCGGGATTGAGCGACGGCACGGGTCCCGGCTTGGTGATCAATGCCAACCTGATCCAGGGCAACTCGGCGGATAGCGGCAGCGGCGGCGGCATCCGCCTCCAGTCAGTCAATGGGACGGACGTTTCCACCTTCCCCGGGAATTATCCGATCACTGCCGCTGATGAAGGCCGCACTGTGAGGATCAACGTCGCGGCGGGCGCAATTTTACCCGCAGTGGGCGACACAGTCACGATTGCGGGAGTATCGGTGGCTGGATACAACGGAACATTCACCGTGACCAGTATCGGCGCGCGGCGCTTCACCTATCTCGCCACAGTCACCGGCCTTGGCACGGGCACCGGTGGGACTTATACCGATGCTGCTGTTGCGGCAGGGGCGGCGCAGACGATCACTAGCGCAGTTCAGACGGGACCGGGGATAGTTACGATCACAAGTACACTGCCAGCCTTCGTCGGCGACAGAGTCACGATTACGGGAGTGACACCGGCTGGATACAATGGCACATTCACAGTGACGGAAGTCCCATCGGCGGGGACTTTCACCTACACCGACCCAAACAACCAACTCGCACCGGCCACCAACCTGAGCCGGGCGTTTGTTACCGATGCCAACCCCGCTCTGGCGACAGCGGTACTCTGGCACGATGTGACCATCACCAACAACATTATCGTCAACAACATGGCGGGTTGGGACGGCGCTGGAATATCGTTGCAGGATGCGTTGAACGTGAACATCGTCAACAACACCATCATGCACAATGATACCCTCGCCACCTCGGGCGTGCTGACCAACAGCATCGGCACGCCTCAGGCCAGCGCGCCCGCGGGGAATTGCTACATGGCCGGGCCCACCGGAGCGAACACGGCATCGTGCCCGCAGTCGGCCGGGGTGACGAGCATTCCGAACTCCTCGCTGTTGACCACGACCTTTGTGGTGCCAATCACCTGTCCGCCGGGTCATTACACCGGCGCCACCGCACTGAACGGGACCTGCACTCACGTCTCGTACCCGGTTCTGTACAGCAACATCCTCTGGCAGAACCGATCGTTCCACGTCGGTATAACGGCCCAAGGTACGGGACAGCTGAACCAGCAAAACGTCATCAGGCTGTTCGATGCCGTTAGCAACGCAGCAGCTCCGACCCAAACGGCTACTGGCCAGTGCTCCACGGGCGTCACCTATTGGGACCTCGGTGTGCGGGGCGACAGATCGCCGACCACCCACGAGTCGGGGTTCACCCTCAGTGCGATATGGTCCGTGACCACCTACGGTGGTCAGGGGAACATTAACGCCGACCCGGTGGTCATCGGCCAGTACTGCAACGGTTCGCGCGTGCCGCCGGAATGCACCCTGGCGGATGGATGCGGAGGGCTCCACGGCTTTGGGGTTCCTCCAGGCATTCCCGACTCGATAGCGGGCGCGCCGCTGTTTAGCCTCGTACCATCGGCGACGGTGGACGAGGGCAACAACTGGATCAACGTGAGTTGGGGCCCGCTGTCGCTGACCAACCCCTCACTAACGGGGGGCCTGTACGGAAATTATGGCGGCGGACTCCCGCTCGGCAATTACTCGCTGGGTCCCCTGAGTCCGTCGGGAAACAATGGTCCGGTGTCTCACATCCCGTGCCCCGGGAATGTTGTTCCCTGCCGGCCGCCGGGATTCGCCCTTGGCATTACGACCCCGACCACGGATTTCTTCGGGAATCGGCGGCCGAATGGCAATGGGGCTTTTGATATAGGCGCGGTCGAGCTTACAAATCGCTGAGGAATAAGGTAACACGCGTACGGGGCCGGGCATCCGCATTGATGTCCGGCCCCGTACGATAACTACCGGCTAAGTTCTAGCGTGAGTAACCAGGTCCCAGGAATTGGAGAATTGCCAAGCCCCGGAACCTGTTGGTCTGAACGGAAGCTGTGAGAGGCAATGAATAAGAAACGGGTAAGGCCAGAAAGCTCTTCGATACCTGTCGTGCCACCCTGCCGCTGGTCCTTGCTCTCGGTCAAATAACCAGTCTTCGAAGTAGGGTAGCATCCAAGTTGAGAATCGCAGTGCGCGGTCCATGGGTGAAGGCGATGTTCAGGAATACCAATTCAAGGAAAAATCTAGTGCTGTTCGCGGCGGTACTGGCGGCCAGCGTTGCAGCGTCGAATGCTTTTTCACAGTCGTCTCAAGGTACACAGAACTCAGCCGCAGCGCCCAGGAAGTCTTCTGTGCCGGCGGCTCCGCCGCGCCCGGACGCGAATTGGCTCTCGCGACGGGCGGAGATGTATTACCAAGGTGTTTGGGGAGTTGACTCGTTCCGCGTCAAGTACACGGAGTCGGGCGAGATCATTCGATTCAGCTACCGCGTGGTTTATCCGGAGAAAGCCGCCGCGCTCAATGATAAGAAGTCCGAGCCCACCTTGATCGATCCGCGGGCCGGCGTCAGCCTAGTGGTTCCGGAGGTGTCCAACGTCGGGAAAATGCGCCAGACCAGCACACCGAAGGCAGGTATGACCTACTGGATGGCTTTTTCGAACACAGGCAGGCCGGTAAAGCGCGGAGACCGGGTCGACGTGGTAATTGGACACTTTCGAGCTAACGGACTCGAGGTCGAATAGCGATTGCTGCGGCCAGTTCCGACGAGGTTCGTGTCGTTTGCTTAGGCAGCGTGTCTATCTCTCAGATGATTGGGCATTTTCGAGCCGAGCGACGGAGAGAGTAGTTCTGACTTTCTTTCGTTCCCCGCACCCTAGCGTTCCCGAAGTTTGAGGAAGCGCAAAGAATGTCATTCGGCAGGCTTTATACTCAGCCGAGGTAGATATCAGATTCCGCTGCGAGGTTTCACAAATGCTCCGAAAGACTTTGACAATTCTCATCTGTGCGGCGTTTGCGCTTTCACTGAAGGCTGCGCCGGGTAACTCTCCAACCGTGCCGACATTGTCCGCGAAGGAGATCGTGGACAAGAACGTTGCGGCGCGAGGCGGTTTGCAAGCCTGGCGAGCGGTCGAAACCATGACGCTCGAGGGGAAAATGGGCGCCGGGGGGAATCAGCGGGCTACTCTTTCCCTTCGAATCCCAGGAACGCAAAACGGCAAACAGGCCCTGCAGGGGGTTCGTCAGCGACCGGCCGAGGAGGTTCAACTGCCGTTTGTCATGGATCTGGCGCGCCCTCACAAGGCGCGCGTTGAGCTCGAGTTCAAAGGACAAACGGCGATCCAGGTGTATGACG
>Ga0182038_10000707_pt1 | contig 17249 bp, 17 predicted proteins | sample sta12Can44000108_FD_125976 | JGI IMG/M metagenome (GOLD analysis project Ga0182038, IMG submission 125976) | Lab enrichment of tropical soil microbial communities from Luquillo Experimental Forest, Puerto Rico - statanox.12C.anox.44.000.108 | ecosystem: Environmental > Terrestrial > Soil >...
CAACCCGCGGCTGGCACAATGGCGCCAGATTTCAGTTTGGCTACAAGCGACGGGTCACAGGTCAGCCTGAAAGATTTCAAAGGCAAGTGGGTCGTCCTTTATTTTTATCCGAAAGATATGACCAGCGGTTGCACGATGGAAGCGCATAACTTTCAGCGTGATCTCGAGAAATACACGCAGGGCGGCGCGGTCATTCTCGGCGTGAGCGTAGACAGCCCCGATTCACACAAGCAGTTTTGTGCAAAAGAAGGTCTTACCTTCAAACTGCTGGCTGATCCGGGTGGAAAAGTCTCGACGCAGTACGGATCGACTATGCAATATCAAGGCACAACGATGGCTGCGCGAAACACGTTCCTGATTAGTCCGGATGGAAAAATCGCAAAGGTTTACACAGGGGTGAAACCAGCCGAGCACAGCGAGCAGGTGTTAAAAGATTTAGGGGAACTGAAAAAAAGCTGAGGAAAATTCTATGACGCAAAGAAAATCGATCGATTGCCGCGATTACCCAAGCGAAAAAGGCTGCACAGTCAGAATTTCAGGCACCGAACAGGAAGTGCTCGACGCCGCAGTGCAACACGCCGTCTCCTCGCACGGGCATAAAAATTCTCGCGAACTTCGCGAACAACTCAAATCGATGCTGAAAGACTCGAAGGACTGAGCGAACTAGACAAGATTTAAACGATTAATAGGTCGCGAGATAACCCGTGTCTTCAGCAGATCATTACAATCCGATTAGTCCCGTCTAGCCGATCTTCTTGCGGAACAACAGTGCACAGAAGGCGAAGAGCAGCACCGACATGATGATGAGGATGAGCAGGTGCGGCCAGTATTCGAAGAAATGTGCACCGCGGAGAATGATCGCGCGCATCAGCGAAATGAAATAAGTGGTCGGAAGGATCGCGCCCAGTGCGTAAAAGATCCAGGGCATCGTCTCGCGCGGAAAAACAAATCCGGAAAAGAAGACGCTCGGCAACATAAAGGTCATCGATATTTGCAGCGCCTGCATCTGGTTTTCAGCTTTGGTGGCCACCAGCAATCCAAGACTGAGCAACGCGAAAACGTAGATCAGCGTTGCAAACAGCATCGCAGATACACTGCCGTTGATCGGCACGTGAAATAGCCAGCGCATGAGCAGAAACAAAATCGCCGCCATGGTCATGCCGATGCAAAGATACGGAACGAGTTTGCCGAGCATCAGTCCCCAGCGACTGAGCGGACTGACAAGCAAAGTCTCGAGCGTACCTTTTTCGCGCTCGCGCACAACTGCCATCGCCGTCGCAAAGACCGTACCGATCTGCAAAACAATGCCGATCACGCCCGGAATATAAAAGTTCGGGCTGCGCATCGTCGGGTTGTAAAGCATCTGCGGCCGAATATCGATTGGCACACCGTGGCGTCCGGTTTCGCGAAGCAGCGATTCAATTGACTGGGTCAGCGCAACCGAGAGCGCCGTGTTGAGCGCTTGCAAAGCAGTGGTGGAATTCGAACCGTCGACCAGCAATTGGACCTGCGCCGGATAACCGGCCCGCACGTTCTGAGTGAACTTCGGCGGAATTTGCAGACCGGCATAAGCGCGGCCCGTACGAATCTGGCTCGCCATCTCGTCGATGCTTTGCACTTCGCCGACGACGCGAAACGTTTCGGTGTTCACGAACCGGTCGATCAATTGCCGGCTCTCAACCGTCCGATCTTCGTTGAAGATCACCATCGCCATATGTTTGACGTCCGTGTCCAGCGCGTAGCCGAACGCGATCATTTCTACCAGCGGCGGGAAAAACATGAAAAACAGCGTCATCGGGTCGCGCCAAACCACGATGAATTCCTTGAATAAAATAGCGCTGAGCCCGCGAAAAGGTTTCTGTTTCATTGCCTACGCTGTCATCCCTAGCGAATGCGGAAAACCTCTCACTAGCTGGGGAAATTTTCCCGAAAGATCGATCCATTTCGGATTCAGTATTTCGACTAATTCGTTCCTTTTGCGGCGAGTCGGATCATCGGTAAGACCGGTATGAAGAACAACTCGGCTTTGATTGGACATCATGTAAACAAAGAAAGTCTTCGTCATTTTGAGAGGTCCTTCACTTGGTTGAGGTTAACAATCTTCACGCCGCTTTTTCTTTTCGTCCTTCGGCTGCGTACTTCGCGCTCAACGTCACGAAAACATCTTCGAGCGATGGGCCGATCTCGTGAATTTCAGTGTGACTAACCCCGACGCTGCGAAGCTTCTCGTTAATCTCATCGTGCCGGACATTTTCCTCGACCAGCAGGTGCATCGATTGACCAAATACCGTCGCGCTGCGGACGCCGCGCATCTCTCGCATCGTTTGGAGGGCGGTCGTGATATGATCGCAAGTCACGTCGAGTCGTCGCGTGCTGTGCGGGGTCACTTCCGGCAGTTGTTTCAATTGATCCGGCTCACCACAAACGATCAACTTTGACATGTAAATGTAGCCGACATGGTCGCAACGCTCGGCTTCATCCATGTAGTGAGTGGTGACGAACAGCGTCATGCCCTGGGCGGCGAATTCAAAAAGCAAATCCCAGAGCTCTCGTCGCGCGACCGGATCGATCCCGGCAGTCGGTTCATCGAGGAAAAGAACCGTCGGCTGATGCATGAGCGAACACGCCATTGCTAGGCGCTGCCGCCAACCGCCCGAAAGCAAAGCCGCGCGGCGATTGAGATACGGCTGCAAGTGAGTGACCTCAAGCAGCTGGTCGCGGCGCTTTGTTAGCGCGCGTCCACTTAAACCGTAGAGTTTTCCCGAAAAAATAAGGTTCTCATCGACCGTCAGCTCATCGTAAAGCGAGAACTGTTGCGACATGTAACCAATCATCTCCTTGATTGAGTCGCTTTCGCGAACGACGTCGCAGCCATCGATGCGCGCCGTGCCGTCGCTCGGCTCCAGAATTCCACACAGCATTCGAATCACCGTCGATTTGCCGGAGCCGTTCGGCCCAAGAAAACCGAAGATCGAGCCCCTACCAACGCGAAATGAAGCGTGGTCGACAGCAGTGAAATGCCCGAACCGTTTGGTGAGACCGTCGCACTCGATCATTAGCTCCGACATAAAGGGAAAATCTGGAATCCACGAAACCAGAAAAGACTGACAACACGAACTTTGAAAATTCCTGGATTCCTGGTTTCCAGATTCATTTTACATTTGGGAAGTAAACATCTGCCGCCATACCGGCACGGAGACGATCATCGTCGTTCGGCAGGCGAATCTTGACACCGAAGACTTGTTTGATGCGGTCTTCGACGGTTTGTACGTTGCGAGGTGTAAACTCCGCCTGGCGATTCACTTGCTCGACGACGCCAGGAAAATCTTTTCCCGGAAACGAATCGACCCGCACGCGCACTTGATCTCCGATTTTGATGTGACCGAGCCACAGTTCGGGAACGTAAACTCGGACCCAAAGATGTTGCGGCAAAAGCAAGGTCGCAACCTCGCCATTCGGCGGCAAAACATCACCAACTTTGACGTTGAGTACTTCGAGAGTCGATTCGGCCGGTGCGACCACCTGCATCTCTTTCAGTTGTGCTTCGATGTCGGCCAGCTGTGCACGCGCCTGAATGATTTTCATCTGCGCCGCTTCCAGACTTTTCTCCTGCGCCTTGGCGGCGCTATCGGAGCGCTCGGCGTCATTCGGCGACACCACTCTGCGCGCAAACAAATCTTTTTGTCGCTTGGCGTCGGCCCGCAAAAACTCCAACTGAGCGCTTTGTGCGTCGGCGTCGCGAATTGCAGTATCGATTTGGGCCGACGCCAAATCGCGGCGTGCGCGCAATTCGGAAGCCTCGAGCTGGGCGATGAGTTGCCCTTCGCGAAGACGATCGCCTTCCTGCGCGAAGATTTTCTCCACACGCCCGGCCATCCGTGGACCAACATGCGCTTCGTCCACCTCAATCGTGCCCGAGACCGCGTTCTTGCGACTATTGCACGACGAAAGCGGGATGGCCAACGCGAGCGCCAACAACGAGCTGCACGCGTTGCCAACATGATTTCGCACGAACAATTTTCTGGTCAGTCGCATCGAAGCAGCCAAACATGCAGTTGGCCAACGATTGGGCAAAGCATTTCACGATGGCAGGTTACTCCGGAACTCCGTTACCGCAGAAACTCGGAATCAAGCCCGGGACAGTCGTAGTCGCAATTGACGCACCCGGTAATTACCACAAGCTCCTCGATAAAATTCCGAGCGGGGTAAACTTTGCGACACGTCCAGTTGGAAATACGAAGTTCGTTCATCTTTTTGTCAAAGAGCGACGCATCTTGGAGAAGCATCTCCAATCGCTCCGTCGAAAAATCGCGGATGATGCTGCAGTGTGGGTTTCGTGGCCGAAGAAATCTTCCGGTGTAGCAACCGATATCACCGAAGACGTGATTCGCGCCATCGCCGCTCCGCTCGGCTTCGTCGACATCAAAGTTTGCGCAATCGATGAGATTTGGTCGGGATTGAAGTTGATGATTCGGAAAGAGAATCGAAAATCAAACAAATGAGACCGCGTTTTTTTGATCATATTGATTTGCGGGTAAAAGACTTGAGTCGAGCGAGGAAATTTTACGGTCAATTACTGCCAGTGCTCGGATTCACCTGCGACCGCTCGGACGAAACCTGGGGAACATTCTATTCCGCCGGCGGTGACAAGCCGTCCGAGTTTTTTGGATTCACCGAAGATAGACGTCATCAACCCAACGGGACGCGGATTTCATTTTGGGGCGAAACACGCGAGGACGTGGACCGAATTGCAAAATTCGTCCGCGAGATTGGCGGCAAAAATTTGGAAGGCCCCGAAATCTGCGTCGATTACAGCCCGGGGTATTACGGATTTTTCTTTGAAGATCCTGACGGCAACAAACTGGAAATCTGCTGTCGCGAGAGTCCAGTCGTTGCAAAATAAACGAATCTAAACGAGGAGTTGACCGATGAGCGCTCATCCGCACGAGCTCGCTATCTTACAAGGCCGCCGTCGCGTTCGTTATCTCAAAATTATCGCGCTCTTCAAAATTCTAAAAGGCGTGCTGCTGTTCCTGCTCGGCTTCTCACTCTTATTTCTCAACAGCCGGCCGGTCTGGCTCGATCAGATTTCCGATTGGGCGGCCGATCAGCTGCTCTTGCATCACAGCAAATACGTGATTTTTCTGCTGAACAAATTGCAAGACGTCATGGCTGGCGGAGCATTGCGGGCCACTTCGATTCTCGCGCTGTTTTATTGCGGGGTGCTTTTTACCGAAGGCATCGGTGTTTACATGCAAAAACGCTGGGCTGAATTTTTGATGATCTTCGCCACGGCGGCATTGATTCCGTTGGAGATCAGGCACACTTGGCATCGATTGATTTTTCACCGACCGATCATTGCTCCCTTAATCTTACTCTTGGCCAATTGTTTCATTGTCTGGTTTCTCTATCTCGTGCTGAGACGCGGCAATCCGGAAGAACATCCCGCACCGGAAAGAGAACTGGTCGAAACCCGCTAGGTTTCGTCCATTTCAGGAACAATTCCGAAGTCGCCCAGTGTGGGAATCGTTTTTTCCATCGGCAGGCCAACGACGTTCGTGTAGGAGCCGTCAATCTTCTCGATGATCTCGGAACCAAAACCCTGCGCCGCATACGCGCCCGCTTTGTCGAGCGGATTCACCCGCGCCAGATACTTGTCGATTTTGCTTTGGTTGAGCTTCTGGAAATAAACGCGCGAGATTTCGTAAAAGCTGGCCGATTTTGCTCGTTCCAAGTGACAAACAAAAACCGAAGTGCACACGTCGTGCGCGCGTCCACTTAATCGCTCCAACATCGCGACGGCCTCGCCTTTGTCCTTTGGTTTTCCAAAAACATGTTCATCGATTGAAACGAGCGTGTCCGCTCCAATCACGACGCTTTTCGGCCGCAGGCGCGCTGCTGCCATCGCCTTGCGAATTGCATTGAACGCAGTCAGCTCGCGTAACGTTAGATCGACATTGAATCGTTCGCCGACTTCCGGCGCGAACGGTTCGAACTCAAACCCCGCCTCAAAGAGTAGCTTGCGCCGGCGCGGCGAATTGGAAGCGAGCAATAGCGTCGCGGACACGAGGAGCAAGTGACGCGGTTACCGCTTCAGTTCCTGGAAATCCTTTGGAATTTCAAATTCAGTCGCGTTAATTGGATCTTTCTTGATCGACATGATCGTCGTCGTCATTTGATTGCCGCCCATAGAAATGACGGTCTTTATCGGGACGCCGGTAAAATCGGTGTAATCGGGCATGCCCATGTTGCTCGATTTCCACACTCCGGACAAAGGCGCCTGCATCTCTTTCAGGATGCCAGCGGCGTCCGGATATTTGGTTGCAACCCAAAACGATGCTTTGAATTGCGGTGTTTCATAAACGAACTCTTCGGTTTCGTAACCGTTAATCGCCTCCTTCTTTCCCGTCGGATTAAGTTTTGGCCCAGCCGGTTTTTGGTCGTCGTTGAATTTGTTGATTGACTCAGTCGCCGCCTTAATTTGGTCCGCCGAAACTCGGACAAAACTTTTCTGGTCGTTCATCAGATTGGTCATTTCACCACTTTTGCCGTCCAGTATTCGAGTGGGTTGATCCAGCGCATCGATTCGCTCCTTGTCGCCTTTTATTTTCACAGTCGTGTCGCCATGGCCCTGACCCGCGCCTTCGACTCGCTGGACAATGGTGAGATCGGCACGAGCGGAGATGAGTAAGATAAAAGTGATTATCGACGAAAGAGCGGCTAAGTTCCCCATCCCACTAGCTAGGCTTTGGGGAAAGAAATAGCAAACGCCGAAGGCTGCCGGAAAAATCGCTTGGCAGCGGTGCGGGCCAACGTCAATTTACGACCCGAGCCGGGACCGGCATTCTGAGCCCTACCCGGCGCCAAACGCGCGGGCATAGCTTAATGGTAAAGTTCCAGCCTTCCAAGCTGGCCATGCGGGTTCGATTCCCGTTGCCCGCTGTCTCACCTATGAAAATCGCCTTTTTCTGTGGGGTTTGAGGCTCGAGTCAGAACGCTTTGTCAGAACAAATCCGCCTCCGTCCGCGGTCGTACCAGCCCCGCAGGGCTGATTTCGACCGTAACGCGGCCACAGATGTGACGATACCCAATTGACGTGAGCGAATCCACCCGCTCAATCCCAAGCTAAGCAGAATCGAGTAAATGCCGCAGCTAAACGCAATGAGTATGAGGCTGCGGACCTGCGGTAGGAACGTTGGCTTCGCAATGCCTGGTGGCGCTCCAGGGTGCATCACAAGCGCAAGAGTTGTCCCGGAGATGACTGCCAGAATGAATGACGCCGAAGCAACAGCAGCTGCACCAGCAGCCCAGCCCACATGCCGGCGCGAGTTGGGCGATTGTAGCAAAATGCCGAAGAAAGTTGCCGCGAACCCACCCAGAAAAGCACTCAGAGAGGCGATTTGCCTTCCCGTCTCAGCAAGGAATTCAGCGTTTACCGCTTGCATAGCCATCTAACGAGAAAAAGCTCAGCCACCGCTTGGGGGGAGCCAGCGTGACTAGCATCGACAACTGTTTCCCAAATTTAAAGTAACTGACCGTGCTGGTCAGCGGTTGACTGCAGCGCTTCGTTAGATCGTTCCCTAATTGCATGCCTCCACACATTGGTTTTTACCGAGTCAAACAAGCCAATTTTCAGAGTTTATCGTTCGGCGCTTCCTTTTCACAAGCTTCCCGCTATGCCTCACGTGCGGCGAGGCAAGGTGTTTCTTTTTGGCCAAGCGCTTGCCACAGGAAAGCTGCAGCCAAAAGGGCGAGCGCCGCAGCCGTCGTTGTACGTTTCATTCGAAGTGTTAATCTCCTTCCAAAAGCAGCAATCTCAACCGAGCCATTTCAAGGTAGGGTTCCGTACAGTGAGGACTCAAATAAGATGAGCCCGAGCTTGTCAAGAAGGGATCTTCTGCATGAGATCTAACGAGACAAAGCGCAACCGCCGCTGACTCAAGCAAGCTGTGTTCCGAATTTCAATGTTGGGGCTGTCATGTGCAAATTTTGCAACCGATCAGCGGCTGGCTGCAGCGCTTGGTTAGGCTCCCTTCACATTGGAGCCGTGGTTCGATGTGACGCGGCCGGCTTCCACGCTCCCTTCCTGTCCCCTTTTTTCCTTAACCAATTGTGCTCGCGCGATTTTTGTCGCGGCAGCAATCAGTTCCGCTTGCGACAATTCGCCTCGCCAAGCAATCCCGCAAAGTTTCATTCGCCACTGACCAATCCTAACTAATAAAAAAAAGGAAAAGCCGTGCGGTGCCCACGGCTGAATCGACATCTTGTGCCCGTTACTACGTCGGCAGAATTCTGCCGCTGACGTCGCCGAAGCCCACTCGAAAGTCGTCCCCCTGACACCAACCAGTAAGCGAAAGTGTATCCCCGTCTTCCAACCATTTGCGTTCTTCGCCGCTGGGCAATTTCAAAGGATTCGCGCCGCGCCAAGTCAATTCGAGCATACATCCGCGTGATTCTTCGCTTTCGCCGCTGATCGTTCCACTCGCGAGCAGGTCGCCTGGTCGAAGGTTGCAACCGCCGATCGTGTGATGGGCGAGCTGCTGCGCAACGCTCCAGTAGAGATTCTGAAAATTCGTTCTCGTAATTGTGTGCGGTGATTTCAATCTCGCGGTTTGCAATTTCGCTTCGAGTTGAATGTTGAAGGTAAAATCGTTCTTCGCGCGAAGATATGGCAGCGGTTCGGGATCCTGCTTCGGTAACGGTTTCCGAAACGGCTCAAGCGCTTCCATCGTGACGACCCACGGCGAGATACTGGTGCAGAAGTTTTTCGCCAGAAAGGGCCCGAGCGGTTGATATTCCCACGCTTGGATATCGCGCGCGCTCCAGTCGTTCATCAAAACGAAACCAAAAATGTGATCAGCTGCCCGATCGATCGGTATCGCGTGGCCTAACGAGTTTCCGGGCCCAACGAAGAACGCCGTTTCAAGTTCATAATCCAAACTCCTGGTCGGTCCAAAAACCGGCGTGGGGACGTTCGGTGGTTTGATCTGACCCCGCGGACGATGAACTTCGGTTCCGCTGACGACAACAGAGCTTGCGCGACCGTGATACGCGACTGGCAACCATTTCCAATTCGGCATCAGCGCGTTCTCCGAACCACGCAACATTGTGCCAACATTGTGCGCGTGATGATAGGAGGAATAAAAATCGGTATAATTGCCGATTTTCGCGGGCAACTGCATTGCAACTTCGGATTGTCGATGGAAAACCCGCTCGCGAAGATTCTTGTCGTCGCGCAACGTCGATGTTTCAGCCGCGAGAAGCCTCTGCAAAGTTTCGCGAACGTTTCGCCAGGCCGGTCTCCCAAGCGCTAGAAATTCATTCAACGAATCGCGGTCGAAGAGTTGTCGATCTGGTAAATCGTGGAAATGTCCCGCTGCTTGAAGCGCCGAAAGGTCGACGACGTAATCGCCGAGCGCGACACCAACGCGCGCGCCGCCATCGCGTGGTTTGAACACACCGAACGGAAGATTCTCTAACGCAAAATGCGAGTCGGACGCGACCTCGATGAACGATTTGAGTGGCATCTCTGCGAAATTGTAGGGCGTTTCTGTGAAACGCCAACTCTGCCCTCTGACGCAGACGGCCTAAAACAAAAGGTTCAGGGCGCGCAAGTCCTCGCGGGGTTCATCGAAGCTGCAGCTGCCGAATGAAGTCACGAATTTTCGGCGTGCTTTGATCCGATCGAGCGTGATTTCCCAATCCCGCCACGCAAACACCGTGTCATGAAACTCGAATGAAGCGACGCGTTGATCCTCGAGCATCTCGGTCGCCTGTGCTTCGTCCCAATGATGTTCAGCCGAGAGCACGCCGGCGCCGAGAACATTCAGAAAACCGTGCATCTCGGTTTCTACCTCGTCGCGAAATTGCCGAATCGGATGATGCAAGCCCGCGGTAAATTTCATCGAAACGTGATGTTTTGTTGAAGCGAGAATCGCCCGCGCAATCTGGACCGGTGTCGGAAACGCGTCCGCCGTCACGCCGCCGGTGCGAAGCTTGTAGCCGAATGTGGATTGCTTCGCCCGCGCGAGTAAAGCAATCGCTTTCTCAGCGGCTTCCGCCTGCGTTTCCCAGAAACACTGCAGTTTCAAATCGGCGACTAGAGCAGCGGCCTGATTCAGGCCCAAAACATCGATATCCTGCGGAAGAAACATTTCGAGCTGCACGATCGGCGCAATATCGACATGCGGCTTTTGAAACGAACGAATTACCTCAGCTGTATTCTTGAGCTCGCTGAGAAAATCTTTCGCGGTTTCCGTCTTGGCGCCTAATGCCGATACGCGCCATGGATGGTGTTTATCGAACTGCGGAACTAATCCGCCGGCTTCGCCAAATTTCGCAACCGGCAAAACAAAGGCCGAGAGCATCCACGAATCGACCGATCGAACATACTGCGCTTGATTCTTTACCGCTGGAGCGAGGCCGAGGCTGCACGGCGGAAACATTCCCGCGTAATCAATCGACCGGCCAAGCAGGGCGCGGAGGGAGGCAGCAGCAGGCATGGCGTAGACTGAACAGTGAGAGGTAACATCTAGTCAACCCGAGATTAAGCAGAACAATACGAATAGGGTAACGCCGAGGCACCCTGCCTTTATGCGGGGTGCGGATCTGCGTCGGTAGTCGCGCGGCGCGGCGTCGTGCATGTAAACGCAGCGTTATGCATGCCGAATTGTTGGTGAAAACCTTACAGATAAAGATAAGACGCCTGTCTTTTCACCAACCAATATTAAAGCAGAACGATACGAATGGATTAATGTCGAGGCACCCTGGCCTCAAATTGAGGCCAGACTTCGCTAGACTTTTTCCGCGGAGAATTGTATAAGCAGCGACCCCTTCATGGCCGAGACTGAACCAGTGTCCTGCAATGCGCTCGTTGTGTGCCGATGCCTCGGCAAGGAATACAGCGTGCGCGACGCGGTCGACGCCGCGCTGTTTCGCGGCGAGCTGGTCTCGATTTGGAAGGAATTTCTTTGCAACCTCAGTGCCCAAGAGCGCGCGCATGAAAGGGACCTCGAGCTCAATGACGACGCGGTTAATGAGATGGCGGAGCTATTTCGATATGACCACGATTTGATCACGGCGGAAGAAACGGAGCACTGGCTCCAGCAGCGTGGACTCACGCTTGAAGATTTCAGCGACCATTTTGCCCGTAAGTATTGGAGAACCGCTGTTGAAGACGTTTCGGTGCAGGAGGCCGATCTTGTTTCAGCCGACGCCAGGCTGCGCGAGCTTTTCACAATCGAATTGATTTTTGCCGGCGAGCTGGATCGCCTTGCAAAACAACTGATGTGGCGACTGGCGGCGCTCGCCGCGAACGCGCAGGTCGAAGAAGATGCGATCGCGACCGAGCGACAAAGATTCCTGGATCGAATCAAGATAAAGCCCGCGAGCCTGGACGCATGGTTGAGGAATATCGATCGCAAGGAAGAATGGCTGACCGAAATGTTGGCGATGGAGGTGGCTTATCGGGGAGTTTGCGAAGCGGCGCTCACTCCACACGCGCGACAGAAGCAACTCGCGTTGCTGCGCATGCCACTGGCGCTTTTTGAAGCCGAAGCAATTCAATTGGAATCGCTCGACGCGGCGAAAGAAGCGTTGCTGTGCATCCGGCAAGATGGGATGTCGCTGGAAGAAGTCGCCGCCGATGCGCGTTATCCGCATCGCCGGATCAGTTTTCGGCATGAGGATGTGCCCTCTGATTTGCAACAGAAATTTTGGAGCGTCGGCCCCGGCGACTTGCTCGACCCGATCGCGCACGGTGATGGGTTTGAGCTTTTCCGAATAATCAAAAAAAGCGAGCCGGACCTCCGCGACGAGATTGTGCAGGAGCGAATCGATCAACGTTTACTGGAGCAACATTTTTCGCGTCTCGTGCACGACCATGTCGAAGTGCGCTGGGGGGAAGCGGGAGGATTGCAATGAGAACGCCGGATACGGAAATCATTCGCCGTTCCTCCGCCTTCCGATTTCTTTCGGATGAGCATTTCGCGGCGCTCGAGCCACTTTTAAAGGAAGAGCACTATGATTTCGGGGACACAATCGTCAAGCAGGACGACCCAGCGGACGCATTTTACATCCTGACCCGCGGCCGTGCGCGCGCGATCAAGGTCAAATCCGATGGCGAAGAGATTCCGCTCGGAGTGTTGAAACCGGGAGACAGTTTTGGTGAAGCCGCCTTGGCAGAAGGAGGCCGGCGAGCCGCGACGGTAAGATGCAGCACGGCCGTGGATGCGCTGCGAATCAACCGCAGTGATTTTCTCTCGCTCGTCGTCGAGGCGCCCGAGCTTAGACATTACATTGAGATGATTGGCCGCAACCGGGCGGTGCAAAGTTTCCTCTATCAATTCAGTAATTTTGGCCGCCTGTCCCCGCCTGTACTGCGAAGTATGATCGACAAACTGGTGCCGGTCGGTTTCGCTAAAGGGAATCTGATTATTCGCGAAGGCGATCCGGCGGGGCCTCTTTACGTGATCGAAAAAGGACGCGCGCGTGCGTTCAGCGGCGGCAACGGGCGTCCGATGAGTCTCGCTTTCTATCGAGAAGGTGATTTTTTTGGCGAACTCTCAGCAATCAACAACGCACCACGCGCGGCTTCAGTCGAAGCATTCACCGATTGCCAGTTGTTTTCGCTCGCGCCGAAAGCGGTGCGCGATTTGAGAGACCAATTTCCGGAGTTCGACAAACTGATTTCGGAACGGCTCGGGCTTTACCAAGCCAAAACCGAGGCGCGGATCCTGCTCGATTTCACCGAAGAACAACTGCCGGCTGAAACTCGGCGCGCTGACAAAACCGAACTCGATGAAGAAGAGGCAGTCGAGTCGGAGGATAAAGAGGAGCCGTTTGCTGACGAACGAGGTTATTTCCGAAAACGCGCGGAACCCATACGCAAGTTCGAGCACATCCAGCAAATTGACGAGATGGATTGCGGGGCGGCGAGTCTGGGCATGATTTGCCGGCATTTCGGAAGAAAAGTCAGTCTCGCGCGAATCCGTCAGCTTTGCCATACCGCGACGGATGGGACGAGTTTGAAGGCGTTGGTCCGCGCTGCTACGGAGCTCGGACTCGCTGCGCGCGCGTTGAAGGCTTCGTTTCGCAATCTGCCCATGATGCCATTGCCGGCGATCGTTCACTGGGAGGGCGATCACTGGATCGTCCTTTACGATGTCGATCCGGAATTTGTGCGGGTCGCGGACCCGGCTCTTGGTTTGCGCAAGCTTCCGCGGCGCGAGTTTGAATCGAAGTGGACGGGGTATGCCGCGCTCTTCGATTACACCACAGCATTCGAACAGGCGCCCGAGAGCAAGCCGGCACTAACATGGATGCTGCCGTTCCTCGCGCGTTTCAAAACGATCCTGCTTCAGGTATTCGGCCTCGCGGTAGCAGTGAGCGTGTTGCAGTTGGTCTTTCCCGTCTTCACCCAGATGGTGGTGGACAAGGTCATCGTCGAAAACGATCTCGGTCTACTGCGCACAATCCTGCTCGGAATGCTGGCGGCGATCGTTTTTGTTCAACTTTCGACTCTCGCGCAAGAATATTTACTCGCGTTCGCTGCGGTGCGACTCGATGCGGCGCTGCTCGATTTTTTGAGTCGAAAGTTGCTCTCATTGCCAATGACTTACTTTACGAGCCGGCGGACTGGCGATATTCAACGACGTCTTGACGGCGCGCGACAAATTCGACAATTCGCAGTGCAACAAGGAATCGGCGCAGTGTTGGCGCTGATCTTTCTCGCTGGCGCGTTGGTTTTGATGGCGATCTACAGTCCGCTTCTGATGTTAGCGTTTCTGATCACGACGCCGCTTTACGTCGGGCTAATGTTTTTCTCTGTGAAAGTGCTGCGGCCTTTGTTCGCCGGAGTTGAGGAGAGTCAGGGCAAATACAGTTCGCATCAGATCGATGCGATCAAAGGGATCGAAGCGGTCAAAGCGGCCTCGGCCGAGAGCGCGTTTCGAGATGCGATGCTGGCCGAGTTCCTCTCTGTGTCGAAGAAAATGTTCCGTGCAAGTTTTATTGTCATGTCTTACGACAGCGTCCTGCAAACGATCGGGTTGCTTTCAACGGCCATTTTTCTCTGGGTGGGAGCGACACAAGTAATTCACGGGCACTTCAGCGTCGGCGGATTCGTCGCGTTCAGTTCACTCAGCGCAATGGCCTACGCCGGAATTTTGAAAACACTGGGCGTTTGGGACAATCTGCAATTCACATCCGTGCTGCTCAATAGGCTCAATGACATCTTCGAGCAGGAACCTGAGCAGGGACATGATCGCTCGCGGCTGATTCCGGTGCCGAGTTTGGAAGGACGAATTCAACTCCGCGGCGTTTGCTTCAAATACGGTGGACCGGAAGCGCCGAACATTCTCAGCGACATCAATCTCGACATCGGCGCCGGCAAGATGGTCGCTTTCGCCGGACGCAGCGGCTCTGGGAAAACAACATTGATCAAGTTGGTGGCCGGTTTGTTGGAGCCAACGGAAGGAACGATCCATTTCGACAATGTCGATCTAAAAACGCTGAACTATCGCGACGTTCGGCGACACATCGGAATGGTTTTGCAGGAGAACCATCTCTTTAATGACACGATCGCGCGCAATATCGCTTTTGGCGACATGGAGCCGGACGTCGACCGTCTACTCTCGGCAGCGCAAGCCGCCGCGGCCCACGATTTCATCATGCGGCTGCCGCTTGGTTACGAAACAAAAGTTGGCGAATCGGGTCTCGCGCTCTCCGGCGGACAAAAACAGCGCATCGTCATCGCGCGCGCGATTTACAACAATCCGCCGATCCTGATTTTCGATGAAGCGACCAGCGCGCTCGACACGGAATCCGAGCGCGCGATTCAGGAGAATCTCGGGCGATTGATGGCGGGACGAACGACGATTGTCATTGCGCACCGGCTGAGCACCATTCGCGAAGCGGATGCGATCGTTGTGCTGGAAAAAGGAAGCGTCGCCGAGATTGGCACGCATGATGCGCTGATGGCGCAGCGCGGGCTTTATTACTATTTGTCGAGCCAGCAGCTCGGCGTTTGATGAAAGACCGATAATGGTTACTCCGACAAATCCACGCGGCTCGATTGAAATGGAGTCAGAGATGATGCCGCAGGAGCCGCCGCCGTGGATCATTCGCAGCGCAGCGTGGGTGTTGCTGAGCGCGTTCATTGTCGCGCTCTTGCTCGCGATCGCAATGCGATTGCCCGAAACGGTGCATTGTCCATTCATCCTCGTTCCTGCCACCGGATCCGACCCAATTCAGGCAGCTCATCCCGGAGTTATCAGCCGCGTTTCAGTGAGCGAAGGTCAAACGGTCAAGAAAAGCGACGAGCTCTTCGTGTTGCGCTCGGATGAAATTCACACGTTGGACACAGAGCTGCGGACATTGTCGGAAGATCTGCGCATCAAACAGGCTGGGCTCGCGCGCACCGAAGCGGCGTATCACGCGCAATTGAATATCAAACTGGCGGAGATCGAGCAGGCCAAGAGCGAAGTGAAATTCCGCGAGAACCACGCGAAGACGAGCAAAGATTTGGTCGAACGAATGGAAAAACTGGCAGGACAGGGTGGCGTTTCCGAAGTCGACTTAATCAAACTGCGACTTGAGGCCGCTGGATCCGAAAAAGACCTGAGTGTGGCGCAACGAACATTGCAACAAACCAATCTCGAGCGCGAGCGGATGGAGACGGACTACGCCAAGCTGCGCGGTGAACAGGAGGCCGAAATCGAAAAATTGAAAGTGCGCACGGCCGCGTTGAAAGCCGACCTGGAGAATGCGCAGCAGAATTTGCTGACCGTGCGAAGTCCGTACGACGGCGTGGTCATCTCGCTCGACCAGCGCACGGTTGGCAGCGTCGTCCAACAAGGCCAGGTGCTTTGTCAGCTCGCACAACAGAACGCGCAATTGCACGCGCGGCTTCTCTTGAAAGAAGCGGGCTTTCCAAAACTGGCGGTCGCGCAAAAGGTCCGATACTTCTTCGAAGCGTTTCCCTATCAACGCTACGGCGCCATCAGCGGCAAACTCGATTGGATCAGTCCCTCGGCCGTTAGCTCAAGCGATGGGGCCCACTTCATCGGTTTGGCGTCACTAGAGAAAACGACAGTTCCGGGCGAAGCCGGCCAAACTCTCCCGCTTCGCGTCGGAATGAAGGGCGAGGCGCACATCATCGTGGGCGCACGAACGGTGATTGAATACGCATTCGAGCCGATACGGCAGCTTCGCGAAGACCTGAGCCAATAGCTATTCAATGGAACTGGCACCGTCTCAACTCAAACTCGAAGATCTTACTACTAGCAATCGGGCAATGGCACGTTGCCTGCGACTGGCAGAGCTCGCCGCGAAATCAGATGTGCCGGTTGTGCTCTTGGGTGAAACCGGCACAGGCAAAACTCTTCTGGCGCACGCAATTCATAATTCATCGGCTCGCGCAAGCGGGCCGTTTATTTCGTTCAACGCATCGGCCATGACCGATACCCTGCTCGAGAGCCAGCTCTTCGGACACGAGAAAGGCGCATTCACGGGTGCCCAGCAAACGCTCAAAGGAAAATTCGAGCTTGCGGATGGCGGCACGATTTTTCTGGATGAAATCTCGGAAATGAGTGCCCTGGCGCAGGTAAAAATTCTGCGAGTGCTTGAGTACGGCGAGTTCGAACGGCTTGGGTCAGAGCGAATGCTAAAATCGAACGCTCGCATCCTCTGCGCTTCGAACTGCTCTCTGCGTGAACGCGTCCGCCAGGGAAAATTTCGTGAAGATCTTTTTCAACGCTTGAATGGCCTCACTTTGCTCATCCCGCCGTTACGTGAGCGGCTTGAAGAGTTGCCCGCGTTGATTGCCGCAGAGTTGAAGATTGCCGCGGCCAAGGAAGGCAAAACTATCAGTGCGATCCATCCCGAAGCGATGGAAAAGCTTATTCATCATCCCTGGCCAGGGAACCTGCGCGAGCTTAGTCACACCGTCCGCGCAATGTCGTTATTCTGTGATGGTTCCGTCGTCTTTCCAAGCCACGTCATTTTTCCGCCGGACTTGCAACCGACCCCGAGTCCAGAATCAAAAGCGTTACCCAACGGGCTGCCCGAGAATTCCCAGTTGCGGGGAGATATCGACCTGTCTCTCGCGAGTGCCGTCAGGCGACACGTCCACTTCGTTTACCAACAAGCAAATCGAAACCAGCGCCGCACGGCAAAACTGCTCGGAATTTCCAGGGCGACGCTTGCGCGGCATCTTCGAAATACGGCTCAAAATCAAAACTCCCACTTGG
>Ga0182038_10000719_pt1 | contig 17101 bp, 18 predicted proteins | sample sta12Can44000108_FD_125976 | JGI IMG/M metagenome (GOLD analysis project Ga0182038, IMG submission 125976) | Lab enrichment of tropical soil microbial communities from Luquillo Experimental Forest, Puerto Rico - statanox.12C.anox.44.000.108 | ecosystem: Environmental > Terrestrial > Soil >...
AGGCCGCTCGCGGCAGGGCATTGTGGTTGCCGGCGACTCCGCGGGCGGCGCACTCGCGCTTTCGCTCGTGCTCGCCCTCCGCGCCGCAGGCTCACCGCTTCCGGCTGCCGCTGCTCTTTTCTCTCCGTGGACCGATCTGGCCGCCACCGGCGAATCCGTCCGCACGAACGCCCGGCGCTGCGCGATCTTCCACGGCTCGGCCATCGCCCCAACCGCTCGCTTGTATTTGGCCAAGGCCGATCCGCGGGACCCGCTGGCTTCTCCGCTCTACGCGGATCTCGCAGGCCTTCCGCCCCTGCTTATCCACGTTGGCGCAAATGAGACGCTGCGGGACGATTCCACGCGGATCGCCGAAAAAGCGCGTGCCGCGGCGGTCTCGGTGGAATTGAAGGTCTGGCCGGTGGTTCCTCACGTGTGGCAGCTGGCGCCCCACAAAATCCCTGAGGCCCGCCAGTCCTTGTGCGAAAGTGCTGAATTCCTGCGCCGGCACGCTGAAGTCCACAGGAGTAGACGAGCAACGTAAACTTTTGGATGGAAAGGCCTTGCCTTGTGATCGTTTCGAGGCCCTTTTTGGGCCCGCGTCAAGCGGCTGTGTTCTCCGACACGACCCGGAATACGGGATATCGCGCGGCCACCCGCTCGAACTCGGAAAGAGGCGCATCCTTGTCGACTGCGATATGCGGCCTCGCGCCAGGAGCGCGCTTCAAGTAGGCTTTCAGGATGCGGGCCCGCCTTTCTGCGGGAACCTCTTCGAGGCGAACTTGCTCGCGACGACCGTGTCGCAGCGTCACATGGCCACCCGCTGCCTTCGCATTGCGCACCCAATTTGCGTCCGCCCCGAGCATCGAGACAAGATACCGTTCGCCGTCGACGACCGCCATGACCAGCGGCAGGCTGACGGTGCGAGCGGATCGCCGGCCGCGCACCTCCAGTGCGACCAGGTAATTGGGAGCGATCCCGAGCATGTGGACCGCGGCGGAGCATCGGTTGGCAACGCTGGCCAGCCAATTCGGGCGCCCACCACGATAGAGCCATTTCGCCAGGTTCATAAGCAAAGCATCCCGGATCGCGCGTTTAGGCAGCTTACGCAATCGCAGCGCATGAAGCCAATTCTATTCGCTTGCTCTCTCGACCGAGGAAGAAAGCGAATACAGGGTATTACCAGGCCTGCGTTACGGCTGCGACCGTAGTCACCAGCCTGCGCTCGAAACCCCGGGGCGCGCACCGTTCGCTACAAAATTGTCCTTCATTTGTTTCAAGATGAGCGACTGTGTCAAAATGGAATGGAGAAAAGGGATGACGAGGAAAGCATGAGTACTTCTCTCGGAAAACACGCGACGCTAACGAAGCCAGAAGACTTTGGCAGCTTGCTCCAGGACGAAGGCATCATTTTCACGCAACTGGACAAGGCGGTGAACTGGGCGCGCAAAAGCTCCATCTGGCCGCTCGGGTTCGGCCTGGCTTGCTGCGCCATTGAAATGATGTCCATGGCGGCAGCGCGGTTCGACGTGGCGCGCTTTGGCGCGGAGGTCTTTCGTCCGTCGCCGCGCCAGGCCGACCTGATGATCGTGGCCGGCCGGCTTTCGCAGAAAATGGCTCCCGTCGTGCGCCACCTCTACGATCAAATGCCCGAGCCCAAGTGGGTGATTTCCATGGGCGCTTGCGCCACTTCCGGCGGTGTGTTCAACAACTACGCCATCGTGCAAGGCTGCAATCAGGTGATTCCCGTGGACGTTTACGTTCCGGGGTGCCCGCCGCGGCCGGAAGCGCTGCTCTACGCGATTCTCCAGCTTCAGAAAAAGATCGAAAACGAAAAAGGTTCGTTCAAGCGCGCTCTGAATCTCGCGTAGCGGCAGAGACTTCAGTCTATACGGATCGTCGTTCCTACAAATGGCATTGCCGCGATTCTCTGCCCTTTCTACAACGACCGTTCTGGCCTGCTGCCTCGGTTGCGGCTGCTCGGCGGACCGCCTAGCTATACCAACTGCCCCACCTCCGCCATCCCCGGCTGGTTGGACCCTTGTTTGGTCGGACGAGTTCAGCGGCCCGGACGGCTCTGCTCCGGATCCCTCGAAGTGGACCTACGACACAGGCGGCAAAGGGTGGGGCAACACGGAACTGGAGTGTTACACCAACCGTTTGCAGAACGCCCAGATCAACCGCGGCAATCTCGTTATCACAGCACAACAGGAAAATGCGCCCTTCGTTTGCTCGGACGGCTCTACGAACAGCTACACTTCCGCCCGGCTCAAGACGCAGGGTTTATTCAGCCAGGCCTACGGTCGCTTTGAGGCGCGCATCAAGGTTTCCGCAGGGCAGGGAATGTGGCCCGCTTTCTGGATGCTTGGCAAAGACATCACCACCGCCGGCTGGCCCACCTGCGGCGAAATCGACATCATGGAAAACATCGGCAAGGAGCCAGGTACGGTTCATGGCTCGCTTCACGGCCCCAGCACGACGACCCGCACGAGCGACGCCACTTCCATTTTCACCCTGCCTGCCGGCCAGGCATTTGCCGATGATTTTCACCTTTTTGCTGTCGAGTGGGAGCGGGGCGTGGTGCGTTTTTACGTGGATAGCAATCTCTACGCCACGTTCACCGAATCCCAGTGGCCCGCCGGCGGTACATGGGTTTTCGATCATCCCTTCTTCATCATTTTGAACGTCGCCGTGGGCGGCAATTGGCCGGGCTCGCCCGATAGCAGCACCGTTTTTCCTCGACACCTGCTCGTCGACTACGTCCGCGTCTACACCAGGCAATGACTCAAGCGCGCCTGGTCGATCGTGATGGGTGACTTTTGAGTCTTGGTTCGTGAGTGGCGAGGACCTCTGGTTCCCCGTCCCTCTGTGCCTCTGCGCCCCGCTGTGTTAAAACTCTTGTTTCTGATCATCAGGAGAGAATGGAGCAACCCATGAGTGCATCACCTGTAACTGGCTCGAACGTCACCGCATCTCCCGACCCCGCGCGCCAGCTTTTGCGCCACACGCTTGCGACCGTTGCTTATCGCGGCGGAAAAGCTTTGCGCGGCTCGCCGGATCACTTTGGCAGCTTCCATATCGGCGACAAGACGCGCACGCCGGCGCAAATTCTCGCGCATTTGGGCGATCTCTTTGACTGGGCGCTCTCGATCGCGCAAGGCGAACAGGCTTGGCACGAGTCCACGCCGCTGCCTTGGAACGCCGAGGTCGATCGCTTTTTCTCCGCGCTCGAAAAGTTCGACGATTACCTCGCTTCTTCGGAGCCGCTCCACGGTTCTGCTGAAGGTCTTTTTCAGGGCCCCGTCGCGGACGCGCTCAATCATATCGGGCAAATCGCCATGCTGCGCCGCTTGGCCGGTTCTCCCATTCTCGGCGAAAATTATTTCAAAGCCGACATCGCCGCGGGCCGCATAGGTCTCAACCAAGCCGTTCCCCGCCGCGAATTCGAGTAAAGTGTGGAGTACCATGCGCGATCTCTTTCGCACCTAGGCGGGTCGCCCGCGTCCGCGAGCGTCTGTTCGACAGCATGGGTTGCGTTTTTCTTGGCGTAGGGTGCGAATAGGCTTAAAGTGTCCGAACTTGCATCGAGTGGCCGCTTTCTTTAGCGATGAAGCTGGCAGTGTATGTTGCGCGAAGCCCCACCGTAATTGATGCTAGCGTCCTTTCGAAGGAGACACCTCGGCGTTTTGTCTCTCCGGTCGGCGATGCCAGTGGAAACCCTAGTCCTAGTGCGTGACTGCGGGTACTTCTTCCAGGCGCTCTTCGTGGGTCGCCCGGATGATTTGTAGTTCGACGTCAGTGGCGTGGAACGGGTACCGGACGGTGCCAAGCACGCCGCATTCCGCCAGCTCTTTCAGATCCACCAAATCGCTCACTTCCGTTGTCAAGACCACGTGCGGCGCCTGCCCAGCGGAGTGGGCGTGGTGCAGCAAGTCCCGGAAGGAGCCGTCGGGCAAGCGCTCGTCGGAGAACATCAGCGCGATGTGTTGGCGGGAGAGCACCTCTACGGCCTGCTGGAAAGTAGAAACAGAAATTACATTGACAGGGAGTTCTTCGAGGATGCGGATTAGTGACCTGCGGTGTTCGAGATTTGCAGATGCTACCAAAACATCCCATTCCTTCGGCATGTTCCCTCCGGGATTGAAGGCTTGCCAACCGAGACCTTGAAGCAACGACTAGATCGAGCGCTTGCCAACGGAACGAACTCGAGCCACTTGTCTTTCTTACCGAGGTTTTTCGACGGGCTCCTTACTCTAGAAACGCACTTGGCAACCCACAATCCGTAAAATACCCGATTGGCGCTCAGGTTGTGGGTTATGTGGGCCCGGCCCTAAGCACCTTGGCAAGCATTCAGCGTGTCTGGAAGAGGCTCCACGTTGCCCGGGCCTTCTCTTTTGTTTGCTGTTTTGTCAACATTCGTTATGTTACTATCGGCCGCTACGGTACGGTCCCAAATGGCTAAGACTACTTAACGATCCGAACTTACGCGGTCGGCACTGCCGCGATGACCAAGGTCGGACGCAACCGAAAGTGGCTTGCTAATAGTGACGAAGGCCGGGGATTCGTTACATCCTCCGTTTCAGGGAATCATCCACTCTCGCATTCGGCAAAGAGGCACGACATGATTCTTTCCGAGCGTTTGCGATTCATCCGCGAACAGAAGAACCTGACCCAGGGAGACATCGAGGAGCGCACCGGACTAAAGCGTTCCTACGTGTCACGGCTGGAGCACGGGCGGACGATTCCGTCCCTCGCGACGCTCGAAAAGTTCGCCCAGGCGCTGGAAGTTCCGCTGTACCTTTTTTTCTACGACGGGAAGGAGCCGCCCAAAGCGGCGGCCCTGCCGCAGGCGGTTCAGGCGACTGACAGCGACCACTGGGGCCTGGACGGCGAGTCGGCTAGGTACGTGCATCGTCTGGGGATGCTGCTCGGCCGCATCAGCGAAACCGACCGCAGAATGTTGGTGCACTTCGCTTCACAGTTGATCCGCCGAAAGAAAGCCTAGACTGATCGGGACGGACTGCCCTTGCCGACCGAGACTCCAGCGGCGTTTTGGCGGTTGTAATCGGCCCCGTTCATTCTGAAGCTGCTAAGCGGGGCTCGCGGACCCATCCGCATTGCGAAAGTCCAGAGTGGGAACGATCGCCGCGTCTACTGATGTCGCCCGCCGTCTGCGGGTGCGTTCCCCCTGGAAGCGTAGCCGGTTGTCTGCCGTTTCGCAGCGCGGCCAGCGGTGTCAAGCGCGGTAGGCGAAAAGGAACGCAACAAATCCCCCACGGGTGCCTGATTGCGGTATGCTTGCGGTTGAAAGCTGTGGTGGGAGTCTATAACTATGAGTGCCGGAGTGAGCCGCCGTGAATTTCTATACGGGGCGGAGGCTGTGGTGCTGGCTTCGCTCTTGAACCGCGCGTATGCGCGCGTCGCACCGGAAGATTTGGCAGGTGACGAAGAATTCTGGACAAAGATTCGCAGCGCGTACGTCCGCGACCCGAAGTTGATCAACCTAAACAATGGCGGCGTGGCGCCGGCGCCAACCGGCGTCCTCGATGCGGAGATCGAAGCCATCCGTTACAGCAACCAGCTTCCGGCCTACCGCATGTGGCATGACTTGGAGCCGGGAATCGAAGAGGTACGCAAACGGCTTGCGCGGATGTGGAACGCCGATCCCGAATGCATTGCCATTACGCGGAACGCCAGCGAATCGCTGCAGATTGCCCAGTTTGGGCTGGACCTGCGGCCTGGCGACGAAGTCTTGACCACGAGCCAGGACTATCCGCGAATGATTACAACCTGGCAGCAGCGCGAGCGCCGCGAAAAAATTGTACTCAAGCAACTGAACTTCGCCGTGCCGGTGCGCCATCCCGCGGATTTGGTCGAGATGTTCGAGCGGGCTATCACGCCACGCACGCGGGTCCTCCACGTGTCGCACGTCGTGTTCATGACCGGCCAAATCTTTCCCGTCAAGGAGATTTGTGCGCTGGCACGCGAGCAAGGCATCACCAGCGTCGTGGATGGAGCGCACGCATTCGCGCACGTGCCCTTCCAATTCTCTGACGTGGACTGCGATTTCTACGGCGCGAGCCTGCACAAGTGGCTTTCGGCGCCGATCGGGACCGGCCTGTTGTACGTGCGCAAAGACCGCATCGAGAAGCACTGGGCGCTGATGGCTGCGCCGCAATCGCTGGACAAGAACATTCGCAAATTCGAAGAAATCGGCACGCACCCTGCGGCCATGCATAACGCCACGCTGCAAGCGCTGGAGTTCTACGAGCAGATCGGCGCGGAGCGAAAATTCGCGCGCCTACGCTACCTGAAGAATCGCTGGGCGGAGCGCTTGAGCAAAGTTTCGGGCGCGAAAGTCTTGGTCGAGTTGGAGCCGAACCAGTCGGGCGCCTTCGGCACGATCCACTTCGACAGCATCGAGCCGGGCAAGCTCTGCGATGCGCTGCTGAACCAATACAACATTGTGGCGACGCCGATCGCCGGGCCGGGCTTCAACGGGATTCGAGTGAGCTCGAACGTCTACACTTCTCCGGAGGAGATCGACCAGTTTTGCGCTGCTGTGGAAGCCATTGTGCCGCGCCTGTGACGGGTTTTGGTCCGTCGATGACGTTCGTGAGCAAGACCAGGGAACGGCTGGGATGCCGTGCCTCGTTCCGTGGGCCTCACGATTTCCGCAATCATAGTGCTTCTTGGCAGCGCGCTTACGACTCGGCGGTGCGATGAGAATCGTCTCGGCCGCCTCCCTCATGTCTCATTGCTCACGGCCGGCGAATGATCGTGGCGGTGCCACCCGACCAATATAAGTCGGTTCCCGGCGCTTCGGCGTCTTTGCGGAGGTAGCCCATGCCGATGATGCGCGGGGGGTCCCAAACGCGCGCGGCGCGCGTAACGGAGCCAACTTCTTTGCCGTCGCCAGCCGTCAGTGGAACGCCCGGCTCGGGAATATCATCGCCGGAAAAATGCAGCGAAACGCGGCGTCTGTTGACGTGGCCCCGGGAACGAACGCGTTCCACGATTTCCTGGCCGGTATAGCAGCCCTTGGTGTAGCTGATGTGGCTGTTTTCGAGGCCCGCTTCGTGGGGAATCTGCTTTTCGCCGAAGTCGTAGCCGAACCACGGCACGCCTTGCGCCAACCGTTGCCCGCTCAATGCCGTATAACCCGCCGGGCCGCCGCCATGTTTGCGCGCCGCTTCGAGTAGAATCTGCCAAAGCGTTTGTAGATGGTAGCGCTCGACAGCCAACTCGGCGCCGGCCACGCCTCCCGGCGAGCGTTTCACCACGCGGCAGGGAACTTGGCTGACAGCCGGCGGAGATCCTTCCTCGGCGGCAGGCGCGGCCGCAGGATGAGCGGGGAGGAGGCGAGCATCGACGCTCGAGAGCTCCTTGAGCTGATGCAAGTCAACTCCAGCGAGCTCTTTCACTATTGCCACGGCCTTTGGTCCTTCGAGTGCCAGCGTGCCCCAGCGCTCGGTCTCGTCGGCGAGCGCGACGTCGTCCATGATGATGTATTTGTCCATCCACTCGACGAGTTGCTCGCGAATCATGGCGTACGAGATGCAAAGATGGTGGTCGGTGAGCGCGTAAGTTTCCATCTCGGCCAGAATGTGACCTTGCGGATTGAGCAGCAATGAAACCGTGCCTTGTCCGGCAGCCAGATCCTTGATGTTGTTGGTCAGAATGGCGTTGAGGTAGCGCACGCGGTCCGGGCCAGTGAAATTCAAAAAGGTTCGGTAGTTTTTGTCCTCTAGCGCGACGGTTTGATTGGCGAAGCGGTATTCCGCCGCGGGGTCTCCGAAATCGTCCGGCAACGCGCAGCCGAACCACACGCCCATTCTGGCGCCTGCGTTCGAGTACACACCCGCTAGCGGCGAGGGTATTGGCTTCGCGTCCGCGCCAGCCGTTGCGTCCGGTTTGGTTGCCGGCATTTCCATCGTTATCCGTTCGCACACCCAGTCTATCTCTTTTTGTTTGATCGGGGGTGGGTTCGAGACTCGCGAATGATCGCGCACTTTGCCGGGTGCCTTCAAAGGGGAATGCTATAATCGCTGGATGCGAGACGACTTGCGAGGTCTGCCGGCCCTCAATGCCGCACAAGAGAGTCTGATTCACATCACCATTCCCGTGGGGATGCTGCAATGCAATTGCTCGATCATTGGGGACCCCCTGACGCGCGAAGCGATCGTGGTGGATCCCGGCGATGAAGTTACGCGTATTCTCGACCTCCTCGGCCGGCGGCGCCTCACGGTGAAGGCTATCGTCAGCACGCACGCGCACATCGACCACGTCGGCGGTTTAAGCAAGCTGCACCAATACACCGGAGCGCCTGTTCTGATGCACCGCGACGATTTGCCGCTTTATCAAGCCATGGAAATGCAGGCTTCTTTTCTCGGCGTCCTGCCGCCCGACTTGACGGAAGTGGACCAATTGCTGAAGGAAGGCGACATACTGCGCTGGGGATCGCTCGAGGCGCAGGTCATTCACACGCCCGGGCACACACCTGGAAGCGTCTCGCTCTATCTTCCGCACCATGCGGGTAAGATTTCCGTGACCGATCACGACGCCAAAAGCGGCTCAACGGCAAACGCCGGCGCTGGGAATGGCGCCGCCATAGCCGGCCAGTCCGATGACTCTAGAAAGAGCGATGCTCAATCTCCCAACAGCTTTTCGGGAATGGGCGATTCGGAAAAGCCCCAGATTCGCGTGCCGCAGCTGCTTGCCGGCGACACGCTGTTCGCCGGGAGCATCGGCCGCACGGACCTTTGGGGCGGCTCAATGGAAGAGATTCTGGACTCGCTGCGCGGCAAGCTAATGCAGCTGCCAGACGCTACGATCGTCCATCCAGGCCACGGGCCGATGACCACGATTGGACGCGAGCGCGAGACCAATCCCTTTCTGCGGCCCGAGTGAAAGGAGAAGAAGCGAAGACGCAAGGAAGAACAACGCAAACAACCCCGGAGGGCCGAGCCAGATTAATCCGTCGGTGGCTGTTTCGCTTTCCGCAATTCCTCCATCACCGATTGCACCAGTTCTTTGGCGTGAACCAACTCCTGATAAATTATGCGCAAGTCCATGGCCGGCACGGCGGGATTTCGTTGACTGGTGCAGTAGACGCCATGCTGTCCGGCGAGAACCAGCGCATTGGTAATGCGGTCTAGCGAGACGGCCAGCCGGCCGCGTTCGCGACCGAACATTTGTTCGTAATGCTCAAGTTCTTCCTTGTGTTCCTGAAACGCTGACATGAGTTCATCCCGTTGAAAAGCCTGGTCCATCGAAAAGGCTGTCTGTCGAAGAGCCGGCCGACCCTGATCACCACAAATGTCAAGAAGGCAGCTCCAGCCCAGCCGCCAAGGAGCAGGTACCCTTCCATGAACAGATTGTGCCTGCCGGCCACCGGCGAGCGGAGTGCCACTTCGGGCACAACCGCTTCCACCAAACTTTACCCCATCGGTCCTCGAGAACATAATTCATCAGCCACCAGAGCCAGCCCTAATTTGCATGGCTGAGGCGCGATGGAAATGCAAACGGAGACGCTGGATTTCCCAATGAGCTCTGGGGCGGCGGTGTGGAGCAACCCGACCATGCGACGTTCCGACTTGGTGCAGCACAAGGAGAAGGAAAAAGGCACGGTCTCCCGGACCTCCCAGATCGTTTTTGGGGAGCGGCAGCACCTTCTTCGCGTTCTTGATTCCCTGGAGGGCACGGACATCCCGATCGCGCGCCGGCAGCAGGAGCGGCGTATCCTCGAGGAGTTGATCCATGCGCGCACGCGGGAATTGAACCAGATCAACGTGGCCTGGGATGAAAAAATCGGGCTGGTGTTGAGCGCGGATGCCAAGCCGGAAATGCTGGAAAAGCTGGCGAAGCAGGCGCCCGAGGAGGATTTCTATTTGCTGCGGCTGATCAGCGAGCATCCGCGCGCGAATGCGAAAACGCTCGGCAAGCTGGCGAAGCACCCTTACGGCGCGATTCGCGAAAATGTCGCGCGCCATCCGAACGCCGACGCCAGCACGCTGGCGTGGCTAAGCCGCGACCGCAGCCAGCCGTTGTGGTATCTGGTGGCCTTCAACCCCAACACACCGCTGCCCTGCAGCGCCGCCTGCGCGATCGCCTGAAACGACTCGGCGAGAACCAAGCCCCGAAATAGACAATACCTCCCCCCCCCAACAATCCATCAACTTGCCGGCTGGAAGAGCTGAGTTTTGCCGCAGGCGCGCGGTTGGACACCGTGGCAGTCGAGCATTTGCCGGCGAAAATCCGACGAAGAAAAGAAACCGTTCGGATAGAATGGCGCCCGGCGGGAGTGTATTCGGATGCCGGTCGAAGGAGTCAAATGGGGCCGCTGCAAGACATCTTTGAGACCTGGGCGCGCTTCCTGTACGAAAAAAACGCGACGCTGACCTTCCTGCGGCGTAGCCGCTGGGTGGTTCTCGCAATGAGCGCAGCGGTGCTGATTCCGTGCTTCTGGCACCGGCGAATTGAAGCGGGCGACCTCGGAAGCCACGTCTACAACGCGTGGCTGGCGCAACTGACCGAGAAAGGGCAAGCACCGGGGCTCTACATTGCCCGGCGATGGGACAATATTCTGTTTGACGTATTGCTGCTCGGGCTCGCGAAGGCCGCGGGCTTTGCGGCCGCACAACGCATCGCGGTTTCCCTCTGCGTGTTGGTTTTCTTCTGGGGAGTCTTCGCGCTTGTCAGCGCGGTTACCGAACAGCCCCCGTGGTTTCTCACACCCTCGATTGCCATGCTGGCCTACGGCTATTCTTTCAGCATGGGGTTTATGAACTACTATTTGTCGCTCGGGTTCGCTTGCTTTGGGCTGGCCATCGTGTGGCGCCCGCGGAGAGTGGGCTGGGTCGGCGGCGCGATCTTCGCTCTCCTGGCATTCGTTGCGCATCCGATTGGGTTTTTGTGGCTGATTGGTATGACTGCCTACGTGCGCCTACGGCCGAGATTGCCGAAGGGGTGGAAGCTGGCCTTGCCGCTCACTGCCGTGGCGGCATTTTACGCGGTCCGTTGGTACACACTGCACCGGCCGGAGCTTTCGGCGGACTGGGAACGCGGACCATGGTATTTGTATAACGGCGCGGATCAACTGGCGCTGTACGGAAAACGATACGTCGGGCTGGCGGTGGCCGCGTTTTGCTTTGGCGTTGCCTGTGTCGCGGCGAATTTTTTCGCGCCACGCGAACCAGATCTCTGGAAGCGATGCGATTTGCCGTTTGAATGGTATGCCGTGGCTGTCTGCGCCACGGCACTGCTTCCGGAGAATCTGCGGCCTTCGCCGGATGCCGGCTGGATTGGTCTGCTGGGCTCCCGGCTTACAACGATCTCCGCCATCTTCGGCCTTTGTATCCTAGGATCCCTCAAGCCGCGCAAATGGCATCTCGCCGGCTTCGCGGTTTGCGGGCTGATCTTCTTTGCCTTTCTTTACCAGGACACCGGATGGTTAAACCGCCTGGAAGCGAACGCGGAGAGACTGACGAGCGGCCTCGCTCCCGGGACGCGTGTCATCGTGACCATCGATGCGCCTCCGGGCTCGCGGATCCAGTTCATCCATCACTCTGTGGAGCGCGCCTGCATTGGACACTGCTTCAGTTACGAGAATTACGAGCCGGCTTCGGGCGAATTTCGCGTGCGCGTTCGCCAAGGAAGTCCGCTCGTCACTTCTTCGACGGATGCGGCGGAGGACATGGCTTCGGGCGAGTATGAAGTGGAGCAAACCGATCTTCCGCTGAAGCAGATCTACCAATGCGACCGAACCGACCTGACCAAGCTGTGTGTCCGCGACCTTACCGCGGGCGAGGATCTCGCCAGCCCGGCAAAGGATAGCCCGGCGAACCGGTGAGAGGCGGGCGCCGGTTTGCGCCCCTTAGGTGGTCGCCCGAACCTCCATGAATCCGGTGGCGCAAAATGCCCATTCGCCAACCGGAAACCCATGGCCGCCTGGACATGGCAGGTGGAAATGTCGAAAGACAAATTGGCTCTTGTAGCAGGCCAATTTTTGCTAAAATTGATCAAGGGTGAGAGACAATGCTGCCACTTCATCTCCAGCCGCAAAGCCACGTCCCTCTCTATGTTCAGCTCCGCGACCAATTGCGCGCCCTGGTGCATGCCGGTGATTTGCGTCCGGGCGACCGCATTCCGGCAAGCCGGGAACTCGCGACCATGCTGGGCGTGCACCGCACCACGATGGCCAACGCCTATGCCGAATTGGAATCGGAGGGATTGATCCAAGGGCATGTGGGCCGCGGGACGTTCATCAAGGGCAACGGAAACGGGTTGAAGATCACGCCGCCCGCGCCGCCGGTGTTGAATGGCAACGGAAGCATTCGCTGGGAGCTGCTGTTTGCCGATGAGCGCGGGGAAGAAGTCCTGAGCCGGCTGACCGCCGGTGTGCCGGAAAATGCTTTGTCGTTCGTGATGGCCTGCCCGGCAGCAGAGTTTTTCCCCATCGATGAACTGCAAACCTGCGTGAACGCCGTGCTGCGCCGCGAAGGCACGGAAGTTTTGAAGCTCGGGCCGTCGGACGGCTATCCGCCGTTGAAAGCGGCGCTGTTGGAGCTGCTGCATCATGATGGTATTGCCGCCAAGGACGAGAATCTGCTCATCACTGACGGATGCCAGCAATCGTTTGATCTGATCAGCAAAGCGTTTGTGCGGCCCGGCGATTCGGTCATCATGGAAAACCCGACCTATCCCGGGGCGGTGTCGATTTTCCACGGAGCGCGGGCGCGCTGCCTGAGCGTGCCGATGCGCACGCATGCGGAGCCCGGAGCGACGCTGGGGCTGGACCTGGAAGCGCTGGACGCCACGCTTGCGGCGAATCGCGTGAAGCTCATTGCCCTGACCCCCGACTTTCAGAATCCCACGGGCATTTCCATGCCGCTGGCTTCGCGCCGAAAACTGCTGGAGCTGGCCGGGCGTTATCAGGTTCCGGTGGTGGAGGACCACATTTACGCGCGGCTGCATGCGCGGGAAGAGCGCGTGCCGTCGCTGAAGCAGCTGGACCGTTCGAATCTGGTGATTCACATCGATAGCTTCGCGAAGGTGGCCTTCCCGGGATTGCGGGTGGGATGGATTGTCGCGCCGCCTCCGGCAATCGAGCGGCTGCGCGTGGTGAAGCAGAGTACCGACCTGCATACCGATCAATTGGCACAGGCAACGCTAGCGGAGTTTTTGCGACGCGGGCTTTTCGGCAAGCACCTCGGGAAAATGCGCAAGGTGTACACCGCGCGGCTGGCGTCGCTTGACGAAGCTTTGCGAAAGCACATGCCGGAAGGAACGCGATGGAATCGTCCGGAAGGCGGGATGTGCATGTGGCTGGAGCTGCCGCCGGGGTTCGACGCGAGCGAGCTTCTGATTCACGTAAAGGAGCGCGGCGTGCTGTTCGCCCCGGGCCGCTACTTCTACGTGCAGAGTCCCCTGCCGAACACGCTGCGCCTTGGATTTTCGAGCCTCGACGAGAAGCAAATTGCGCGGGGCGTGGCCACGCTCGCGGAAATGCTGAAGGTGGAGATGCGCAAGCGGCAGCGTGGTGTGCGGAGAGCGGAACGCAGCCGGGTGGCTTTGGTATGAAGTAAGGAGGTAAGCAACCAGGGAAAAGAGGTCGGCGAGGAGAAGCTTGAACGACACCATCAGGCTCGAGCCAAATCCCACGAACCAATGCTTTGGCTGCGGTGGCGACAACGCCGCTGGGATGAAACTGACCTTCGAGCAGGACAACGTGAAGCGCAGGATTGTGGGACGGTTCGTGCTGGGGAATCGCTATCAAGGTGGCGGAGGATTTGCGCACGGCGGAATCATCGCGCTGCTGCTGGATGAGGCCATGGGAAAAGTCTGCCGCTTCCGCGAAGTTCGCGCCGTGACTGCCGAGTTGACCGTGGAGTACCTGAAGCCGGTGGCCGTGGACAAAGAGATTGTGGTTGAAGGGCGCGAGACGGAAATGCAGGGGAGAAATTTGTTTCTGGCCGGCGAGATTCGGAGCGGGACCGGTGACGTACTCGCGCGGGGCAAAGGGCGGTTCGTCATTATCGCGCCCCGATAAAGCGATCTTCCGAGTGGGAATCTAGACAGTTTCAAGTAGGAGAGGAGAAAGAAGATGGACGTGAAAAAGCCAAATGGCAGCGGCAACGGCAGCAAAGGCTCGAATGAATGGCGCGTGAAGGTCGGCCTCGCCGAGATGCTGAAGGGCGGCGTGATCATGGACGTCACAAACGCGGAGCAGGCCAAAATTGCCGAAGACGCCGGGGCCTGCGCGGTGATGGCTTTGGAGCGCGTGCCGTCGGATATTCGCAAGGAAGGCGGCGTGGCGCGCATGGCGTCGATCAAAGTGATGCGTGAAATCATGAACACCGTGACCATCCCGGTGATGGCCAAAGTGCGAATCGGGCACTTTGCGGAAGCGGATGTTCTGCAGGCGCTCCAAGTGGACTTTATTGACGAGAGCGAAGTGCTGACGCCGGCCGACGAAGAGAACCACATCTGGAAGCACGATTACCGCGTGCCGTTTGTTTGCGGCGCACGCAACCTCGGCGAAGCGCTGCGGCGCATCGCGGAAGGTGCGGCGATGATTCGAACGAAGGGCGAAGCGGGGTCGGGCAACGTGGTGGAAGCCGTGCGGCATATGCGCGCGATCATGAGCCAGATGAAAAAGCTCGCCACCATGCGGGAGGACGAGTTGATGCATGAGGCGAAAGAATTGGGTGCACCGCTCGAGCTGGTCCGGCAGATCGCGAAGACCGGGAAGCTGCCGGTGCCGAATTTTTCTGCGGGAGGAATCGCCACTCCGGCCGACGCCGCGCTGGTCAGGCGGCTGGGAGCGGAAGCCGTGTTTGTCGGGTCGGGGATTTTCAAGTCCAGCGATCCCGAGGCGCGCGCCAAAGCAGTTGTGAAAGCGACCACGCACTTTGAGGATCCGAAGGCCGTGCTCGAAGCGCACGAGGAACTAGGCGAAGCCATGCGCGGGCTGGACGTGCGGCAGATGGAAGAAAAAGACCTGCTGTCGACGCGTGGTTGGTGAGTGCCCTGCCCCCGCAAGGGTCCGAGGCCATTGATCACCGGGACGAGTCAAGTGAAGATCGGAATTTTGGCGGTGCAAGGAGATTTTCAAGCGCATGCCGCGATGCTCGAGCAACTCGGCGCGCAAACGACCGAGGTGCGCACGCCCGGCGACCTGGAAGGTTGCGACGGGCTGATTCTGCCGGGGGGCGAAAGCACCACCCAGCTGAAATTTCTGCAGGAAGAGGGGCTGGCGGAAAAGATTGTGAAATTTGCGGAGCGCGGAGGAGCCATCTTTGGCACCTGCGCGGGGGCGATTCTGCTGGCGAAAGACGTGAAGCATCCGCGGCAAGATTCGCTGAAGCTGATGGACATGACCGTGGTGCGGAACGCCTACGGCCGGCAAATCTCTAGCGACGTGGTGAGCGCGCCCACCACGCTCAAGAAAGAGCCGCTCGAAATGGTGTTTATTCGGGGGCCGGTGATTGAACGCACCGGGCCGGGCGTCAAGGTTCTTGCAGAATACGCGGGAAAACCTGCGCTGGTCGAGCGCCAAAACATCATGGCCGCGACCTTTCATCCGGAGTTGACAGAGGACACCACCGTCCACGCACATTTTCTGAGCCTGGCCAGGGCACGTCAAAGCCGGCGAGCGAACGGCGCCAAGCCCGCAAAGTGAAAAAGCAGAAAAGCACGGAGCCCAGCCAGCACCGCTCCCAACGCACTCGAGTACTCTTCGTGTGCGTTGGGAACGCTTGCCGCAGCCCGATGGCGGAAGCGATTGCCCGCTATGACGCAGCCGATGTGATTGAGCCGTTCAGTGCGGGATTGTATCCTCTGGGGTATGTCGCAGAACTGACGAAACAGACGCTGATGAAAAACGGGTATTCCGCGAACGGACTTACCTCCGATGTCCTCAGGAAAGAGGAGGTCGAAGGGGCGGACCTCATTATCAACATGACCGGGAGGCCGAGCGAAGAGATTTTCCGCGGCCAGGAAAAAGTGGAAGACTGGCTGGTTCAGGATCCCTTTGGCGCGGACCCAGAAACGTATCAGCGCGTCTTCGAAGGTATCCAGCGGCGCGTGAATCAGCTCGCGTTTAGTCTGCGGGACCGGCGGCCAGGCCAGAAAGCGCCAGGATAGGAGCCTCGTTGCGGCGAGAGAAAACCAGCGTATCGCAAGAAGACTACCTGAAAGCCATCTGGGAGATGCGCGAGGAGAGTCAGACGCCGATCAGCGCGCGCCTCGCCGAGGAATTGCAAGTCACGCCGCCCGCGGTGACCGCGGCTCTGAAGCGCATGACGCGCGACGGACACGTGCGGGTGGATCGCAGCGGGCAAATCTCTCTGACACAGAGAGGGAGAAAGTTCGCCGAACATCTGGCGCTGCGCCATCAGCTTGCGGAGATGCTGCTGACGGATGTGATCGGTCTTTCCTGGGCCAAGGCTCACGATGAAGCCGAGCGGCTGGAACATGCGATTTCGCCCGAGGTGGAAGCGCTGCTGATCAAGCGCTTCGGCGACAAAAAGAGCTGCCCGCACGGTGTGCCTATGCGCGGAGGCATCGCCACCCTGCGAAAGCAGGGCGCCGTGCTCCTGGAGGCTTTACGTCCGAAGGACTCGGGCCAAATTCTTTGCGTGTACGAAAAAGACGCGCAATTCTTGGAATTCCTGGAAGGCCGACACCTGCGCCCGGGGACGACGGTCGACGTGTTAAAGCGCGAGTACGACGAGACCATGACGTTGCGCGTGGACGGAAAGACGGTGCATCTCGGCAAGCCCGCCACCAGCCGCATCTGGGTAAAGAAGCTTGCCTAGCCTCTTGCGGCGAAAATGCGGCTGAGCTCCCGGGGACTCGCCGCTTCTTTTGCGAAAGTAAATGTACCCTGCCCGCACATTTCCCGTGCGGCGCGCAGGGCGGCACCCAGTGCGGTGCGATAGAGGGAGCTGCCCACGCTGATTCGGCGGACGCCGATCGCGGAAAGCTCGGCGAGGCTCAATTGCACCCCTTCTAGCCCCATGACCACGTTCACGGGACGATCCAGGGAACCGACCACCGTCGCGATGTCCTTCTTGGTGGCCAGCCCCGGGGCATAGAGAACATCGGCACCCGCTTCTTG
>Ga0182038_10000723_pt1 | contig 17056 bp, 13 predicted proteins | sample sta12Can44000108_FD_125976 | JGI IMG/M metagenome (GOLD analysis project Ga0182038, IMG submission 125976) | Lab enrichment of tropical soil microbial communities from Luquillo Experimental Forest, Puerto Rico - statanox.12C.anox.44.000.108 | ecosystem: Environmental > Terrestrial > Soil >...
ACAACGTGTCGATGGAAGTCAACCTGATCGCCCCGATCGCCATGGACGAAGGTCTGCGTTTCGCCATCCGCGAAGGCGGCCGTACCGTCGGCGCCGGCGTGGTTGCTTCGATCATCGAATAAGTATATAACGCGTGGCTTCGCTTCGTTCCCTTGCGGGGGCGGAGCGAAGAGACGCGGTTCCGAGCCCGCCGCATTCCTTTGAAAAAGGGAGGCGGCGTGCGGGTCTAGGAGTGTAGCTCAACTGGTAGAGCACCGGTCTCCAAAACCGGGGGTTGGGGGTTCGAGCCCCTCCACTCCTGCCAACCCGCTTTCGGAATACGCGGCATCACCCGCCGCACAGGTAGATTAGACGTTATGGCAAAGATCACCCCAGGCCAGTTTTTCCGCCAGGTCCGACAGGAAGTCGCCAAGGTCTCTTGGCCTTCGCGCAAGGAGACGGGCATTTCCACCGCCATGGTTTTCGTCATGGTGGTGCTTGCGTCTGTGTTCTTCCTGGTTGTCGATCAGGTCTTTGCGCATCTCGTTAAGCTGATTTTCGGGCTGGGAGCCTAAGCAAGATGGCTCATCGCTGGTATGTGATTCACGTCTATTCGGGCTTCGAGAAGAAGGTCGCCCAGTCGATCCGCGAACAGGCGGACCAGAAGGGCCTGGCCGAGCGCTTCGAGCAGGTTCTCGTTCCCGTCGAGGAAGTGGTGGAAGTGCGCCGCGGCACCAAGGTGAACGCCGAGCGCAAGTTCTTTCCCGGTTATGTTCTGGTCAAGATGGACCTCTCGGACGAGAGCTGGCACTTGGTCATGAACACGCCGAAGGTGACCGGCTTCCTGGGCGGCAAGGGCCGCCCGAGCCCAATCACCGAACGCGAAGCCGAACGTATCCTGAAGCAGGTTCAGGAAGGCGTCGAGCGTCCCAAGCCCTCCATCGTTTTCGAGGTGGGCGAGCAGGTGCGTGTTTGCGACGGCCCCTTCACCTCCTTCAACGGTCTGGTCGAGGAAGTCGACGAAGAGAAGGCGCGCCTCAAGGTGGCGGTGTCGATCTTCGGTCGTTCGACCCCTGTCGAGCTGGAATATACCCAGGTCGAGAAGGTCTAAGACAAAGCAATTCCCGCCGGTCCCCGGGGACCGGATGGGTGTCGTAGGCGGGAGGCCAGCCATGGCCGAACCGCCAACCCGGGTTTGAATTAACCGAGGTAGTCAAAATGGCTAAGAAAATCGTCGGCTTTATCAAGCTGCAAGTCCCGGCCGGCAAGGCCAATCCTTCGCCGCCGATCGGTCCCGCGCTGGGTCAGCGCGGCCTGAACATCATGGAATTCTGCAAGGCGTTCAACGCCCAGACCCAGGGCCTCGAGCCCGGCATGCCGATTCCGGTGGTGATCACCGCTTATGCGGACCGTACCTTCACCTTCGTGACCAAGACCCCGCCCGTGACCTACTTCCTGAAAAAGGCCGCCGGGATCCAGAAGGGCTCCACCACTCCCGGTAAGGGCGCCGCTGTCGGCAAGATCACCATGGCTCAGATCCGTGAGATCGCCGAGAAGAAGATGGCCGACCTCAACGCCAATGACGTTGAAGCCGCCGCCACCATGCTGGTCGGTTCCGCCCGTTCCATGAACATCCAGGTTGTGGAGTAAGACGATGGCTGGCAAGCGACTGACGAACGCGTACTCCGATCTGGATCGCAACAAGTTCTACTCCCTGGGCGATGCCGTGGCTCTGATCAAGGCTCGCGCTGGCGCCAAGTTCGACGAAACCGTCGAAATCGCTCTGAACCTGGGCATCGACCCCCGTCACGCCGACCAGATGGTCCGTGGCGTGGTGGACCTGCCCTCGGGCACCGGCAAGACCGTGCGCGTCGCCGTGTTCGCCAAGGGCGCCAAGGCTGACGAAGCCCGCGCCGCCGGCGCCGACGTGGTCGGCGACGACGAGCTGGCCAACGAAGTCCAGGGCGGCAAGATGGATTTCGACCGCTGCATCGCCACCCCTGACATGATGGGTCTGGTCGGCCGTCTCGGTAAGGTTCTGGGCCCGCGCGGCCTGATGCCGAACCCGAAGCTGGGCACCGTGACCATGAATGTCGGCGACGCCGTCAAGGCCGCCAAGGGCGGTCAGGTCCAGTTCCGCGCCGAGAAGGCCGGTATCGTTCATGCCGGCGTCGGCAAGGCCAGCTTCTCTGAAGAAGCTCTGGTCGCCAACGTCAAGGCGTTCGTCGATGCCATCAACAAGGCCAAGCCCACCGGCGCCAAGGGCACCTACCTTCAGAAGGTGTCCCTGAGCTCGACCATGGGCCCGGGCGTCAAGCTGGACCTGTCCAGCCTGGCCTAATGGCTTTATGAGTTTCCCCGCTCCGGTTCGCCGGGGCGGGGATGATCCCCTTGGGGATCAAACCCTGTCCGAGACTGCAGGTGCCAGCCGTAACCAACCGGCGCTTGAAGGGCAACCGCCTGCATAGACGGAGTTGAAACCGTATTCGGATGAAAGTCCGTACGGCTTGAATTCTGGGACAGGCCAACCGGTTTCCTGATCGGAGACCCGAGGTTTCGGCCTCGGACGAAGACGGGGAACCAAGGCAAAAAAGTCTCCGGCGGGTTCGCCCTCCGGCGCTTTATTGTGGAGACCAACGTGGACCGCAAAGAAAAGTCAGAGCTGGTCGCAGCGTTGCACGAAGAGTTCAGCCAGGCCGGTCTGGTGGTCGTCACCCATAACAAGGGTCTGACGGTCGCCGAGAGCACCGATCTGCGCCGCAAGGTTCGTGCTGCTGGTGCCAAGTTCAAAGTGACGAAGAACCGGCTCACGCGTCTCGCCCTGGCGGACACGAAGTTCGAAGGTATTGGTGATCTGTTCACCGGCCCGACCGCGATTGCGTTCTCGGCTGATCCGGTGGCTGCCGCTAAGGCCGTTGTCGACTTCGCGAAGGGTAATGACAAGCTCGTCATCCTTGGTGCGTCGCTTGGTTCCAGCAAGCTGGATGTGGAGGGCGTCAAGGCCCTGGCCACCCTGCCTTCGCTGGACGAGCTGCGCGGCAAGCTGCTGGGCATGATCCAGACCCCCGCCACTCGCATCGCAGGCATCCTGCAGGCCCCGGGCGGCCAAGTCGCCCGTGTTCTGTCCGCCTACGCGAAGAAGGACGAGGCTGCTTAAGCCACTTATCACCATCCCAAATTCAAGCTTTTACTGGAGTATAAATTATGGCTGATCTTGCCAAGCTGGTTGACGATCTCTCGGCTCTGACCGTTCTGGAAGCCGCTGAACTGAGCAAGCTGCTCGAAGAGAAGTGGGGCGTTTCCGCCGCTGCTCCGGTGGCCGTTGCCGCCGTTGCCGCCGCCGGTGCTGCTGCTCCCGCCGCTGAAGAGAAGACCGAGTTCGACGTGATCCTGGCTGATGCCGGCGACAAGAAGATCAACGTCATCAAGGAAGTCCGCGCCATCACCGGCCTGGGCCTGAAGGAAGCCAAGGACCTGGTCGAAGGCGCTCCGAAGCCCGTCAAGGAAGGCGTTGCCAAGGACGAAGCCGAGAAGATCAAGAAGGTCCTCGAAGAGGCTGGCGCCAAGGTCGAGGTCAAGTAAGATCGCTTTTGGCGTTCTGGTCAAAGGTCGGGAAGCGGCGCGCGCAAGCGCGTTGCCGCTTCCCGGCTTTTGCCGCTTGTACCGCCGGGTTTATTGATTAAGTCAAATATCAAAAGTTCCCCAGTTATTCGTTTTGTCATTTGTGTTCATAGAGTGCTGCCGGATCTCCCGCATTATCAGGGACTTCCGGCCCCGTTCTGGAGGGTCCGATTGGATGGGGCCACAGGGGCGGGACGAGTATCTCGCGTCTCTAACCGACGAGTTTACGAGGAGCAGCAATGGTTAAATCCTATACGGGACGGAAGCGCGTTCGTAAGAATTTCGGACGTATTCCCTCGGTCGCCCCCATGCCCAATCTGATCGAGGTGCAGAAAAGCTCCTACGATCATTTTTTGCAGATGGATACGCTGCCGGAGACCCGTGCCAGTGTCGGCCTGCAGGAAGTCTTTAAGTCGGTCTTCCCGATCAAGGACTTCTCCGAGCGCGGCACCCTTGAGTTCGTGAAGTACGAGCTGGAGCAGCCGAAGTACGACGTCGAAGAATGCCAGCAGCGCGGCATGACCTTCGCGGCGCCCTTGAAGGTGACCCTGCGCCTGGTGGTGTGGGACATCGACGAGGACACCGGCGCCCGTTCGATCCGCGACATCAAGGAGCAGGACGTCTATATGGGCGACATGCCCCTGATGACGGCCAACGGCACCTTCGTGATCAACGGCACCGAGCGCGTGATCGTGTCGCAGATGCACCGTTCGCCGGGCGTCTTCTTCGATCACGACAAGGGCAAGACCCACTCGTCGGGTAAGTATCTGTTCGCTGCCCGCGTGATCCCCTATCGCGGTTCCTGGCTGGACTTCGAGTTCGACGCCAAGGATCTGGTCTATGTCCGCATCGACCGCCGCCGCAAGCTGCCGGTGACCACGCTGCTCTATGCGCTGGATGGCGCTCAGACCCAGGCCCTGCGTGCCCAGAACGGCGACAAGCCGCTGGATCCGGGTCTGGTTCGCGGGATGTCGTCGGAAGAGATCCTCAACTACTTCTACGGCACCGTCACCTACAGCCTGAGCAAGCAGGGTTGGAAGACCGCCTTCGACGCCGAGCGTCTGAAGGGCGTCAAGCTGACCTCGGACCTGATCGACGCCAAGACTGGCTCGGTGGTCGCCGAGGCCGGCACCAAGATGACCCCCCGCACCGCCAAGAAGCTGAAGGAACAGGGCGTCGAGGAAATCATCACCCCCGTCGAGGAGTTGGTGGGGTCCTATATCGCTCTGGATCTGATCAACGAGCAGACCGGCGAAATCTTCTGCGAGGCTGGCGACGAACTGACCGCCAGCCTGCTGGCTGATCTGGAGAAGGGCGGCGTCACTGAACTGCCGCTGCTGGCCATCGACCATATCAATATCGGTCCTTACATGCGCAACACTCTGGCGGTGGACAAGAACACCTGCCGCGAGGAAGCGCTGATCGATATCTATCGCGTCATGCGTCCCGGCGAGCCCCCGACCCTGGAGACCGCCGAGGCTCTGTTCAACGGTCTGTTCTTCGACAGCGAGCGTTACGACCTGTCGGCCGTGGGCCGCGTCAAGATGAACTCGCGTCTGGGCTACACCGATGTTCCGGATACCGTGCGCGTGCTGCGCAAGGAAGACATCCTGGGCGTCATCAAGGTGCTGACCGAACTGAAGGACGGCCGCGGCGAGATCGACGATATCGACCATCTGGGCAACCGTCGCGTTCGCTCGGTGGGCGAGTTGATGGAAAACCAGTACCGTCTGGGCCTGCTGCGCATGGAGCGCGCCATCCGCGAGCGTATGTCGTCCGTCGACATCGACACCGTGATGCCGCATGACCTGATCAACGCCAAGCCGGCTGCCGCCGCTGTCCGCGAGTTCTTCGGCTCCAGCCAGCTGTCGCAGTTCATGGACCAGACCAACCCGCTGTCGGAAATCACCCACAAGCGTCGTCTCTCGGCCCTCGGGCCGGGCGGTCTGACCCGCGAGCGCGCCGGCTTCGAAGTGCGCGACGTGCACCCGACCCATTACGGCCGTATCTGCCCGATTGAGACCCCTGAAGGTCCGAATATCGGTCTGATCAACTCGCTGGCCACCTATGCCCGCGTCAACCAGTACGGTTTCATCGAGGCTCCCTATCGCAAGGTGGTGGACGCCAAGGTGACCGACGAGGTTCTGTACCTGTCGGCCATGGAAGAAGGCCGCTACACGGTCGCTCAGGCGAACTCGATCCTGAACGCCGACGGCACCTTCGCCGAGGAATTGGTGAGCTGCCGCCGCGCCGGCGAGTTCATGCTGGTTCCCCCGGGTGAAATCAACTTCATCGACGTGTCGCCCAAGCAGCTGGTGTCCGTCGCCGCGGCGCTGATCCCGTTCCTCGAGAACGACGACGCCAACCGCGCGCTGATGGGTTCCAACATGCAGCGTCAGGCCGTGCCGCTGATCCAGGCTTCGGCCCCGCTGGTCGGCACCGGCATGGAAGCCGCTGTCGCCCGCGACTCCGGCGCTGCCATCGCTGCCCGCCGCACCGGCGTGATCGATCAGGTGGACGCCACCCGTATCGTCATCCGCGCCACCGAGGAAACCTCGGCTGCGGCTTCGGGCGTCGATATCTACAACCTGCTGAAGTTCCAGCGTTCCAACCAGAGCACCTGCATCACCCAGCGTCCGCTGGTGAAGGTGGGCGATCTGGTGCAGCAGGGCGACATCATCGCTGACGGTCCCTCCACCCAGCTCGGCGAGCTGGCTCTGGGCCGCAATGTGCTGGTGGCCTTCATGCCCTGGAACGGCTACAACTTCGAAGACTCGATCCTGATCTCCGAGCGCATCGTGCGCGATGACGTCTTCACTTCGATCCATATCGAAGAGTTCGAAGTCATGGCTCGCGATACCAAGCTGGGTCAGGAAGAAATCACCCGCGACATCCCCAACGTCGGCGAAGAGGCTCTGAAGAACCTCGACGAGGCGGGCATCGTCTATATCGGTGCCGAGGTGAAGCCGGGCGATATTCTGGTGGGCAAGGTGACGCCGAAGGGCGAATCGCCGATGACCCCGGAAGAGAAGCTGCTCCGCGCCATCTTCGGCGAAAAGGCTTCGGACGTTCGCGATACCTCTCTGCGTCTGCCCCCGGGCGTCGCCGGCACCATCGTCGACGTGCGTGTCTTCTCCCGTCGCGGCGTCGAGAAGGACGAACGCGCTCTGGCCATCGAACGGTCGGAAATCGAGCGTCTGGCCAAGGATCGTGACGACGAACGTCACATCCTGGAGCGTTCCTTCTATGTGCGTCTGAAGAACCTGCTGCTGGGTCAGGCCGTGGTCAATGGTCCGAAGGGCCTGAAGATCGGCCAGTCCCTGGACGAGCAGTCCCTGGTGGCTCTGCATCAGAGCGCCTGGCGCGGCATCGCCGTCGAGAACGACGATGTGATGACCGACATCGAGGCTCTGAAGAAGTCCTTCGACGACGGCGTCGACCGTCTGCAGAAGCGCTTCGAGGACAAGGTCGAGAAGCTGCAGCGCGGCGACGAGCTGCCTCCTGGCGTGATGAAGATGGTCAAGGTCTTCGTGGCTGTGAAGCGCAAGCTGCAGCCCGGCGACAAGATGGCCGGTCGTCACGGCAACAAGGGCGTCATCTCGCGCATCATGCCTGTCGAGGATATGCCTTACCTGGAAGACGGCACCGCCGTTGACCTGGTGCTGAACCCCCTGGGCGTGCCGTCGCGCATGAACGTGGGTCAGATCCTCGAGACCCATCTGGGTTGGGCGTCGCGCAATCTGGGCAACCAGATCGGCCAAATCGTCGACAACGTGAAGCGCAAGACCGAGGAAGTCGCCTCGCTGCGGTCGCGTCTGACCGACATCTATGGCGAGAAGGCCTATAAGGAAGACATCGCCGACCTGTCGGACGACGAAATCCTGGAGATGGGCGAAAACCTGCGTCTGGGCGTGCCTGTGGCCACCCCGGTGTTCGATGGCGCCCGCGAAGCGGACATCGTCGATATGCTGATCAAGGCCGGTTGCTCGACCTCGGGCCAGATGACCCTGGTGGACGGCCGTACCGGCGAATCCTTTGACCGCAAGGTGACTGTCGGCATCATCTATATGCTGAAGCTGCATCACCTGGTGGACGACAAGATTCACGCCCGTTCGATCGGCCCGTACTCGCTCGTCACTCAGCAGCCGCTGGGTGGTAAGGCGCAGTTCGGTGGTCAGCGCTTCGGCGAAATGGAGGTGTGGGCTCTGGAAGCCTACGGCGCCGCCTATACGCTGCAGGAAATGCTGACCGTCAAGTCGGACGACGTTTCCGGCCGCACCAAGGTCTACGAGGCCATCGTGCGCGGCGACGACACCTTCGAGGCCGGTATCCCCGAGTCCTTCAACGTGCTCGTCAAGGAACTGCGGTCGCTCGGCCTGAACGTCGAACTGAACTCGCGCGATTTCTAATAAGAGAGGGAGGCCCGTCCTTAAGTCTGGACGGGTCTCCCGGTCTCCTCATGCCCTAGAGCAGGAGAGTTAAGCTCATGAACGAATTGATGAAGATCTTCGGTCAGCCCAGCGGTACGCAGAGCTTCGACCAGATCCAGATCTCCATTGCCTCCCCGGAGCGCATCCGTTCCTGGTCGTTCGGCGAGATCAAGAAGCCGGAAACCATCAATTACCGCACCTTCAAGCCGGAGCGCGACGGTCTGTTCTGCGCCCGCATCTTCGGTCCGATCAAGGATTACGAATGCTTGTGCGGCAAGTACAAGCGCATGAAGTATCGCGGCATCATCTGCGAGAAGTGCGGCGTCGAAGTGACCCTGGCCAAGGTGCGCCGCGAGCGCATGGGCCATATCGAGCTGGCCTCGCCGGTCGCCCATATTTGGTTCCTGAAGTCCCTGCCGTCGCGTATCGGTCTGCTGATCGATATGACGCTGAAGGATCTGGAACGCATCCTGTACTTCGAAAACTATGTCGTCACCGAGCCGGGCCTGACCCCTCTGAAGCAGCATGAGCTGCTGACCGAGGAACAGTATGTCCGCGCCGTCGACGAGTATGGCGAAGACGCCTTCACCGCCGGCATCGGCGCCGAGGCCATCCGCGAACTGCTGAAGGCCATCGACCTGCAGACCGAGTACGAGCAGGTCAAGGTCGATCTGCGCGAGACCACCTCGGAAGCCAAGCGCAAGAAGCTGGTCAAGCGTCTGAAGCTGGTCGAAGCCTTCCTGGAATCGGAATCCCGTCCGGAATGGATGATCCTGGAAGTCATTCCGGTCATCCCGCCGGAACTGCGTCCGCTGGTTCCCCTCGATGGCGGCCGTTTCGCCACCTCGGATCTGAACGACCTCTATCGTCGCGTCATCAACCGTAACAACCGTCTGAAGCGCCTGATCGAGCTGCGCGCGCCCGAGATCATCGTGCGCAACGAAAAGCGCATGCTGCAGGAAGCCGTCGATGCTCTGTTCGACAACGGCCGCCGCGGCCGCGCCATCACCGGCGCCAACAAGCGTCCGCTGAAGTCGCTGTCCGACATGCTGAAGGGCAAGCAGGGCCGCTTCCGTCAGAACCTGCTCGGTAAGCGCGTCGATTATTCCGGCCGTTCGGTCATCGTGGTCGGTCCGCATCTGAAGCTGCATCAGTGCGGTCTGCCGAAGAAGATGGCGCTCGAACTGTTCAAGCCCTTCGTCTATTCGAAGCTTGAGCTGTACGGCATGGCCACCACCATCAAGGCTGCCAAGCGTATGGTGGAAAAGGAACGTCCCGAGGTTTGGGATATCCTGGAAGAGGTCATCCGCGAGCATCCGGTGATGCTGAACCGTGCGCCGACCCTGCACCGTCTGGGCATCCAGGCTTTCGAGCCCACCCTGATCGAGGGTAAGGCCATCCAGCTGCATCCGCTGGTTTGTACTGCCTTCAACGCCGACTTCGACGGCGATCAGATGGCCGTGCACGTCCCGCTGAGCCTGGAAGCCCAGCTGGAAGCCCGCGTGCTGATGATGTCGACCAACAACATCCTCAGCCCCGCCAACGGCAAGCCGATCATCGTTCCCAGCCAGGACATCGTGCTGGGTATCTATTACATCACCATGGATCGCCCCGGCGAGATGGGCGAGGGCATGACCTTCGCCAGCGTGCAGGAAATCCAGCAGGCCTTGGACAACAAGGTCATCAGCCTGCATGCCAAGATCAAGTGCCGCTATAAGACGGTCGACGAGAACGGCAACCCGATCACGGTGCGCGTCGAAGCCACTCCGGGCCGCATGCTGCTGTCCGAAGTGCTGCCGCGTCATCCGAACGTGCCCTTCTCGCTGATCAACCGTCTGCTGACCAAGAAGGACATCCAGAACGTCATCGATATCGTCTACCGCCATTGCGGTCAGAAAGAGACGGTGATCTTCGCCGACCGCATCATGGCTCTGGGTTACGCCCATGCCTGCCGCGCCGGCATTTCCTTCGGTAAGGACGATCTGGTCATCCCGGCTTCCAAGACCACTCTGGTGAGCGCCACCGAGACCCAGGTCAAGGAATACGAGCAGCAGTACCAGGACGGTCTGATCACCCAGGGTGAAAAGTACAACAAGGTGGTCGACGCCTGGTCGAAGTGCACCGACGACGTCGCCGACGCCATGATGAAAGAGATCAGCAAGCTGGAACCCGGCAAGCCGATCAACAGCATCTATATGATGGCCCATTCGGGCGCTCGTGGTTCGGCCGCTCAGATGAAGCAGCTGGCCGGTATGCGCGGCCTGATGGCCAAGCCGTCGGGCGAAATCATCGAGACGCCGATCATCTCGAACTTCAAGGAAGGCCTGACCGTGCTGGAGTACTTCAACTCCACCCACGGCGCCCGTAAGGGTCTGGCCGACACCGCGCTGAAGACCGCCAACTCGGGTTATCTGACCCGCCGTCTGGTGGACGTGGCGCAGGACGCCATCATCATCGAGGACGATTGCGGCACCACCCGTGGCCTGACCGTTTCGGCGGTGGTCGAGGGCGGCGAAGTCATCGCAAGCTTGGGTGAGCGTATCCTGGGCCGTACCGCGTCGCGTGACGTCGTCGATCCCGCCAATGGCCAAGTCATCTGCGCCGCCGGCGATCTGATCGACGAAAGCCTGGTGGAAGCCATCGAGGAAGCCGGTGTCGAGACCGTGGGCATCCGTTCGGTTCTGACCTGCGAAAGCGAAGTCGGCACCTGCGGCGCCTGCTATGGCCGCGATCTGGCTCGTGGCACCCGCGTCAATGTCGGCGAAGCTGTCGGCGTCATCGCCGCTCAGTCGATCGGCGAGCCGGGCACCCAGCTGACCATGCGTACCTTCCATATCGGTGGCGCGGCGCAGCGTGGCGCCGAGCAGTCGAGCATCGAAGCCAGCGTCGAGGCCAAGGTTCAGATCACCAACCGTCAGGTGGTGACCAACTCGGCCAACCAGCTGGTGCTGATGTCGCGTAACGCCGAAATGATCCTGACCGACGCCAATGGTCGCGAAAAGGCCCGTCACCGCGTTCCCTACGGCGCCAAGCTGCTGGTGGACGAGGGGGCTCAGGTCGCTCGCGGCACCAAGCTGGCCGAGTGGGACCCCTATACCCTGCCGATCCTGACCGAGCGCGAGGGTGTGGCCCACTATGTCGACCTGGTCGAAGGTCTGTCGGTCCGCGAAGTGCTGGACGAAGCCACCGGCATCACCTCGAAGGTGGTGGTCGACTGGAAGCAGCAGCCGCGTGGTTCCGATCTGCGTCCGCGTATCGTGCTGCGTGACGACAAGGGCCAGGAACTGACCCTGTCGAACGGCATGGAAGCCCGCTACTTCGTGTCGGTGGATTCGATCCTGTCGGTCGAGAACGGCCAGAAGGTGCATGCCGGCGACGTGCTGGCCCGCATCCCGCGCGAATCTTCGAAGACCCGCGACATCACCGGCGGTCTGCCGCGTGTGGCCGAGCTGTTCGAAGCCCGCAAGCCCAAGGATCATGCGATCATCTCCGACATCGACGGCCGCGTCGAATTCGGCAAGGACTACAAGTCCAAGCGCCGTATTCTGGTGGTCCCGGAAGAGGGCGATGCCATCGAGTATCTGATCCCCAAGGGCAAGCATATCTCGGTGCAGGAAGGCGACTATGTCCGCCGCGGCGATCCGCTGATGGACGGCAACCCGGTGCCGCATGACATCCTGAAGGTTCTGGGTGTCGAGGCGCTGGCCAACTACCTGATCAACGAGATCCAGGAGGTCTATCGACTGCAGGGCGTGAAGATCAACGATAAGCATATCGAAGTGATCGTTCGCCAGATGCTGCAGAAGGTCGAGATCATGGACGGCGGCGACACCACTTTGCTGGTGGGCGAGCAGATCGACCGTCACGATTTCGAGGCCGAGAACGCCAAGACGATCTCCGAGAACGGTCGTCCCGCCGTGGGCGTGCCGGTGCTGCAGGGCATCACCAAGGCGTCTCTGCAGACCCACTCCTTCATCTCGGCGGCCTCGTTCCAGGAGACCACCCGCGTTCTGACCGAAGCCGCCGTCAGCGGCAAGATCGATACGCTGATGGGCCTGAAGGAGAACGTGATCGTCGGTCGTCTGATCCCCGCCGGTACCGGCGCGGTGATGAACCGCCTGCGCGAGATCGCCGCCAAGCGCGATCGCGAGCTGGGCGTGGGCGAGGATATGGATGTCGCTCCCGACGAGGCGGATATCGTCTCGATCGGCGGCGGCGAGATTTCGCCTCCTCCGGCCGAGTAAGGCCCAAAGCCTTACAAGCCTGACGTAAAGAAAGCCCCGCTCCCTGGTTCCAGGGGGCGGGGCTTTTCTTTTGTCGGATGTCCTTCCCTCGGCTCGGCGCGGCCAAGGGGGATAGAGGTCAAGGCGGCGGTGGCTGTGCCGGACGGCTCCGTCCGTCTGTCCTCGTCCGGCCGAAAGGACCATCATGCGTCATACTCTGATTCTGCCGATGCTGGCTGCCCTGCTGGCGGCGGTGCCGCTGTCTCCCGCCGCCGCTGCTTCTTCGACCGTGGCCGCGAATGCCGCCGTTCCCGCCGGGTCGGTGATCATCACCACCGGCGAGCCCGAGAAGGCGGCCAGCTATATCTCCGCTCCCAAGGACGCCAGTGGTCTGCTGACCAGTGTCGAGGCTCTGTGCACCAAGGGCCCGGTGAAGGTGGACAAGACCACCGCCCAACTGTTGTCGGCCACCGACAAGAGCCCTACCGCCGCCAAGAAGGGCCTGACCTGGTCTTTGACCCGCGCCGGCTATATCCAGATCCTGGGCGGCAAGGTGACCTTCGAGCCCAAGCCGAAGTCGCCGCGTCATTGCGTCATCTCCGGCATCGCCCCGGCGGACCTGGCCAAGGCCTGGGGCATCTGCAAGGCCGGCGGCGGTTGCTGAGTTGGGGGCAGGGGGGGGCTTCCGCATGCGGGGATATACGTCAATATAATTGACCTATTGCCGTGATGGGAGCAGGATCGAGATGGTCCAAACGATCGGAGCATCTCGCCCATGCCCCCTGCCACCGCTTCCACGCCTGTCTCGATCAAGCATAAGCCGTGGGAAGATTGCTTCGCCATTTTTCTGGGCGCGCTCTATTCGGCGATCGGCATCGAGTTTTTCCGCGTCGCCCATCTGGCGACCGGAGGAACGGCGGGGGCGGCGGTGCTGATCCATTACGCCAGCAGCTTTGGCATCGGGCAGGTGCTGTTCGTGCTGAACCTGCCGTTCTATGTCTTCGGCTGGTTTGTGCTGGGGACCGAGTTCACCGTGAAGACCTTCATCGCCGTCAGTCTGCTGGCGGGGATGAGCATGCTGTTGCACCAGCTGATGCCCTTGCCGACCATCGACCCGATCTTCGCCAGCGTCGCCGGCGGCTGTCTGGTGGGGATCGGCTTGCTCTCGCTGATCCGTCATAAGGCCAGTCTGGGCGGCATCGGCATTCTGGGGGCCTTCGTGCAGGAAAAGCTGGGCTGGCGCGCCGGCTATTTCCAAATGGGCTGCGATTGCGCTATCACTGCCGCCGCCTGTTTCATCCTCAGCCCGACGGATGTTCTCCTTTCAGTGGTCGGGGCGGTGCTGCTCAATCTGGTGCTGGCGGTGAATCATCGGCCCGGACGTTATGCCGGTTATTGAGCGATAAAGCAGCCGTAGGCCGGATTCCAGATATGCGAATCGGACTCATCAATCCCCTTGACAGATTCACTTGACGGGGGTTGGGCACCTACCTATTATCCGAGCCCTTCCGGGAGGCTGGTGGTAGGGGTCCAACCTAAACGCTGCCCGACCGGATAAAAGATCACATCGTGATACGCCGTACCGGCGGCGATTGGGACCCGGACAGAACCCCGGAGGCGATGACCGCCTCCGCTGGGCGTTTTTTATCGTATGCCTTGATTGGCTAGAGGAATGATGTATGCCTACGATTAACCAGCTGATCCGTAAGCCGCGCGAGCCTTTGTCCGCGCGCAACAAGGTGCCGGCCCTGCAGGCCTGCCCGCAAAAGCGCGGTGTTTGCACCCGCGTTTACACCACGACCCCGAAGAAGCCGAACTCGGCCCTTCGTAAGGTGGCTCGTGTGCGTCTGACCAATGGTTTCGAAGTCACCAGCTACATCCCCGGTGAAGGCCATAACCTTCAGGAACACTCTGTCGTGATGATCCGCGGCGGCCGTGTGAAGGATCTTCCCGGTGTGCGCTATCACATCATTCGCGGCACTCTGGATACCCAGGGCGTCAAGGACCGTCGCCAGCGTCGTTCGAAGTACGGCGCCAAGCGTCCGAAGTAAGGATATCTGCCCATGTCTCGTCGTCACGCTGCTGAAAAGCGCGAAGTGCTCCCCGACGCCAAGTTTGGCGATGTGGTGCTGGCCAAGTTCATGAACTGCCTGATGCTCGACGGTAAGAAGTCCGCCGCCGAAGCCATCGTCTACGGCGCCCTCGATAAGATCGGGGCCAAGTCCGGCCAGGACGCGCTGCAGCTGTTCCATTCCGCCCTCGACAACGTGAAGCCCGCTCTCGAAGTGCGCTCGCGCCGCGTCGGTGGTGCCACCTATCAGGTCCCGGTCGAAGTCCGCACCGAGCGCCGTCAGGCTCTCGCGATCCGCTGGCTGATCGACAACGCGCGCAAGCGCGGTGAGACCACCATGATCGACCGCCTGTCGGGCGAACTCCTTGATGCCGCCAACAACCGTGGCGCCGCCGTCAAGAAGCGCGAAGACACGCATCGTATGGCGGAGGCCAACAAGGCCTTCTCGCACTACCGCTGGTAACCTCAAGCTTCGGAAGCAAACATGGCCCGCCAGACTCCTCTCGACCGTTACCGTAACATCGGCATCATGGCTCACATTGATGCCGGTAAGACGACCACGACCGAGCGAATCCTCTACTACACCGGCAAGTCCTACAAGATTGGTGAAGTGCACGAAGGCACTGCCACCATGGACTGGATGGAGCAGGAACAGGAACGCGGTATCACCATCACCTCGGCCGCGACCACCGCGTTCTGGCGTGACCATCGTGTTAACATCATCGACACCCCCGGCCACGTCGACTTCACCATTGAAGTCGAGCGTTCGCTGCGTGTTCTCGACGGCGCCGTCACCGTGTTCGACTCGGTGGCCGGCGTCGAGCCGCAGTCCGAGACCGTGTGGCGTCAGGCCGACAAGTACGGCGTGCCGCGCATCTGTTTCGTGAACAAGATGGACCGTATCGGTGCCAACTTCTATCGCTGCGTCGACATGATCGTGGACCGTCTGGGCGCTCGCCCGCTGGTCGTGCATCTGCCGATCGGCGAAGAGTCGGAATATGCCGGTCTGGTGGATCTGGTGCGCAATGTCGCCGTGATCTGGAAGGACGAATCCCTGGGCGCCGAGTTCGAGGATCGTCCGATCCCCGCCGACCTGGTGGAGAAGGCCGCTCAGTACCGTCAGCAGTTGATCGAGACCGCCGTCGAAATGGACGACGACGCGATGGAAGCTTACCTGAACGGTGAAGAGCCCTCGATCGAAGTGCTGCAGAAGTGCATCCGCAAGGGCACCATCAGCATGTCCTTCGTTCCCGTGCTCTGCGGCTCGGCCTTCAAGAACAAGGGCGTGCAGCCCCTGTTGGACGCCGTGATCGACTATCTGCCGGCTCCGATCGACATTCCCGCCATCAAGGGCGTGAAGTTCGACAGCGATGAAGAGATCACCAAGGCCGCCACCGACGACGTTCCGTTCGCCGGTCTGGCCTTCAAGATCATGAACGACCCCTTCGTCGGCTCGCTGACCTTCGTCCGTATCTATTCGGGCGTGGTCGAGGCCGGCAGCTATGTTCAGAACACCGTGAAGAACAAGCGCGAGCGCGTTGGCCGCATGCTGCTCATGCATGCCAACAGCCGTGAAGAGGTCAAGGAAGCCCGCGCCGGCGACATCGTCGCTTTCGCTGGTCTGAAGGAAACCACCACCGGTGACACCCTGTGCTCGAGCGACGACCTGGTCGTGCTGGAGCGCATGGAATTCCCCGAGCCGGTGATCGAGGTTGCCGTCGAGCCGAAGTCCAAGGCCGACCAGGAGAAGATGGGCCTGGCCCTGGCTCGCCTGGCTGCCGAGGATCCGTCCTTCCGCGTCACCTCGGACCCCGAATCGGGGCAGACCGTGATCAAGGGCATGGGCGAACTCCATCTCGAAATCATCGTTGACCGCATGAAGCGCGAGTTCAAGGTCGAAGCCAACGTGGGCGCTCCCCAGGTGGCTTACCGCGAGACCATCTCGAAGACCTACGAAATCGACTTCACCCACAAGAAGCAGACCGGTGGTACCGGTCAGTTCGCCCGCGTCAAGCTGCGCTTCGAGCCGGCCGAGAAGGGCGAAGGCTTCACCTTCACCAACGCTGTCATCGGCGGTTCGGTGCCGAAGGAATATGTCCCCGGCGTCGAAAAGGGTCTGCGTTTGGCCATGGATAACGGCGTGCTCGCCGGCTTCCCGATGGTCGATTGGAAGGCCACTCTGTATGACGGCGCTTACCACGACGTTGACTCCAGCGTGCTGGCCTTCGAAATCGCCTCTCGCGGCGCTTTCAAGGACGGTATCCCCAAGGCTGGTCCGAAGCTGCTTGAGCCCATGATGAAGGTCGAGGTGGTGACGCCTGAAGACTACATGGGTGACGTGATCGGCGATCTGAACAGCCGTCGCGGTCAGGTCAACGGCATGGACAGCCGCGGCAACGCCCGCGTCATCACCGCCATGGTTCCGCTGGCCAACATGTTTGGCTACGTGAACACCCTGCGCTCCATGAGCCAGGGCCGCGCCCAGTATACCATGACCTTCGACCATTACGCCGAAGTGCCCAACAACGTGTCCGAAGAAATCCGCGCCAAGCTGGCCGGCTGATTTCGCTGACGATTAAAGACGGAGTAATCAAATGGCTAAGGCTAAATTTGAGCGTACCAAGCCGCATTGCAACATCGGCACCATCGGTCACGTTGACCATGGCAAGACCTCGCTGACCGCTGCTATTACCAAGGTTCTGGCCGAGAGCGGCGGCGCCACCTTCACCGCC
>Ga0182038_10000738_pt1 | contig 16923 bp, 12 predicted proteins | sample sta12Can44000108_FD_125976 | JGI IMG/M metagenome (GOLD analysis project Ga0182038, IMG submission 125976) | Lab enrichment of tropical soil microbial communities from Luquillo Experimental Forest, Puerto Rico - statanox.12C.anox.44.000.108 | ecosystem: Environmental > Terrestrial > Soil >...
ACGCGTTCTTCCAGTTCTACGTGGCCGACGGGCGGCTGAGCTGCCAGCTCTACCAGCGCAGCGCGGACCTGTTTCTCGGGGTGCCGTTCAACATCGCCAGCTACGCGCTGCTCACCCACATGATGGCCGCGCAGGCCGGTCTGTCCGTCGGCGAGTTCATCTGGACGGGCGGCGACTGCCACATCTACCACAACCACGTCGAACAGGTGCGGCTGCAGCTCGGTCGCGAGCCGCGGCCGTACCCCGAACTCTTTCTGGCGCACAGGGACTCGATCTTCGACTACACCTACGACGACGTCGTCGTGAAGAACTACGATCCGCACCCGGCGATCAAAGCTCCCGTCGCTGTATGACGCCCATGGGCCTGGTCTGGGCTCAGTCGACGTCCGGTGTCATCGGCCGCGGCGGCGACATCCCGTGGCGGGTGCCCGAAGACCTGGCCCGCTTCAAACGGCTGACCATGGGCCACACGGTCGTGATGGGCCGGCGGACCTGGGAGTCGTTGCCTGCCCGGGTCCGGCCGCTGCCGGGCCGCAGGAATGTCGTACTGTCCCGCCAGACTGACTTCATGGTCGACGGGGCCGAGGTGGTCGGTTCACTCGAACAGGCCCTGGCCGGTTCCGAGACGAATTCCGAGACCGAGCCCGCAACGTGGGTGATCGGCGGTGCGCAGATCTATCGGCTCGCGCTGCCGTACGCGACCCGCTGCGAGGTCACCGAGGTCGAAATCGACCTGGCGCGTGACGATGAGGACGCGCTGGCCCCGGTGCTCGACGAAACGTGGCTCGGGGAGACGGGGGAGTGGCTGACCAGCAACTCAGGGCTGCGGTACCGGTTTCACAGCTACTGTCGGCCGTGAGCACTCGCGTCCGCCCCGGCATCATGACCGTGACATACTCGACTCCGGGGTCGGTCTCCCGGGGTCTACCAGGCGTTTTCAGAAGGGGGAATTTGGCAGTGATAACCGAGCCCGCAAGGACGTTCACTCGCATGTTCAGGGGCTACGATCCGGCTGCGGTCGATGCCCACATCGAGATGTTGACCACCAAGCAGCGACTGTTGCTCGACGACGTCGAGAGCCTACGGGCGCGGCTGAAGGAATCCGGCGACGAAGCTGCCGCGCTGCGCAAGGAGGTCGCCGTCCTCACGGACACCTCGCCCTCGCCCCACGCGGTGCAACAGCGGATGGCGAAGATGTTGCGGCGTGCGGTCGACGAGGCTGCCGAAATGCAGACCGAGGCGCGGGCCGAGGCGGATGCGTTGATCGCGGCGGCCGCGGCCGAGGCCGAGGAGTCCCAGCGACAGCGCGAAGAGCTGTTGGCGGACATGGCCGCGGAGCGAAAAGCCCTGGAAGCCGAGTACGAGGAAACCAAGGAAATTCTCGAGGCCGAACTGGCCGGCCTGCGCGATGACGCGCAGCGGGCGCGTGAGCAGCTCCTCGCCGACGCGAAGCAGAGGGCAGATCGGGATCGTGAGGACGCCCGGCGGGCCGTCGACGAGGCGATGCAGCAACGGATCAAGATCCTGCAGCAACTGATGGGCGTGTACCGCGACCTGGAATCGGTTCCGGCCGCTCTCGAGTCGGCATACCAGGAACAAAAGAATCCGCTGGACGAGAAAGTCGGCGCGGGGTAAGCCGCGCCGCAGAGGCCAGGCGAAAAGGACCGGTATTCTCAGCGCAGTGTCGATCCGGAACCGTAGCCTGACCGCCGCACAAGCCCGGCGGATAGCCGTTGCGGCCCAAGGATTTAGCGAACCGCGGCCCGGCGGCCCGGTCACCCGTGCGCATCTGAAGCGGCTGATATCGAGAATCCAAGTGCTACAACTGGATTCGGTCTCGGTGGCGGTGCGAGCCCACTACGCGCCGGTGTTCAGTCGGCTGGGTCCCTACGACCGCGACGTCTTGGACCGCGCGGCTTGGGACCATTCGGCACGTAGCCCGCGGCTGCTGGTGGAGTACTGGGCGCACGAAGCCGCACTGATGGCCGTCGACGACTGGCCCCTGCTGCGCTGGCGGATGCGCCAGTACCGGCATGGTCGCTGGGGCACCCACATCGTGCAGGCCAATCCGCAGCTGTCCGAGGACATCGTCGCCGCCGTCGCCGAACTCGGGCCCAGCACCGCGGGGCAGATCGAAGCGCATTTGGCCGCCGAGCCGCGCCGGAAGAAGGGCACCTGGTGGAGCCGAAGCGACACCAAGTGGGTCGCCGAGGCCCTGTTCGCCTCCGGCGTGCTCACCACCGCCACCCGGGTCGGCTTCGCTCGTCACTACGACCTGGTGGAGCGGGTGCTGCCGCCGAGCGTGCTGGCCCGCGAGGTCGACGACGACGAGGCTGTACGCGAGCTCACGTTGCGGGCCGCCACCGCACTGGGCGTGGGCACCGAGGCCGACATCCGCGACTACTTCCGGCTGTCGGCAAAGCAGGTCAAGCCCGCGATCGCCGACCTGGTGGACGCCGGTGAGATCGAGCGGGTCGACGTCGAGAGCTGGTCCGCGCCGGCGTATCTGCGCGCCGGCTGTACGGTGCCGCGGCGGGACCGCGGCACCGCGCTGTTGTGTCCGTTCGACCCGCTGATCTTCTTCCGGCCCCGGGTCGAGCGGCTGTTCAATTTTCATTACCGCATCGAGATTTATACTCCGGCCGCCAAGCGGCAGTACGGCTACTACGTGTGGCCGCTGCTGATGGACGGCGAGTTGGTGGCACGGGTCGACCTCAAGGCCGACCGGGTCACCAACTCGCTGCGGGTCGTGGGCGCGTTCGCTGAGGCAGACGCCCCACGAGCGCGTGCCGCCGCCGCGCTGGCCGGCGAATTGGAGTCCATGGCGTCATGGCTGGGCCTGGGCGGGTTCAGCGTTTCCGGCCGGGGCGATCTGGCGGGGGAGTTGAGCGCCGCCGCCAAGCGGGCCAGCTGATGGCGCCGTCGACCGCCAAGGAGCTCAAAGCCACGCTGTGGAAGGCGGCCGAAAAGCTGCGAGGGTCCCTTTCGGCCAGCCAGTACAAGGACGTCGTCCTCGGGCTGGTGTTTCTCAAGCGCGCCTCCGATTCACACTGGAACTTTTTGGTGGACAACGTAAAAGCCGACAACATCGGTCGGCTCGTCGACGACGCGATGGGTGCCGTGATGACGGCGAACCCGGCGCTGGCCGGGATGCTTCCGCGACTGTACGAAAACCTCGACCAACGCCGGCTCGGTGAGCTGGTGCACCTGCTCTCCGGCGCGCCATTCGACCCGTCGCACGGCCATCGCGCGCGCGACCTGATGGGCGAGGTGTACGAGTACTTCCTCGGCAATTTCGCCCGTGCGGAAGGCAGGCGAGGTGGCGAATTCTTCACCCCGCCCAGCGTCGTGCGGGTGATCGTCGAGGTCCTCGAACCGTCGAGCGGGCGGGTGTACGACCCGTGCTGCGGCTCGGGCGGGATGTTCGTGCAGACCGGCGATTTCATCGCCGAGCACGATGGCGATACGGCGGAAGTCACGATCTTCGGACAGGAAAGCGTCGAACAGACCTGGCGAATGGCGAAGATGAACCTCGCCGTCCACGGCATCGACGACAAGGGCCTGGGCACCCGGTGGGGCGATACGTTCGTCCTCGACCGGCATGCCGGTGTGCAGATGGACTACGTGATGGCCAATCCACCTTTCAACATCAAGGATTGGGCCCGCGACGTCCGAGATCCGCGCTGGCGCTTCGGTGTTCCGCCCGCCGCCAACGCGAACTACGCCTGGATCCAGCACGTCCTTTCCAAGCTGGCCCCGGGTGGCCAGGCCGGCGTGGTGATGGCCAACGGCTCGATGTCGTCGAAAGCCGGCGGGGAAGGCGACATTCGCGCGCGGATCGTCGACGCGGACCTGGTGTCATGCATGGTCGCGCTACCCGCACAGCTGTTTCGCAGCACGGGAATTCCGGTGTGCCTGTGGTTCTTCGCCTTGAACAAGGCCGCCGCCAAGAACGATCGGTCGGGGCAGGTGCTGTTCATCGATGCCAGGGAGCTGGGCTATCTGGTCGATCGCGCGGAGCGCGCACTGACGAGCGAGGAGGTCGCCCGCATCGGCGACACCTATCACGCTTGGCGCGGAGCGGAGTCCGCCGCCATGAAAGGCTTTACATACCAAGATGTTCCGGGATTCTGCAAGTCGGTGACGCTGGACGACATCAGGGCGGCGGGCTACACGCTGACACCCGGACGGTATGCGGGCGCCCCGGCGGCCGAGGAGGACGGCGAACCCACTGCCGACAAGGTCCAGCGGTTGACGAAGGAGCTTTTGGCGGCGCTCGACGAGTCGGCACGATTGGACGGGGTTGTTCGTGAGCAAGTGGAGCGCCTGCGGTGAAGGTAAGGCTGGGTGATCATGTCGACTTCAGCAACGGGAGCGGTTCGCGGCCGCGGGAGTCGAAAGGACTTTTTCCGGTATACGGGGCCAACGGCGCGATCGGATACGCGCCCGAGTGCAACGCGGTCGGCCCACTGATCGTTGTCGGTCGTGTCGGATCGTACTGCGGCAGCGTACGTTATTGCGACTCCGACGCCTGGGTTACCGAGAACGCACTGGTGTGCCGGGCGAAAAACCCTGACGAGACCCGATATTGGTATTACGCGCTGCAGACGTGCCGGCTCAATGAACATCGAACCGGGTCAGGACAGCCGCTGCTCAACCAGCGGGTCCTTCGCGACGTTGTGGTGTGGACTGCCGCCGCGAACGAGCGGCGGCAGATCGCCGAACTCCTCGGCGCCGTGGACGACAAAATTGCCGCCAACCGGCGCGTCGTCGACGCGGCCGAGGCTCTGATGGTTGCCATGGTCGAGTCGCTGCGTGACTACGTGCCGTTGTGCAGGCTGGCGAGTCGGTCGAGCACCGTGCTCAAGCCCGACGGATTCGACGACACGGTTGCTCATTTCAGCTTTTCGGCGTTCGACGACGGCGCATGGCCGGAGCTTGTTGATTCCCGATCGGTCATGAGCGCCAAATTCCTCTTGCCGGTGCCATGCGTTCTGGTTTCGAAACTCAACCCGCGAATCCCGCGGATCTGGGACGTCGTCAACCTGCCCGACGGAATGGCCCTGGCGAGCACGGAGTTCGTCGTGCTGCGGCCACTTGACGTCGGTACGTCGGCGCTGTGGTCGGCGTTGCGACAGCCCGGCGTATCAGAAGTGCTGCAACAGCAAGTCGCCGGAACTTCGGGCAGCCGCCAGCGGATTCAGCCGAATGACCTCATGGAGGTCCCGGTACGGGATGTGCGCCGCTTGCCCCCGGAGAGCGTGCGGGCGGTCGCGCACCTCGGCGCGCTGTGCCATGCGCGCCGCGGCGAATCCGTGCGCTTGGCGGCCTTCCGCGACGCCGTGCTGCCGCTGCTGATATCGGGCACGGCGCGGGTCACCGACACCTTGGGTTAAAGGCAACCCACAGGTCGTCAACATCTTCCTCACTGAAACCGCGCATAGGCTGGCCCCGTCTTACTCGGTGTCGCCTCGTCAGGAGTGTCGGGCGACGATTCTCAAGGAGGGACCTATGTTGAATTGTGTTGTCCGCGAAGGCGGTGGCGGCGGCAAGTCCGCGGGTGGCGGCGGAGGCAAATCCTCAGGCGGCGGCGGAGGCTAGGGCAGGCCATAACGGCGCGTCGCCGGCCCGAGCTGGCGTCAATCACTCAACGCGCCAAAGTTTCTCACGGCGATGCCATCACGGCGGGCATTCCACGGCCCGCCGTGATGGCCGCAATTTCACTGTGCGGCCGCCGACCTCGGCTTCGCCGCTGGCAGGAGCCTGCAGGATCGAACGTGAAACTATACGACCTATACAATCGAGCGCCGACGAACAGGGTAATGGTGGTGGCGATCATCGTGTCGATGGTCGCCTTCCTTGACAGCAACGTCGCGAATCTGGCCCTGCCGGCCACAGAACGCGACCTGGGCGGAGGCCTGCCCCTGCAACAGTGGGTCGTCGACGGCTACCTGCTGGCCCTGGCCGCACTGATTCTGCCGGGCGGTTCCATCTCCGATCTGTTCGGACGGGTGCCGGTGCTGCGCTTCGGGCTGGCGGCCTTCGGGACAGGTTCGCTGCTGGCGGCCGCCGCCGCCTGGCCGTCGATGCTGATCGCCGCGCGGCTTATCCAAGGCCTGGGCGGCGCGCTCCTGGTGCCGGGTTCGCTGGCGCTGATCAACTCCGCGTTTGATCGCGCGGACCGACCCGCGGCCATCGGGTCCTGGACCGCCTGGACCAGCACCGCGTTCGCGCTGGGGCCACTGCTGGGCGGACTGACCGTCGACGCGCTTGGCTGGCGATGGATCTACATCTGGCTGGCGATCCCGGTGATCGTCGGCTTCGCCCTGACGTTTTGGCTGCACCCGACGCCCGCGCCCGCTGAACGCGCCCGCGTCGACGTCGCGGGTGCGGTGTTGTCCGCGACCGGGCTCGGGGCCACCGTATATGCGCTCATCGAAGCCCAGCAGCGCGGATGGACCAGCCCCATGGTCGCGCTGTCCTCGGTCGTGGGCGTGGTAGCCCTGGTGGCGTTTGTTGCCTGGGAGCGCCGCGCCCCCCATCCGATGGTGCCGCTGCAGTTACTCACGACACGTAACTTCGCCGCCGCCAATTTGGCGACCGCGTTCGTCTACGGTGGCCTGACGCTGGGCTCTCTCGCTACCGCGCTATATCTGCAGGAGGTCGCGGGCTACCCAGCCATCGTCGCGGGTTTGAGCACTCTGCCGAGTCCCATCGTGTCGTTTCTGTTCGCGCGTCGTGTGGGCAACGCCGCGGCGCGAATCGGTCCGCGGGTCTTCTTGGTGGCGGGCCCGGTGCTGGCCGGGGTGGGGCTGCTGCTCATCCGCCCCTACGCAAACGATTTGGGCTTCGCCACGTCCCTGCTTTCCGGGAGGCTGGTGCTGGCCGCCGGTCTAGCCCTCATCATCACGCCGCTGAGCTCGGTAATTTTGATCGCCGTCGAACCGGCCCACTGCGGAATCGCAGCAGCATTCCAAAACGCGGTGGGGCGGACCTCAGCGCTGACCGCCGTGGCCTGCCTGGGACTGGTGGCAGCCGGCCCGCTGAACGACGCCAGCTTCGCCCGGCTGCTTGAGGTCGCCGCGGCGTTGTTCTTCCTCGGCGCCGTCGTGAGCGGCGTCGCCATCGCCAACCAAGTTGCGGGCGCCCCGACTGCGGATCGTTGCGACGCGGACGACCCGTCAAGGCATGTAGTAACCGCGGATCCGGTGGTAACGGTGACGGCCGAGCAGTGCGTTCCCTGCTTCCAGGCCCGACAGCACGGCGGCCTCGATGCACCCCGCGTTCATGCCTGAGTCGGTCCAGTCGCCCGCCAAAACCAAATTGTCGTAACCACTCTCATCGGGCCGCAACCGATACCGTTCCGTTCCCGGCACCGACTGCACGTAGCGATCCGAAGGATCGACGTTCACGCTTACGTGCTGGGTGGCCATTGCGGCCGGACCCCGTTCGCCGTTGACGCCGCTGAGAAGGTGCCAGCTGAATCCCTGTTCGCTGACCGCGCGAGGGAAATACGGCTTGAGGTGGCGGTCGACGTAGCTGGCGGCGTCGGCACGCACGCGCTGCTCGTACCGGCGCGCGTAACCGCTACCGACTTCCGCTGTCGGCCAGGTCGCGTCGAGCGTGCCGCAGAAGTAGGCGACCGTGCCGGGCCGATCATCCTCGGGCCAATCCTCACTCCACAGCGTCTGTGGCATCGACGCCCAGGTCTCGAACGGGCGAAGGTAGCCGCTGATGGTCACCGCCGGCTCGTTCCATCCCAGCGACGGCTCGTCCGGACGAAGCCAGATCTGAAACGCCTGGGTGGCGACGGTGCGGATGCGAGATGTCATCTCCTTCCACTCAACTCGATCCTCGATCAGCTCACCGGCGACGACGGGAAGCATGCCCACGGAAACCGCGAGCACGACGTGGTCGAAGTCAACACCGCGACGCAACACCCGAGTTTCGGCGTCCGCGCGGTCGGACCAGTAGGTCTCCAGCGAATGCCAGCCCCCGCAGGGAACCTGATCGGGCGCGGCGAGCTGGTCGGCCAATGGCGTGTCCGGAAACACCGGCAGCCCAAGCACTTTCGTCAACGGCTCATAGCGGGTGACGCCCTCGGCGAGGCGGACCTGCCGACCCATGGTGATCGCATCGATCGCCAGACGCCGGTCATCGAGGTGCAGGGCGTCGAGGCGGTGGAAGAACTCGAACTCGACGCCGCGCCGCCGCAAGGCCTCGTACATCGGCGCGATGACGACGTCGCCCATCCCGGCGGTCATCTTCCAGAAGATCGCGCCCTTGTACCCGAAGAGCGCGAGGCCGGTCAGGAAGATCGCCTGTCCCGCACCGAATGACGCCCGCTCGGGGTCGGCGTCCTCATAGGCGAAGACGAGGTCGTAGAGGCCGCGCACCAATGCGAAGTCCAGCACGTCGGGGTGCGCGCCATGGCGCAAGATCCAGGCGCTGTAATCCTCGTCGTTGATGGTCCGAAATCCGCGCGGATCGGTGACCACGTTGTCGGCGAGGATCCCGCGGATCACCGCGGTCATCATCGACAGCAGCATCCATGACCGCCGGTGGTCGGGGCGGCGCTCGTAATCGATTGCCCGGCGCACCGCGTCGACGGCGTCCTCGATCAGCCGGGTGGCTGTCGACCGGGACGCGCGCGGCTCCGCCAGCGCAACCAGCGCCGCGAACGCCGCATCCGCCACCGCGTCGATCCATCGCGCAACAGGTGGCGGATCGGGTGAGGTGGAGAGCGCAAGCCCGACAGGCATTGCGCCGCGCTGTGATTCGGCGAAATCGCGCACCAGCTGCAGGGCGCGGCGGGTGAACTCCACGACCGTCATCTCCCGTCCGGTCGCGTCCGGCTCGCCGGGCAGCCCGGCGTTGCGGGTGAAGGTGCCCAGCCACATCAGCCAATCGGCGCCGAAGCTGTCCGCCAGTCCGAGATTGTCCCCGGGAATCAGCGCCTGATCCCAGCTATGGATCGGCGCCGTGGGATCGGTTGTGGCCCTGTCGAGTTCGGCGTAACACTCCCGAAGCATCCCGAAGGCGTTCTCGTAATAGCCCAGCCAGATGTGTAGCCCGTGTTCCTCGATCCGTCCATGTGGACCGCGGCTGGATGCGGCCTTACCCCCGAGTCGCCAGCCGCGTTGGTAGACGGTGATGGAGTCGAAGCGATCACGCCAGCCGGGCTCGCTCAGCCGCCAGGCAGCGCTCAGCCCGGCCATGCCGCCGCCGATGATGGCGACTTTGCCCCCGGGCCGGCTCACCCGAGCAGCGCCCGCGCCCGCACGAGCTCCGGCCAGCCGCTGTCGACGGGGAAGCGGCTGATCGCGCCCGCCAGTGCGGCTTTCTCAGATTCGCCACGCAGCTCGAAAGCATCTACTGCGGCACGTAATTCGAAGATCGACGCCGCCTGCTGGCGGGCCGTGTCGATGGCGGCGCGCAGGTCTGCATCACGTGCGTCGGCGTCGTCGGTGGTATGAGCGCGCAGGCGCAACAGCTCGGCGCGGTAGAAGTTCACGCCGGTTTCGTCGCCCAATTGCAGTGCGATGTCGAGACGTTTGCGTGCCTCGTCGGTCCTGCCGGCAGCCGTCAGCAGCCGGGCGAGAACCCCGTCATAGAACGTGACGAACAGCTTGGCCTCCGCCTGCCGCCAGCTTTCGACGAACATTGTCATAATCTCGATGTGGGCCTGCAGCTGTTCGACGTCCCCGGCCGAAAGTGCTGACAGCGCACTGATAGTGGCCCGCTGGGTGGCGCCTATCAGAACCCAGAAGTCGAACCCGTGCTTTTTTCCCTTTGCGTTGAGTTCCTTGACGATTTCCGCGGCCCGGTCAAGCTGGCGGGTCTCCATGCGCATCCAGGCCTCATAGCAGCGCTCGTAGGCATGGCTGAACGGCCCTTGGGGGAACCCGAGGCCGGCCACCCGACGCACCGTTTCGGCGAGTTGCTCCTCGGCACCGCCGAGATCGCCCTGTACGAAACGCGCCAGCGCCAAGTGCGTATGCATCGACGCGATGGGCTCGTTGGGGATGAACCACAATGTTTCGTAATTGGTGATGTCCGCGCCCGCCACCGCCGCTGTGGCTTCTTCGAGCAGCGAGCGCGCGTTGCCGAAATCCCCGCTGTACCAAGCGACCATGCCGAACCCGGCGTCGTTCACCCGGCGGAACCAGCGACGTGTGCCCCACGCCTCCCCGCGGATGGACTCCGACACCTGCAGCGTTCGGCGCAGGTCCCCGCGGGGCAGGTAATACGCCCACAGGGCGGTCAGCGTCGAGAAGAGCTCGGTCTCGTGCAGATCGGTCCGCGCGAGTTGCAGGCAACGTTCGAAGTCCTTGGCGGCTTGCGGGCTCGCGGTTCCCTCTGCCGCCGACGCGAGGAACCCACGCCGGAGGCGGAGCCGTATCTCGCGCCCGTCGCGCGCGGGACCCGAAGCCACACGCTGGATCTGGTCGATGGCGCGGGTTAGGTAGGCGCGGGCTTCCTCGAGAGCGCCTCGGCGTCGCGCATCGGACGCCGCCTGCTGGTGGGCGTTCGCGGCTTCGTCGAAGCGTTCCGCGTGTTCATAGTGCACGGCGAGCAGACGCCAATCGGGATCGTCCGTGCCGGCAACGAGTGCGTCGGCGACCCGACCGTGCAGCATTCGGCGCACGCTGGGCGGGGGCAGCTCATAGGCGACCTCGCGCAGCAGTTCATGACGAAAACGCCAGCTGGCCTTGGTCGTCGGCTCGAAAACACGCGCGGTCTCCAGCTTGTGAATAGCGTCATACAGGTCGGATTCGGTCGTGTCGAGCACGCCGTACAGGATGTCCTGTTCAAATTCCCGGCCGATCGTGGCTGCGGCCTCGACGACCTGAATCGTGGTGTCGCTTGCCCGAAGCCGCGAGAACAGGGGCTCGTAGAGCGCGTCGGGCACGCGCGTCCAGCGTGCGGCGTCGGTGGGCTGGTCGTGCAGCTTGGTGACGACCTCTTCGAGGTAGAGCGGCACACCGTCGCAGCGGCGGGTGACTTCGGCCCTCCCCTCGGCGGACAACGTCGGGTCGAGGGCGGTGATCAGCGCGTCGGCTTCGAGCACGGTCAAGGGTGCGAGTTCGAAAACCTCGGCGGGACCGACATTTCGGAGTGAGCCGATGTCGCGGCCGGTGAGTACGACGAGTAGCCGGCCCGTGTTCGCGCGAAGCAGTGACTTGACCACATCGAGGGTCGACGGATCGAACCACTGCAGATCTTCGGCCAGCACCACCGCGGGACCGTCGCCGCCGCGGGCAAGCAGATAACGAACGATGGCCTCAACGATTCGTTCGTACAGCTTGGCGCCCTCGGCCCGCACCGGTTTATAGCCGTGTCCGGCCGCGATGCCCAACACCGGCGCCAACAGGGGAACTGCGGATTCCGGTTCCAGTCCGCTCGCTTGCAGCTCGTCGTGCAGCAGTCCCAATCGCTCAGCCTGCTCGGTTGCGCGCTCGATCCCGCAGCGCTGCTCGAGCAGAGCGCGAACCGGGTAGAGGCCGGCATCGGTACGAAACGGCGACCCGATCAGCGCAAGCACCGGGTTGCCCGACTGTTCGGCCAAGTCGGCCGCCGCGGTGGCCAACCGGCTCTTGCCCATACCGGCCTCGCCGGTGAAGCCGACCCCTGCGGTGGCAAGTGAACCGTTTTCGGCCATGGCCCAGGCGGCCCGCAGATATTCCACCTCACGATCGCGACCGACCAACGGGCCGAGGGGTATTCGCGCCCGGCTGACGCGTTCACTCTTGACCAGGTAATGGGCGACGGGCTCGTCGACGCCTTTGACCGACTGCGCCGGTCGAGCCTCAAGGTCAAAGTGGTCGCGGACCAGCGGCGCGATCCCTGCGGAGACGACGACACAACCGGGAGGTGCCAATCCGGCGACCCGGGCGGCGAGGTTGGCGCCCAACCCGTACACATCGTCTTGCGCGACATCGAGATAGACCAGGCCCCGATGAACCCCGACACGCACCGAGATGTCGAAGCCGAACCGCGATCGGACCCGCTCGCTGAGCCTGGCGACGTCACGGGTGATGTCGAGGCCGGCCTGTACCGCTCGTCGCACGTCGTTCTCGTGGGCCTTGGGGTGACCGAACACCGCGAGCAGTCCGTCGCCCTTGGTGGAGAAGACGTGGCCTTCGTAGCGGTCGACGATGTCTTTGACCTGCTGACGGTAGCGTCCGATCACCGTGCGGTAGGTTTCCGGCTCTAGGCGGGTAGACAGCGCGGTGGAGTCCACCACGTCGGCGAAAAGGATTGTCATCCGCCGTAATTCGCCGCTGCCGGGCTCCGGGGCGCCGAGTAGGTCCTCGGCATCGCGATTGCCGCTGTCGACGGCCAAGACCTGCTCGGCCAGCGCACTGGCGGTCGAACGGTCACCACGGTTGATTGCCAGGATCGCGCGGTCAAGCATCTCGTCGATCGTGTGTGGGCGGCTGGACGTGCTCACAGGTCGACGATGACATCCATCTCGACGGCCTGCGGGATGGCCGTCTGAAGGCTGGTCAGCCGAACCCGGCCCCGATACGTGCCGGTGCGCAGGTCCGGCCAGTTCACTCCCACCCGGAAGCGCGTGGCATATACGGGCAAGACCGGTGGTACGAAAACGATCAACTGATCCGGTATGCGATATCCCGGCGAGCCATCTTGAACGAATGACTGGGCGACGGAAAGGCTTCGCTCGCACGTGTTGTCCGGCGCAACCGTGATGAAGTCGGAGAGGTCGGTTTCCCCGCACAACTGCTGCAGGCACGCCTGCGGGTCCATATTGAGGCCCGCGGTCAGGACGAGGTTGAACAGTTCCTGCGCCGACTTGGCCCAGTGTTCGGTGCCGAAGGTCCCCTTGCTGATCCGGTCGTTGGCCTTCAGCAGGATCGCACCGGCTTGGCTGACGACGCCCCGCGATGCTCCGGCGTACTGGCCGATCCGCGTTGTGGGATCGATCATTTGCCACTCCCTCGGTTCGCGTCGCGCAGCCGATCGAGATAGCGCCAGGGGTCAGTCGCCAGCCGGGCCGCGAGGTCCGCGGTGAACGTCATCGTCTCGGCGATCGGCACCGCGCCGGTTGCCCACTTGTCAGCGATGGCCGCGCTTTTCTGGGCCACGTCGTCGATGCACTCGTTCAGCATGTCGACCGCCACCTCCACCGCGTGACGACTCGGGTCGCCACCGTCGGTCGGTGGCGCCGGTTGCCCGCCTGGCTGGTTCGCGGGTGCCGTCGACGCTTTCCAGTCCGTCCAGCCCGCCCCGCCAGCCTGCGCTCGCTTCGCCACCCCGCCGAGCAGCATCTCGACTCCCTGGTCGCCATAGCCCATCACGCAGGCGAAGATCGCCGCGGGAACATATGCCAAATCCCGGAAGCCGGCGACCTTCCTGGTGCGTACGCGCACACCGTCGACGGCCGAAGCGCCGACGGTCGACGTCATCGTGATGAAGCCCTCGTCGACCACCATCCGACCGTCGCCCTTCTCACCCGGCGCCGGATTGTCATCGAGCTCGTAGTCGACCCACGCCGAGGGCTGCGGCGACTGCTGGCCTGTGGCTTGCCCCTTCCAGTACTTCAGCGGCGTCACCATCTGCGGTGTCCCCGCAATCGAGCACGTCGTGCTGACGTGTTCCAGCACCCGGCTCCAGCCGTCCGAGCGGGGCGGCTCCGCCTCCATCAAGCAAAAGAACGGGAGGCATTTGGCCCAGTTCAGTGGATCGATGACGTCCTTCAATTGGTTGAGCGACACCTGCCTGCTCTCGAATTCGGTGGTGAGCACGACACATATGTGACCGCGAACCAATTTGACCTTGGTCTGGCACAGCGGCACGACGGCAACGTCACGGGCAATCCACGCGCGTTGTGCCGCGTACTGCACCACGGATGACCAATCGTCCCGCCTGCGGAAATCGCGTTGCAGCAGTGCAAGCAGGTTGTGGTCGCCCCCGGCCACCGCGAGGGTTAGGGAAAACTGTTCTTCCCACTGCTCCGGCAGGTAATAGTCCGGCAGATGGCTGAGAGCCCCGATCGCATAGACCATTCGCGACAACTGCACCGGTGTCAGTCGCGCGGCCTCAGGGTCCGTTCTCTCGCGAAGGGTTGTCAACGCCTCGCCCAGATCCGGGGCGGCGGGCGGCGGCTCCTCCATCTCGGGCAAAAGGTGGGCACGGTCCCCCAAAAAGCCGAGGAGTTGGTCGTACCACCCGGCGTTTTCGCCGGTGCTACCGGGAAGGTAGCGCTCGACGATGGCTTCGATGTCCGCATTGTCCGTGCTGGTGACCGCTTGATCGAGTGCCCCGTAGAGCGCCAGAAGAGATTGAGCAATCGTGGCCATCGCGCCTCTTCTCTAATTTGCCCAGGTAGCATACCGCCGCGCCGTTAAATTCACATCGAACAGAGCGTTGGTGTTTAACATGAGGCTTCCTTGCAGCACCGCCTTGCGAATGTTCGGCGATCTAGCATTAGCTGTTTGCGAAACGCGGCCAGGTCTCGGGAGGAAGCGGTGACAAGTCGGGGGTTGGGCGGCGACGGCACCATCGACGATCTGCCATGGGCGTCGGTTTTCGATCCGGCCGCGAATGCCCGGGCGCTCAGCGCAATTCAGGCCGAAGGCTTTCGGGCCGCCAGCCGCATCGTCGACCGGTTCGCCCGAGCGGCGGGCTCGAACGCCAATGGAAAAACAAGCGGCGCAACGAACGGGCATCCCGCCGTTGACCCCGACGCGGCGGCTGACGGCAATAGCGCCGGCGCGGCGGGCATTCAGGAATTTGAGCGGTTGACTCGGGCATGGTGGTCCATGTTCGGGCAGTTCCTGCTTCGATCGATGCCGGTCACCGCGCAGGCGGGCGGCCACCCGCTGAGTCTCGACGTGAACAACGCCGACACGAAGGCGGGCTTGAATTTTGAGGCCGCCGTTGCGGGTTCCGCCAGCACGGAGGTGTGGCTGCACAACAGGGGACCCGACGACCGCCCGGATGTCCGGCTGCAATGCAGCGATCTGCTCAGCCACGAGGGCAACGTCATTCGTGCCGATGCGGTCCTCATCGACAGCGCAGTCGTACCGATGCCGCGACGGTCCAGTCGCGGCGTGGTGATCACCATCAACCTGGCACCGGACGTTCTGCCGGGCATCTATCGCGGCACCTTGCTGGCGAGCGGCCATCCTGACCTTTGGCTGCCTGTGGTGCTCACGGTCCGACTCCCTTAAGACATGACCAGTACGGCGGATCGCAGCGCACTGGTGTCCGGCGTCGACGAGCGCCTGCGCGAGGTTGCCAAGCTGGTCCGCCGGTCGATGCTCGACGCCATGCCCGACGGCGAACCCAGCCAGTGGCTCTATGCGCCGATGCGCGAGTACCCGTCGCGGCCGGGTAAGGCCCTGCGGCCCGCGCTGTGTCTGTCGGCGGGCCGTGCGTTCGGCGCCGACTCGGACGAACTGCTGGGTTTGGCGGTCGCGATCGAGATGCTGCACAACGCCTTCCTGGTGCACGACGACATCACCGACGGCAGCGAAATGCGCCGCGGCAGGCCGACTCTGGCGGCGACGCATGGCATGGCCGCGGCCCTCAACGCGGGCGATGCATTGGCGGTCGTGGCAGGGCAGGTGTTGCGGCGGGCGACTCGTCGGCTGGATCGCGACCTTGCCGAACTGGTGTGGGCCGAGTTCGACACGATGGCCATGCGCACGCTCGAAGGACAGGCGGTCGAGGTCGGCTGGCAGCTCGACAACGTCGAGAATCTGGGGCCCGAGGACTATCTGCACCTGATCATGCGTAAGACCTGCTGGTACACCACCATCCACCCGCTGCGGGTCGGTGCCATGGTCGGCTCGCGCGGCACGGCGGAGTTAGGTCCGTTGGTGCGCTTCGGGTTTCATTTCGGCGCGGCCTTTCAGATCCGTGACGATCTGCTGAACCTCACGGGCGATGAACGCATTTACGGCAAGGAGATTCTCGGCGACCTGTACGAGGGCAAGCGGACGCTGCCGTTGATCCACCTGCTTTCCGTCGCGCGGGCCCGGGATCGGGAAGTGGTGGGGGACTACCTGCGCCGCGGCCGAGCGGAGCGCTCGGCCGACATGGTTCATCGCGTGCGCGCGCTGATGGACGACTACGGCAGCATCGAGTTCGCCGGCGAATTCGCCGAGGGCATTCTCCTGGTCGCCGAGGCGTATTTCGAACACGCCTTCGCCGACGCCAAACCCGGCCCGGACCTAGAGTTTTTGAGAGCACTGGTGCCCTATGTGTGGGCGCGGTGGCGGTGACTCGCCCGGCTGGGCCCGGCTAAGGTAGAGCGCCGTGGCCGAGACCGCGCCCCTGCGCGTGCAACTGATCGCCAAGACCGAGTTCCTGGCGCCCCCTGACGTTCCCTGGACGACCGACGCCGACGGCGGCCCGGCGCTGGTTGAGTTCGCCGGGCGGGCCTGCTACCAGAGCTGGTCGAAGCCCAATCCCAAGACGGCGACCAACGCCAGCTATATCACGCACATCATCGACGTCGGGCACTTTTCGGTGCTCGAACATGCGAGCGTGTCGTTCTACATCACCGGCATCTCGCGATCGTGCACGCACGAGCTGATCCGGCACCGGCACTTCTCCTATTCGCAGCTGTCGCAACGCTATGTGCCGGAGCGGGACTCGCAGGTAGTCATGCCACCTGGCATGGACGACGACCCCGAACTGCGGCAGATCCTGACCGCGGCCGCCGATGCCAGTCGCGCCACCTACAACGAGCTGCTGGCGAAGCTGGAAGCCAAGTTCGCCGACCAGCCCAGCGCGGTGCTGCGGCGCAAGCAGGCGCGTCAAGCCGCCCGCGCGGTGCTGCCCAACGCCACCGAAACCCGCATCGTCGTGACCGGGAACTACCGGGCGTGGCGGCACTTCATCGCCATGCGGGCCAGCGAGCACGCCGACGTGGAAATCCGGCGGCTGGCC
>Ga0182038_10000747_pt1 | contig 16825 bp, 13 predicted proteins | sample sta12Can44000108_FD_125976 | JGI IMG/M metagenome (GOLD analysis project Ga0182038, IMG submission 125976) | Lab enrichment of tropical soil microbial communities from Luquillo Experimental Forest, Puerto Rico - statanox.12C.anox.44.000.108 | ecosystem: Environmental > Terrestrial > Soil >...
AAAAGCAAAACCACCTAATGAGCAATGTGTGGATACCGAAAAAACTTGACTCATCTGCAATCAGTTTTGCTTTTCAAGGATTCTAGTGCATCGAGTCATAAGCAGGAGGCATACTGTCGGCTTCAAAAGGGTCTGGATGCGAGGCGTGAGTGAGGAGCATAGTACGACGATGAAATTTCGTCCAACCATGAAGCTTAGTTTCAGCACGCTGGGCTGCCCCGCGTGGAGCTACCAGGACATTCTCCGTCGCGCTGCCGAGTATGGCTTCGACGGGATCGCAATCCGCGGCCTCAACGGCGAGCTCGATCTCGTGAAGGTCGCAGAGTTCCGGCCCACCCGGCGGGCCGAAACCCGCAGGCAGGCGGAACGGGCCGGTCTGGCCATCAATCTGCTGGGCACATCGACCAGGCTGATGGTCCCCGATGGGGAACTGGCTGTCAGCCAACAAAACGCAAAGCAGCACATCGATCTCGCGGCCGACCTCCACTGCCCTTTCGTGCGTGTATTCGGCGGAGCGATCCCTGTCGGCTTGTCCCACGTCGTTGCGATTCGGCGGGCGGCGGAGCGACTGCGGGAGCTCGGCGACCATGCTGCCGCACGAGGTGTGAAGGTCCTCATAGAAACTCACGACGACTGGGTCGTTCCGGCTTTCCTGAGACGCGCCCTTGAAGCGGCAAATCATCCGAACATCGGTGCTCTCTGGGACATCCATCATCCTTACCGGATTGCGGGTGTAAGCATTGATGACGCCTGGGATGCTCTTGGCCCCTGGATAGCCGCGATAGATGTCAAGGACTCGCGTGAGGACTTCACAGCTCGCCTCGGCTACCGTTATGTCAAGATTGGTGAAGGAGAAATTCCATTAGCCGATGCCTTAGCCCTTGTCCGGCGCAATGGCTACGACGGATGGCTGACGTTCGAATGGGAGAAGCGCTGGCATCCCGATCTCGCAGAGCCGGACGTTGTTTTTCCCCACTTCGTAAAGAGCATCGGCGACTTGCTAGCCTCCCTGAAGTGACGCCCGCCCGAACCGATGCGAACCAATATGAGGACGCAAAGGGGGTCTTGAATTCCAGCCATCTTCCTGAATATAGTTTTGTACCTGCTCAGGTCTCGCTCGTGGAAGCGGCGGGATGCGTCACGGGAATTGATTTCGGTAGCCGAAGAAAAATATCCAAAGCAATCAAAGAGCGGGGCAAATAATCATGCTCCAGAATATCGATCTGTCGCGGACAATTGACAAAGCGAGCTTTAAAGCCCAAAAGACGGAATTAGACCTGAAGCTGGGAGACCTGCAACGGACTGCAAAGTCTCTGGAAATCCCGACGATCATACTCTTTGAGGGCTGGAGCGCATCCGGCAAGGGTACTCTTATCAACGAGTTGATCCTGCCGCTCGATCCTCGCGGGTTCACCGTTTATAGCACCCGCAAGCCGACCGAAGAGGAGTCGTTTTACCCGTTTCTGTGGCGATTCTGGAAGAGGACTCCGACTAGCGGACGGATCGCTATCTTCGACCGAAGCTGGAACCGCAGGGTCATAGCCGACCGGATCGAGAAAGCGCTTAAGGGCCAAGGCCTCCGTCAAGCATTTGAGGACATCCGTTCCTTTGAACGTCAGCTTACGGATGAGGGGATGGCGATAGTGAAATTCTTTCTTCACATCTCCAAGGCGGAACAAGAGCGCCGGTTTAACAACCTTCGAGCAAACAGCGCGACCGCCTGGCGAGTGACGAAAGAGGACATTCGCCAGCAGGAACGGTATGCCGAATATCTGGCGGCAACAGAGGACCTGCTGACCGAAACCGACACAGACTTCGCGGCCTGGACAGTCATTGAGGCCCATGACCGCCGGTTCGCTACGCTCAAAATATTCGCGACGGTCATCGAAGCGTTGGAGAGAAGGATCGCCGCGGGAGATCGCAAGCCCGCGGATCGCGCGCCTGCATCGCAGCGCGGAAGCGACTTCAAGACGACCGCTTTAGACCGAGTGGATCTGTCCTTGTCACTGAGTCCGGAGGAGTACGATGTCCGAATTAAGCGGGCCCAAACCACTGTTCGTGAACTGGAGCATGAAATCTATCGTCGGCGCATTCCCGTCGTAATAGTTTACGAAGGCTGGGATGCCGCAGGAAAAGGAGGTAATATCCGAAGGCTCACAAAGAATCTCGATCCCCGCGGCTATGAGGTCGTACCCATTGCTGCTCCGAACGACGCGGAAAAGGCCCACCATTATCTTTGGCGATTCTGGGCACAAATGCCGAAGGCGGGGCATATCACGATTTTTGATCGAAGCTGGTACGGACGTGTTCTGGTTGAGCGGGTGGAGGGGTTCTGTACCGAAGCGCAATGGCGGCGTGCGTATCGCGAAATCAACGCCATGGAACAGCATCTGGTCCATTTTGGAACAATCGTTCTGAAGTTCTGGCTTCATATCGATCCCGACGAGCAACTCCGGCGATTCAAGGAACGCCAGGGTTTAGCTCACAAGCAGTGGAAGATTACAGATGAAGACTGGCGAAACAGGGAAAAGATGCTGCAATACAGGGAGGCAGTTGAGGAGATGCTCCACCGGACAACGACTCCTTACGCTCCCTGGACGATCGTCGAATCCAACGGTAAACGCTATGCAAGGGTCAAGGTCCTCGAAACAGTTTGCGAGGCCATTCGCACTCGTCTTGCCCGCTGAATACCGGGTGAGAAATTTGGATGCCAGCTACTGAAAGCATTCTGGAGCACAAGCACGCAAATCAACCGTTATGTTCTCAATTGAAGCCTGCGATGCCGAACGTCTGATCAAGATCAGCTGGTCGGGCCAAGTGGATTCGGACGAGATGCGCAGATGTGCTGAGGAGATGGGCGTTATGGCTGCAAAGATGCGGCCCGGGTTTCGCGTCTTGGCCGATTTGACTGACCTCGAGTCGATGGATGTCGCCGGCGCTCCTTATATTGGCTCAGTTATGGATCTGTGTGTGAGCAAGCAGGTCGAGCACGTCGTCAGAGTCATTCCCAATCCGCGTAAGGACATCGGTTTAAATATTATGTCCTATTTTCGCTATGGGCCGAAGATCAAGGTCACAATTTGCGAAAATCTTGCTGATGCCATGCGGCGACTTGCCGAATGAAAGAGGAAGCTGGTTTGAATGAGGGTTTCTATTCGAGTCATGTTGTTCATCGTCCTTGTGACGGGCTGTGCTGTGGCCCAGCGGCCTGAGGCTTCACCGAACGATGAACAGCAAACAGCTCTACCCGCCGTCTCCGGAACTCCGGAGCCTCAAGCTGCGCCCGAATTGCTGCCAGATTCAACAACTCTTCCAGCTGCGCCCGCGGAGTTGCGGTTGCCTGCCCCTAGCAATTTATTGAATCCTGAGCCGGCTTCGCGCGGCGCGCCCGCTCCGAAAGTGCAACTGTCGCCGGCAGAGCTCGTAAAAATGCAGGCGCGTTTGGTCGAATTGCGAGTCGTCGCCGAACGAATGCCGCGTGCGATATATCTTCTCAAGCTCGCGGATGGCGCGATGACCGACGAGGCCAAACGCGAATTCATGCGCGCTTATCATCATACGGTTTGTACGGAGATGCGGCGGTTTGATCCAAGGATCAGCCAAGTGATAAACGACTATGAACGGACACAAATCCGGCGGCTTGCTCTGGGACCCTCGCGCCTGGTTGTTGTCTCACGAAGATCCCAACGCGGTGAGAGGCCGCACCATATCAAATCGACCGATCGCTAAAAGGAAAACCTACGCCGCCATCTGCAACCCGTTGCCGCTCTGTAGCTTCAGAGCTCCTGATCCGTACCTGTAGAGCGGTAGGCGGATGAGGAAACAAGATGAGCCGCTCGGAGATCGGACCCTACCCAACGCAGGCATAAAGCGCGGGTAGGCTTAGCAGGCTAGCTTCCATCACTGGTTCCGGAGAAGCGATGGCGCACATCCCGAAAATGGGAAACAGCTCTTTCCGGAAATGGGACTGTGAACCATTCAGTTTTAGTCCCGATTGGGAAATTAAAAATAGGCAAGCAACGTATTATAAGGAACTTATGCGATAGCTAGCGGCGGTGGCATCCGATTTGCTTCTCATTTTTGCGATTCCAATGAGAGCGGTCAAAACAGGTTGTCTGATCCTTCTAGTCTCCACCGTGCTTTATGTTCAGTTTGATCCGCGGATCTGGAACGGACTTTGCCAACTGCTTGCGAGACTGCTGGTTGGCCCGAGCTAGCCCGCAAAAATCACGCGCTGAAAAAAGTGGCGCGCTCATTGCGGGCTAGTCGTGCGAGAACTCGTGCATAAGTCCTCTCTCACCCTGATAAGGAGCTCCGCTGCTGCGCCCTCCACTTCAAGCGAGAAGCCCGCGCCCGCGTGAAAGGTTTTTCCTTCGATCCCGTAAACGATCAGTTTCGCTGGAAGCTGATTGAGTGCACGTGCCAGCTCGACTGCCTCTGCGACGCTGAAGGCGGCGAGGGCGCCGCCTTGGTCGAAGCGTGGAAGGGAGCGCCGACGCGGCTCACTTAGCGGTTCTATTCGACTCCGAAGGGCCGTAAACGATTGCGTTGAGTAAAAGCCGGACGCTGGAAGTCCAAATCATTCGAAATCCGGGCTCAGAATTGAAAACAATTACCCGTCCTTTATCGATAGGCTCTTCGATCAGTGCCGAGGTCCCGCGCAGCGATTCTTCGGTGTTGCCTTCCCAAAAAAAGCCGCTGATCTTCAGCTTGTCTCCCTCAAAAGTCAGAACGTTGGCGCCTGTATCGCTTCGTTCGAAGAAAGCGTTACCCTGCACGAGGAGCGGCAAATCCTCATCCTCATACCCAATGGTTAAGAAATGGTCGCGATTAACGTGTGCGCGCACAATAGCACCTGGCACTTCGAGAGGTTTGCGATCCTGCGAGCCTTTCTTTCCACTCCGCTCTTGTTGTTTTTTCGCCTTCTCTTCCCTCAATTTGTCAGGCTTTTCGCCGGCACCTAAAATGCGGGACGAGGTCAATTTCGTTTCGGGATCGGCGGCGAATTCGCTGGAGCCTCCCATGCAGATCAAGACGCCTCCCTGACTTATCCAGTCGCGCAAGTCATCCAACTGGCCTTCTTCAAGCTCCTTCTTATATTCAGATGCTTCGCCGTTCGGCAGAATTAGAACGTTAAAATGGTAAAGAACATCCATCGTCAGTTCCGAGAGCGGTACTGGCACGAGGTCAAGCCCATACTCCTGTTCCAGGAGAAATTTCAATAGCCCGTAACTGGTCTGATTGCCAGGTTCTCCCGCCAGTATCGCGACCTTAGGAACTTTGAGTGAAAAGATTCTTTCCGAACCGATCCCAGGGTCATTGTCATCCGAAAGTGCGGACGATATTGACTTCACCGCCACCCCATACTGGTCAGCAAAGCGCCCTAGAGCTGCCGATAAGTCGGCCGGATTTCTCTCCGCTCGAAGAATGAAACTGCCCCTTGGGAAATCGTGACCCTCAGCCCGAAACCCATCGTTTGAAGTCTCGATGCGATATCCTCGTTGGAGAAGGTCGACAGCCATCTGAATCGCATGCGGTGATCCTGACTCAAATCCGTAGGCAACTCCGCCGGGCAACTGGGACTGTGACGGAGCTTCCCGTCCGTCGGCGGACCGGGCATGAGAAGTCTTCTGCTGATCGCCAATCGGGTCAACCATATCGGCTTGAATTGACTGATCCGTGGAGTAAATTTCGACCCCCATCGCGAGAGGGAGCGACCAGGAGGTCACATCATAGAACTCGTAATCCTCTTTCGTTTCCTCGGTTCCCTTCTTTTCGTTGGCTTTTCGATGCTCCTCCTGGCGCGTCAAAAACTCCGGGTCCTCGGGAGTTTCGAAATCGAGTAGCGTGGTGGCCATCCGACCGTATGGCTGAGCCGAATCGACGACATAGGAACCGGCAGGAATCGTTCGGTCAGTGAAAGCACGGCCATAGCGATCTGTTCCCTTCGATAGAAGCACTTCGCGATTGATCCGGCAAACTTCTATCCCCTGCAGTTGCAACAGCGCCGAAAGTTCGGCAGCGGCGGGGGAATTTGGGTCGGGAATAACATAGCACTTTCGTTGTGAGCCTTTGACGGAAGATTCGAAGAAATCACGATAGTCTCGCAGCCGCTCTTCACGATTTGAGGCGGATGCAAGGACGGTGGAAAGATCTGCGGTAAAATGCTTGGCAATACCGTCACGAAGAGTCAATAGGGTCCCGTCGTCTCGATACCAGGAATATCCCAGCACGCCGCCTCCGTCCGTTTCATAAGTCATTCCCGTCGCCCCATGCAGGGAGGACCAAGTATCCCAGTATCCAGGATAAAAGAGATCGAACAGCTCACGAACGAAATAGGGCCAGCCATATCGATCAAAGGCGGCACCATTTGCTTTGCCAAAGATCTGCAGCCATTTGATTGTTGTTTTTGCCGGCAGATTGGGATTGATGGGAAGCGCGGGCGGAGGGAAGAAATATTCTTTGGTTTGTCCGTGATGATCGGCGAGGACCTGAGGATGCCATTCCAGGAAAGCTCTGGTCGCGATCCGGGATTCGGGTTGAGAGAGCGAAATAAGATCTCGATTAAGATCAAAGAAGTTGTGATTTAGCCGCCCGGCGATGCTCCAGGGTTCGTCATGCTCGTAGGCGTAATGTTCCGGGCGGGCGTCGCCGTGTGCGTTGTACCAGGCAGCAAAGCGTTCGTGACCATCCGGGTTTTGGCATGGATTGATCAGGACGAGCGTGTGATCCAAGGCCTCTTTGATGGCTTGATCGTCCGAAGCCAGGAGCTGGTAGAGAACTTGGATACCTGCCTCGAATGCGGCGGATTCATTACCATGAATACTGTAGGAAAGCCAGACTGCGATCGGCGCCGTTTGAATTACGTTCTCCAGATCGCGCGGATTTGAGTTTCGAGGATCGGCCAGGCTTGCAAGTTGCTCTTTAATTTGTCCTAAACGAGCCAGATTCGCGGGAGCACTTATCGCCAGCAGGTAAAGGGTCCGATGCTCGGGAGTCTTGCCGATCCGAAAGACGCGGAGCCGGTCTGAGTGACATTCGTAGTCACGCAGCAAAGACTCATAAAGCGCAAATGTCGTGAGAAATTGACCCGGCCCGTAACCGAAAAAATCCGAAGGCCGCGCAATCTCTGAGCGATATGGACCGCGCTCATAAAAGTCAAATGAACGGCTATCTGCAGCGAGGTTAGGAGGATTCGGCTGGGCCAACACCCTTAAGGTAAAAATCCAGATGAGAATTAACGAAAAGGCTGGCGCGCGATTCACGCTCATAGTGTATCACCTGAACTAAAGCAATTCCGGCCGTGCCAGGAGTGCCAGGATCCTCCGAACCAGGCGACCGGACTGTCCCCCATCGATCACGCGATGATCGAAACTGATCGTCAACTCGGCTTGGAGCCGGGGCACGAACTGGCCTGACTTTTCGTCCCAGAACGGGCACATTTCTCCATAGCCAAGACCAACGATCAGGGTCTCGTTGGGAAGCGGAATCGGCGTCGCCCAATGTACGCCCAGAGTCCCGAAATTGGTGACGGACGCAATCGCCGGCCTTTTAGCCTCATCCGGCAGCCGTTTTTCTTTTGCCGCCTGCAAGAACTTTTTGTATTGGCCAGGGAGTTCGGCAAGCGGCTGTTTATCCAGGTTTGCGAAGACCGGCACGATTATCCCATCTTCGACCTCAACGGCTACGCCGATGTCGATTGAGCTTGGCACGAAGATTTTGTCTCCAACCAAAAGTGCCGCCGACTGCGGAAATTCAGAAAGGGCGATAGCCACCGCTTTTGCCAAGTATAGCGCGGGCCCGGGCGATGGGGATAACCTTTTGCGGTGCGCAAGGATCGGCTCGAGCGAAACGGAAACGCCCAGAGTCGCTAAGGGCCGTGTCCAGCTTCGGCGCATTGAATCGGCGACAGCCAGGCGCATCGGGGAAGCCTTCCTAAAAGAGCGTTGGCTCAGATGATCCAGATAAGCTTCGAAATCCGCGCTGGTGACGCGACCGCCGGCACCACTTCCCGCTATGACGCCCAGGTCGGTTGGGTGAATGCCGAGTTCCTGGATTCGCGCCCTTAGGCGCGCTGATACGAAAGATGATCCTGCATAGCCAACCGGGACCTCTCTGGCACGAGCAGCATTCGACTCGGCGGTCTCAGCGGGTTGATCGAGCAGCTCGTCTGTCCGGATTTGATCCGTGGAGACCGTCGCTGCCTGGGCCAGGCGGGCGGCATCTTCTTCCGAAGCCTCCACATAACCGAGAGTACTTCCAACCGGATACGTCTCGTTGACTTCTGCCGAAAAGCTTTGGATCACACCCTGGCAAGGTGTTATGACGCTCATCACCGCTTTGTTCGTTTCCACCTCGATGACTTCCTGGTCGGTAGCGACGTGATCGCCAACTTTCACACTGAGTTGAACGACGGTAGCTTCGGCGATTGATTCGCCGAGTTGCGGCATGATGATAGGCACTTTCGGCATACGATAAAAGGACTCAAATTACCAATCAAAGAGCCGGCGCGCCGCAGCGGCTATCACCTGGCTCGACGGTTTGTGGACGCTCCAGAGGTTTGGGCTGAATGGAATTGGGGTGTCTTTACTGTTGATCCGTTGCGGCGGCGCATCCAGGAGATGGAACCCATGGGTGGCCACGCTGGCAATGACTTCGGCGTTTACGCCGCCCCAAGGCCACGATTCTCCTACGCAGAGAAGGCGAGACGTCCGCGCCACAGAAGCCAAAACAGTATCGACGTCCAACGGTTTGACCGTGCGCAGATCGACGATCTCAGCTTCAATATTTCCGCGCTTCAACTGCTCTGCGGCAGAAAGCGACTCGTGAACCATCGCGCTGTAGGATACAATAGTCAGGTCTCGCCCGATCCTCGCAACCCGCGCCTTGTGAGGTGGAAGTCCAGCTTCGGTGAGAGCGTCAACTTTCAAACGGTTGTATAAGTATTTGTGCTCACAGTAAATAACCGGGTCGTCGATCGCGATCGCCTCTAAGAGCATGGTATACGCATCGTCAACCGTAGCAGGAGTCATGACGACCAGACCCGGAAAATGTGCGTACAGCGACTCCAGATTCTGACTGTGAAACGGTCCGCTCCCGGGGTTTCCGCCCGAAGGAAGACGGATCGTGATGGGGCAAGCCACCTGCGTTCGCCAAAAAAGGGTTGCGGCCTGGTTGACAATCTGATTGATCGCAACGCTCGAAAAATCCGCAAATTGCATCTCGACGATCGGCCGCATTCCTTCGATCGCTGCCCCAATTGCGCTCCCCACCATTGCATCCTCGCTGATGGGTGCATCAATGACCCTGCCAGGAAATTCTCTCGCCAGGTTCTTGGTCGCCTTGAATGCTCCGCCGAAGGTGGCGATATCCTGCCCATAGATATACACGCGCGGGTCGTCCCGCAGAGCCCTTCTCTGTGCTTCCCGAATCGCTTCGAGATAGGTGATAGTCATCGAACGGAATGTGCTTTTGCGACTGATTCAGTTGCGTAAGGGCACCAGGTCTCCTCGCTGGGATCCGCTTGAGGTTCGCACTGAGCAATTGCCACCGACTCTTCGACCTGCTGCTTGGCAACTTTTTTCCAGCTTTCAATTTGAGTTTCGTCTGCCCATTTCTGCTTGCACAAATAAGATTCTGCGACCTTGAGGCAATCGCGACCAACAGGAGATTCGAGCAACCGCTTGTCCAGATAGAACGCGTCGTCGTGTTCGGCATGGCCCGTCAGGCGAAGGCAATGTCCTACTACCATTTGAGGGCCGTATCCGGAGCGCGCGCGCTCCATCGCATTTCCCACAACTTCAAGGCAATCGGCGAGATCGGTTCCATCCATCGTGTGACCTTCAAGCCCATAACCGAGAGCACGATCAACAAGGTCGCTGCACGCAAATTGGCGACTGTTGGGTGTGGAATAAGCGTACCGGTTATTCGTGATGACCACTACGAGTGGCAACTTCTCCACGGCGGCCATGTTCATAGCTTCGTGAAAGGCTCCCGTTGAGGTGCCTCCGTCCCCGATCGACGTTGCTCCGATAGCAGTTCTATCCCCCTTAAAACGTCTTGCGATCAACGCCCCTGCCACAACGGAAACAAGCGCTCCCAAATGACTGATCATCGGGAAATATCCTTGGCGAGGTCTTCCGCGATGCACATTTCCGTCCCGTCCCATCGTTGGCCCGGTCCTTGATCCAAAATGTGTCCGGAAAACGTCGATAATAGGTTCACCAAATGCCAGGCGTCCTGCCTGGTCTCGAATCAAGGGGCCGAAGAGGTCTCCTGGTTTGAGCATCGTTCCAACCGCCGAACTGATTGCTTCCTGTCCTTTACCCAGATAGACGCCGCCTGCAATTTTGCCAGCCCGCCACAGACTTCCCAATTTTTCTTCGACTGTCCGCGCAAGGAGCATCCATTTAAACGCCGTTATGTAGAGATCCGGAAATAGCGATGGAGCAACCTCCCCTCGATGCTCCTTGAGGGTATCTAGCATACGCGATCATTATCAGCTTTCGCCAAAGGCATGCAACGCTTTCTTACCCGCGGCGGTCTCCCGGGCGCCGAGCGTTGGAGATTCACCGTTTCGCTCGTCGAGGGAGCCAGGTCCTGGGTGCCGGAGCCGGCGAAACGAGCAACGAATAAGCTCTCCCAAAATCCTAACATCCCATGAATACGTTCCGACCGAATTCCGTCGAGATACTCAAGTCCTGGTTTGCTCCGAATTCCGAATCCGTTTATAGTCTAGCGGCGGAGTGATTAAGAAGTACAGATGAACGAAGAGAAAGCGCCCGAATACGGTGGTTTTAGTTCTGAGCCCGCAACTCCTCTCGAAGCATTAGAGAGAATCATTGCCAGTCTACCTCCAGGCAACCCTGCTAGAAGGGAACTGATCGACCTGCGGTCCAGTGTGGCTGAGCAAGAGGAGATGATAAATGAAGCTCGGCATACCATCGAGAAACTTGACGAGGTTATTAAGAAGGTAACGTCTCCTGCGAATCGCATCGGGACGTTTCTCGGCAGTCCCAATAAGGAGACTGCCCAGATTGTTGTGGGGGGGTCGGACTATTACTGCAATGTTGACCCAAGAATCAGCATAGCGAAGTTGAAGAAGGGTACACGCGTCCTGGTGAACGAGGCATACGTTATCGTCGGGGATCTGGGGTACGATATGTCGGGGCCTGTGACGAAGATTACCGAAATTCTAGGTCCCGATCGGCTCAGGGTCGGCATGGAGCATGGCGTTCAGTCGATCGTGCTTCAGCGGTCGCAAGATTTGATGAAAGAAACGTTGAAGGTAGGGGATGAAATCAGAGTCGATCCCAACTACCGAATCGCGGTCGAAGTGCTAAGCCATACGAAAACCGAAGAATATTATTTGGAAACGGTTCCCGAGTTGCCATGGGAAAAGGTCGGCGGTCAGGAAGACGCGTTAAGCGCAATCAAGGATGCGATCGAACTACCGCTCCTGCATGCAGATTTGTTTGCAAAATTTCAACATCAAACGCCAAAGGGATTTCTACTCTACGGGCCGCCTGGGTGTGGAAAAACCCTGATTGGAAAAGCCACGGCGTATAATCTGACGAAGCAACTCACAGAAAAGACCGGTGAGGACATGCAGCAGTTTTTCATGCATATCAAGGGCCCCGAAATCCTTAATATGTGGGTTGGCGAATCCGAAAGGATGGTTCGCGAGATCTTTGCAACTGCTCGGGAGAAGCGAAAGGAAGGCTTTTTGCCCTTTATATTTATCGATGAAGCCGAGAGCATTTTGGGAACTCGCCGGGCCGGCCGATATTCCAGCATCCTCTCGACGTTAGTGCCGATGTTCTGCACGGAGATGGATGGCATCGAGTCGTTGAACGAGGTTGTCATCATTCTAGCGTCTAATCGGGCTGATTTGATCGACCCGGCAATTCTGCGGCCAGGCCGGATCGACCGTAAAATCAAGGTGAGTCGTCCGGATCGCGAAGCCGCCCGAGAGATTTACGGGATCTATCTCTCAGAAGACTTACCCTACGACCCGGATCTGGTCCAGAGGACGGGCGGAGTATCCGATGCTGTCGCATATTTGATCGATAAGGTGGTCGAAACTCAATTTTCCCACAAAGACGAGAACCGTTTTCTCGACGTTATCTTGAGGAGCGGAAAACGAGACACTCTCTACCGAGGCGACCTGGTGAGCGGTGCGATCATTGCTTCGGTTGTGGAACGGGCGAAAGAATTGGCGATCAAGCGCGCGATCAGCACGATGCTGGAAGAGGGGATCAGTGAATCGGATCTCCTTGTTTCTCTTAATACTGAGTATGTGGAGAATGATATCTTTCCACCGACAGACATTGTCGAAGATTGGCTGAAGCTGATCGACTACGATTCAGAGAATGTCGTCAAGGTTTCTCCGGTCAGGGGTAACGAGAAACCGGCGGGCCCATCTCATGTCATTTAATTTCGGCCCGTCCCCTGACGCACCTTCAGTTTGAATGAAGCGGGTTTTTGGCATCGAAACGGAATACGGGATAACAGTAAACGGGGTCGAAACGGTCGATGTAGTGGCCGAGTCGATCGAACTTGTCCGGTGCTACACCGAGCATGGGGCTTTGATGAAGTGGGACTATGAATTGGAAGATCCCCACCTCGATGCGCGCGGATGCCGCGCGCAAACCTTGATGCAGGATACCGATGAATCGGCCTATTACGAGCTCGACAAAAATCGTCCTCTGAGTTTTGAGGAGATCAAAAGCGACTTGGTGCTCAGCAACGGAGCGCGATTCTACAATGATCATGCGCATCCGGAGTACTCGACGCCGGAGTGCACGCGGCTCCGCGATATCGTCGCCCAAGACAAAGCGGGAGAACGTATTCTGAGCGAGTGTGTGCGCCGCAGGAACAAGAAGATCGCCCCGGAACGGGAGGTGCGGCTTTACAAGAACAACACCGACTTCATCGGACATAGTTATGGGTGCCATGACAACTACCTGATGAATCGATCAGTGCCTTGGGATCGGCTTGTGACTGACGTCATTCCCTTCCTGATCACCCGCCAGATTTTTGCGGGCGCTGGAAAAATGGGAATCGAAGGGGAGGGGTCTTCGGGTCAGCCGGGGATTTTCCAGATATCGCAAAGGTCGGATTTCTTCAGCGTCCTAGTGAGCATCGACACGATGAATCGGCGGCCGATTGTCAATACGCGGGACGAACCGCACGCCGATCCGGGGAAATATCGACGTTTCCATGTGATTCTCGGGGACGCAAACATGAGTGAATTTGCGACTGCGATGAAGATTGGCACGACGTCTCTTGTTCTCGAGCTCATCGAGAAGCGTGAGGCGCCGCAGTTGGAGGTTGCACAACCAATCGACGCGACCAAGTCGATTAGCCGCGACCAGACCTATGATTGGATTATTGAGCTGAAGGATGGGCGAAAGATTTCAGCCATTGAGATCCAGCGAATGTATCTTGAAAAAGCGCTGAGATATTGTGACCGAACAGATCAGGAATCGGCGTGGCTTTTGCAGGAGTGGGAAAGCATCCTGAACGATTTGGAAATCGATGCCATGAGGTGCGTAGATCGAATTGACTGGGTGGCAAAAAAATATTTGCTCAACACATTTCAGGAAAATGAGGGGCTCTCCTGGACAGATCCTTGGCTGCAATCGATCGATCTCGAGTATCACAATGTTGCGTGGGAACAGGGGCTTTATTACGAATTGGTCCGCCAAAATCAGATTCGGCGGATCCTGAAAGAGGACGAAATCAAAACGGCTATCTTTATGCCGCCGGAGACGACACGCGCCTATTTCCGGGGCCGCGCTGTGGCGCGGTTTACACCGCAAATTCACACCATTCACTGGGACGAGGTCGTGTTTGGCCAGGATTCGGGCCAACGCAGAGTCTCTTTCAATCATGCCTCGGATGACGAACGCGTCGATCGTATGAACACCCTGATCCGGGAAGCAAACAATTACGAAGACTTTCTGTGTAGATTGGGCAAGTTTGCCTAGCGAGGCCGCTTCACCCAAGCGATGCTACTCCCACGTGGCCTTGCTAACCGCTAGACCTCGCCGGTCAGAGGCGCGGCCTCGCTAGCAGGTTAGGCCTAGACAGCGCGAGAAAACAGGTTCTTGTTACGCTATGAAATCGGCTTACGATCTCGCAATGGAAAAACTGGAGAAGCAATCTCCCTCTGTCAAACTAACGGACGAGCAACGTTTGCAACTTGCCGAAGTTGATTCGCTATACAAATCTCGAATTGCCGAGAAGGAATTACTCCTGAACGATCAGATGCGTCGGGAACAGGCAGCCGGCAGGGCCTCTGAGGTGGAGAGTCTGCAAAAACAGCTCGCTTCGGAAATTCGACGATTGACGCAGGAATGCGAGTCTAAAAAGGAGCGTATTCGACAAGGTTCTACTGCATGAAATGGCCGTGACTTACAACAATCGATTGGCCGGTTAGCGCTTTGGTTGAAAAAGAAGCTAGAAAAACAGCGGTCGCGGCGACATCTTCCAGGGACGTGAATTCACCATCAACAGTCTCACGAAGCATGACATCCCTAACAACTTCTTCTTCGGTTATTCCAAGCTGTTGCGCCTGTTGCGGGATTTGCTTTTCAACTAGAGCGGTCCTAACAAAACCCGGACAAATCACATTTGATCGGATGCCGCTTTTGGCGCCCTCTTTCGCAACGGCTTTTGCCAATCCGACAATCGCGTGCTTCGCCGCCACGTAAGCCGATTTGTTCGGGGAGGCGATATGTGAGTGAATCGAGCCGAGATAAAGAATACATCCTCCGCGTCCATGCGATATCATTGCACGCATAGCTGCTCGGGTTGTCAGGAAAGCTCCGTCCAGATGGATGGCCAGCAGCTTTTGCCAATCGGAAAATAAAAAATTGACGATCGGGTTGATGATCTGAATTCCAGCGTTGCTTACCAGAATGTCCAGCCCATCCAGGGAATCGGAGGCAACCTCGATTCCTGCATCCACCTGATTTTCATTAGTCACGTCCATCTCGATGGCAATTGCGATGCCGCCGCTTGACTGAATTTCTCCAGCCGCTTGCGTGGCCGCCGCAAGATCAATGTCGGCAAGCGCCACCTTGGCTCCTTCCCGGGCGAATTCTTGAGCAATCGCCCTGCCGATGCCCCTGCCGGCTCCCGTGACTAAAGCCGACTTGTTATGAAGTCTCATTTTCCTCTGCAATCATTTTGCTTTTCAAGGATTGTAAAATAATGATTTGGACATGCCTGATCCATCAGCAAATCCCGCAGATCCTTCTTCCTATCCGCCATGCGTGGAGCATGGCGTTTGGACGCCTATTCCCAAGGCCTCCCCGGGAGACGCTCATCACCTGAAGCTCAGGGATGTTGATCCCGATGAGTCGCACCGTGTTAAGCAAACAGGCGTCATGAGCTTTCATACGGTTGGTTGTTCCGGTCATTTCGGGAATCATCTTCCCGGGTTGGAAGTCGCTAAAGCCATGGCCGCGCAAGTCTCCGATCCGCAGGTCGGCGGCGGGCGGAGAAACGGCGCGCCGGCCTCGTTTTTGTTTCATCTGGGCGATATCGTCTACAAAGATGAGGATCCGAAAGACCCGGATGCAAAGGATCAATCGTTGATGTATAACTCGCAGTTTTATTTGCAATACACTTCATATCCGCGCCAGATTTTTGCGATCCCAGGGAATCACGACGCAAAGAGTTCAGCTCATCGGAAAAAGTCGGGTATCGATCATTTCCTGCAAAATTTCTGCGCCGACTCAAGGAGGAAAAGCGATGACAACCAAACCGATGGGCGGCTGGCGATGGTTCAGCCCTATCCCTATTGGTTACTGGAGACAGCCGTTGCGTGGATCATCGGCCTTGCCACAAACGATATTAATGGCGGCCAGCTTGACGATCCGATGGAAACCAAGAACCCGCAGTATCAGTGGCTTGTGAGTACATTGAAAAGTATCAAGCAAGCGGCGGACAACAAAGTCGTCTTTCTTGCTCTGCACTATCCTCCTTATTCAGGTGCGCAGAATTTCGCGGAACGCGGAAATCCCAATCTGGGACCGACTCCGCGGCGGCCAGCTCCGGCCGGCGTTCTTCAACCGCTCGGGAACATTCTACAGCAAGCCTTTCACGAGAGCGGACAGTACCCTGACGTCGTGCTTTCAGCCCATGCCCATCATTACCAGAGAATTACCTATACTCAAGCCGGAGGGTGGCAAATACCGTTTTTAATCGCCGGCAGCGGCGGGCACGATCCGATCGAAAAACTTTCCATGACATGCTCTGATGAAACAGTTTCGGTTCCAGATTTGCCATTTGACGCCGTCCAACCTCCTGCTATCGCGGTGCCGAGGGGAGATTCGGTCAAGGTTGTGGCCTATAATGAGAATGACTTTGGCTTCTTGCGCATGACGGTGGATAGCAATGATAAAATCGTCTTTGGCGAGTTCTTTTTGGCGTACAGCGAATCCAATCCAAAAGCCGCCATGCCCCAATTGTCGGATTCATTCGTTCTCCACCTTCAAGAACACAAAGTCAAGTGATGGGATGCAGCCCTCTTATGCTACAATCGGTCAAAATCTTGTTTTCCTGCGAGGATTTTCCGGGAATAGCTTTGCTTCCCTGAGCAATCGTGCTCGTGCTCGTCGTCGTGCTCGTGCTCGAATGGCAAGCCAGGCCTGCTGCGCTTTTGTGGAGGCGGTATTGTTCAGGATGGAAGTCCATGAGCAGTTTGGTGCATCGCTACGATGCAAACCAACATTTCTTTGCCGGCTTGAATTCGATCCAAAGAGGCAAATCCTTTGGCCACCGAAGCAGCCAGTTGGCAAGCATCGAGTTTTTC
>Ga0182038_10000754_pt1 | contig 16776 bp, 13 predicted proteins | sample sta12Can44000108_FD_125976 | JGI IMG/M metagenome (GOLD analysis project Ga0182038, IMG submission 125976) | Lab enrichment of tropical soil microbial communities from Luquillo Experimental Forest, Puerto Rico - statanox.12C.anox.44.000.108 | ecosystem: Environmental > Terrestrial > Soil >...
CTTTTACGGGAAACTCTGCTACGGAGGTGCTTACATGCCGATGTTGAGTACAGAAACTTCAGAAGTTACAGCCGTTGCCGCCGCAGCGCCGAGCGAAGCGCTTGCGCATTTTGAGCGGCTATTGTCCTTCGAAACCGACTGCTGGGATGTGCATGCTGCGCTTGGAACCAGCGCGCCCGGTTTTGTCCTGTTGGATGTGCGCGGGCCAGACAGTTTTGCAGCCGGGCACGTCCCCGGAGCAGTTAATCTTCCTCACCGCCGCATCAATGAGCGGAACCTTGCGGAATATCCACCAGACACATTGTTCGTTGTCTACTGTAACGGTCCGCATTGCAATGGTGCGGACAAGGCTGCCGTACGGCTCTCCAAGCTTGGACACACAGTCAAGAAGATGATTGGAGGGGTGGAGGGCTGGAAAGATGAAGGTTTCGATCTCACAAAAGAGGAAGCGTCCGAACGCTGTGACAAAACTGCGCATACGACCACTTTGTCCTGATGAGATCGGGGTCCTATTGCGTCTCTGCGCCGAACACGCGGGCTTCGAAAAGGCTGATTTTACGACAGAGGAGAAGAGGAAAAACCTCGCCGATTCCTTTGTGCCACGCCGGCTGCTCAAATGAGTAGCAACACGAGAATCCTTCCCTGCATTGCTCTGGCACTGGTAGTACAGGCCATCCCGTGCGCAGGACAAACCGCCGACTGGGAGCAGCGCGCAGAAGCTCGCGCTAAAGAAATCATCGCCAAGAATGGGCCGGGAACGCAGTCCGCACTCAAAGAAGAGCTGCTGGCCATGTACGAGAGAGATCAGGGAATGCGGACAAGGATGCGCGAGGCCGGTCCGCCTCGCGAAAGAGAATTTGACGCTGAACTCGCACGCACCGATCGACAAATAACGCGAGAGCTGAGGAAGGTTGTGTCCCGGTTTGGATGGCCAACGGTCGCCCTAGTCGGTGCTCAGGCGTGCAAGCAGCCGCTGATCTGCTGGTCCATTCGTCCGATCATGTCTGGCAGAAGAAACTCTTGCCGCAGTTGCTGTAGCTCGCGGATGAATCCCGAATTGCGGTGACCAGACCAACCGCAGAGAGGGAATTTCCCTCAGGTTCGCCTTAGCACTGCATACCTTGACTATCGACAATAAGTATTGTAGATAGTCAGAGTATGGGAAAGCCGAACGATTTAGTGCAGGGGATGTTGGACCTGCTAATTCTTAAAACCATCTCGCTCGAACCGAAACATGGCTGGGCCATCGCCAAGCGCATCCAGCAAATCTCCAACGAAGTTCTGCAAGTCCAGCAAGGCTCGCTCTATCCGGCTTTGCATCGCCTCGAACAAAAGGCATGGATCAAAGCCAAATGGGCGGAAACCGAGACGGGAAGAAAAGCAAAGTTCTACTCGTTAACCGCTGCGGGGCGCGCTCAACTGGAAAAAGAAGCGGCCAACTGGAGCCGCCTATCCGGCGCAATCAATCTTGTGGTTGAATCGGCTTAGGAGTGAGACCCAATGGATTGGGCCCGACAATTGTGGATGCGCCTGCAAACCCTCTTTCGCCGTGATCACCTGACGCAGGATCTGGACGATGAGGTTCGCTTTCACCTCGATGAGCAGATTGCAGAAAATATCGCCGCTGGAATGAACAAAGAAGAGGCGCGTCACACCGCGCTTCGAATTTTTGGCAATCCTTCGCTCCTGAAAGAGGATGTGCGGGAGGCGTGGGGCTGGGTTTGGCTGGAACAGATCGGCCAGGACCTGCGCTATGGATTCCGCAGTCTTCGGAAGAATCTGCTTTTCACCGTCGTTGCTGTGTTAACGCTGGCGTTCGGAATCGGTGCCAACACTGCAATCTTCAGCCTCATGGATCAAGTGCTGCTACAGTTGCTTCCGGTGAAGCATCCTGAACAACTCGTTTTGGTGGCCGAGCGAGGGATACGCTTTGGCGATAGCTGGGGCGACAACGACATCTCTTATCCCATGTATCGCGATTTTCGCGATCATAACCAGGTCTTCTCGGGGATGTTCTGCCGCTTTCCGACGAGTATCAATCTGGGCTACGGTGATCGTACGGAGCGGGTGTCGGCGGAATTGGTTTCCGGTTCCTATTTTTCAGTTCTAGGTGTGACGGCCATTATTGGCAGAACTCTGACGCCGGACGACGACCGCGTTCCTGGCGGCCATCCAGTGGCGATCCTCAGCTACAGTTTTTGGGAGAGCCGTTTTTCCTCCGATCCGTCCATTGTGGGCAAGCAGATCGTCACGAACGGATACACCTTCACCGTGATCGGAGTGGCCCAAGCCGGATTCGACGGCGTCGAACTTGGATACAAATCGAAGGTATTCGTTCCGATGATGATGAAGGCTCAAATGACACCCCGCTCGGGCGGACTCGAGGATCGGAGTCTGAGTTGGGTGACTGCGTACGGCCGTCTAAAGCCGGGCATCAGCATTGCCCGAGCCAATGCATCGCTACAACCGCTGATGCACAGCATTTTGGAAGTGGAAGTCCAGGAGCCGAGACTTCAGCACTATTCGACTTATGACCGAGCACAGTTTCTGAAGAATACCGTCGAATTGCTGCCCGGGTCGCAAGGGTGGTCCGGCCTGCGCGAGCGTATGCAAACCCCGCTGTGGGTGCTGGCCGCGCTTAGTGGCGCCGTCTTACTGCTCGCGTGCGCGAATCTGGCAAATCTTTTGTTGGCTCGTGCCACCACGAGGGAACGCGAAATGGCTGTTCGGCTGGCAATTGGCGCTGGCCGCCGACGCATCATTCGGCTGCTCCTGGTAGAAAGCTTGTTGCTGTCGGTAATCGGCACTGTAGTGGGATTGGGGTTGGCTTTTCTTGCTGATCGCGTTCTCTTAGCTACCTATTTTTCTGCTGATTCTGCGGGCGACTTCCCGATCTCGTCGGTTCCCGACGTGCGCGTTCTCGTTTTTGCGCTTGGCACGACGCTTCTGACCGCGCTCGTCTTCGGTTTGGCGCCCGCGATTCAAAGTTCTCGAGCGGACGTAGCTCCCGCGCTTAACGATCGTGCGGGCTCGGCAGTGGGGGCAAAACAGGTGTTCTTGCGCAAGCTCCTGGTAAGCGGTCAGATGGCTCTGGCGCTCTTGCTGCTGGTCGGCGCCAGTTTGTTCTTGCGAACTTTGGCGAATCTGGAAACCACTGGACCAGGATTCTCGACGGAGCGCCTGGTGACCTTCCGTGTCGATCCCTCACTAAATGGCTACGGAGATGAGCGCACAAAGGACATCTTTCGGCGGCTGGCCGAGGACTTGCAAACGCTGCCGGCTGTCAGTTCGGTTGGCCTGAGCACCATGCCTTTTCTGCAAGGCAACGGCTGGAGCAATCCGGTAATCGCGGAAGGTTACGTGACGGACCCCGGCCAGGAGCCGCCGGCGATCGTCAATGAGATCAGTCCTAACCTGTTCAAGACACTCGACGCGCCGATTCTTGCCGGCCGCGACATTGCTCCCTTCGAAACTAGGCCCGTGGCTCTCATCAACGAGAGTTTCGCTCGGAAGTACTTCGCCGGCCGCAATCCGATTGGGCTGCATATTGGGCTTGTAAACGAACAATCGACCGCGCAGGACGTGCCAAACCTGGAAGTCGTCGGAGTGGTGAAAGACCTGAAGTTCAAGAATCTGCGCGACCCCGCTCCAGTCGAAGCGTACTACCCATATTGGCAGGGGGTGAAGTTTCGGTTCATGACCTTCTACCTCCGTACTCGGTTTGACCCACGACAGGTCATGGAGACGGTGCGCGAGCAAGTGCGGCAGCTGGATCCGAACCTTCCAGTGGTTGACCTGCGCACCATTGACGAGCAGATTGGCCTTTCGCTCAAAACGGAAAGGCTGGTTGCCAGCCTTTCGGCGGTATTCGGCGCACTAGCCACAGCCCTCGCGGTGATTGGCCTCTATGGCGTGATGGCCTATACCGTCGCGCGGCGTAGGCGGGAGATCGGTATCCGCGTGGCGCTTGGTGCGTTGCAGAGTGACGTCCTTTGGATGGTCATGCAACAAGTTGTCGTTCTCAGTGGCGCTGGGCTTGCAGTCGGCGGTCTGCTGGCGTTTGCGCTCAGTAGTCTGATTCGCAGCCAGCTATACGGTTTGCAGCCGCACGACCCCTTAACTTATGTGTGGGCAGCGGTGGTGCTCGCCGCGGCGGCTTGTGCGGCAGGCTTTATCCCTTCTTGGCGGGCAAGCCACGTGGATCCTATGCATGCTCTTCGTCACGAGTAAGCGGCTATCGACACTCCATTCGTTGAGTTCGACCGGCAAAACAAAGTCCTGGTTGTCGTCACTCGGGACTTATGCTCTTGAATCAGACGCGCGGCACCCCATCTGGTCGGTAAGCACCCTCAGTACGTCGCTGTGACAGGATTAGTCGACCCGCAGCATGGAAGCGGGATCGATTCGCACCGCGCGAATGACTGCGGGAAGCGCAGCGACACCGGCAGTGCCTGAGATGACCAGGATAGGGATGATCGTCATGCCGGGATCTGTTGACTTCACTTCGTACAGCAGGGTGGCGATGTAGCGCACCGTAGCGAATCCCACGGCAAGCCCGGCCGCGGTGCCAATTGCGGCCATAACGCACATTTCGCCCGTGACCTGTTTTGCAATGTCGAGAACTCTTGCTCCCAATGCGAGACGGACGCCAATTTCTTTCTGTCGCTGCAGCACAGAATAGTGAAGTACGCCATAGACGCCGATGGCCGCCAGCAACAATCCCACAACGGCGAAAAACGCGGCGAGCATAGCTAGCAGACGTTCACGCACCGTGTGCGTGTCATTGATTTCAACTTGAGTGCGAATGTTGCTGAGGCGCAGTTCCGGACGAGCAAGAGAAACTTCGGAGCGTAGAATTCCAATGAGGGAAGCAGGGCTGTCACCCTTTGTTCGCACAACAAAAGAGGCGGAGTTTTTGGGTTCCCGCCGACCAGCGGGATTTATGCCGAAGAACGGAACATATGCGGTCGGCGTCATGGGTTCCCGCAAATTTCGATAGTGCGCGTTTCCGACAACCCCAACGACCTCGAAACGCCAGCGAGTTACACCGTCGCCGGTTTCCTTCTCAAACGACTGTCCGATGGGATTTCTGCCGCCAAAACACTGCTGCACGAACGCCTCATTGACGATCGCTTTTCCGGGGAAGCTCTCATCTTCACGAAAATCGCGGCCTTGAACAAAAGGAATCCGCATCGTAGCGAGGAAGCCGGGCGAAACGGAAAGGAAATACGCCAAGACTTCTGTCGGCTGACCGTTGACCCAGATGAAGCCGTTCCATCCATTTCCATCGAGGAGGGGCCAGCCTGCCATCGCCACGCTTGCGACCCCGGGAACATAGCGCAGCCGTGCCGACGCCTCGTCCCATACCTGTGGCGGCTGAGGCTCTCGGGCGGACGCGGTGAGAATTACGAGATTCTCCGAAGAATAGCCGGTGGGTTGATGCGCGAGGCGCTCGAAGGTCATTACAAACAGACCGGCGGCAAAATAAATGACAAAGCAGAACGCAACTTGTGTGGCGACGAGCGTCAACATCAGGGAGCGGCGAGATTGCCGCTCCCCTCCTTTCAGCGCATGAGCTGGTTCGATCTCCGAAACGCGGAGCGAGGGCGCAAGGACGCACATAAAAGCCACAGCAAAAGTCAGAAGCGTAGCAAAGAGCGTTACGCGCCAGTCGAGCGGCAAGGCTAGTTGGGCCGGAGTGCTCGGCGGATTAATCCGCGCCACGACAGATGGCGCCGCCCACCAAGCAAAGATTCCACCGGCTGCTGACGCTGCACCGGCGATCCATGCGCTTTCCAACAGCAGCAATTGGACTAGTCTCAGCCGACCGGCCCCAATCGAAATGCGCAACGCCATTTCGCGTTGGCGAGCCGCCACCTGCGCGGTCATCAGGTTCGCCACGTTCGCGCAGGCAATCAGCAGAACCATCGCGATTAGCAGTCCCATCACGATGAGCGAACTCCGGTACTCCGTTTGCATCCCCGACAAGCCGCTGGACGCAGGCCCCAGCAGCAGTTTCTGATTGAGAAAGCGGTCGATGAATAGTTTGGATTCTGTTCTGAAGCCCTTGGCGCGTTCTTCGTGAAACGCCTGCATGACGGGCTGCAGTTTGTCTCGAACGGTGTCGGGGCGAACGCCGGGCTGCAAAATCGCGAGGGTCCGGAACCAGCTCCAGTCAGAATGCGTGACGCCCTCGTGCATCATGGTTGGCACAAAGACATCGATCATCGTGCCCGGTTCGGTGCCTGTGAAGCCTTTCGGGGAAACTCCGATGATCGTGAAAATGCGGTTGTCCATCCTGAACGTGCGGCCAACAGCGCCCGGGTCACGGCCAAATCGGCGCGTCCAGTACTCGTAGGAAAGGACCGCGTATGCCGGCTCGCGGCGCGTCCGGTCGTCATCCTCGTTAAACAATCTCCCTGCCGCTGGGCGCAATTCGAATGCGGGAAACATCCAACCTGAGACATATTGGCGATTCACCCGCTCGATCTCATCATCGGTCTGGTAACTGAGTTCGGCGCGATCCGAGAAGGAAACTGCGACAAGCTCCGCTTCGTTACGCACGACAGCCCGTTCGCGCACGAAAAGCGGATACTCGTTGCTGTCACTGATGCGGAAGTCTCCGCTTGGTCCCAAACCTTGACGGACGACCGCGTAGAGGCGATCTGCATTCGCGATCGGGAGTGGCCGCCAGAGGAAACCATCGATGAGGCGGAAACCGGCGACGGCCAAACCCATAGCGAGCGCCAGAGAAAGAATCGCGGCGGCCGAGGTAATTTTGTTTTTTCGGAGTTGCCGCAGACCGAAGATGGCGTCAGCACGGAGGGCATCGAGCCAGGTTATGAGTCGAGCGTCGCGACTTGCTTCGCGATGGCGAAGGGGCGAGCCGAAGGCGCGGCGTGCTTCATCTGGATTGCGTCCTCCGGAGATGGCTTCCGCAATGTGCGATTCAAGTTCCTCGTCGATTTCGCGATGCAGCCGTTCATTGTGAAGCGTGTTTCTCAGCCGGGTCCAGACTGACATGACGACTCCTCCAAGAAGCTACTCGACCCGCAGCATCGATGCAGGATCGATGCGTGAGGCACGGATCACTGCGGGAATGGCGGCGAGGATGGCCACAGCAATCAGGACCAACGTCGGGACGATCAGCATCGGTGGATCCGTGGCCTTCACCTGATAGAACAGCGAAGCCATGAACCGGGCAGAAGCGATGCCAAGGGTCAAGCCGGCTGCTGAGCCGCCAACGAGCGCGATGAACACATCGACAGTCACAATTCTTGCGATATTCGCGATACCCGCTCCCACGACGATACGAATGCCGATCTCGCGCTGCCGTTGCAGCACGTAATAGTGCAGCACGCCGTAGAGCCCGACACCCGCCAGCAGCAACGCAACCACCGAGAAGAAAACCGCCAGAGTCGCGAGCAGGCGTTCGCGCACGGTGTGCGATTGGTTGATTTCAAGCTGCGTGCGGATGCGACTGACGCGAAACTCGGGACGGACCTGGGGGATTTCGTCGCGGAGGAATTGGCTGAGCACGAGTGGATTGGTACTCGTGGTGCGCACCACCAAATCCGCGCCCCCCACGTCTCGCACCTCGCCTTTTTCGCCCAGTATCCGGAACGGGACATACACCTGGGGCACGAGAGGCTGGCGCAATTCTTCGTAGCGAACATCTCCCACCATCCCGACCGCCTGGAAGCGCAAGCGGAAATTGCCGCTGAAGACAATTTCAAAGGTTCTTCCCACCGGACTCTTGCCATGGAAATAAGCGTTGGCGAAGGCTTGGTTCACGAGAGCGCTGCCGGGTTGCGAGTCCCGGGGAAGAAAGTCCCTGCCGTCGAGCAGCGGAATCTTCAGCGCATCGATCCATCCTGGCGAAACCCGTCGCATATAAGCGATTACGCCGTTCGGAGGGAGGCCGTCGACCGAGATGAAATTGCTCCAGTTGCCGCCGCCGAGCAAGGGCGCGTCGCTCATGCCGACAGCTTCGATGCCTTGCCGATGCCGCAACTGGTCCAGCAACTGATTCCAATACGCCAGGGGCTGCGCTTGCTTCGTCACTGTGTCCACGACCAGGACGCAATCGCCGGAAAAGCCGGTGGACTCATGGGAAAGCCGCTCGAAGGTTGTAACAAACAGACCTGCCACGAACAGCACTAAAAAACAAAAGGCCACCTGGACGCCAATCAGGCCATGCATCAACCGCTGACGCGCGTGGGCATCTTCGCCTCCCTTGAGCGCAGTGGCCGGATTCACGGTGGAGGCGCGTAACGCCGGGAGCAGGCCGAAGAGCAGCGTGACCGCCAGCGCGATGGCCAAGCCAAAACCGACTACGCGCCAGTCTGCGGGAAGCAGTAAGCGGGCGGGATTGTCCGGTGGATTGATCATGCCGACGACGAACGGAGCGGCCCACCAAGCTAACAAGGCTCCCAGGGCGGCCGCCAGAAACGCCAGGCACGCGCTTTGCACCAAGACCAACTGCACCAGCCGCCACCTACCGCCGCCAATCGAAACGCGCAGTGCCAGCTCGCGCGCGCGTGAGGAAGCTTGCGCAGTCATCAGGTTTGCGACATTCGCACAAGCGATCAGCAGAACCAGCACTACCAGCACGCAGAGAATCGTTAGCGGACGGCGCGTGTCGGTGCGAAGCTGCGATGCGCCTGAGGCGGCGGGTTCGAGCAGCACTTGCTGGTTCAGAAACGCGTCCCGCTGCTCCTTCGGCATGCCGGCCGTCGCGCCATTCATCCGCTGCTCCTCAAACGCTCGGGAGACGGCTTCAAGTTTGGCGCGAAGTGGTTCCACCGCGGCGCCGAGCTTGAGGATGGCAAGTGTGCGATGCCACGACCAGTCGTTCGCTGAAACTCCCGGATGCATCATGACCGGAACGAAAATGTCCACCATGGTGCCGGGTTCGGTGCCAGTGAACTCTCCATCGACGACGCCAACGATTTCGTAAACACGCTCGTCCATGCGAAAAGTACGCCCCACGATTTTGGGATCCTCACCAAAGCGATGCTCCCAATAGCCCTGAGAGAGAACGGCGTAGGGATGTGCCCCGGGATGGAGATTGTCGCTCTCGGATAGCAGGCGTCCGAGCTTGGGGCGAAGACCGAGGGTCGGCAACATCCAGCCGCAGACGTACTGAACCTGGGCTCGTTCCATCTCCTGATCGGATTTGTACGTCAGATCCTCGGGTTCGGTATTGGAGACGGCGAGCAACTCGGCTTGATCTTTCACTGCGACGCGCATCGCCTGGAATAAGGGATACGACCAAGCGTTGTAGGTGAAAGATTGGTTGTTGAATACGCCGTGCCGCGACACCTCATAGAGGTGATCTGCGTTGGCGACCGGCAAAGGCCTGAGTAGCACAGCGTCGATGAGCCGGAACGCCGCCATGCACGAGCCGATGGCCAAAGCTAACGACAAAACGGCGGCGAGTGATGTGATTTTGTTTTTTCGGAGTTGGCGCAAACCGAAGATGGCGTCAGCCCGGAGGGCATCGAGCCAGGTTATGAGACGCGCGTCGCGGCTGGCTTCACGATGGCGCAAAGGAGAACCGAAGGCGCGGCGCGCTTCGTCGGGATCACGTCCCTGCGCGAGCGCTTCGTCGAAATGCGATTGCAGCTCCTCCTCGATCTCGTTGTTGACCTGTTTGATGCGAAATAGGTTCGTAACCCTGCGCCACATCGACACGTTAGGCCTCCAGGAGGACACGATTCACGGCAGCCGCCACGGCTTTCCATCGCGATTCTTCCGTACCTACCTGCTTCTTGCCGGCGGTGGTCAATTGGTAGACGCGGGCGCGCCGGCCGTTCTCCTTGGTGACCCATTCGGCGCGAACCCAGCCGGACTCTTCCATGCGGTGAAGAGCTGGATAGAGGGAACCCTCCTCCACTCGGAGGACGTCGGCCGAAATCTCCTGAATAGCGGACATGATCGCGTAGCCGTGTAGGCGGGAACGGCGGGAGAGGATTTTGAGGACCAGCAAGTCGAGCGAGCCCTGCAGGGCATCGGTTCTCCGCGACATACCTAGACCTCCAAGTATATAGACGTCTTAGTATGCGAAACGTTCCGCAGAAAATCAATCTCAAAGCAACGCCGAGCCATGCGGCTGGGTTCCCGTGGCCGACGCACCGATTTTGGGCGGCGGGCGCAGAAGCCGACGCCTGGTGGCGCAGTACTGGACCAGCTTTGGGGCACAGGAACGCTAGGTCCGGATGGTCCGCGATCCGGAGAATGACCGACGATGGCGTCTTCTCATGCCGGGTCAATCTCCCAGCGGCCCGTGACTCGACCGGGATCGCGTCCGACCTCTTCTATTCGGGAGGGGTTAGAGCACGGATTCTGTTGCGATACTGGTTAGGTGCGGCTCCAACTAGGCGGCCAAACGAGCGACTCATCGCGGCAGGGCTCCCAAATCCGCAAGCGGCCGCAATCTGCTTGAGCCCGCGATCTGTTCGTTCGAGTTGATGACGAACTGCTTCCACGCGCGATTGCAAAATATATTGGGATGGCGTGATTCCTACATCGCGAGTAAATAGGCGCTCGAAATTGCGCACGCTCATGGCGGCGCGCTCCGCGAGAACCTGCACCGACAGTTTCTTGCGCAAGTTCTCCGCGATCCAGACCTGAAGCTCCTGAATGGCCTTCATCTCAGACGCCTGAGCGGAAAGAGAAACGCTCAATTGTTTCTGTCCGCCGGAGCGGCGAAGGAAAAGGACGAGTTCGCGCGCAACCTGGTGGGCGGTGGCCGCGCCGCAGTCTTCTTCTACCCACGCGAGAGCTAAGTCGATGCCCGCGGAAATCCCCGCTGAAGTGTAGATGTTTTCATCCTTGACCCATACGGGCTCCGATTCGACTTTGACTCTGGGATACCGCCGAGCCATTTCCTTGGCGAATCGCCAGTGAGAAGTCGCTCTTTTTCCGTCGAGCAAGCCGGCCTCCGCGAGCAGGAACGAGCCAACGCAGACCGATCCTAAACGGCGAACGGTGGGAGCAATCTTTCTCAGCCAGGCGAAGAGTGCAGGGTCACGAGCGTTGCGCGTGGCAAGGCCGCAGACGAGCAGCAAGGAATCAAAACCATGGTCCAAATCTTTGTAGCGCGTTCCCGCAAGAAACGAGAGCAGGCCTCCTTCGCCTTGAACTTTCAGGTCTTTGCCGGCCGTCGCGACTTCGACGCCGTAGACGGATTTGCCCGCCAAGCGATTAGCCGCGCCGAAAACCTGGATGGGACAGACGAGATCGAATTCATCGACAGGCGGAACTGCGAGGACGGCCACGCGGCCAGGGGATGTTCCGCCCTTCCACCGCAAATTGCCGTTTCGGTTGGCCATAGTGGACCACTATGCAGCGCCGCGAGCCGTTTGCCAACCGGACCACGCGGTTTTGGCCGAAATCGTCCGAACATTGGCGGAAAATGCCAGATCGCACCTCTTAGGATACTTCTTAAAATTCGGCACTTCCCGGAGAGGGCCTATGAGACATCACTGGATTTGGGTTCTGGGTGCAGTGGTTCCTGTGCTGTTCGGTGCAAAAACCACACGAGGTCCGGAGACGCAAACAGAAAGGGTGTCGTACGCACGAATCGCGTTCATGCGCGCGATTGACGAGAGCCATGCGGTCGATTTGGAGGCCGGGTACGTCCGGCACCTCGAGTGGCACCGCCAGGCCAAGGACACATTTAACTGGTACAGCTATTCGGTGTGGGCGTCCACGGAGCGGCAGCGGTGGATCATGTACGCATCATTCGGACACACGGCTTCGGAACTGAGCAACCCGGTTTCGCCTGCTGAAGACGAGCGGGACAGCATGATCAACATACTGCCACACGCGCAATTTACGGGGAACGGCGTCTACGAGTTTCTGCCAGCGCTTTCGCGCGGGGATGGGATGCCGACTCCCACTCTCCGGGCCGTGTACACCACCGTGGAGCTTAATTATGGCGCAGGCAAGGCGTTCGAGGCAGCGCTTGCAGCCGAGCAATCGAAATTGCAGGGCGAAACACTCTGGTTCCGGCTGGTGGTCGGGGGCCATACGCCATGCTATGTGCGACTCCGGCCCCGCGCGAGTTTGGCGAGTATCCTGGACGAACGCGCAGACCAAGCGCTTCCTGATAAAGTGAATGGGTTGATTTCAAAGATGACCGTTGAGACGCTGAATCTGCGGTCGAATATGTTGGTTAACGTCACGCCGGAGCCCGCGCCCTGACCGGAGGCCGCTAAGGCGTCATGGTCTGCGGGCGGAGGATGTAATGAACGAAACACCGCAGCAGTACACCGAGCGCATTCTTGGCTATGTGAAAGGCAAGCAGCCGCTTGCCGTGCAGGCTGCAACGGCCAAGAAGCTCGAACGTCTTATCAAGGGCGCTTCCAAAGCTAAATTGCGCAAGCGCCCTGCGCCAGAGAAATGGTCGGTGAGCGAGATTGTCGCGCACCTGGCCGACGGAGAAATCGCTGGCGGTTTTCGCCTGCGATTCATTCTCGGCTCGCCGGGTTCGCCCATTGTTGCCTACGACCAAGATGCATGGGCAACCAGCGGACATTACGACAAACGCGATGCGAGGAAATCGGTGGCGCTGTTTCGCGTGCTGCGGGAAGCAAATCTTGCACTGCTGAAATCGCTCAAGCCTGAACAATGGAAGCTCCGCGGAATGCATTCCGAGCGCGGACAGGAATCGATCGAACACATCGTGCGCATGTTTGCTGGGCACGACCTCAATCACCTGCAGCAAATCGAGAAAATCCTCGCGCGCAAGTGAACCCAAATGGCTCCGGAGCCTCGTGAAACGCAAATTCGTGGCGCGTGCCCGCTGGATTGCCCGGACACCTGCGCGTGGATCGTGACCGTCAAGAACGGCGAGCCCTTGTCACTTCGCGGCGATCCCGCCCATCCATACACTCGCGGATCATTATGCAACAAGGTCGAGAATTATTTGGCATACGCCCGCTCGGCTGACCGGCTGTTGTATCCCATGCGCCGCAGCGGGCCGAAGGGGACAGGCGAGTTCGTCCGGATCTCGTGGGATGAGGCGCTCGAAAAGATCGCGGCGGTATGCGGCGACGTAGCCAAGAAGTATGGCGCCGAAGCCATCTTGCCTTATTCCGGCAGCGGCAACATGGGGATGATCCAAGGCATCTACGGCGCCGGAGATCGGTTGTGGAACGTGCTTGGGACGTCGCGCGGCGTGTACACGATGTGCACGATTGCCGGAGCATACGGCACCGGTTACACGCTGGGCGACAATGGCGTGGGCATGGACCCGGAGACGCTGTGCTTCTCGAAGCTCATTGTGCTTTGGGGGGCGAATGTACTGTCCACGCATCCGCATTTGTGGCGGCCCATTCTCGAAGCGCGCAAGAACGGCGCATCGGTCGTGTGCATCGACCCGATTCGGACACGCACGGCGGGGGCGAGTGATTGGCACCTCGCGCCGATGCCCGGAACTGACGCTGCGCTCGCACTGGGGTTGCTGCATGTCGTGCTGAAGGAGGGCAAGGAGGATCGGCAATTCATTGAAGAGGGCACTGTGGGGTGGGAGGCGTTTCGCGAGCGGATTCTGGCGTTCCCGCCATCCCGCGTCGCGGCGGTCACCGGGCTTCCGTGTGAATCGATCGTCGAGCTGGGCAAGCGCATCGCCAGCACGCGGCCCACTGGCATTCGCATTGGCATTGGGCTACAACGTCACGGAGGCGGCGGGATGGCCGTGCGAACCATCACGTGCATTCCTGGCGTTACCGGCGACTGGAAGTACGCGGGCGGCGGCGTCTTCTACCTCACGCGGGGATTCTATGGCGTGAACTGGACCGCGCTGCGCCGCGAAGATCTGAGGCCTCGGCAAACACGCAGTCTCGACATGAAGCGCCTTGGCGAAGTATTGCTCAAAGCCGACCATCCGCCGGTCAAAGCGCTTTTCGTTTACGCCGCTAACCCTGCGGCGAGCGCCCCCAATCAATTGAAGGTCCTGCGCGGCCTTGGGCGAGAAGATTTGTTCACTGTCGTGGCCGAGCACTTTCTCACCGACACGGCACGCTATGCGGACATCGTGCTGCCGGCTACCATGCAAATCGAGCACCGCGATCTGCTGATCTCCTACGGGCATCTGTATCTCGCGTGGAACGAACCGGCCGTGCCGCCTCCGGGGGAGTGCCTGCCTGCGACGGAGATGTTCCGCCGTCTGGCGCGGGCGATGGGCCTCGATACACCAGCGCTGTATGAGAGTGACGAAAGCATCGCGCGGCAGGTGCTTGAAAGCGGCCATCCGTCGCTGGCCGGTATCACGCTTGAGGAACTGAAAGCTCGCGGCTGGATGAGATTGAACTACCCCGATCCATTCGTGCCGTTCGCCGACGCGTTTCCGACGCCGTCTGGCAAACTGGAATTCGTCTCCGATCGGATGGCGAAGTCCGGGTTGGATCCCGTGGCGGGCTATACGCCTTCGCACGAGGCGTCGCAGCAGGGTACGGCACTGGCCCGCGAGTACCCGCTCGCGCTCCTCACACCAGCCGACCATTTTTTCCTGAATTCCATCTTCGCCAACGTGCCAAGGCAGCGACAGAGATCTGGAGTCGTAAGGCTGGTGATTCATCCTGACGACGCCGTATCGCGACGCATTGCGTCAGGAGACGAAGTGCGTGTCGCCAACGCTCGTGGTTCGTTCCTTGCATTCGCGGAGGTGAGCGATCGTATTCGACCGGGAGTGGTTGCCAGCACCAAGGGCCGCTGGCCAGTCTTTGCAAAAGAAGGCGCGACCATCAACGCCACGGTCGATGCGCGGGACTCGGACATGGGTTGCGGCGCGGTCTATCACGACAACCGCGTTCGCGTCGAAAAGGCCTAATTGTCAGCCAAACGGGAAGTTGGCATTCCACTGGGGCGGGTTGTGGTCCAACTTCCCGGTGGCTCTAAAATTACCGGTCCAAATCTGTTTGCACCTCGATTTGCACGTAAGTGCCTTAGGATCAAACAGTTTGGCCGGTAATTTTCGACATTACTGGTCCAATCTGTGCACGCACCTTCAACATGTAGATTCGGAAAGAGTTAATACCGGCGGGCGCTAGAGCTGGACCCAAACGATTCGGATGCCTACGCCGCACTTGCGGTGTGGCTGCTATGTCAAGGACGTGTTGACGAGGCCTTGTCATCGGCCCAGCGCGCACGTGGACTGGATAGGTTTGGATCCGCAACCTGGGATCTCGAGTGGATTTTATTTCAGTCGCGGCGCTATGACGAGGCGGTGCGCGAGTTACGCAGCTCGCTCGCAGTACATCCGAACGATGCCAGCGTGCTGTGGATGATGGGGTTCACCCTCGTCGTCAAAGGTCAGCCGAATGAAGCAATTCCGTTGTTGGAAAAAGCGGCTGTCCTTGCCGACCGCAGTTCAGGCTTCATCGATGTGCTGGCAGCCGCCTACGCTCGCGCCGGCCGACGCTCCGATGTCTGCGCATCCTCGCTGAATTGAAAAAACGCAAGGAGCAAGGCTATGTCGCGGCGGCCTCGTTTGTTATCGTTTATCTGGGTCTCGGCGAGAACGAGGAAGCATTTACCTGGCTCGGTGAAGCTTACAAGGAACGATCAAACATCCTGCAGTTTGTGAAGGTCCATCCCCTCTTCGATCCGCTGCGTGGCGACCGGCGTTTTGCAGATCTGGTCTACCGCGTCTTTCTAGGCTAAAGCTTCGCGGCGGCGAGTTGCCGCAGCGAATTTCTTTGATTTTTTAACTCCGAAGTCAGCTGCCGAGCAATGAAGCAATGTTGGTTTCACAACAGACCTCCCGTACTGCGACTCGTTCACTCGCATTATGTCTGGGTCGTCGGCAATACTGAAGTTGGGTCTCGCGTTGGGAGTTTCAACTGCTCAACTGACGGATTGCCCGTCAGCACTCAATCCCGAGAGGAGTCTCTAGCAAAAAACCCGTTGGTTGTTGGTTGTAAGAGCTATTGCGGAAGACCTACGCGGCGCATGAGGTCGCCATAGCGAGGATCGGAACGGAGAGGGTTGAACATGGGCCAAACCTTGGAAAAAACCAAATCATGTTCACGTCCCTGGTAGCACTTCTCCAACCAGAAGAACGCCTGCTCCTTGTCACCGAGTTCGGGGTAGACGATAGCGAATAGCCAAGGAGAAACATACGTGTGACGAGAAAGCGCCTCCAGCTTAGTCAGAATCTTTCGGGCGCCCGCTTTGTCTCCTGCCATCCCTTTCGCGTGCGCCGAAAAGCCACGCTACCCTCGCGTCAGGGGGACCTTGCCGTTCGGCAAAGTCGGCGTTTGGCGGTCTCTGTGAAGCAGCAACTTCAATAGCAGGAACTTCTCCGGTAAGCAGAACAAAAGTTTCGGACACGGATTATTTCCGAGTCAATCGGGAGTTAGGCCAATAAGCGGAGTGAGGAATCACTCTGCCCGCAGCGCTCGCATAGGATCGGTTCGCGTTGCGCGCCAGGCGGGCAGGAAACACGCCGCGAGCGACGCAAGGGTCATCACCGCAAATGCCGCGGCGAAAGCCAGCGGGTCTCGCGGGCTTACCTGATACAGGAGATTGCCGAGCAGGCGCGTTAGAAGGAGTGCCAAGGCGATCCCGATCAGTATGCCAGTCGTCGTCAGTAGCAAACCGCGTGACAGCACGAGGCGCAGTACGTTCGATGTCCCGGCACCGAGGGCCATGCGCAGCCCCAACTCTCGCGTGCTCTGCGAGACGGTGTACGACATCACGCCATAAAGCCCGATGCTGGCAAGCAGCAGCGCCAAGCCTCCGAACAGGGCAACCAAAGCTACGGCC
>Ga0182038_10000755_pt1 | contig 16757 bp, 12 predicted proteins | sample sta12Can44000108_FD_125976 | JGI IMG/M metagenome (GOLD analysis project Ga0182038, IMG submission 125976) | Lab enrichment of tropical soil microbial communities from Luquillo Experimental Forest, Puerto Rico - statanox.12C.anox.44.000.108 | ecosystem: Environmental > Terrestrial > Soil >...
AAACTCCACAAAAGCCAGTGGAAGTCGCGAAGGCCACTCCGCCGCCGATTCCAGCGCCGAAAATCCCGCGGCGTGTCGTTTCCACAGACTTCGGGAGTTCGGCCCCTGTCACCCTGCGGAAGCCCGTGCATCAGGTCCAGACCGGAGGCTTTGGCGACCCAAACGGAGTTCCACCAAATTCCAACAGTCCAACCAGCAAAGGGCCGATGATTGCGAAGCTCGGGTCGTTCGATCTGCCGAGTGGGCCGGGTACCGGTAACGGCACGGGCGGCGCTACCGGTGCGAAGGGAACGGTCGCCAGCGCAGGATTCGGAAATGGTATCGCCGGACCCGGACAAGGCGGCGTGGGACCTGCCAGCCAGAGGAAGGTGCACGGGACCAATTTCGGTTCAGCCGATCCTCCGCCTGCTCCTGAGACACCGAAGCGTCAGGCGTCCACCAGCGCCACTAAGGACACGCCGGTTTCCCTGTTGAGTAAGCCTACCCCGGTATACACCGCTGAAGCTCGCCAGAAGAAGATCGAAGGCGATGTGGAACTCGACGTGGAGTTCACCGCCACAGGACAGATTCGCGTGCTCCGTGTACTGCAGGGGCTTGGCTATGGACTGGACGAAGCGGCCGTTGCGGCCGCCCAACAAATCCGTTTCAGCCCTGCGCGCCGAGATGGGCAGGCAGTCGATTCGCATGGTCGTCTCAGGATTGTCTTCCGTTTGTCGTAAGGTTTGGAGGTTGGATGTCGAAACTTAATCGGTGTCGTTTAGGTCTGGTTGTACTAGGGCTCCTCGTATTCTGCAGCGGCCATGATGTACTAGCGAAGAAGAAGACTCCTCCTCCGCAAACCGAAGTCTGGAATTCGGACCCCAAGTTCGACATGGTCGTCGACAAGATTACGGTGCAGGAGGGGCTGTTCGTCAAGAACTTGAAAGACTACACGCCGATGGTGGAGACATACATCCAGAACATGCGCCCAGACCAGGATCTTGGTCGGGTTCCCATTAGCGACGAGTACTTTCTGGGCCAGATCAAGCTGGAACAGGGAGTGGAAGACGTCAATTTCCTCCCCAACCAAACGAATAGCCCTGGGCAAAAGAATAACCAGCAGAGCCAGCAGAGTACGTTGCACAAAATCTTCAGCAGTATGACGAAGGTTATACCCAAGCACTCCAACAAACCGGTCATCGGCGGCTATATGTCCGATGGCTTCGCACAAATGGTGCTCATCGACACCTCGGGTAAGGTGGACCGGCAGCATTATGACTTCCGTTTCATCCGGCGTGAATTTCTCGGCGACGTTCGTACGCTTGTCATCGATGTAAAGCCGAAGGAGCCGCACTCTAAGCCGATGTTTATCGGGCGCATCTGGGTGGAGGACCAGCAGTACGACATTGTGCGGTTCAACGGGACTTACACGCCCCAGCCCAAGGACAGTGTGTATTTGCACTTTGACAGTTGGCGCGAATTCATGGGCGGCGGTCAGTGGTTGCCTGCCTACGTGTTCACCGAAGAGACAGATTTGGTGAGGGGTAATCACCGCTGGAACTTTCGCGGAAAGACCCTTCTTTGGGGCTACGACGCTCTGCGCCCAAACAAGAACAGCGAGTTCACCGACATTGTTGTTGACACGCCCGACCAGGTGAAGGACCAGACCGACTCGAAGCAGGATCTCACCACCGTCGCTGCCCAAAGGGCTTGGCAACGACAGGCAGAGGACAATGTTTTGGATCGAATGCAGCGGGCGGCATTGCTGGCGCCCGAGGGTAACGTCGACAAGGTTTTGGACACGGTCGTGCAGAACATCGAAGTCACTAACAACGTCCAGATCGAGCCCGAGATTCGCTGTCGTGTATTGCTAACTCAGCCCATGGAGAGCTTCACTGTCGGCCACACCATCGTGGTCAGCCGAGGCCTGCTCGACGCTTTACCTGATGAGGCTGCGCTCGCGATGATCCTGGCGCATGAAATGGGGCACATTCTTGCCAGCCATCAGATCAACGAAAAGTACGCCTTCAGCGACCGGATGATCTTTCCTGATGAGACCACGATCAGCAAGCTCCAAGTGAACCGGACGCCTGCCGAGGAGAAGGCAGCTGACGCCAAGGGCCTCGAATTGCTGCAGAATTCTCCGTACAAGGACAAGCTTTCCTCTGCTGGCTTGTTCCTTGCCGCTATGCAGGCTGAGTCGCCACAACTACCTCATCTGCTGCAAGGACATTTTGGCAACCCGCTGCAAACGCCGGAAGGAGGGGTTCGGATGGGAAGTTTGGCTGCCTCGGCGCCGACTCTGCAGGTGAGAGACGTGAATCAGGTGGCAGCGCTTCCTCTGGGAGGACGCATTAAGTTGGACGCCTGGTCGGACCAGCTCACGATTCAGAAGGGACGCGCGGTTCGCCTCATGGCGGCTGTTGAGAAGATGCCGTTCGAAATAACACCGATGTATCCCTATTTGACCCGTGCGACGGATACAACAGCTCCGTCGGCAGAGGCGAAGCCTCCTTCAAATCCCGTTTCACAGCCGCAACCGCAGCAATAACAGTGTACGAAGCCGCCACGCATGCTACCCGGCCGATGTTTGATCGCTTGAAGATCGCGACAACACCCTCGCATCACGTGTGGCGTTTGCTGCCGAGACTACGGCACCTGGATTGTCCACGAAGAGAGCATGGGCAACGTGCTGACCTGCCAATCGGCAGACGCGATCGAAAGCTTGCGACAACAGCGGTGGACGATTTACCGGATCGTGCGCGTCGCTGGCAATTACGTGAATCGCGTCTTTTTTCAGGAGCATCTCGGCCATCCGCTGCGCTCGAACGCCCCAGTATCCAGTCAGGGAATTTGCGGTGACTTGAATGAGACATCCATCCTTTGCAAGCTCGACCACTTTCTCCGGCGCTTCCAGTAGCGCCAGATTGCGCTCAGGATGGGTGATGATCGGTTTGAGCCCGCTATTGGCCAGGCGGAAGAGCCCCTCTCTGATAGCCGGCATAGAACCGAAATCGCTGAATTCAACCAGCAGGTACGGGGAACCACCAATGGTGTAGCGCCGGGGGTAAAGAACTGCATCCTCGATGTTGTCGAAAGAAAAATGAAAGTCGCATCCGAGACTGAATTTTATTCCGCAACCGACATTCTTCAGCTTACGAAGCATTCCTTCGTAGCGCGAGCGATCGTAAAAGAATCGCTCGTCGGCATGAGGCGTGGCCACGATGTGGCGAATTCCGTCTTCGGCCGCCATCCGGCACATTTCGGCCGTAATTTCCCATGAGGGAGAGCCGTCATCAACGCCAGGCAGGATATGGCAGTGAATGTCAATCATTGGCGCGAGGGAACCGGACCTTGGTTTAGCTTACCAAGAGCAGTATGCAACCGCCGACTTGCGGGTTGCAACCAACGGAGTTTGTTGAGACGCTAGTAGCCGTCTGCGTGTGGAGAGTGCTATGCGAGTTTCGATTCTGGGCTGCGGTCATGTCGGACTGGTGACCGGTGCATGTCTTGCCGACATCGGTCATGAAGTCATGTGCACTGATAATGACAAAGCCAAGATTGACACCCTACAGCAAGGCGGTCTGCCGATTTATGAGCCTGGGCTTGGCAACATCATCGATCGAAATTTGCGCGTGCGACGCCTGTCATTCACCCAAGATCTTGGCGAGGCAGTTCGCTTTGGGGATATCATCTTCATCTGTGTTGGCACTCCCCCGCTGCGTAATGGCGACGCCGACATGGCGGCCATGGATTCTGCCGCAAAGTTAATCGTCACTGAAGCATGTAGTTCCAAGCTTGTTGTCGAGAAAAGTACTGTGCCCGCGCTCACTGGTCAGCGGTTGAAGCAGGCCCTGACGACCTATGCCCGCCATTCGAGCGCCAGGTACACCTTCCGGGTTGCGTCCAATCCAGAGTTTCTACGCGAAGGGACCGCCGTCGTTGACTTTCTGCACCCCGAACGCATTGTGATAGGAGTGGAGGACAACAGCGCGGAAACGCAGTTGCGTCAGATCTACCGGCCGATTATGGAGCAGCGTTTCTTCTGCCCCGTACACAGTCCGGCATGTCCTCTAAAGTCCGGACCTGTCCTTTTGGTCACGGACATGAGCAGCGCCGAACTCATCAAGCATGCGTGTAACACATTCCTCGCCCTGAAGATCTCCTATGCCAATCTAATCGCTGACCTCTGCGACAAAATGGGGGCTAATGTGGACCAGGTAGTTGAGGCTATGGGTCTCGATTCACGCATAGGCCCGGCGTTCCTCCGTCCCGGGCTTGGGTTCGGTGGGTTTTGCCTCCCCAAAGACATCCAGGCGTTCATCCGGCTTGGTGAACGGGCTGGAATCGATGTTTCGCTGTTGAATGCGGTTGAAGGCGTCAACCAGCGCCGGGTTGAGAGTTTCATGCAGAAATTGCATCAGGCGCTTTGGGTCCTCAAGCATAAACGGATTGCGGTCCTGGGACTCTCCTTCAAACCGGATACTGACGACATTCGCTTTGCACCTGCTCTGAAGTTGATTCGCCACATACTTGACGCAGGCGGAGAAGTTAGAGCTTACGATCCGCAAGCCATGCAAAAAGCGAAGGCGGAATTGCCAACCCCCACTTATTGCGAGTCGGCTTACGAAGCAGCTCAGGGAGCGGAAGCCTTGATCATTGCCACGGAATGGGAGCAGTTCAGGCAACTCGACTGGGCGTTAATACGAGAAAACATGAGTCGTCCACTGATCCTCGACGGGCGGAATTTCTTGCAAGCAGAGGCCATGAGGGCTTTGGGATTCGAATACTACGGAGTGGGAAGACCGACGGAAGAGCCTGCTCGTGAGGCTATCGCGTGAATACGAAACGAACGCGAATCGCCATTGTCGGTGCAGGGGGTAACGCGCGCGAGCTCGCTGCGATCATTCGGGATATTACTGATGTCGGCCAAACCAACTTCGAATTCGTCGGCTTTGTGATCAGCGACTTGGAGTGCATGGGGCCATACGATAGTGTCGACCAGCTTCTCGGTGATTTTGACTGCTTGCACGCGAATGGAATTGAGGCGCTTGCCATGGGGTGCGCGGATCCAGACAAACGATTGCGTGTGTCGGCCCAACTGTGTGACCGTTTCCCTGACTTACAATGGCCTGCGTTAGTGCACCCCAGCGCCTTAGTGGATCGCAACACACTCCAATTAGGCCGTGGCGCCGTCATCTGCGTAGGCGCAATCGCAACCGTGAATGTGACCATCGGCGACTTCTCGCAGTTAAACTTCGGCTGCACCATTGGGCACGAAGCGCAGATTGGTCGCGGTTGTCTTATTAATCCCGGAGCGAACATTTCAGGAGGAGTAATCCTGGAAGATGGAGTGATGGTCGGCACCGGCGCCCAGGTGCTTCAGTACCTACGAATTGGGCAGGGGGCTAAGGTCGGAGCTGGGGCTGTGGTCACTTCGGACGTGCCTCCGGGTACAACCGTAGTTGGCGTGCCCGCTCGCTCCGCGCCTGAGCGCTCGGTTGGGGGAGCCAGAAACAGATAGTCGATAACCACGAAACAATTGCCACCCGCTTCATTCTGAAACATAGGCAAATAATAGCGCCGGACAACGGGAATACGTTCTGTATCAGCTCAGCACTTCCGCTCACAGCGAGGAGCAGCTTGCCTTATCGGTGTCGGGGTGCACTATCGACAAATCGCGGAACAGAGCGCATACCAGAAGCGTTTTGGCTGGAGACCGGAACAATGGCCTAATGCCGAGAGCGTGAGTCTGCACGCTGCCGCTTTCGCCAAAGTTAACGGACGCTGACGTGGAAGACGTAATCGATTCCGTCTGGAAAGCGCTTAAGCGTCGAAGACAAGAGCGGATTTTCTTCACAATACGCTCCGCTGTTTAAGGTGCTGGGGACCTTCTGAACGAAACCGCGAGTGCCCGAATCGCAGGACTTCCTGTAGATGGCTCTAGATGTGCGCGGTTCGTGACAACTACATTTCGTCTTCAGGCGCATGGGTAACCCTCCACGGAGACGGTTTTCCGTTGCTGCACTCGCGGTCGTTTTCTGAGTGCCTCTGTGAAATCGGCTTACTCGAAGCGCGTTTCTGTCCAACCTCCGACTTGCAGACGGTACACGGAAACACTATTCTCTCAGCATTCTCTGTCTGTCACGCCGCGCCCTCCGTCGAGGAGCTTCAAATGAACCGGGTTCACTCGTACCAGCCTGCGCGGATCGTTGTGTCGATTATCGCGGTCCTCTTTCTTACTTGCGCGTCCGTTGCCCAGAATTACACCGCTCCCAGCACACCGGTCATCGGCTCAGCTAACACCGTGACAGCCAACGCCCCTGTCCCACGTCCGGCGACGCAGCCATGCACAGTGACTCTGTTCCAGAATTTCGATTTCGCCGATTTTAATCCCAAGTTCTTCAGCTATGCCCCACCGGTGGGCTGTCTGGGTCCATGGGCGGCAGTGGTGCTGGAGGCGGATTGGTCCGTCGATGCGGGTCGGCAGTTCGATCGTACGAGCGAGATATGGCTCGGCGGAGCCAACATTTTCTTCGGCACGACGGCTGAGCCGTCGCGCGATGTGCAGCGCAGTTGGCATACGGAGAACAATTTAACCGAATACAGTCCGCTGTTCACGATTCCCCAGAAAGGCCGTGTCGATCTCGGCAATCTTGTAAACCAGACGTACACTAGCCATATCCACGGAAGCGCGTATCTGCAGTTCTATCCCTTGGCGCAAGGCCAGAATCCCCCTGCCACGGCCAGCGTCGTGTTGCCCATGTCGGCGAGCCCGACAGGCGGCACCGTGACTTTGGACCTGCCCAGCGACCAACTGACACAGACGTTCACATTGCCAACCAACATCGAGCGCGCGTACCTGAATGTGTTCGCTCAGGGCCAACAGGGCGATGAGTTCTGGTACACCTGCGCTCCAGACGACGTCGCCGCTGAGCTGTTCAACTGCGGCTCCACAGGCTTCCGCGAAGCCGAGGTTACTATTGACGGCACAGCTGCGGGAGTGGCCCCCATTTATCCGTGGATTTTCACGGGTGGCATCGATCCTTATCTCTGGCGCCCGATACCGGGGGTGCACACGCTGAACCTCGAACCGTACCGTGTGGATCTCACGCCATTCGCCGCCACGCTGAGTGATGGCCAGCCGCACACCATCGCCGTCAGTGTGTACAACGCCGACTATTATTTTTCCGCGACCGCTAACCTGCTTCTGTACCAAGACCCGGGTTCCAGCCAGATAACCGGCGCGCTGACATTCAACACGATCAGCCAGCCTGACCCCGTGATCACGGAGAACCTGAACACCAATGGCCCGCTGGTGACGGGTACGGTGAGTGTGGTTTCGAACCGCGGCTTCACCATTGAGGGCTACATCCAGACTTCGCATGGCACTGTCGACACCAAGGTTGTCCAAGCCATCGATTTCAACAACGCGCAGCGCTATGTAGTCAAGAACGACGGCTCTATCTACGACCAAACTGTCGATCAGACAACCACCATCTCTTCTTCCACAACGACGCAGGACGACAATGGTGTCAAGGTTGATAGCAAGCAGTTCTCCTGGCCGCTCACGCTCAACTACGATTTCAATGGTCATAAGAATGGCGCGTTCCAGCAGCTCACACGAATCAATCAGGGCTTCACCAGTAACGTGCTGGTCACTCTGAACGGCGCGCCCACGTATTCCAGCTCTTTCTCGGACACGGTTGTACCTACCGACATGCTGATCGGGAATGCCGGTGGCCAAGTTAGTCCTAACGGCCAGACTAATTCTGAGACTTACCAGTATTCAGACTCCACTGGAGCTTGCTGGAACCAAACCGTTCGTGCACAAGGGGGCACCCTGATCGTCGTGCAAGGTGGAAGCTGTCAGAACTGACCAAGCGACAAATGATGCGCTCACAGCGAGGAAAAGCGCGGCGTGCGTAGTTTGGCGCAACAGCTCGAAAATGGCGCATATAATTTACGCCGCCTCCTCGTTGATCGCCTGCAAAGCTGCTTCGTAGCCCCCGGCGTATCCGGGTTCCCCAATGATCGGTACTACCATTTCGCATTACCGAATCCTGGCGAAGCTTGGCGGCGGGGGTATGGGAGTGGTATACAAAGCCGAGGACACTCGCCTCGGCCGGTTCGTCGCTCTTAAATTCTTGCCTGAGAATTTTGCCGATGACCCGGAGATGCTCGAACGCTTCCGCCGCGAAGCGCGTGCGGCGTCAGCCTTGAACCATCCCAACATCTGCGTCATTTATGAAATTGACGAGGCTGACGGTTGGGTCTTCATCGCGATGGAGTTCCTCGACGGAATGACGCTGAAGCACGTCATTGATAACCGTCCCGTAGATACCGATCGGTTGCTCGATATCGCCATCGATATTGCGGACGGTTTGGATGCAGCACACCGCCAAGGCATCGTTCATCGCGATATTAAGCCCGCCAATATTTTCGTCACTGAGCGGGGTCATGCAAAGATCCTCGACTTTGGACTGGCCAAAAGGACGATCGTTGAGCCGCCGCGGGACACGGACCAGTCAGACTCTACGGTCGCCGCTGCCCGGGAAGAACACCTGACAAGCCCGGGAAGTACGCTTGGCACAGTCGCCTACATGTCCCCAGAACAGGCGCGCGGCAGACCTCTGGACGCTCGCACTGACCTGTTCTCCTTGGGAGTGGTTCTGTACGAGATGGCCACAGGAGTATTGCCGTTTCGCGGCGATACCACGGCGTCGATATTTGACGCGATCCTCCACAGCGCTCCCCTGGCGCCCATTCGGCTGAATCCCGATCTGTCCCTCAAGCTGGAAGACATTATCAATCGCGCCCTGGAAAAAGATCGCAACCTGCGATATCAGAACGCTTCGGATTTACGGGCTGAGCTACGACGCATCAAACGTGACCGGGATTCGTCGCAACACTCGGTGACCGCTACTCTGGAATACACGGGTGGAGCGGAACAAATCGCTGCGCCGACCAGACCTTCCAGCAGCGGTAAACCGGCTGCCACTGCGACAGAACCATCGACTGCGAGGCGACCGTCCCGCTTTCAATGGAAGATTGTTGCGCCTGCCCTGGTGCTGGCCGCTGCGGCCATCGGGGGCGCAATATACTGGCGCTCACATCGGGTGCCGATGCTCACTGAGCAGGACACAGTGGTGCTTGCCGATTTTAATAACACGACGGGTGACCCAGTCTTTGATGAGACCTTGAAGCAGGCTATTTCGGCGCAACTGGGTCAGTCCCCGTTCCTCAACATCCTTTCGGACGCAAGAATTCGTGCCACCTTGAGGCTAATGGCGAAACCGCCGGGTACTAGGCTGACGCCGGAGGTAGCGCGTGATCTCTGCCAGCGTGCGGAAGGCAAGGCATACATTGCCGGCTCGATCGCGAGTCTGGGTAGCCAGTATGTGATTGGTCTGGACGCCATCAACTGCAGAACGGGTGACTTTCTGGCTCAGGAACAGCTCACAGCCGATAACAAAGAACATGTCTTGCCAGCGCTCGGCCAGGCTGCGACAAAGCTTCGGAAGAAGCTGGGGGAATCGCTTAGCAGTGTGGAGAAGTTCGACGCTCCACTGGACCAGGTCACTACACCCTCGCTGGAAGCGCTGCAGGCGCTGGCTGTAGGCCGAAAGCTCCTTCAGGAGAAAGGAAGCGAGGCGGCAATTCCATTCTTCAAACGGGCCGTCGAACTCGACCCAAATTTTGCCGCGGCGTACTCTGCGTTGGGAATCACCTATTCCAATCTGCGAGAGCCGGATCTGGCTAGCGAAAGTCTGCAGAAGGCCTATGCCTTGCGCGACAAGGTCAGCGAACGAGAGAAATTCCGCATTTCAGCGAACTATTACCTGCTCGTCACCGGAGAACTGGAGAAGGCGATCCAAACCTATGAGACTTGGGCACAGGCCTATCCACGCAACAATGAACCTTGGGGAAATTTGGGGGTCGATTACACGTACCTTGGCCAATACGAAGCTGCGGTTGCGGCAGGCCTCGAAGACCTGCGGCTCTACCCAGGCAGCGCGGCTGCCTTCACCAACCTGGTCGGTCAATACACGGCGCTGAACCGCCCGGCGGAGGCGAAAGCCAAATATCAAGAGGCTGTGACCCGCAAAGTGGACAATTCCTACTTGCACGCCAATCGCTACGGAGTAGCCTTCCTTGAAGGCGACACCGATGAGATGCAGCGACAAGTCGCCCTAGTGAAAAACAAACCAGGCGAAGACATGCTGCTCTCTTTTGCATCAGACACGGAGGGCTTCTATGGTCGTCTCAACAGCGCCCGCGAATTGTCGCGGCGCGCCAGTGATGTTGCCCGCCACGCCGACGCAAATGAAACAGCGGCTGACTGGCAAATGAACGCTGCCCTGCGGGAAGCCGAGTTTGGAAATTCAGAGCGGGCCCGTAAGGAGATCGCTGCCGCACTGAAGACCGCTGCGACCCGCGATGTCCAGATCCTCGCCGCGCTGGCGTCGGCCCGAATCGGGGATATGGTACAGGCGCAAAAATTTGCAGATGACTTGGCTCACCGCTTTCCACTCAACACCACGATCAATAGGTATTGGCTGCCGACCATCTACGCGGCGGTCGAGATGAGCCGCAATAACCCTGCGAAGGCTCTCGAGTTGCTGCAAACCACGTCGCAATACGAGTTGGGCACGCCGCTTCCACAGTTCCAGGTCGGCGGTTCGCTTTATCCGGCATACGTGCGCGGTCAGGCATATTTGTCGCTGCATCAGGGCGAACAAGCGGCAGCGGAGTTCCAAAAATTCCTCGATCATCGAGGTGTCAACGTGAACAACCCCCTTGGCGCTCTTGCCCGTCTTCAACTGGGGCGAGCCTGCGCCTTACAGGAAGACAACTCTAAGGCGCGCGGCGCCTATCTGGATTTTTTGGCGCTGTGGAAAGACGCCGACGCTGATATCCCGGTTTACAAACAAGCCAAAGCCGAATACGCAAAGCTGCAATAGCTCGTGGCCGTTGAAAGAAGACCGGCTCCCCAGGCTTCCGGGAAACCGAGGTTACTATTGACGGCACCCCTGCGGGAGTGGCCCCATTTATCCGTGGATTTTCACGGGTGTCATCGATCCTTATCTCTGGCGTCCGATACCGGGGGTGCACACGGTGAACTTCGAACCGTTCCCGCGATCGCCTTGTTCTGAGTGCGTCCCGGTGGCTACGGCCTTCTCCTGGCTGCGGGCACCGTGGATGAGTTGATCTACAGCGAGATTGGCAACGAGGTATTGCTCATCAAGTACGTAACCTCGGGCTCACAGAAGGCCCGGAGTCGTCGCATATCGCCTGATATGACTTGATTGATCCGGCAGAACAGCAGGGACACCTTCAGGGGCCTGGCAATTTGCAAGGCTCTTAAGTTCCATTTCCCAGGGTACAAACGGTCTTCGCCACCGAATCAGCTCTTCCTGACCAGCCCTTACTTATACCACTCCGCTACGCCGCCGTGATGTGAACACGCCCCACTGTGCGTCTTGGCATGACTGTAAGTGCCGTCTTTGCACTTCGCGGTAGCGCCTTCAGGAGCGTTGGTTGCTGTGGTCTTGGCGGGTGGTTTCGTTTCAGGCTTCGGCGCCGACTCGGTTGTCGCTTTAGTTCCGTTTGTTCCGGGGCTCGCGCTTGTCTCTCCGCCCCACCACGTCTTCACGCCGCCATGCTTCGAGCACGCGCCCTGTTGCGTCTTCGCACTGCTAAACGTGCCATCCTTGCATTCGGCCGTAGCGTTCTTCGGCGCATTCGCCGGCTTCTGTGCGAACGTGGAAACACCGACTGCAAGGACCGCAGCGATGAGCGAGGTTCTGACAAGACGATGAGTGATCATGCGGACCTCCTGACGTAAGATTACATCCTTAATTTTACAAACCGGCCAAGCGTTGCATTTGCCTGAAATCTGATCCGACCTCTCGGGCAACCGAAAATGATCTCGATCAGTGGGTTAGAACTCGGCTCTCGAGCGCGGATGACCGGCGTAGGATCGCCGATAAGACTCGGAATCCGCGGCAGGTTCCCACATCAGAACTCTGTGAAAAAGCAGTCTGCCGCCGGAGTGCTGATCAGCGCCTTGCTTGATTCGTGTAGAACTCGTTAAGAGAAGCATTCAGGCTTTCTTGATAAGGCGTGTGATCCAGACCAAGATGACGGCTCCGATAAATGCCACGATGATAGAGCCAATCATCCCACGGCCCTGCCAGATTCCCAAGAGGCCAAAAATCCAGCCTCCGACGATGCCACCGAATATGCCGAGAATGATGTCCACAACTATGCCGTATCCACCACCCTTCATCACTTGTCCGGCAAGCCATCCGGCGATGAGTCCGACCACAATCCATGTCAGGAATCCCATTTGGTGCCTCCTTAGTCCCTCTTGCCGCGGGACGTGTGAAATGTACACGCAGCCCAAACAAACTGCAACGCTGATTCTTAAGAAAAAGCAGTTGAAAGTCTAAGAATGGCAGTAGCCCACCAAAGCTGCTGCAGGCGGGTGTCGGTTCAAGCAAAGCTTGAGTGGGTTCTTCACTCTTAAGTTGCCCCGCAGCGCAATCGATTCGTTTGTCGTTCACTTGACAGCATCAAGTTGTGCGATTGAGGGTATTTTTGTTTCCTACAAACCACTTGGCAGTTTGGTTGTTGCTCGGCCAATCTTTTGCCTCATCCAAGCAATACCGCCCCTCGTCAGAGCTGTAAGGCACCTCGAACACCGGAAACCACTTCTTCAATTCTGTTAGAAGGTGTTAGAAGGAGAAGAGCTATGCCTTTGACAACTGACCAGCGAGAACAAGTAGCGAATGAGGTCAAGAAACTTGCCGCAGACCTCAATCTTACGGAAGATCAGAAGAACAAGCTGCGCGGGTTCCTGGAGCAAGCAAGGGAAAAAGTTCAGACTTACAGGAGTGCGAACCCAAATGCGTCTACCGCAGACATCATAAAGGCGGTAGCTTCACATCGCGACCAGATTCGCGAGCAAGTAGTGAAGTTCCTGACGCCCGAGCAATTGACGAAGTGGGAGGCAGCCGTCAAGAACGCTAAGGAATTCTTAGGAGAAAAATTGGCCGCGTAACCTAAACCCATTGCAGACAGTGCCCGTAGCTGGTTGAGATCGCCAGCTCCGGGCCCCCAGACCTCACCGTTGTTGGTCGAGGGAGAGAAGTTGCATTTATCCACCTCCGGCCTAATCGCTTCTTCCTGCCATTACAGACAGATGAGCTGAAGCCCACGAATCTGACAGCGTCGCGGTTTGTGTGGTTAGGTGACGGTCTGCTTCGTTCGGATAGTCAAGAAATCAGTCGCGCTCGCGTGGGTCAGGTGAGCAGGATCTTGTGTGGTCTGTAACGTCTTCCTGCCAGCAAATTCCGCATTGCCAAGCATTAACTTTTTTGTCGCCTTTGTCGCTTTATTGCGTTCCTTTGTCGCCGGCCGCATCGCCAACGCTTTCGGTCAGCATCCGGAGCTTGAATGCCTCAGCCATATGAACGGCCTCGGGTATCGTCATGCCGCTATCAATGACCCCCAGCTTTTGACAGTCATTCGGCTCATAGATAACCAGAACTCTAGCCATTCCAACGTCTTCCGCCATAGTTAGCGCACGGCGCAGAGCGGCCATGACTGGGTTGTCCTCGTCCTTTGACTTGACATCCCGCCGCGGCATGACAACAAGGTTCGCCACCGTTTAATCCTTTCCGCTCCCATCATCGATGACACACTCACACTGTGCAACTGTGGCCAGCTTTCGAGCGGATTACCAACAAGGTCGTTTCCCTGCCGCTGGCCAGATCAGTGAGCCAAGCTTCAAAAAGCCTCGTTTGTTACAAGCAAGAAGGGTTAGCTACCCATAACACGTTGCTGCTTTTGTTAACACAAAATTACTAAAAATGACCAAGCGATCTCATGATGAACCAAAAAAGTAATGCAGGTAGCTGCCTCTGAGATTCTTAGCGCATTGCGACCTCCGGCCAAGAGTCCTATGCCCTCGAACCGAACCCCGTGGTTCTGTTGCACGTTGCCTAAATTAACTACGAGTGCTTTGGCGAAGCCTGGTTGAGTAGATGAATTAACGGCTGGCCGGAAGCTGGCGTCTTCACCACATGGCTCAGGATGATTTGCTTTGCGCTCAGTTCCTTCCCGTACAAGTTCTCGTTAGCATGGTTATCGGAGCGCAGCGTGGAACCATTCAAAGATACTCCAGCGAAAATCCCACGATTGCGCGACCACGAAAGGATCTCTGCTTTCATCACAATGTCGGTCTCCGCTGTGGTAGTGCGACCTACCGGCCCGGCAGCAACCGAGGCGTCACCTCCCAGCTTCACTTTACTCGACATAACCGAGGTGGCGCCTCTCTCGTTCATCACAAGAAGGACAAAGTCTGTGGCTTGCCCGCCGATCTGAAAGCCGAAGCTGCCTCCCTCGATCGCATACATAGCAGGCGCAGACCACGAGCCGCGAAAGTCTTCCCCTGAGCGGCACGTCATGACTCCGCGACCGTAACTGGCGCCCACAATGAATGCCGCTTTCTTCTCCGATGGAACCACAATGACACAGTCTGCTTTGTTCAGCAGGTCAAGTGGAATGCCTTTATCCGGCATCCCCACAACCTCTTTAAGCACCGTGTAAGCATCCGCGAGTCGATGCTCTTCTTTGTCCTGTGCTGCGGACGCGAAGACAGCGAAAACACATAGAGTTAAGGCAACCCATCTGGACATGGTGTTCTTCATCGAAGGTGCAGAACCACGGAACGAAATCATGACTTATCTCTAAGGACTTCCATCCTGTTACTTTTTCGCCTGCGCCGACGGAGCTGTTGTATCGGCCGCCGGCACGTTATTCCCTTTCGGCTGCGTGCTTACCGCAGCCTGCGCTTCACGTGTCAAGTAGGGAAACATCGGTGTTATTTCGAACGGCATCTTCTCGTTGGCCGCCAAGAGGCGAACCGCACGCCCCTTCTGAATCATGAGCTGGTCCGACCAGGCGTCCAACTTAATGCGTCCTCCCAGAGGAAGCGCTGCCACCTGGTTCACGTCTCTCACCTGCAGAGTCGGCGCCGAGGCAGCCAGGGTGCCCATCCGAACTCCGCCTTCCGGCGTTTGCAGCGGGTTGCCAAAATGTCCTTGCAGCAGATGAGGTAGTTGCGGCGACTCAGCCTGCATGGCAGCAAGGAACAAGCCCGCAGAGGAAAGCTTGTCCTTGTACGGAGAATTCTGCAGCAGTGCCAAACCCTTGGTGTCTGCTTCCTTCTCCTCCGCAGGAGTCCGGTTCATCTGAAGCTTGCTGATCGTCGTTTCGTCGGGGAAGATCATCCGGTCACTGAAGGCATACTTTTCATTAAGCTGATGGTTGGCAAGGATGTGTCCCATTTCGTGGGCCAGAATCATCGCCAACGCAGCCTCATCGGGTAACGCGTCGAGCAGGCCCCGGCTGACCACGATAGTGTAGCCAACAGTGAAACTCTCCATGGGCTGAGTCAGCAATACTCGACAGCGAATGGGGGGCTCGGTTTCGATGTTGTTGGTGACTTCAATGTTCTGCACCACTGTGTCCAGCACCTTGTCGACGTCACCCTCGGGCGCCAGTAATGCCGCCCGCTGCATTCGATCCAGAACATTGTCTTCTCCCTGCCTCTGCCAAGCCCTTTGCGCAGCGACGGTAGTGAGATCCTGCCTCGATTCGGTCTGATCTTTCACCTTGTCAGGCGTATCCACGACGATGTCGGTAAACTCACCGCTCTTGTTGGGCCGCAGGGCGTCGTAACCCCAGAGCAACGTCTGTCCTCGGAAGTCCCAGTGGTGATTGCCTCTCACCAAGTCTGTTTCTTCGCTGAACACATAGGCTGGCAACAACTGACCATTGCCCATAAATTCGCGCCAACTGTCGAAGTGCAGATACACACTGTCCTTGGGCTGGGGTGTGTACGTCCCGTTGAACCGCACAATGTTGTACTGCTGGTCTTCTACCCAGATACGACCGATAAACATCGGTTTCTCGTGTGGCTCTTTAGGCTTCATATCGATCACAAGGGTGCGGACGTCACCCAGAAACTCACGCCGAATAAAACGAAAGTCATAATGCTGGCGGTCCAGTTTCCCCACATCGATGAGCACCATCTGTGCGAACCCATTCGACATGTAGTCGCCGACAACCGGTTTGTTGGAGTGCTTGGGTATAACCTTCGTCATGCTGCTGAAGATTTTGTGCAACGTACTCTGCTGGCTCTGCTGGTTATTCTGTTGCTCGGGGTTATTCTTTTGGTCGGGGAGGAAATTGGTGTCCCCCACTCCCTGTTCCAGCTTGATCTGTCCCAGAAAGTATTCGTCGCTGACCGGCACTTTACCGAGATCCTGGTCTGAGCGCATGTTCTGGATATACGTCTCTACGATCGGCGTGTAATCCTTCAGATTTTTTACAAACGCCGATTCCTGGATCGTGATCTTGTCGATGATCATGTCGAACTTAGGATCCGAATTCCAGACCTCGGTTTGCGGGGGAGGAGTTTTCTTTTTTGCAACGCCATCGAGACCGCTGCAGAGTACAAAGAGCCCTAATACCACCAGGCTTAAACGATACCGCCGGAATTTCAACATCCAAGCCTCCAAATCTTTATGACAAACGGAAGACGATCCTGAGACGACCATGCGAATCGACTGCCTGCCCATCTCGGCGCGCAGGGCTGAAACGGATTTGTTGGGCGGCGGCAACAGCCGCTTCATCCAGTCCATAGCCAAGCCCCTGTACTACATGGAGCACGTGAACCTGTCCTGACGCAGTGAACTCCACGTCGA
>Ga0182038_10000757_pt1 | contig 16749 bp, 9 predicted proteins | sample sta12Can44000108_FD_125976 | JGI IMG/M metagenome (GOLD analysis project Ga0182038, IMG submission 125976) | Lab enrichment of tropical soil microbial communities from Luquillo Experimental Forest, Puerto Rico - statanox.12C.anox.44.000.108 | ecosystem: Environmental > Terrestrial > Soil >...
ACAGATGCCAAAGTAGCAATTATTTTGGGTAGCGGTTTGGGTAATCTTGCAAAAGAAATTGAAGTGGATGTTAGTATTCCATACACGGATATTCCGCATTTCCCGGTAAGCACTGTAAAAGGGCATAGCGGAAAACTATTGTTTGGAAAGTTGGGTGGAAAAAATGTAATAGTAATGGGTGGAAGGTTTCATTATTACGAAGGGTATACGGCACAGCAGGTAGTTTATCCGATTCGTGTAATGAGATTATTAGGGGTTGATACTTTATTGCTTTCTAATGCAGCGGGTGGTGTAAACCCGGTATATAAAGTAGGCGATTTGATGCTGATTACCGATCATATAAGCTTCTTTACGGAAAACCCTTTGATAGGTAAAAATGAGGATGAGTTAGGAACTCGTTTTCCTGATATGAGTGAACCGTACAACAAGATTTTAATTGCAAAAGCACATCAAATTGCAACAGAAAACGGACTTAAAGTACACGAAGGTGTGTATGCCGCTGTTACCGGGCCAACTTTTGAAACAAGAGCAGAATATAAAGTTATTCATATTTTGGGCGGTGATGTTGTTGGTATGAGTACTGTGCAGGAAACTATTGCTGCTATCCATTGCGGATTAAAAGTTTTTGGTGCCAGTGTGGTTACAGATGTTGGTATAAGAGAAGAAGAAAATACCATTACACACGAAGAAGTGCTGCAAGCTGCAAAGGAAGCAGAACCTAAGTTGGCATTGATCTTCAGAGAACTCGTAAAATCTTTATAAAGAAGGAGATAGGAGTTGGGAGGTAGAATTTAAAATGAGAATAATATATTCTAACTCCCATCTCTTGTATTCTAACTCCTTAATTATTTATCAATTCATTTACAGCTTTACCGTTAATTTGCAGCACATTCTACCGGCATGAAATTATTGAGAGGCTACAATTTATGGTTATTGATTTGTTGTTTGTTTACAAACGTTGTTATTTCTTATGCCCAATACCCCTCAACCGGAAGCAGTTCTACTGTAAATTATAACTCAGGCAATTCTCAGGTAAGTTATGATAGCCAAGGAAGACCGATAAGGGCAGCAAAAAAAGATTCTTTACAACATAGAGATGCTTTTGCAGATTCCATTACCATTTTTTTTAAATATTTCGATTCTACCAGAATAAGAACTTTTGATTCTTCTTTGAACGATTTCAGTAAAAAACTAAAGCAACCGTATTGGTATTCTTATTTAGGAAATTTTGGTACGGCAGCAAAATCATTATTATTTAATCCACTCCTGAAACCCGGTTGGGATGCAGGTTTTCATCAATACGATTCGTATAATTTTAAAATTGAAGATACCCGCTTTTTTCAAACTACAAGGCCTTATACGGAGTTGGGTTATTTGTTGGGCACAAAGTCTGAACAGTTGGTTGATGTACTTCATACCCAAAATAAAAAAAACAATTTCAACTTTTCGTTCGAATATAGATTTAGTAATGCACCAGGTGCTTACAGGGTTTTAAATGCCAGTATTAATAATTTACGATTTACCGCACGCTATCAATCGCATAATAAAAGATATGAAGGTTTTTTTATTTATATCTGGAACAAAAATGCAGCATCAACCAACGGCGGACTAACCACTATAGGTCAGGTTGATAGTTTGGCAAATGGAGCATTAAACGATCCGTACCAATTGCAAACCCGTATGGGCGAAGCAACGAGTATTTCCAGAAGCCCGTTTAATACACAGGTAAATACAGGGGATTTATACAATGAAAGAGTTTTCTTTTACCGTCATCAATACGATTTTGGACAAAAAGATTCTTTGGTGGTAAATGATTCTGTTACAATAAAACTATTTTATGCCCGGTTTAGATTGCAACATACATTGGCTATAAAAACAAACAGTTATCAGTTTAGTGATGCCGGAACCGATTCAACTAAATATAGTAATTATTTTAATTATTCGATTCGTTCCGGAGATACCATCCGATATAAAGATAATTGGTCAGGCATTTCTAACGAGTTAAGTGTTGTTTCCTTTCCGGATAAGAAAAATCAAAGTCAATTTTTAAAAGCAGGAGCCGTTTTGCAAAACATGCAGGGCACATTTGCCGATACAGCTAAAAATACTTTTTATAATATTTACGGAATTGCAGAATATAGAAACAGGACAAGAAACCAAAAATGGGATGTTGAGCTAAACGGGCAGTTATATTTAAATGGATTGAATGCTGGTGATTACGGAATATGGGCAAGCTTAAAAAGAGAGTTAAGCAAAAGTGTTGGCTTTTTGCAATTGGGTTTTCAAAATATAAATCGCACACCTTCTTTTATTTTCGATCCGCTTACCAGCTTTAAAATAAACAACAAACAAGGTTACAATAAAGAAAATTATACCAGATTGTTTGCACAATACGAAAACCCCAAACAACATTTAATACTAAGCGGAGAATATTATCTGGTAAACAATTATACTTATTTCGATAGTTTTTTTGTGGCAAAACAAGAATCATCTTTATTTAATGTATTACATATTAGTTTAGAGAAACAGTTTAAGCTGGCAAGGCATTTAAACTGGTATACCGAAGTGCATTTGCAACAAACTACAGGCGGGCCGGTACATGTGCCGTTTATTTTAACCCGCAACAGGCTTGCATTTGAAGGTAATTTTTATAAGAATTTATTTCTGTCAACCGGGGTAGAAGTTAAATATTATACCAATTATAAGGCAGATAATTACTCGCCGTTTAACGGGCAATTTTTCTCGCAAAATACTTACACAACTTCTAATTTGCCGGATATAAATGTTTTTTTCGATTTCAGAATTAAAACATTTAAAGCTTTTATAAGGGCCGAAAACTTAAATACAGTGAATATTTCGCAAGGTTTTATTTTTAATAAATACAATTTTGTTGCACCGTTATATCCGTATCAACCATTGTGGATAAGGGTTGGTATTTGGTGGAGTTTTGTAAATTAATGTTGTTGTATAAACGATTGAAAATAACCCAAAATATCGACTGTTGCATGCAAAATGCAATTGCTGCCAATTAATTGTATATTAAATTTTTAGAATGTTATTTGTACAATATAAATAAGCCTGTAAGGTTGTAAATTATCCGGGTAGTTTTTTGTTAAGGAAAGATTTTCCTATTTTCGCCACAATGCGAAAGTATATTGCAATATCGTTAATGATTTTGTTTCTGTTCGGATCTACGGAAGCTTACCAGCTACTAAAGCTGCCATTATTGGTAAAGCATTTTATTGAGCATAAAAGAGAGAACCCTGCTATTTCGGTTATAGCTTTTCTAAAAATGCATTATCAGAAAAAGATAGTTGTGGATAGTGATTTTCAGAAAGACATGCAATTACCTTTTAAAACAAACGATGCATGTTGTTTATTAGTTGCATCAACCAGTTTGCCTTCTCCCGTAATTTCTATTGAAATAATATCGATTCCTGTTGTAAGAAAGCAATTAGCTGTTTATAAAGTTAATTTTAAGCCATTACAAGCTCCGCAGGATATTTTTCAGCCGCCCAAATTTTGTTAAGTGAAGTAAAAAGAAATGCGTATAAAACAGCTATAGTTGTTTTAGCATTTTCGTTTTTATTGGCTTGCCCATATTACAATCAGAAACTTGAAGTGTGCGACGCAACGATGCTTAATAGCATTACAGTTGCTTAGTTCATTATTCTTGTTATTATTCACTTTACAACTTTTAGCATGTTACATACTATTATCAGGTTTTCTATTAAAAATAAATTAATAATAGGGCTGCTCACTTTCGGGTTAATTGTGTGGGGTGGTTTTTCTGTTACCAAACTACCCATTGATGCGGTGCCTGATATAACAAATAATCAGGTTTTAATAATTACTACCGCACCCAGCTTAGGTGCACCGGATGTAGAGCGCTTTATTACAGTGCCGGTTGAACTGGCTACCAGAAATATAGGCGGCATTATTGAGCAGAGAAGTTTCTCGAGATTTGGATTGAGTTTAGTGACCATTGTTTTCGATGATAAAACAGACGTGTACTGGGCAAGGCAACAAGTAAGCGAACGATTGGTAAAAGTTCAATCGCAAATACCTGCCGGCATTGGTGTTCCGGAGATGGGGCCGGTTACAACAGGTTTGGGAGAAGTGTACCAATATGTGGTAAAAGCAAAACCCGGATACGAGAATAAATACGATTTAACTGAATTAAGAAATATTCAGGATTGGATTGTTCGCCGTCAATTATTAGGTACGGATGGTGTTGCAGATGTAAGCAGTTTTGGAGGATTGGTAAAACAATACGAAGTAGCCGTTAATACCGATAAACTGAAAAGTATTGGCGTAACTATTTCGGATGTATTTAAGGCATTGAGTGAAAATAATCAGAATGCCGGAGGTGCGTATATTGAAAAAGGGCCTAATGTTTTATTTATACGAACAGAAGGCTTGGCAAAAAATATTCAGGATATAGGGAATATTGTTGTTAAGCAGGTAAACGGCTCTGTTCCTGTATTGGTAAGAGATGTAGCCGATGTTAAAATTGGCAAAGCCATACGTTTTGGTGCAACCGTTTATAATGACGAAGGAGAAGTAGCAGGCGCTGTTGTAATGATGTTGAAGGGCGAGAACAGCAGTAAGGTGATTACCAATATTAAAAAGAAGATCAAAGAAATTGAAAAAGCTTTACCCGAAGGCATAGCGGTTGAACCGTTTTTAGACAGAACGAAAATGGTAAATAATGCCATTGGAACGGTTGAGCATAATTTAATGGAAGGTGCATTAATTGTAGTGTTTGTATTGGTATTGTTTCTCGGCAATTTCAGGGCAGGTTTTATTGTAGCATCGGTTATTCCGTTAAGTATGTTGTTTGCTGTTATTTTAATGAATGCTTTTGGAGTGAGCGGGAACTTGATGAGTTTGGGTGCATTGGATTTTGGCTTATTGGTTGATGGTGCCGTAATTATAGTTGAGGCAGTGATGCATAAAATTATTCACCATTCAGGATTTAATAAATCTGTTAAACTTAAGCAACTGCAAATGGATGCGGAAGTAGAAGAGTCTGCCGGTAAGATGATGAGCTCTGCCGTATTCGGCCAAATTATTATTCTTATTGTATATCTGCCCATACTTACATTAGAAGGTATTGAAGGAAAAATGTTTCGTCCAATGGCACAAACAGTTTCGTTTGCCATATTAGGTGCATTCTTTTTATCGCTTACTTATGTACCGATGATGACTTCTTTATTCCTCAGTAAAAAAATAAGCCGTAAAGAAAATTTTTCCGATAAAATGATGAGGTTTTTTCATCGCATTTATAAACCTGTTTTAATAGAAGTATTAAAGAGGCCGTACATTATTGTAGTAACCGGCTTCAGTTTGTTTATTATTTCTGTTATTATTTTAATGAGTTTGGGCGGAGAGTTTATTCCGAAATTGGAAGAAGGAGATTTTGCAGTGGATACAAGATTATTAACGGGTTCATCTATCAGCAATACAATTCAAACAACAGAAAAAACGGCTGCGGTTTTAAAACAACGTTTTCCCGAAGTTGAGAAAGTGGTTACTAAAATTGGTGCAGGCGAAATTCCTACAGACCCGATGCCTTTTGAAGCTGCGGACATGATGGTGATTTTAAAAGATAAAAGCGAATGGAAAAATGCAAAATCGTTTGATGAACTGGCCGAAAAAATGAGTACTGCTTTGCAGGATGTTCCGGGTATTGCAACAGGTTTCCAGTTTCCGGTACAAATGCGTTTTAACGAATTGATGACCGGAGCAAGGCAGGATGTTGTTTGTAAAATTTTTGGCGATGATTTGGATAGTTTAGCGCAACATGCCAACGAATTGGGTAAAATAATTCAAACTGTAAACGGAGCAAAAGATTTATATATAGAAACCGTTACGGGCGTGCCGCAAATGGTTATAAATTATAACAGAGAAGCGGTTGCAAGATATGGTGCAACCATATCTGAAATTAACAATGCCATACAATCTGCATATGCCGGAGCTGCTGCCGGGCTTGTATTTGAAGGTGATAGAAGGTACGATTTGGTGGTAAGACTGAATGAGCAGCAAAAACAAAATATTGATAACATTGGCAATTTAATGATTGGGTTAAAGAGCGGGCAACAAGTGCCCTTAAATGTTTTAGCAAGTGTTGAATTGAAAGACGGCCCGTATCAAATTCAACGGGAAGACTCCAGAAGAAGAATAACGATTGGCTTTAATGTTCGTGGAAGAGATGTGCAGAGTATTGTAAATGAATTGCAACAAAAGGTTTCAAAGAAAATTAAGTTGCCACCCGGATATTATATTACCTATGGAGGCCAGTACGAAAATTTACAACGTGCATCTAAACGTTTAAGTATTGCCGTACCTATTGCATTGTTATTGATTTTGGTAATGCTATATTTTGCTTTCAATAAACTAAAATACTGTTTACTTATTTTTTCTGCTATTCCGTTGTCTGCAATTGGCGGTGTATTTGCATTATGGACGAGAGGCATGCCTTTCAGTATTTCTGCAGGTGTTGGTTTTATTGCATTGTTTGGTGTGGCAGTGTTAAACGGAATCGTTTTAATTGGCGAAATGAATCGTTTGCGGCATGATGGGGTAAAGAACCTGATGCAGGTAATTATGCAGGCAACACAAGTAAGGCTACGCCCGGTAATGATGACGGCAGCCGTTGCATCGTTAGGGTTTTTACCAATGGCAATAAGTAATGGCGCAGGTGCAGAAGTGCAAAGGCCTTTAGCTACTGTTGTTATTGGTGGCTTAGTGTCTGCAACCATACTTACACTTTTAATGTTACCGGCATTGTATCTTTTGTTTGAAAGAAAAAAGAAACCCAAACCTAACATGAAAAATATAATAACAACCGTAGTTGTATTGTTTATTTCAATAAACATTTTTGCTCAGGATAACGGAAATAATAAAATGCATTTGCAGCAAGTAATAATGCTTGCTGAAAAAAATGCCGAGTTACTTAAACTAGGTTCTTTAGAAGAAAAATATTTTTATAAACTTAAGGCAACTGCAACAGAATTGCCTAAAACGCAGATTGGTGCCGAATTGGGAAATTATAACAGCACTTTTTACGACTCAAGAATTACAATAACTCAGGGCTTTGCTGCAAGTGGCTATTATAAAAAACAAAAGAACCTTTTAGAAGCATACTTTCAATCAGCAAGATCTCAATCTGAAATTAAAAAAGCAGATATAAAAAAACTTGCAGAGCAATTGTATATACAGTTACAATTTTTACAGGCAAGAAAAATGCTTTTGAAAAAAACTGATAGCATCTATACAAAATACGTAAAAGTAGCAAGAGTAAGGTTTGAAAAGGGTGAAAGCAATTTGTTAGAGAAAACTACTTTAGAAAACCAGTCGGCACAGAATAATTTACAGTTGCAGGCAACGGAAAACGATTTGATTGCTGTTCAGTTACAGTTAGCAGTATTGCTGCAAACAGATGCTAAAATTGAAGCAGCCGATGCATTTACTGCTGAACGTAAATTGTTTGATACGGCATTGTTGCATCGCCATCCGGTACTCAAGTATTACCGGCAGCAACAGCAGCAAAGCCTTGCACAAACTGCAGTTGAGAAATCTAAATTGAATCCGGATTTTTTTGTGGGATATAATAATCAATCGGTGATGGGTTGGCAATTAAGTAAAGATAGAATAGAGAATTATTACGATGCCGGAAGAAGGTTCTCGTCTGTTTCATTAGGTATTAATGTTCCCATATTTGCGAAAGCACAAAAAGCAAAAATTGAAGCCTCGCAGGTAAACGAACAAATCAGCAATACATCTTACAAACTAATGCAAGATAAGTTGCAGTCCGATTTATACAAAGCATTACAGGATTACGATAAGTATTGTACTACAGCTTTGTACTATCAAAACCAGGGAACAAAGCAATCCGATTTAATTATTGCTACAGCTAACCTCAATTATCAAAACGGACAGATTAATTATTTAGAATGGGTAACATTGTTTAATCAGGCATTACAGATACAAAGCGAGTTTATTAATGCTATGCACCAACAACGGTTAGCCGAATCCGAATTAAATTATCTCTTGCTTAACAATTAAACAAACAAACTATGTATAATAAAATAACTATTATAATCGCATTTATTCTTATCCTGGTTTCGTGTAATAATAAAGAACCTAAAACAGAAACTGCTGCAAATGGAAATAAGAATGAGACAACGGTTGTATTAACAGCCGATCAAATTAAAAATGCCGGAATACAAACTGCAATGCCGCTTGAAAAAAGTATTCATGTGGTAATTAAATTAAACGGGCAGGTAGATGTTCCGCCGCAAAGTCTTGTGTCTGTTAGTTTTCCGTTTGGCGGGTATTTAAAAAGATCTGATTTATTGCCCGGAACGGAAGTAAGAAAAGGGCAGGTAATTGCTGTAATGGAAGATCAAAGTTATGTGCAATTGCAACAAGATTTTTTAACTGCAAAGGCTAAGATGGAATTTTTAAGTGCCGATATGCAACGGCAAAAAGAATTGAGTGAACAGGATGCATCGAGTAAAAAAGTGTATCAGCAAATATTGAGCGATTATAAATCACAGCAAATTGTAATTAAAGGATTAGATGAGAAATTAAGGATTATTGGTATTGATCCGGCTCAATTAAATGTTGCTAATATTTCAAGAACGGTAAGCGTAAAATCTCCGATAAATGGTTTTGTAACAAAAGTAAATGTGAATGTTGGAAAGTATGTAAATGCAACGGATGTGATGTTTGAATTGGTTGACCCTAATGATATACATGCGGCTATGACTGTTTTTGAAAAAGATGTAATGCAGTTTAGCAAAGGGATGAAAGGGAAAGTTTCGTTTGCCGACCAACCCGATAAGTTGTTTGATGTTGAGGTGATTTTAATGACAAAAAATATTTCTGACAGCAGAACGGGGATGATGCATTGCCATTTTATTCACCCGGATCACCATTTATTACCAGGAATGTTTTTATCGGGAAATTTTGAATTGAATAATCAAAGAGTGATGGCAGTGCCCGAAGAAGCAGTTGTGCGTTATGCGGGTAAACAATATGTTTTTATTGTAAAGCCTAACAACGCATATGAAATAACGGAAGTTGAAACGGGCATAACTGAAAATGGATTTGTTGAGTTGAAGCCAAAACAAAATATACAATGGTTGCAACAAACTATAGTAACCAAAGGCACTTACGCTTTATTGGGGAAACTGAAAAATAAAATGGAAGATTAAAGCTGCTGTTATTGTTGCAGTACAAGTGTGCGACGCAACTACAGCATAATGATTAATTGGAAGCCGGGTTACAAACAAAAAAGGCCTGATAATTTTATCAGGCCTTTTTATGATGCCATTGGATTTTTCTTCCGGCCAGCACTTTAAAAACAAATCCATCTGTGGCATTGGTGAGGCCAAAACCGGGGCCGATATTTAATTCCCAATTATCATTATTGGTTAAATCGTATACAAAATATAATGCATGAGTTTGTTGATTGAGCGGATCTAAATGATTAATGGCTCCCATGCTTCCGTAATATTCTATACCCAAATTTGCATTTTTGAAAAACGCATAAGATGCTTTGATGTTTGGCTCAAAATCAGGAGCAGACTGCTCTTCAACCCCTTTAATGCTTATGCCTAAAGTTGGATTGAAACATAAATAAAGTTTATTCCATTGTTTGTCTATGATAGGCCTTATCTCTAAATTCCAAGTATCTGGAGAATAGTTTTCGCTTTGATAACCCACTTCGGCAGATAAACTTAAACCAACGGGCAAATGCCAGCTTTGCGGTGCCATGATGCGTGGGCGGATATGAGAACCTACAATTTGATAACCGTAACCATTGGTATAATTGGTAAAGAGGTACCAACCGATTTCGAAGATGTTTGAAATACCTTGTGTAATTTCAACGGTTTCGTGTAACGCATGATAGGTGGGCCTTACGCCGTTTACAATTTCTTTTTCGCCATTAAAAGTATAGTTGCTGTGTAGCTCGAAAATGGCACTGTTTTTTGCTTGTGTTTGCGAGCCATACACCTGAATTTCGTAATTGTCTTGTGCTTTTGCAACACCAAACAGAAGAATATATAAAAAAATGTGCAGTAATTGTTTCATCTAAATTTTTTAAGATTGTAAAGAAAACTTTCTGTTTGTAAAAGATTATTTCGCAAGCAGGAAAATTACCGCTCAAAATATGCAATGGTGCCGCCAACCCATTTTTTATTTGCGTTATAGCGTACACCAATCATTTTTCCTTTGCTTAATCTTGTCAGGTTAAAAACGGCTACAGGCCTTGCTTCGCCTTCTTTCCAGAAATAAAAAATTCTTATTTCGGCTTTTGCGGGTTCGTCGGGTGTTTCGATGATGGCAGCATAATTTACTTTGTGTTGCAAAATCCAGTTTTGTTTGTCGCTGATGTTTTCAATGTCTTTAGATGTTACATCAATCACTACACCTTGCCCGGCAAAAGAAAATAGTGGTTTTAAAACATAATTTTCCAAATCTGTTGGTATTGTTTCTATTTCGTCTAAAAAAACAGTTTCAGGAACGTATGGGGTTTTTATAAAAGGTAATGTGTATTTGCTGATGCGGTAAAACCAATTGGGATGCGGAACCCACTGCACATTTAATTCTTCGAACAATAATTTACCTTTTGCCTGAATTTCCGGAGATAATTGTTGCAGCTCATCAAAAATAATTCTGTTATAAATTCTTTTAACCCGAATTTTTTTATCGTTTTTCAGATAAAATAAATCTTTTCCTTCTTTAATTAATTCGGTTAAACAAACAATATTTATTCCCAAATAGTCTTGTGTGCAATAAAAATCTACTCTTGTTTTTTGCTGATGTGGAAAGAGTTCCAGCAGAATTGTATTTTCTGTTTCTTCATCACCAACAATAATATCTTTTAATAATTGCAGATAAGTTTCTTTTGTAAAGCCATTAAAATATGCGGAATAATTTTCCGGTATGGAAAAATGTTTTCTAATCATCTCATCCTGCAAAACCTGGTATGCAAATAAAGAAGGAAAGCCCTGCATTTCTATTAGTTGTGGCTCCAACTCATCTTTTTCATTTGTACAAATACCAAAATCAAAAGCAATAAAATGAGAAAAATGCGGCTCACCGGGAACATACACATTTTTCGGAATTGCTTTTTTACTAATAGTTAAAAAATTGGTTTGTGTAATTACATCAACAATATTTTCGCAGGCGGAAATTATTTTTTCCTTAAAACTTTTATCAATAAAAACAGGCGTTTCTGCAACAGGAAATTCTATTGAATTGGGATGAATGTGTTTTAACGCTTGTAAAAATGATTGATATTTTTCTTCGGTAAACTCCTGATTGAATTTTTTTCTTATCTGCGGCACCATGCTGTATAAATTGATTGAAAAAGTTTATTGAAGCAAAGCTTGTTTTGCTTGATTAAGAAAGTTAGGCAAAATTTTACTGTAGGTATACATTATTTTATCAGGATCTTGTAATTGCTCTACCATGCTTTTCCATTTGGGTTCGCCGTGGTTCTCAATAACATTTTGCTTTTTATCTTCACGCTGCAAATACATGCTCATGCCAATTGCATCTGCTTCCGGATGAAATTGTGTTCCCACAAAATAATTATTAAAGCGTAAAGCCATTACGGCTCTTTCGTAAGGTACATGCGGCCTTTCTTTTTCTATCGCTAAAATTTTTCCGCCCAATTGTTTAATACGGTTGTGGTTGGGTTCTATTACCTGATAATCTCTGCTGTCAACAATATAAAACGGGTTATTCAATCCGTTAAAAGTTATTTCTTCTTTTCCTTCAGGTAACAGGTGCACCGGAAAAACCCCGAACGAGGTAGATTTCCTTTTACAAACATTTGCAATATTATAATACCTGCAAGCCAGTTGAAAACTATGACAAATAAAAAATATAGGCTTTTTTATGATATTGGCAACATTGTTATTGTAAGCTTCCACTTTCGAAATCCAATGCATAAATATTCCATCCCATTCTTCGCCTTCACTTTCCAACGGAGAACCCGGCCCGCCCGACGAAATAAATGCATCATAACTTAAATCAGGTATTTCTAATTTCTGCCGCACATCAAATTCGTTAAATAAAACATCCAGATTATTAATTTCGCTCCATTGATTAATAATTTCACGAATACAACGCATGCCCTGATTTTCGTATCCCTGATACAAATCTAAAATTGCAATTTTTATAGTAGTATTCTTCCGCTTCATTGGCCGCAAACATAAGCATTTTGCCGTTTTTTGTTAAGCCTGTTCCTAATATTAGAGATGAAGATAATGTTACCAACTATTGTGCAAATAGCATCGTCCTTGTGTCACTCACTTGTACTGTTTGTTCTTTATTCAACCTTTTTATTTCGCACAAAGCCCACAAAATATACAAAGCAACAACGCTTGTACTTTGTGTTCTTTACTAACTTCGTTTCTTTGTGTGAAACATATTTTTTAAATTTTTATTCCAAGCAGTTGTTTATCTTTAAAAGGTTATTTTTGCGCAGCTTATCATTAAATCATTAATTCGTTCCGAGATGAATGTGAAGTTGCAGCAACTCTCTCAGCAATTAGACGGAGAAATATTTTTAGACAATACCATTCGCACTTTATATGCCACAGATGCATCTGCTTATCGTGAAATGCCTTTGGCAGTTGTTATTCCAAAAACAGAAAACGATCTGAAAAAACTCATTGCATTTGCCAATGAAAATAGCACATCATTAATTCCGCGTACTGCCGGAACATCTTTAGCAGGGCAGGTGGTGGGCAAGGGAATTATTGTTGACGTTTCAAAACATTTCACCAAAATTTTAGAACTCAACGAAAAAGAAAATTGGGTACGTGTACAACCCGGCGTTATTCGTGATGAATTAAATATGTTTCTAAAACCCTACGGATTATTCTTCGGCCCGGAAACTTCAACTGCAAACCGTGCCATGATTGGCGGTATGGTAGGCAATAATTCCTGTGGTTCCAATTCTGTTATATACAGAAGCACCAGAGAGCATTTGCTCGAAGTAAAAACAATTTTAAGTGATGGCTCCGAAGCGGCATTTACAGCGCTTTCCATTGATGCGTTTCATGCAAAATGCGAACTCAATAATCTCGAAGGAAATATTTATCAAACAGTTCGCCGTCTTTTAAGTAATTACGATAACCAGGTTGAAATAAGAAAAGAGTTTCCTAAAAAATCTGTTGAAAGACGAAATACCGGTTATGCAATTGATTTGTTAGTAGATACAGCTCCGTTTACAGCCGGCGAAGAAGATTTTAATTTTTGCAAACTCATTGCCGGTTCAGAAGGCACTCTGGCTTTTATCACAGAAATAAAATTAAATGTGGTTCCATTGCCACCGAAAGAAATTGGTTTGCTATGCGTGCATTTTAATTCTATTGATGAATCTTTAAGAGCCAATTTAATCGGACTAAAATATAAACCAAGTGCAAGTGAATTGATTGACCATTATATTTTAGAGTGCACAAAAAATAATATTGAACAAAATAAGAATAGGTTTTTTGTTCAGGGAGATCCCGGTGCTATCCTGGTTTTTGAATTTGCAAAAGAAACGAGAGAAGAAATTCTTGCCATTACTGCCGAAGTAGAAAAAGAAATGCGTACAGCAGGTTTGGGTTATCATTTTCCTGTTTTATTCGGATCCGATACAAAAAAAATATGGACACTCAGAAAAGCAGGATTGGGCTTATTGGGCAACCTTCCCGGCGATGAAAAAGCGGTTGCGGTTATTGAAGATACTGCGGTTGATGTAAATGATTTGCCAGCATACATTCATGACTTTAATGAAATCTTAAAGAAGCATGGCTTGTATTCCGTTCATTATGCACATGCAGGTTCGGGAGAAATTCATTTACGCCCTATTATCAATTTAAAAACAAAAGAAGGTAATCAACTCTTCAGAACCATTGCAGAAGAAGTTGCAACACTTGTAAAAAAATATCAGGGTTCGTTAAGCGGAGAACATGGCGATGGCAGATTGCGTGGTGAATTTATTAAACAGATGGTTGGTGAAAAAAATTATGAATTGTTGAAAGCTGTAAAACGTGCATGGGATCCTGATAGTATTTTTAATCCGAATAAGATTGTAGATACGCCTCCGATGAACACGATGTTGCGTTACGAACCGGATCAGTTTACACCTGAGTTTAAAACGATCTTTCGTTTTCATCAACAAAATATCTTGCAACATGCAGAGCAATGCAATGGCAGCGGCGATTGCAGAAAAACACACTTATCCGGTGGAACGATGTGCCCTTCGTTCATGGCAACAAGAAATGAAAAAGATACAACCAGAGCAAGAGCCAATATTCTACGGGAATTTTTAACGCATTCGACTAAGATGAATCGTTACGATCATAAAGAAATTTATGAAGTGATGAGTTTGTGTTTAAGTTGTAAAGCCTGCAAAAGTGAATGCCCTTCCAATGTGGATATGGCAAAATTAAAAGCAGAATTTTTACAACACTATTATGATGCAAACGGTGTTCCTTTTCGCTCTAAAATGATTGCTAATTTTTCTGCAAGTGCAAAGCTTGGTTCAATTGTTCCGTCTGTTTATAATTTTTTCATGACGAACAGTTTTACCAGTATGGTAATCAAGAAGACAGTTGGTTTTGCAGTAAAGCGTTCTATGCCAACGTTGTCTAAAGTAACGTTGAAGAAATGGTACGAAAGAAGGTCAATGGTCAATGATCAACGTTTAGTCTACCTCTTCTGCGATGAATTTACCAATTATAATGATGCTCATATTGGTATCACTGCCATCCAATTATTAGAAAAATTAGGATATAGTGTTGAAATTCCAAAACATGAAGAAAGTGGCAGGGCTTGGCTTTCAAAAGGATTAATTCGTGTAGCACAAAAAATTGCGAATAAAAATATTGAGTTATTGAAGGATATTATTTCCGAAGACACACCTTTGATTGGTATTGAGCCTTCGGCAATATTAACTTTTAGGGATGAATATCCTGATTTAGCATCTGATGAAAATCTGGAAGCTGCAAAATCACTTGCAAAAAATGCAATGTTTATTGATGAATTTATAGCCAAAGAAATGGCGAAAGGAAATATCACTAAAGATCAATTTACTAAAGAATCTAAACTGGTAAAATTACACGGACATTGTCAACAGAAATCGGTTGGTTCATTAGCCGATTCAATTTCTATTTTATCGTTTCCTGAAAATTATAAGGTGGAAGCTATTCCGTCCGGTTGTTGCGGTATGGCGGGCTCATTCGGTTTCGAGAAAGAGCATTACGATATTTCTATGCAAATAGGAGAGTTGGTTTTATTTCCAACTATTCGCAAACAAGCAGATGAAACAATTATTGCTGCGCCGGGTACCAGTTGCAGGCATCAAATAAAAGATGGCACACATACAAAAGCATTGCATACGGTTGAAGTATTGTATAATGCTTTGAAGTAATTATTTAAAAAAATTATATTTTCATCAATGGCCTTTATAATTGTTGTTATTGTTATAGTGTTGGCAATTATTGTTTTTATGAATCAAAAAAAGTTTGGCAAATTACCTGCCGGAGAAAGATTGATTCAAATAAAAAATTCTCCCAATTATAAAAACAACCAGTTTCAAAATTTGGAATATACTCCTGCATTAACGGAAGGTGTTGGTTATTGGGAAGTGATGAAAGAATTTTTCTTTACGAAGAAGGAAAGAGTAAAACCAAAAGAAAAAATTCCATCTGTCAAAACAGACCTTCTAAGCTTAAAACCGGAACAAGATGTGTTGGTGTGGTTTGGGCATTCATCTTATTTTATTCAAACTGATGGCAAGAAATTTTTGGTTGATCCGGTACTGAGTGGTGCTGCATCACCTGTTTCTTTTACCACGAGAAGTTTTGATGGCACTGATATTTATTCGGTAGATGAACTTCCTGCAATTGACTATTTATTGCTTTCTCACGATCATTGGGATCATCTGGATTACGAAACTATCATGGGTTTAAAAAATAAAATTGATATTATTATTTGCCCGTTAGGTGTGGCGCAACATTTAGAATATTGGGGTTTTGATACAAGAATGATTATGGAAAAAGATTGGAATGAAGAGTTTTTATTGGAAAAAGGATTTGTTGTAAATACAACTCCCGCAAGGCATTTTTCAGGGAGAGGTTTTGCAAGAAATAAATCATTGTGGACTTCCTATGTTTTGCAAACCCCTTCCAAAAAAATATTTATTGGTGGCGATAGCGGCTATGGTACTCACTTTGCAGAAATAGGGAAACAGTTTGCACCTTTTGATCTGGCCATTCTTGAATGCGGACAATATGATAAAAGCTGGAAATATATTCACATGATGCCTCCTGAAGTGTTGCAAGCTGCAAAAGACTTACAAGCAAAAAAAATAATACCTGTTCACTCTGTAAAATTTGCTTTAGCTAATCATGCATGGGATGCATCTTTAAATGAGTTATGCAAATTGAATGAAACAGAACACCTGAACATTCTCACGCCTTTAATTGGTGAACGGGTTGAATTGAACAACGAACATCAATCATTTAAGCAATGGTGGAAAGGCATTGAATAGCTTTCTATTTTATCTAAGGACCTGTTTAAATTTAGTTTGCGAGGTTGCTGAGGAAACGGGACGATGCTATTTGCACAACAAATGAACGGATTGCGACGCAAGGGACGATGCCATGAAAGTTGCTGCCGGTATCGCAATTATTCATTTTATACAGCTTTTAAAAATTAGCAAAGCGCAAC
>Ga0182038_10000765_pt1 | contig 16670 bp, 14 predicted proteins | sample sta12Can44000108_FD_125976 | JGI IMG/M metagenome (GOLD analysis project Ga0182038, IMG submission 125976) | Lab enrichment of tropical soil microbial communities from Luquillo Experimental Forest, Puerto Rico - statanox.12C.anox.44.000.108 | ecosystem: Environmental > Terrestrial > Soil >...
CTACTTTGATTATCGCGGTGTTTTTCCGCTGAGTGTGACGTTTTCACACCCGCCAAGCGACTTCCGCTTCGTCTTGGAAATACCCAAGATTGCCGCCACTGGCGCGCATCGAACCAATGCCGATCTGCTGAGGGTCGCCAAGGATCTGCTGCATCGTGGGCTGCGTGAATCGGTCTCCGAGGTCTTGATCAACTTCAGGACTCCAGGAGAGATTGAGCGCAAGAAATTCGAGAAAATGGCCAAAAGAGTTATCTACTCTTCGCCGGAAGGAAAGATTTACGAAGTAGTCCAGGACTTGAAATGAAAATGCGATTTGGGTTCCTGCTTAGCTGGGACGGACCGTAACCCAACTGATGAGCAGACGTCTCTTTGTTTGTATGAAACCCAATTATTTTATCGCCCCTCTTATCGCGATGGTCGCGTGCACTTCGTTGCAGGCGGAGACTTCTGAGCCGGCCGCTTCACCTAATCCAGGCTACGGCCACCATGACCACTGGCGGCATCATCATGCGTGGATCTGGAGGAAGCTGAATTTGACAGATACCCAAAAGCAGGATCTCAAGCAGTACCGGACGAACAACAAGGCGGCGTTTCGCTCTGCGCTGGCTAGCTATCTCTCAGCCAGACAAGCACTGTTAGCAGCAATCCAGAGCAACGCAGCAACGCAGCCCGCCGCCTCTCAACTGGCTACCGCAGAAGCAAACCTTATGGCTCTCCGCGCTAAACGGGAGCAGTATATTGCGAGCATCCTGGTAGGAGACCAAGTTGCCACCTGGCAGAACTTTCTAGCTGAGCGCGCTGCTCGGATGCAGGAGCGCATTAACAAACTGAACCAAGCAAATCCTTAGCCTGAACGTTTCACAAGTTTACGAACTTGTGAAATGTTCACCCGTCGCCCCGAAAGGTTTCGGGGCCGGGGGCGAAAGCCTTCGCGGCTAACCCCGACGAATGTCGGCACTGCGTGCGCGTTTTTCACGGGGTGTGAAAAATGCGGGTTAGCGATCCTCGCTTACCGTCCTTCCAAGATCACGTCGACGTCTACCGACTTGGCGACCTGAAGAACAAAGGTGCTGGGGTCTCTCATTCCCCAGGATACATAGGGCACCGTAAACTTCGCACGGGCAGTGATCGAGACAGTTTGCGTCTGTACATGAACCGGGAAAGTCAACTCGTGGTCGCGACCGTGCAATCTCAGCGTTCCATGTACCTCTAGATCTGATGGCCCGCTCGAGGCCAATCGGCCAGTGATGCGATCGGGTGAAAAAACCGCGTCAGGGAATCGTTCGGACTCCAAAACATTTGAATGCATCTGGCGATCACGCGTTCCTTCTCCCGTATTTCCACTGCGCACGTCGACAGCGATCTGGCCACTTGCCTTCCCCGAGTTCGGATCGAACCGCACGGCGCCGCTCTTTATTCTGAAAGTCCCATGCACAGTGTGGAAAACCGCCCCGAGGGTGAATCGAACGGTGCTCTTGGCAGGATCGATATTGAAAGCAAAAACACCGGAGGAGGTTAGGACGGTTTCTGCCGCAACCAAGTCGCCACAGGCGCACAGAAGCAGGTAGACGAGTATGCGAGCAGTCATTTGGAGCGCTTGGCATCATCGAGATTTCCGCCGCGGGAGTCAACTGTGCCTGAAGGCCATCTCGTAGTCCCCGATGATGTTCGGTTCTGGTAGGGCCGGATCTCCGAGCCGGCCGGTTTACGGTTGGCTGCCCTGCTCGACGGGCGGCTCGGAGATCCGCCCCTACCAGGTCGCCTACAAAAGCCATATGCGCCATCCCCTAGTTCCTTGCACGAGTCACAAAGCCGCAGGTATTTTGTGAATGCTAGCCCCGCATTTCTCCGCCCCCGCGACTTGACTCATCTGCAATCAGTTTTGCTTTTCAAGGATTCTAGCCCAGCTCATGAAACGAGATTGGCCCGAATGGCGACTCCCATCTCGCTCGTCGACGCCAGACGAGTTCCTGCGGAATGAATATCTCTCGTACGGAATCCCTGCAGAATCGTTCTACGGACGGCTTCCTCGATTCCGGCGGCGGCTTCGTTCATCGCGAACGAGTATCGTAACATCATCGCCATGGAAAGGATCTGAGCGATCGGATTTGCTATTCCCAATCCGGCAATGTCAGGTGCAGAGCCGCCGCTCGGCTCGTAGAGGCCGAATCGATTGTCATCCGTCTGAGCTGTTCCCAGGCTTGCACTGGGGAGCATGCCGATCGACCCGGTAATCATTGCGAGTTCGTCACTGAGGATATCGCCGAAAAGGTTCTCGGTTACAACAACGTCAAAGCTTTTTGGGCTGCGAATAAACTGCATCGCGGCGTTATCCACCAGGAGATGTGTCAGCTCTACTTGAGGATACGTGGCTGCAACCTCTTTGATAGTCGCACGCCAGAGCAGGCTGTTCTCAAGGACGTTCGCCTTGTCGATCGAAACGAGCTTTTTCTTGCGTGTCTGAGCGATCTGGAATGCCAGATGAGCGATTCTCTCGATCTCCGACGATCGGTAGACCATTGTATCGACAGCTATCTTCTCGCCGGCTTCTTCACGGGTTCCTTTTGGCTGGCCGAAATATAAGCCTCCAGTCAGTTCTCTGATACACAGGATCTCAAATCCGCCATCAACGATATCATGCCTCAATGGTGATGCTGTGGTCAGTTCGGGCAAACAAAGGGCTGGTCGCAGATTGGCAAAAAGGTTGAAATGTTTCCTCAGGGGTAAGAGGGCCGCGCGTTCGGGCTGCTGATTGGGAGGAAGCCGCTCCCATTTCGGGCCCCCGACGGAGCCGAACAAGATTGCATGGCTCCTTTTGCAATGAGAAAGTGTTTCTTCGGGCAGTGCACTTCCTTTTGCGTCAATGGCCGCTCCGCCGACCAGACATTCGGTGAGCTCCACCCGAAAGCCATGAAGTTCGGCACTGCGATGCAGCAACTTTATAGCCTCGGCCATGACTTCCGGGCCAATACCGTCTCCGGCCAAAACAGCGATTTTCAATGTGGCTGACATAGAGAATTTAGTTCAACGCAAATGCATGGCTATGGCTAAGGATTTGTGATTTTAGTGCGGCTACGCCGCGTTGTGATTAATGCAGGTTTTTTGCGGCCAGAACGAATTCACGAATTTTGGTCTGCTCTTTGCGACCTTGGTTATTCTCGACGCCGCTTGCCACGTCGACGGCGTGCGGTCTGAACAATCGCACTACCTCTCCCACGTTTTCTGCAGTCAAGCCGCCCGCTACGACAACCGGCTTGCTCAAGGAGATTGTATCCATAATTGTCCAATCAAACCGTTCGCCCGTTCCGCCAAAAAAACCCTCTCGATAACTATCGAGCAGGAATGCAAAAACCGGATAGCTTTCAGCGTTCTCCAATGAGGAGCGATTTTTTAGTCGGAACGCTTTAATCAATGGTTTGGAGCCTCGTGGAAGCGCTTTAAAAAAATCAGGTGACTCATCGCCATGAAGCTGAATCGCGTCGAAAGTATCGCTTTCGATCAGAGCCAAAACATCTTGAATCGGCGGATTAACCAGGACTGCGATCCGCGAAATTTCCGGAGGCAGCGCGAGGATCCAGTTTTCCTCGCGAGGCAAGTCCAGAAAACGCTTCGACCCCCGGTAGAGGTTGAATCCAAGAGCATCGGCATCACTTGCAATCGCGGCCATCGCCTCATGCTCGTTTTTGATACCGCAAATTTTTACGTGGACGCTCTTAAGCGGATTTCTAAAGAAGCGCTTCACGTTCAAAGGGTTACCTGTCACGGATTAATAATCTGTTGCGATACTTTCCACTAATTGAGCAAAAATCCAGGTTTTTTGGTTTACTGCGAGCCGTTTCGAACTAATATGCGCGAGGTTGGATAAAGGAATCATTACAAGAATACACCGGCAGATGGAACGCGAAGACAAATCGAAAAAGGTAGTGAAAGAAAAGCGAAGCGTTAAGAAGACAAAGGCGCTGGCAGAATCTGGTGAAACGATCCCGGCTGTCGAAAAGAGGAAAGCGTCGGCGCAAAAGAAAGCAGGTTCGACGCCGGCGACGGACAGCCAAAATCAAATCCAAGATCCGACGATCGAGCAGATTCAGTTACGCGCCTACTTCGTTGGGCAAAGACGATTAAGCCTGGGCATGGCCGGCGATTCGATCTCTGACTGGATTCAGGCGGAGCGCGAATTGAAGAAAGAGGCAGAGGTACACTAGCTCTATTTCCGTTGCAAGCTGTTCGGGAAGTGGACTGCCACACGTAAGGTGTAGCGTCTGGACCCGGCGCGAATAGTCCACAGCAGGCGCAGACCTCCGAACCGGCCGCTCCAAAACGGCCGGCTCGGAGATCCGGTTTTCTCTGTCTGCCTTGGGGCGAGCGTGCATTGTTCACAAATCCTTAGCCTGTAGAAATGTAGTACTGATATGAATGGGCGGCATTCGTTTTCAGTACCCAGGGTTCCGCTTCGCTTCACCCTGGGCTTTAGTCATTTTACGCCTTCGGCGTATTTGCGGAAAATCTTGTGGTACCTCTTAATCGAAGTGCGTTCGATTACGCTAAACACGTATGACGCCGGAGAATTCAGCTGCTCTTTGAGAGAAGAGTTTAACGGATTCGAATTCGAGTTCGACACGCAGGCGAAGACGAGGACAAGTTATCAAGCCACCATACTGAGTACCTTAGCCCCATCTGCAGCTTCGGTTATTCGATACATTTTTCCTGGTGGTGCTGAATTGAGCCAATCCAGATGCGTTGTCGTAATCAGGCGCTGGCCCCCTGATGGCAGCGCGGAAAAAACCCGGTTCCTCCTCGCGAGATCAAGTTCGCCGAATATATCGTCCAGGAGCAACAAAGGGGGCTTCTTGAATTCGAGTTCCAGCATTTTTGCCTGGGCAACTTTCACCGCGATTGCCGCTGTGCGCTGCTGGCCTTCGGAAGCGAAAACTTCAGCAGCGCGGCTCGACAGAAAGATTTGAAAATCGTCACGATGCGGGCCGATGAGCGTGACGCGCAACCGGTGTTCCTCCCCGGCCGATTCTTTTAACGCGTTTTCGAAATCTGTCGTCGCCCCCGGCCGATACCGGACACTTGAGGTTTCACCGCGATCGCTGACCGCGGCGAAAGCGTCGGCGAAATAAGGTTCAAGCCGTTCTATGAGAAATGCCCTCAAAGCAGTAAGTTGATGTCCAAAGTCGAGGAGAGGCCTGGTATAAGCCGCCACCTCCCGCGGCCGAGGCGGCACCATTTTCAAGCAGCGATTTCGCGAGCTGAGCGCCTTCTCATAAGATCGAAGAATTTCGCGATAGGTCTTAAATACCTGGCTGCCCATGAAATCAAGAAAACGTCTGCGCCCATCGCCGGGACCTCGAATCAGGTCGATGTCTGAATTAGCAAAATAAACGACTCGAGCCACATCGACATAGGAAGCGGATTTTTTTTGCTCCACCGAGTCCAAAGCCATCTTTCGCCTGCTGGGGCTATAGTAATATTGGAGATGATAGCCGGAAACATAACCGTCGGTGACAAAACTCTTTGCGCCAAACCGGATCAGCTCAGACATGGAATTGGTTCGGGGCGACTGAAGCCGCGTCAATACTGCGATCGCCTCCAGGAGCGAGGTTTTGCCTAAGGCGTTCTGGCCGACGATGAAAGTGTATTCGGGATGAAATTCTACCTCCAACTTCGCAAAACAACGAAAATCCCTGACCGCCAAATTACTAACCATTCAAGCCTGCCTTCGCGCCCTGCTCAGTTATACACCTCCTCGAAGATGCCACCTCCGAGCAGTGTCTCGCCATCGTAAAGAGCACATATCTGGCCGGGCGTAATCGCGCGCTGCGGTTCGTCAAATCGCAAGATCGCCGTGCCTTCTCCGCATGCCTCAAAGGCGACAGTCGCGGCTTTGGCGCGATAGCGAGGCTTCGCCGCGATTCTGGCGCTTGAAGGCAGCCGCCGATTTGTATAGGAGATATTACCGATTTTGCAGCGTCGCGTGTAAAGCTGTTCTGTGTCGGGGCGATCAAATGCAACGATCAACTCGTTGGAATGGACACGCTTTTCCACCACAACATAGGCTTCATGCCGCGTGTTCGACGGCACTCGCAATCCTTTGCGCTGGCCGAGTGTGAAAAGATGAAGCCCCTTATGTCGTCCGAGGACCGTTCCCTGTCGATCCAGTATGAGACCCGGTTTATCCGGAACGAACGCCTTGAGAAAGTCGCTCATTTTGATTTCGCCGATAAAGCAAATTCCCTGGCTATCCTTCTTTGCTGCAGTCGCCAGTTTAAATTGGCTGGCGAGTTGGCGCACTTCTGACTTGCGCAATTCGCCTACCGGAAATCGAGCAGCCGCAATTTGGCTCTGTCGAAGCAGAGCAAGAAAATAGGACTGGTCCTTGTTCTTATCGATGCCTTCAAGAAGATCCCATGAACCGTCCTCGCGCCGGACCCGGCGCGCGTAATGACCGGTGGCAACTGCTTCAAACCCGACGTCCTTTGCCCAGTCAAGAAATGCGCCAAACTTCATCTCCCTGTTGCACATAACATCGGGGTTTGGCGTGATTCCATTCTGATAGCCCCGAAGCAAATAATCGACAACCTTCTCCCGGTACTTGTCCATGAGGTTGATAATCCGAAATGGAATTCCCAGATCCGCCGCAACGGTTCGAGCATCTTCGATGTCCCGCTGCCAAGGGCAATTGCCGATGATGTTTTGTTCGTTAATCCAATTCTTCATATAGGCGCCTTCGATAGCGCTTCCTGCCCGCTGCAAGAGAAGGGCAGCGACGCTGCTGTCGACTCCGCCCGACATAGCAACAAGGATTTTTTCAGAATTGGACACACCGCAAAATTGTGCGGGAGCAAAAGTCCGTCAAGGGGAGCGCTGGGCCTGGAAATCGAACGGCGGCGCACACCATGCTCAGCTTCATCGCATCGCTATTCTGCCCCCGAAGGCTCTGGCAAGGGTAAGTTCGTCCGCGTTTTCCAATCCTGATCCCGCCGGCAAGCCTTGTGCGATTCTCGTGATTCTCAATCCCTCTCGAGCTAACAAATCCGCAAGATATCCGGCGGTCGCCTCTCCTTCGACGTCGGCACCCAAAGCCAGGATCAACTCCTGAGGCTGTTCTTCGCGCACCCTGCGTTCCAATGAATCAATTCGAAGATTTTCCGGTCCGACATGATCCAATGGCGATAAGCGACCTCCCAGAGAATGATAGAGACCGCGGAAAATCCCGGTGCGCTCAAGGGAAAGGATGTCAGTGGGTTGCTCAACCACGCAGAGGCTTGTCGCATCGCGACCGGCATCGGAGCAGATGACGCAAAGATCGGACTCTGAGAAGAAGCCACACTTTACGCAGGGGCGAATTCCCGGCACGGTTTGAGAAATCGCCCGCGCAATCTCCAAGGGGCGCGCGTCCTTTGTTTGAACAATCCAGAGCGCGATCCGCTCTGCGCTGCGTGGGCCGATACCCGGCATCCGCCGAAGCTGCCGGATCAATTCCTGAATCAGAGGAGGATAGTCAGTTCGTTGCAAGGCGGCGCACTAGAATCCTTGCTGATCACTAGCCTTTGCATGCCGATAGAATTCGACCACCCGATCACTCAAAAACTTGTCGGGATCATCGATAGCAGAAACGGGCACGCTAAATGACGGACTTGTGTTTCTGTCACGCAGTAGTTTCAATCCATAAGGATAATCTTTAAAAAGATTGTTACAGTAATCGCTGACATTTTTTCCGGCGGCTCTTGCTCGCTCGACAATTTTGGCTACCGCGGCTTCCTCGATTTGAAACCGCACGCCGTGTTTTTGCGAAAACACCGCTGCGAATTGACGAACCATTTCGGCTTCGTGCAATTCGGCTTCTTGCAGCGCAACATCCAAAATGCGTTTCAAAACACCGGCAGGATCGGTGACCAATTCGAGGTTCACCTCCAGCCTGCGCACCCCTGAGCCCGGAAGCTCGAATTTGAAATCTCGGAACAAGCGTTCGCAAACCGTCAATAGCCCGCGCGCTCCGGTTTTCTCCGCCACCGCGCTGAGCGCTATCTGCCGCAAGGCATCATCCTCAAAGCTTGGTTCGATCCCAAACGCTTCAAAAGCGCTTTTGTACTGGCGGATGACGCTCCCTTCGGAGGTTTTCAGGATTGCGAAGAGATCTTCGGCCGATAGTTCCTCGCAGACAACTCGGATTGGCAACCGGCCGATGAACTCGGGCTCAAATCCATACTCCACAAAATCCCGGGTAGTGACGGCTCGAAGCACCTCAGCCGCGTCCTGCGGTCTGAAATCGCCGCCAAAGCCAATAGTCGCCTGGCGCAGTCGCCGTTCCACCTGTTCCTTGAGACGGTCAAACGCGCCGCTGCAGATAAACAGGATGTGGCGGGTGTTGATCACCTCCTTCTTCGCCTTGCCACGCCGTTGAAATTCGAGCGCGGATTGGAGCTGGGACTGGAGGTCCATTGGATTGCGCAACGGCACCTCGGTTTCCTCCATCAATTTCAAGAGCGTCGTTTGGACACCACGACCGCTTACATCCCGACCGACCGTATAGGAACTCGTCGCGATCTTGTCTATTTCATCGATATAGACGATCCCATATTGAGCAAGCTCGATGTTCCCATCCGCCTTCTGCACAAGGTCTCGAACCAGATCCTCTACATCTCCGCCAACGTAGCCCGTCTCACTGAACTTAGTCGCGTCTGCCTTGACGAAAGGAACGCCAATCAAGTCGGCAACATGTTTGACCAAGTAGGTCTTGCCGACTCCCGTCGGCCCTAGCAGCAGGACATTCCCCTTATTGTATTCAATCTGATCGGCTGCTTCGGGTTCCTCCTTTTCGAGCCGGCGAACGCGGTTAACGTGGTTATAATGGTCGCATACCGCGATCGAAAGAGTTTTTTTGGCGTCCTCCTGCTTGATAACGTAGCGGTCAAGGTGAGCCTTTATTTGCTTGGGCGTGGCGTTAAATTGAAAGGGATCTGTTGATTTCTGCGTGTTATCCGGCGGTTCGTCGGTCGGCGCCTGCTGGGCAAAGGAGGCGACGGCAACCTGATCGCCGAAATTCGCTTTAAGGAACTCCTGCAGCTTCTTCTGGAATTCTTCCTGTGATGGAGTAGGCGTTTCCGGCATGTTTTAACTTAACCCGAGAGAGCAAGGGTGCAAACTGCGGCACTATTGCCTGGCGCCAGGAGGGGATATGGCTCTCTCCAGGAACCGGCGGCGGCAGCTACTGAGCGGCAATGGGTTGCAGATCGCGGCGTTGGAATATGGGCGGATCTCCGAGCCGCCCCGGTTCCTGGCTCACGGCCGCGTTCTCGACGGGCGGCTCGGAGATCCGCCCCTACCGCGTCCCCTCCAGAGTCGTATGTGCTATCGCGAGTTCCTTGCACAAGTTCCAAAGCCGCAGGTATTTGTGAGCGCTAGACGGTGTTCAATTTGACCTCTTCCCAGAGTTCATCCATTTTCTCCAGATTCAATGAAAGGAGATCCAGGCCGCGCTCTTTAGCAAGTCGCTCCATCGCCTGAAATCGGTTAGTGAACTTGGTCGTGGCGCGATTTAAAGTCTGTTCTGCATCCAGCTTCTTCTTGCGCGCGAAGTTCACGACAGCAAAGAGTAGATCGCCAACCTCTTCCTCGAGCTGTGAATCGGATGTTGTCTCGATTTCACGGAGTTCTTCTCGGATCTTCTCCAACGGCCCTGCGGCGTCGTTCCAATCGAAACCTATGCGGGCAGCCTTGCCCTGAATTTTTTGTGCGCGTGCTAGAGCAGGTAACCCCTTCGGGACCCCGTCGAGCGCCGAAACTCTTTCGATCTTCTCTGCTCTTTTTATTCGATCCCACTGATTAAGCACCGCTTCGCTATCAGGCAAACGCGTCTCACCGAACACGTGCGGATGGCGATTGACCAATTTGTCCGCGATTACGGTCGCAACATCATCCAAAGTAAACCGGCGCTCCTCGGCAGCCATTTGGGAATGAAGCACGACCTGCAGCAGCAGATCTCCGAGCTCCTCTTTGAGTTCCGTTTCGTCTCCGGTATCGATGGCGTCAATCAGTTCGTAGCACTCCTCTAGCAGATGCGGTTTGAGGCTCTCATGAGTCTGCTCGCGGTCCCAAGGGCAACCGTCCGGGGATCTAAGCCGGGCGACGACTTTTGAAAGACGATCGACAGAAGAAGTCATGGGGAGGATTGGATTGCTGTGGTAAACCCTTTACCATTCGGAGTTCGGGGTTCGGAGTTTGGAGTTCGGGGTTCGGAGTTCGGTCCTTCCGACTTCTGTATTCTCCGGATCCGTCCCTCGCAGCCGTGGCCGTAAACCCACATTATTTCACGGCGCCGACGGAGCGGACGCCCTCCAAAGGATCGGTCAGCAATAGCTCATTCGTTCGTGGCAACAATGATCGGTGGGGGCTGCGACGAGCGTTAATCCTTATCCCGTTGCAGAAGCTTTTCGCGAGCGCGCTGCAAAGCGTCGCGTTCCTGTGCCGACAAACTGCCAAGGCCATGTTTTGAAATCTTTTCTAAAAGATGGTCAATCTCGGCGGCTCCGCCTTCATTAGCCGGCACGGCTGGGGCGCGGGGACGCGGCTTCGGTTTTGGAACAACGCGGAGCTTGGGGCGTCTACGCACCGGAAAATGAAGGGAAGGCAGCTCGCCTCCTCGTTGAAGGAACCGAATATAGCCGAAAGAAAATCCGCTAATCAACCAGAGTTCCCCCAGGGAAATCCAGGCTGACGAGGAGAGGTCGACCAGCGAGGAAATCACCAGGCTGCCTATTGCCACCCACTTCGCTGTTAGAAACCCGCCCCACTGAACTCCCGGATAAAGGGTACAAAACGCGATAAAAAGGCCAATCATGACTTGGGTCTGGCCAAAATAGAGAACCGGCACGTTCGTTGCGAGACCGATGGGCGTAAGCGTGAGGACCGGGATCAGAATGATCACGGCATAGAGAATCAGAAAGCGTCTCTTACCAATATATTTCTCGATCTCGACAGCGGAGACGTACAAAAAGATAAGCCCGATGATGGTGAAAAAGCTTGGGACATCAATGAAAGAGTAGGTGAGAATCTGCCAAATCTGGCCGCCGAAAATGGACCGGCTGGAATCAAAGGCTAAAAGCGAGACGAGCAGATCCCAACTCCCGAAAGCCTTAGCAAAGAATGTCGCCAGAACGCCGATGGCGTAACTGATCGTCAGGATCGTGGCGCAGTAGATCGGGTAACCCCTGAAGTAGGTGACCGGACGATCTTCGTTAAAACTGGAAAGCAGCGCCATGGTGTTCGACCAAACCGAAGTATAATAAAGGAAAGAGAGCCAACCGGCAAGAAAAGTAGTGCGCCAGTGAGTAAAGGGAGTCAGTGCATGTTTGCTTCCAGGCAAAACAGCGGCTAATCTCGAACCGGCAATGCTTCAGACATTGGATCGGGCGGTTCAACAGCGAAGGCCGCTTGCGCGGCGGGCGCGGGCTTTTGCCTCGCTCGCGCTTCGAGGTCTGGCCAGAAAAAGGCGCAAAAAGACGACCGGACACAATCTTCTCCCTCTGCTCATTCAGGTCCTGGCCGGCTTTACAAAGGTTGACGGCCGTTTCCTTGAAGAGGAGATCGACTCGAGCCTCGGTTTTCTAAGGTACGACTATCCCGAAGCGGTCTATTCGGAGTTGCGCGGTCTATTCAAAAAAGCGCTTAAAGAGCCACAAGATCTGGCGCAAACTGCCAAACGACTGGCCGAAGAGTTGCCCCAGGATCGCAAAATCATGTTGGGCGTTCAGCTCTACGATCTGATTGCAAAAGCAGGCATGCAGCAGGAGCAGGTTATCGCGTACTACTCGTTCATGTCCCAACTCGGGATGGCCGCCCAGGCGATTGATATTGTTTACCAGTTGAATGCCGCGGACTCGGCTGATCCCTCTGTGTTTCAGAAAGGGACCTCGCCTCTTGAATCTGTGCTTTTCGGCTCTGGCACAAGCGCTGATGTGCAACTCAAGGAATTGGGACCGGACGACCGTTTGATTGCATATCGATACCATGAGTTGACTCTTTTCAAAAATCTGAGTTCTCGGCCGGTCATCGTGCGAGGCAGAGTATTGGCGCCTGGGGAATTTTGCCGGATCTATCCAGGGCAGCGCGTTCTGGTCGACGAACAAGTAATCAGCCACCAGGATCTGCTCTTCTATTTCAACGCAAAGAAGAATGTCTCTCTGCCACAGATTTACGTAAAAGTGGCGCCAAATGACGAGGTTCAGCTCGAGAAAACGCGGAGTCGCGACAGCAGTCTTGAAGTGCAGTTCGGTCTCAAAGTACAGGTAAAGGCTCTTAAGAACGTAGCGGCAACTCTGATCGGCATCGACCTGAAAGCCGACGCTACCGTAATGGCGAGCCTCGAAGATCGCATTGTGTTTGAAAATGGGGCCGAACTGCCATTGATCGACCTCAGGCGGCGAGCCCGGGCGATGGGAGGCCGATTTCAGCTCAAGACGTCCAAGTCAAAATATCTGGTTTCCAATAATCCCTCTTTGCTGGAAGAAGACGACATTCTACTCAGTCCCGGCACAAGCGGAGAAGTGTTGCTCAAGATCTCATGCGACTACGACGCGAGGGTTGGGACGCTTGATGTCCTCCAGGCGGACCGGCCGATCATGGTCGGAGAGAATGTTGTCCGGAGTTTCGCCCTGCTTGCAGACGGGGACATTATTCGTATCAACGCAGGGCAGATCCTGCGATGCGACTTCTCAGAGCGAATCATTGAAGAAGAGAGAAATATCATTCGGCATCTCGAGATTCGGGACCTTTCTCTCACCTTTAAGCACGGCCAAGTAGCATTGGATGGTATGTCGTTCGCGGTAACGCGCGGCGAGATGGTGTGTGTCATGGGAGCGAGTGGCTCCGGAAAAAGCACGCTTCTTAAGGTCATTTGCGGCCAGAGCGAGCCGACACATGGCCAGATCCTGATGAATGGCCAATCTCTCTATGGCAATCTAGAAACATTACGGGAATATGTTGCCTATATTCCGCAGGACGACGCGTTTGATGAGCATTTGACTATTTTAGAAAATCTGGATTACGCAACCGCGCTTCGCTCTCCGCATCTCTCTCCGAAGGATCGAATGCGACGCATCGACGGCAAGCTGATCGAGCTCGGCCTTTCCGAGCGCCGGGATAGTCTCGTCGGAAGTTCGATTAAGAAATATCTCAGCGGCGGCGAGCGAAAACGCCTGAACATTGGATTGGACATGATTAGTCCAGCAGATGTTTACCTCTTTGATGAACCAACCTCCGGGCTTTCTTCGAAAGATTCGGAACATGTTATTGAGATCATACGCGGACTCTCCCATAACAAGATCGTCCTCGTAACGATCCATACGCCGACGTCGAAGATTTTCCAGATGTTCAGTAAGGCTATCCTTCTGGACAAAGGCGGCCGCCTCGTCTTTTTTGGCACGCCTCAGGAAATGCTGGAGTATTTTGCCAATGCCGAACATGAGCAAACTTTCCAGACTGAGCTCGGCGGCTGCCCCGAGTGCGGCACAACCCGACCAGAATTCATTTTCGATGTTGTGGAAACACCTTTGCGCGATCTAAGCGGAGACATCATTTACGAAGAGAATAGCAGGGGCCAACTAGTACCCGCTCGGCGTTACTCCCCCGACTATTGGCGGGACAAATATGAATCGTTTCGGCTCATTCAGGAGATGCGGCAGGTCTCGCTCAAGCAGGAGTCCGTGCCGGTACTTCCGCTTCCGAGCGATAAGCAAACTCCAAAGCGCTTGCGAGACGAATGGGTTTGTCTCGCCACCATTCTCAGACGTGCGTTCGTCAGCAAGTTACGCAACCACTCGAATCTCTGGACCACGATTTTTGAAGCGCCAATCCTGGCTGCCTTGATTGGGTTTGTCTTGCGCTACGCTGAAAGCTCCAGCTACACCTTCGCGTCGGCATTCCATATCGCCACCTACCAGTTTCTGGCGCTCGTGGTTGCGATGTTCCTCGGACTAACGAACAGCGCCGACGATATCATTCGAGATCGCACGATTCTTGAACGGGAGCGAAACTTGAACATTCAGTTGCATTACTACGTGATTTGCAAGTTTTTGACGCTTTCACTGTTCGCCGTAATCCAATGCGTCCTGTTCATACTGATCGGCAACGCAATCCTCGAAATTCGTGACATGTTCCTCCCTTATCTCTGGTTCATGGCCACTACCTCAGTTGCCGGCGTGGCGGGCGGTCTCTTGATCTCGTCGCTAGTGAATGACGCAAAGACGGCTGCTAACATCGTTCCGTTAGTTCTCATTCCGCAGATCATTTTGGGAGGAGCGCTGATCAAGTACGATGAAATGAATCGTAACCTGGATTTTCTGTACGTGCTTACTCGAGACCAGGCGGCCCATGATCAGCAGGCATCCGGGGATCGGACGCGGCCTCAGGACCTTGAAGTGCCACTCGTTTGTCAATTCATTCCTATGCGTTGGTCTTACGAGGCGATGGTAGTGGCCCAGGCAAAGTTGAATCCCTTTACGCGCAGCCAAGATATCCTAACGGAGAAAATCGAGCGTTTGGCAAAGAAGAAACCGTTTACCAAAGCCGATGAGGACCGGCTCGATGACTTAAAGGAAACGTTGGCAATTCTGTCCGGCCTCGCAGGCAAGAATACCCAAGAAGTAGCCAACAAGCTGCATGAGATCGACAAGATCATCAAGGGCGCCGTCCTGGATCGCACAAAGTTTGATACCGGCAGCGACCAGGTTACGGCCGAACAGCTCTATCAGAACCGCAAAATCACCGACATGCTGACTGATGCGCAAATGAAACAGAAAGACTATACGGCCCCAACGCGAAACGCATTCTTTGGTCCCGAGAAACGCTATTTCGGGCATAAGTTTGACATCTTCGTTTTCAATTCGCTTGTAATCAACGGATTCACCTTGCTTTTTCTTGTTTTGTTGTTGTCCAGCCTCATGCGCCAGCTCCGGACAGGCTGATTTTCAGTCGGCGGCTCAGCGGAGCTTCGCCCTGCCGCGTGGCATCTCCGCAGCCTGCGATCGGTAGGGCGAGCCGCGTGTTTACTTGGCGCGCCGCTCGGAAACCGCCCCGCCGCGAAGCCGCTCCCCAAAGGCAACTCGAGATCGCCCGGGTCACAGAAGTTTAAATAACAGAGATATTCTCTGTGTTTAGCGCTTTTTTCTATCAAAAAATTTCGAGACGATTAAGATAAAGATAACCTAATGTCCGAACGTTGTTTTGTTCTCTTTGTTGTCGCTTTCATCGCTACGGTTCACGCTTCGCTGGGGGATGTGTTTGTCCTAAAATCTGGCGAGTCTGTCGTAGGCGTTGCTATCGAGCAGGATGACAACCAGTTCATTGTTCGTCCTTACATCGGCGATAGCCGCACGGTGACTTTTCTCAGAAGCGACCTGACCAACGTCCTCCCGGATTCCCAGGAAACTGCTGATTTCCTTGCGCTACGCACCGAAGCAACGATCAAAACGGCACTAAGCTCTGCGCGGTTTACCGAATTGCTCGAGCGCAAAATTCCCGCGTTCGAGGTAAAATATCCGTCGACGAAATATCGGCTGGAACTAGCCAGGATTGTTGAACAGTTGAAAGCGGACCAGCTTCGCCTGGCAAGCGGTTCAGTAAAGATCGCAGGTGTCTGGCTCGGTCGCGACCAGGTTAACCAGGCGAAGTACCAGCTCAGCGCCGCGATGCTTCAGGAGGCGATGGCTTCTGCGGAGGCGCGAGGAGATTTCACTTCGGAAATGAATGCCTTTCAAAATCTGCGAACCAATTTTCCCGCCTCCCGTGCCTACGTCGAAGGAATTGATATCGCTATTCGTGTATTGCCTAAGCTTAGAAAGCTCGAAGAAGAAAAGTTGCAGACATACAGGCTCGGCCTGCTTCGATTGAACCTCAGCCTGGCCGAAACACCGCCGCACCTGCGCGCAGATCTGATAAAGGCCGAACGCCGGGAATCCGAAGGTGTCGAAGCCGCAATTGCGGATCAACGTGAAAAAGGGATGCGCTGGCCGACGCTTTTCCCGGCTTCGGAGAAGGGATTCGAAGAAATCTACGAGCAGATCGCGCGTGAAATTGCGGCTTTGGCCAACCTGCCGCGAAACAAGTATCGTGAATCGATCGATGCGGCAATCAGCGCCCTTCAGGCCATCGAAAAACAGGATGTCATTTCTGCGGAGTCTCTCCTGAAGCAGGCTGAAGCCGCATGGCTCGAAAATGAAATGATTTACGGGATTTCGCAGTCGATAGAAGAAATCCATCGCGCATCCGTCGTTCCGACCGCCCAGAAAAAAGCAGCGCCGGAACAAGTCTGGCCGCTCCTGCTCATCAAAAGCTATCCGCGATCAATCTGCGCCGGATGCGCGGCTTTCTGCTTTCTCTTGGTGGGAGTCATCCTTCTACGGCGTTCGCAACGCTCACGCCGCAGGTACATCGGCTAACCCGCAAAAATCACACGCTTGAGCAGCAACGCGCTCATTGCGGGTTAGTGAGCTCTTAAACAGACGCTGCGCGTCCGTTTAAGAGCCATTTCTTAAGACGGACGTTCTAGACAACCTGTTTTAGACCTTTCTGTTCAAAGAGCAGCGGAATTCCGCCGTCGCTTCGCTATGGCGCGACCTTACCCGGTTTGCGGACACGCCGTAGCTCGAAGAGCGAAGGTGGTTTCCGGC
>Ga0182038_10000766_pt1 | contig 16654 bp, 21 predicted proteins | sample sta12Can44000108_FD_125976 | JGI IMG/M metagenome (GOLD analysis project Ga0182038, IMG submission 125976) | Lab enrichment of tropical soil microbial communities from Luquillo Experimental Forest, Puerto Rico - statanox.12C.anox.44.000.108 | ecosystem: Environmental > Terrestrial > Soil >...
AAGTGAATCGCCGCCCTCTCCGGACGAGATTACCAACGCGTTCTGGTCTGCGTGCCATGGCGGACAGACGACCGCCGCCGAGTATCTTCTCGGGCGTGGCGCCAATTTGAATTGGGTGGGATACGACGGCTTGACACCCCTCGATGCGGCGGCTCGAAGTGGCGCACGTGAACTGGTCGGGTGGTTGCGCGATCGGGGCGCGCGGTCAGGGAAAAAGTTGGAGTGACAGGCCTGACGGCCGGCATCGGACACAAACCAGGATTAGTCGCCCCTTAGCTCGAAGTTCCATGGGGTCCTTAGCGACAGCACAAAAAGCGCTTTTTTGCAAAGTCACTTCTCTTTGGCGCACGAGCTGGGCGTGGTAAAACCCCGCCAGCCGCTATGCGACCTCAACGGTGGGCATCTGTACGAACGAGTCCTCCTTGGTAGGCGCGACCCGGCTTCGCGCGTTGTTCGGCGGCGCAATTCTCAACGTGCTGGCGAAACGTGCACGTTCGTTTGGGGAGCCGGATCCTGCACTGGAATAGCCGTTGCAAAGAACGAATTGCCCTTAAAGACATTGCCAGTCAAGCCGGACTCCTTTAGAATCCCGACCCCCGCCTCCATGATCGTGTTTCCCTGCACGCGGTTATTGTTTCCCTGAATCAATAGCGCGGCTTGGTCACTGTGAGTTATTCGATTTTGGCCGGCCTGATTATTGTCCCCCGCTAATTGGATTCCCACAAGGACTCGGGAGTTGAAGACGACGTTTCGCTCGACCTTGGAGTCTTGCCCGCCGATGAAGATGCCAACCTGACTTGTCCCGACGCTATTATGGTTCACTTCGACGCCGTCAGATTGGAAAACGAGGATGCCTGTCGCATTGAACTGGCATTGTTGGAGAGAAACACAAGGCGACCAGACGTTGTCAGCCACGCTGTTCTCTTGGACGCTTCCCTGTGCCCCAAATCCGACCTGAATTCCGTTTTGTGCCGCGCCGGTTGTCGGACCAATGCCGGTGACGCTGTTCTCTTGAATCGCAACAGACGTTCCTAGTTCATTTCCTGTGATCCCATTCTTTTGGTAGTCATGCACACTGTTGTCTTCAATCGTGACCCTCGAAGATTGATCTGGGGAACTGATTACATCGATCCCGTCACCGCTCTGGCAGCCGTTTAGGCTGGCGGCGAGGCTCATGTGACGAACCGCGTTATGTTTCACTGTCCCCGACGCGTCTTGAAACAGTATGCCGATTAGGGTCGGGGCACACCCTGTGATTCCATTGTTGGTTCCGTCCACGATGAAGCCCTCGATGTTCACATCGGTGGCATCTTTCACCAGAACCACTACGGCCAGGGGTTTGCCCGACCCGGCTGACGTCGTGTTGGCGTTCATGTTTGACGGCATCACTATCGCACCATTGTCCGCCTGCAGGCGGACCGATTTGTCGACTACAACCTGCTCCACATAAGTTCCTGGACAGACACGGATCACATCACCGGGATTTGCTGCATTGACAGCAGCCTGGATAGAGGTAAAAGCAGCGTTCGGGCACTGAACTTTGTCGTCGTCAACAACAATGTCCGGCTTGCGGTCTTCGTCTTTTGCATCGAAAGGAAAGAATATCTGGAAGAAAGTAGGCGAAACGAGGAGAGACAGAAGGGCACATAGTATTCTCATCTTGATCTCCGGTGAACAATGGTTGTTCGGCAGAACCTTCGAGGGGCTGAAAGCGCGAGCTTACTGTACCAAAAAAGACATCATCTTCGGAAGAAGGCATTACGCGCGGTTCGCGCGCCGGGCCTGCGCGCTATAAAAAAAACATTCGATCCGGAAGACGACGACTCAGATCGTGTTGCTGATGTTCCAAACGGTTCCGAGAATATTACGGCAGTTTGGTGGCTTTTGCTCGACATGAACTTCGCAAAATGCGAAGATGCGCTGTCGTTTTGCAGTTTTTGGTTTGAGCGGGCGGCTCGTTGCGCAATCATGTTGCCGATGTTCGTTCTTCTGTATCCGTTATATAAGGCTGGTCTCCAAGCCTCTAAGGACGGGCTGCGGTTCGGTTTTCCGGCATGTCTGCCAAGCTTCTCTTGCACTCAGGCGATGAGGTAAGATTGTCTTACCATGGAAATCAGGCTTTCAACGAAGGGGCAAGTTGTACTGCCCGGTCCAATTCGCCGCCAACTGAGCCTTCAGCCAGGCGACTCGCTCGACGCAATAGTACAAGCAGGACGCATCATGTTGACTCCACGGAGGAAGCGCAAGCGACACGTAAGAATCGTCGTTGACCCGATCACCAAGCTTCCAGTTCTAAGCGGAGGGCCGGAAGCACCGCTTTTGACCAGTCGGCACGTGCGCGAGATTCTCTCCGAGTTTCCGTGAGATACCTGCTCGATGTAAACGCGCTTGTGGCGCTCGGCTTCCTCCAGCATGAATTCCACGAGCGAGTCGCGGCCTGGGTGCGCGCGTCGGTTGTTAAGGGAAGCGTCGAACTGGCGACCTGTTCGATTACGGAGCTTGGTTTCGTCCGAGTCCTCGTGCAGGCACCGCAGTACGGATTTGCTGTTTCGCAAGCCCGTGACTTGTTGCTGCGGTTGAAAGCGGCAAGAGTCTTGAAGTTTATTCCTGACGATCACGACATCTCGCGCCTGCCGGCTTGGGTCAAGACAGCAAAACAAACGACCGATGGCCATCTCGCACAATTGGCCAGAGCAAAGGGTGCAATTCTTGCAACTCTGGACAGGCGGATCCCCCGTGCATTTCAAATACCAGCAGGTAAATGAATCGTCGGGTAGGCATCAGCAAAGACACCGAGCGGAGCTAGCTTCATTCAGGATTCGTATGTGGGCAGCCATTCGCTGGATGCTCCCCCCGTTCCAAGACTCATCTGTACCCTCTGGCTTACACGCCTTTTGATTGGCTCGAAGGTGCTCAGGCATCCCCGCCGAGAAGGATGTAACTCACGCCATTGGGTCGGACGGTGGATCTTTGTCAATGACCGTCCCGTGTATTTCGGAACGCGGGCCTATCTGTCGTTGGCCAGAGTGGCGATCACGATTTGACCGCAAAAGAGATCGCCGCAACGCGGTGCGATTTATTGGTAGTGGATCCTAGCGCCGCGGATAACAATATCCACAATACCATGGCGTTGCTGCGTAAGATTTCGGATTTCGCACCTCGAATGAGAGTGATCGTATTGGGGATGAATGAAGACCCTGGCTGTTTCCTGGAAGCGGTACGTGCGGGTGTTCTCGGCTACATTTTGAAGGGTACATCTATCACGGGGATCATCTCCGCTGTCCGCAGCGTCATGCGGGGAGAAGCCGTCTGTCCCCCAAGGCTGTGTGGGACACTGTCCCGGCATTTATCGCAGCGGCATTCCAAAGTGTCGGCCATATCTCAGCTTGAGGCTTAATCCAAAAGACTTAGTCATCCCCAGCGTGAGCTTTTGGCCCTTGTCGGCCGAGGGCTGACAAATAAGGAGATTGCGGCGCGGCTGAATCTTTCGGAGCAAGCAGTGAGAAACCATGTGCACCGGGTGTTGCGCCAAGTGCAAGCCGATGAACAATTGCCGGCCAACCTACCGCCAGTTTGGGACAATTTGCTCAACAAAGATTAGGTCCTTCCTAACGCCGTAGAGCTACGACACGCCTGACGGCCGGCATCGCCTTAGCGGACCACATGTCGGTTTGTAGTTGAGCGATTTGGGCATCGATGTGACGGGCCTTTCCGCGTTGAGGGTTCTGTAATGAAGGATGCGCTGGTCGAGATAACGCTTCAACAGCGCACGCACTTTCGCCGCGTCTGCCACCGGCAACAAATCTGCGCGCAGGATCGTCGTCGCGGGCCTGCGCGCGGTTCGCGTACATCCAATCGCGCCCAGAGTGGCTCAAAGGTCGTTGGACAGCGGATGAGATATATTGTTTGCGCAGAGCGTTTTCTTCTATGCTTACTCACGAATTGCCGAGGAATTGGATGGAGCAGATGTCATGACCGAAGGCTCGCGCATTGCTGCCGTCGTACTGGCGGCAGGAGCTTCCACGAGGATGGGGACAGCCAAACAGCTTCTGCAGATCGATGGGCGGCCGCTCGTCCAGCACGTTCTGGACAATGTGCAACGCTCCGGCGTCGGCGAGATCATTTTAGTTCTTGGCCACTCCGCTGCGGCGATTCAGCGAGAACTGAAGCTCGAGGGCGCGAAGGTCGTACTCAACGAAAATTTTCTTCAGGGCATGGGAACCTCCCTGAAGTCGGGGCTGGCGAGAGTTGATTCGCAAGTGCAGGCGGCACTGATCATTCTGGCGGACCAGCCGTTCGTTCGTCCAGAAACGCTGGACCAATTGATTGCGGCACATGAGCGCACGCGGGCGCAAATTGTGATTCCCACCTACCGTGGTTTTCGCGGTAACCCTGTGCTTCTTGACCGGTCGGTCTTTCCCGAGGTCATGGGGCTGAGCGGCGACATCGGTTGCCGTGCGATCTTTGGCGAGCACCAGGACGGAATTGTGAAGCTTGAAGTTGGAGACGTCGGGATCCTGCTCGACATTGACCAAAAAAAGGACTACGAAAGTCTCCGAAATTCCAAGAACCGCCGGGAACGAGAGAAGAATCTTCTGCAATCGCCGGATGTGGAAACCCGGACGACCGCAGAGAGCGGGCAAGCCCCCCTCCAAAGACCAGAATTAGTGATCGTCGGCAAAGACTTTATGGCGCTGACACTCGCCAGGCTCGCGAGCCTGCTCGGATTCACGATTACCGTGGCGGATCCATTGATGAACCTTTCGGAAATGCCGGAAGCGGATCGCGTGCTTCATACCTTGAGTTTCTCACTGCTAGCAGCGAGCCGTGACCGGTACGTCGTCGTCGCAAGCCGCGGCGCCTGTGATGAAGAAGCGATCGAGCAGGCATTAGACGTGAAAAGCACGTATGTCGCGCTGGTGGCCAATAAGAAAAGAGGCGAGGAGGTGTTGCGCAGCCTGCGGAGGAAGGGCGTCTCGCAAGAAGCACTGACTCAGGTGACGGTTCCGGCGGGTCTGGAAATTGGCGCCGAAGGCCCCCAGGAGGTCGCGCTCAGCATTCTCGCGGAAATTGTTGCCAAGCGGCGAAAACACCTTAGCGCACTGCGTAACGCTGCGACGGGCGCTTAAGATCGACCTTTTTTTTCCGTGCGGTCCGTGTCGCAGTGCGACACGACTTTGTCTTGTGCTTCCCCGGAGAGCCTCGTTTCTTCGCGATTCAACGGTTTGGCCGTGGCGCCATGGCGCACCGCTACAATCTGACTCATGATGCTCAGCGCAATCTCCTCGGGCGTGCGTGCTCCCAAATCAAGGCCCGCAGGCGCGCAGACTCTAGCGAATTTTTCTTCGGCGACTCCCTCCGCGGCTAAATAGTCGAGCACCAGGCGGGCGCGATGACGGCTCGCGATCAGGGCCACATATGCCGCTTCCCCCTCCAGGGCCTTTTGCAACCAAACATGATCATTTTTGTGCTGTGTGGCGATGATGACAAATGTGTTCGGACCAATCGGCGTTTTGCAGCGATCGAAGTCCTCAACAACCACGCGTTCGGAGTGTGGGAATGACCCAGGATCCGCTCCGGGATCATTGACGACCACGCGAAAACCGAGGATATGTCCGAGGGTGGCCAGAGTTTCTGCGATCCGGCCGTGACCGGCAACCAGCAGCTCAGGCTTTGGCAAGACGGGCTCGAGATAGACCTCCATCTTGCCGCCGCAGGGCATCCCCACGCCGAGAAGTTCGTCGGTCATGTCCAGGGTGATCACCGCTGGCGATCCCTGCGCGATGCAGCGAACGGCCTCGCTTCGGACGGCGCTCTCGGCGCACCCCCCGCCAATCCATCCGAGCAGGAGCTTTCCCTGGGCATCAATGATGGCCTTGGCGCCACGCCTGGCCGAAGAGGATCCCTCAATGCGGACGACCGTGGCTACCGCGAAGGCTTTTCCTTGCGCGGCGAGCTCCGCGGCCTTGGCATAGACTTCCGTGGACATTTTCGAAACCTATGATAGTTCTATGTTCATCGGAAACTCAATCGCATGGCGGGAGAATGCCTTGTACACCGAGAAAGTCCGCGACCACTACGCGCGGCCGCGCAACACAGGCAGTATTGAGAATCCCTCCGGCAAGGCAATGGTCAAGAGCCCGCTGGATAGCGATACGGTGCTGATCACGTTGCGTATCGAGAAGGATGTCATTCAAGACATCAAGTTCAAATGTATGGGATGTGCGGTGGCCATTGCTTGTTCTTCGGTGGCCACGGAGATGGTTCTCGGCAAACCTGTCGAAGAAGCCTTGCAGATTTCGGAAAAGGCGGTTGCCGATGCGCTCGGGGGCATCCCGGAATACAAGATGCGCTGCAGCAACCTGGCGCCCGAGGCCATCCGCAAAGCGATCGAGGATTGGAAATCGCGCGATTCCCAACACAAAGAACGTTCGCCTTAACCAAGGTTCCCACGCAACAACGAAATCGCGCTCCCTCCGGCTGGACGGCTTTCCCTGATTCACAAATCACCTCTAGTATGGTAGGTTCCCGCTTGTCGACCCAAGCACATGCTAAGTGTCCCCGGGGCGTCCGCCCATTGAGACGAACTCCGTAGCACCAGGGAGTAGACGATGATCCCGCCAAGCTTCGAGTATCTCAGGCCCAACACAATTACCGAGGCGGTCAAGCTTCTTCAGCAGCATGGGGACGGGGCCAAAATCCTCAGCGGTGGACAGAGCCTCATTCCCATGATGAAGCTTCGACTGGCACGCCCCGCGTACCTGATCGACATCAATCGGATCAAGGGCTTGTCCTATGTTAGGGAAGAGGGCGGCTTCCTGAAGATCGGCGCGTTGACCCGTGAAGCGGAGTTGGAAGCCGCGCCGCTGATTCAGTCCAAGTATCCCATCATTCTTGACACGACTCGCGTCATTGCGGATCCGCAAATCCGTAATCTCGCGACCGTCGGAGGAAACCTAGCACACGGCGATCCCGCCAACGATCATCCTGCGACGATGCTGGCGCTGGGTGCTCAAGTGGTGGCAACGGGTCCCCGCGGCGAGAGAACTATACCGATCGAAGATTTCTTCGTGTCTCTGTTTAGTACGGCCCTGGAGCAGGCCGAGATCCTGACCGAGATTCGAATTCCTACCCCTCCGCCGCGCAGTGGAGGCGGTTACTTCAAATTGGAGCGTAAAGTGGGGGACTTCGCGACTGCGGCGGTTGCAGCTCACTTAACCTTGGACAGCAAGGGGATAGTTCAGAAAGCAGGCATCGGCTTGACAAATGTTGGCCCGAAACCACTCAAGGCCAGGAAGGCGGAAGATTTTCTGCGCGGCAAGAAAGCGGACGCCGCAATCATCGCGCAAGCGGCCCAGCTCGCGGCGGACGAAGCACAGCCGAGTTCCGATCTGCGTGGGCCGGCAGAATACAAGAGGGGGTTGGTGAAAGAACTTGCGAAGCGGGCCCTGTCACGCGCCGCAGAGAGAACGGGAAAGTAGATCGAGAAGAGCAGCGAAGGAGCGGGCGATGGCAAAGAAACTAACGATTCATGTGAAAGTGAACGGGCAAGACCGGCAGGCTGACGTCGAGCCACGAATGTTGCTGGTCCATTTCATTCGCGAAGGATTGGAACTGACCGGCACGCATATAGGCTGCGACACCAGCCATTGCGGAGCGTGCACCGTCTTGCTGAACGGAAAAACCGCCAAGTCGTGCACGGTGTTTGCCGTGCAGGCCGATGGTGGCGAGATTCTTACGGTCGAGGGGCTGAACACGGATGGCCAGCTTCATCCGCTTCAGCAAGGCTTCAAAGAGGAGCACGGCCTGCAATGCGGCTTCTGCACGCCTGGAATGCTAATGTCGTCCTACGCGCTGCTGCAAAGGAACCCCAAGCCCAGCGAGGAGGACATCCGCTGGGGAATTTCCGGCAACCTGTGTCGCTGCACCGGCTACCAGAATATCGTCAAGGCCGTGCAATTTGCCGCGGATAAGATGGCGCAAGGAGGCGTAAGGTGAGCATATTACACAAGACATCTCCCGAAGTGGGAGGCCTGGGCCATCCCATCAAGCGCAAAGAAGACCTGCGTTTTATTCAGGGCAAAGGCAACTATGTGGACGACGTGCGCCTTCCCGGGATGGTGTACGGGCAAGTGGTGCGCAGTCCGTACGCGCACGCGCGAATAAAGAGCATAAGCACAGAGGAAGCCAAGAAGCTCTCAGGCGTCCTGGCTATCATCACGGGAGAAGATCTCGCCAAGGCGAACCTGGCCTGGATGCCGACGCTTTCCTACGACAAGCAGATGGTGCTGGCGACCGGAAAAGTGCTCTTTCAATCGCAGGAAGTGGCCTTTGTTGTCGCGGAGGACCGCTACACCGCGGCGGACGCCGCAGAGCTCGTCGAAGTGGAATATGAAGAGCTGCCGGTGCTGGTGGATCCACACAAGGCGATGGACCCCGGAGCGCCGATCCTGCGCGAGGATCGGGAGCAAAAATCCAACCACATCTTCCACTGGGAAGTGGGCGACAGAAAAGCCACCGATGAAGTGTTTCAAAAATCAGCCGTAAAGGCCAAAGTGCAGGCATTTTTCCCACGCTGTCACCCTGCGCCCCTCGAGACGTGTGGCTGTGTCGCAGACTTCAACCGCGCTACGGGAAGGCTGACGGTCTACATGACTTCACAGGCGCCGCATGTGCACCGCACCGTCTTTGCTCTGGTGGGCGGAATTCCGGAAAACAACATCCGCGTGGTTTCCCCCGACATCGGCGGCGGATTTGGCAACAAGGTTCCCGTTTATCCCGGCTACGTTTGTGCCATTGTTGCGTCGCTGACTCTCGGCCGACCGGTGAAGTGGATCGAGACGCGCTCGGAAAATCTGCAGTCCACGGGTTTTGCTCGCGACTATCACATGACAGCCGAAATTGCGGCCGATAGCGACGGCAAAATGAAGGCTCTGCGCGTCAAGACACTGGCCGACCACGGTGCATTTAACGCCGCGGCCCAGCCGACAAAGTTTCCTGCCGGCTTGTTCAGCATTTGCACAGGCTCGTATGATTTTTCCAATGCGTTTTGCGAAGTGGACGGCGTGTACACGAACAAAGCTCCGGGTGGCATCGCCTATCGTTGCTCGTTCCGGGTGACGGAGGCGGCTTATTTGATCGAGCGCGTCGTGGATGTCCTTGCGCAAGAATTGAAAATGGACCCCGCGGATGTTCGCCGCAAAAATTTCATACCCGCGAATAAGTTCCCTTACAAGTGCGCGCTTGGCTGGACCTACGATAGCGGGAACTACGAAGCCGCGATGAAGCTGGCCCTGGACAAAATCAGTTACCAGCAGCTCCGCAAGGAACAAGCAGAAAAGCGGGCGAAGGGCGAGCTGATGGGAATCGGCATATCGAGTTTCACGGAGATCGTGGGCGCTGGGCCGGCGCATACCTTTGACATTCTCGGCATCAAGATGTTCGACAGTTGCGAGATTCGCGTCCATCCCACCGGCAAGGCCATGGCGCGCATGGGCACCAAGAGCCAGGGCCAGGGACACGAGACAACGTATGCTCAGATCGTGGCGCAGGAATTGGGCATTCCTGCTGCCGATGTGACCATCGAAGAAGGCGACACCGATACCGCGCCGTACGGGCTCGGGACGTATGCCAGCCGCAGCACGCCGACCTCCGGAGCAGCTACCGCTATGGCGGCGCGCAAGATTCGTGACAAGGCCAAAAAGATCGCCGCGCACCTGCTGGAGTGTAGTGAAAACGATCTGGAGTGGGAGCCGGGGAAGTTCTACGTCAAGGGTGCGCCCAGCAAAGCGAAGACGATTCAGGAGATCGCCTTCGCCGCGTACACCAATGTTCCCCCTGGTCTCGAGGCTGGCCTCGAAGCAGTCGACTATTACGATCCGCCGAATCTTACTTTCCCTTTCGGCACTTACGTTTGCGTGGTGGATATCGACAAGGGCACCGGCGAAGTCAAGGTGCGGCGCTTCGTGGCAGTGGATGATTGCGGCAACATCATAAACCCCATGATCGTCGACGGCCAGATTCACGGGGGCCTCACCGAGGGTCTGGGCATCGCCTTTATGCAGCAGATTGACTACGACGAGAACGGCAACGTGCAAGGCGGCAGCTTTATGGACTACTTGCTTCCCACAGCCGTCGAAACTCCGCATTGGGAGACGGACAAAACCTGCACGCCGTCGCCTCATCACCCGTTCGGGGCCAAGGGAGTTGGCGAGTCGCCGAACGTGGGTTCTCCCGCGGCTTTTGTGAACGCGGTCGTGGATGCGCTCTCGCACCTCGGCGTCAAGCATATCGACATGCCGATTACTCCTTGGAAAGTGTGGAACGTCTTGAAAGAGAAAGGAGTCGCGGCTTGAGATGGCGCTGAAGATTGAAAAAACTTTCCAGGTCCCTGAGCCCGCCGAGAAAGTCTGGGCCATTTTGAGCGATCCTCGCAAAGTGGCAACGTGTGTTCCCGGCGCTCAGATCACCGGACAGGTGGACGAGAAGACCTATCAGGGCGCCATCAGCGTGAAGGTGGGCCCGAGCGTCACCGATTACAAAGGCGATGTGCAAATCGTGCGTTTGGACGCGCAGGCCCACGAAATCGAAATCCTGGGAAAGGGGCAGGACGTTCGAGGCCGTGGAAGCGCATCCATGAAAATGACCGGCCGGCTTCGGGCGCTTCCGGATGGAGGGACAGAAATCGCAAGCGTTTCCGAGGTCAACATCGTAGGCATTCTTGCGCAGATGGGATCGCGAGTCATTGCCGAAGTATCAAACATCATGTTCGACCAGTTTGTGAAGAATTTTCAGGCGCTGCTGAAACAACCTTCCGATGCGCCCGAATCGCAGGGGATGGCCGCTCGGGAAGCATCGCCGATCAACGCCACCTCTCTGGCCTGGGAGGCCGCGAAGGGATTGCTTCGCGGAAAGTCCTGAGCACAGACTAGAATAATTCGAGGGCAATCCTAGCCAACTTCATGGACTATTCTCCGGCCAATTCTCCCGGCGCCAGCGGCAAAGACGTGGATGCCATCCTTTCCGGCTTGGAACGCCTCCACTACATTGCCGACCGCTCTCTGGCGACTGCGATCTACCTGGTTGCCAAGCTCCGCAAACCGGTTTTGGTCGAAGGGCACGCCGGTCTCGGCAAGACGGAAATTGCCAAAGCGCTGGCGGCGTTTCTTGGCACGCGCCTCATCCGGCTGCAATGCTACGAGGGGCTGGATGTCAGCTCCGCGTTGTACGAATGGAATTATCAGAAGCAATTGCTGGCCATCAAGATCCAAGAACAATCCAATCAAACCGTAGAAGAGAAGGAACGGCACGTCTTCAGCCGAGAGTTTTTGCTCGAGCGGCCTTTGCTGCAATCAATTCTCGCCGAAGACGCTTCGCCGGTGCTGCTGATTGACGAGATCGATCGTACGGACGAAGCCTTTGAAGCGCTTCTTCTCGAGTTGCTCTCCGATTTTCAGGTCAGCATACCCGAGCTGGGGACGATCAGCGCCAAGCATGTGCCTTACGTGGTGCTCACTTCGAATCGCAGCAGGGAGTTAGGGGACGCGCTGAAGCGAAGATGCCTCTACCAATGGATTGATTATCCGAGCTTCGAAAAGGAAATGAGGATCGTCCGCGCCAGGCTGCCGGGCATGGAGGAGGAGCTTGCGGGTCATGTGGTTCGCTACGTTCAGGCCGTGCGTCAGCTTCGCTTGAGCAAACAGCCTGGTGTGGCGGAAACTCTAGATTGTGCTCAGGCGTTGATGGCGCTCGGCAAGCGCAGGTTGGACGCGGAAGGGGTCGAAGAGACTCTTGGTTGCATCAGCAAATCCGTCGAAGACAGCGAGAGGATCAGGACCGCAAGCGGGGACCTCCTTATCGCTTCGACGACAGGCCGTACATACGGGAATTAGAAATGACAACCGAGAACCCAAACGACGGCGCCGCGGCCATTGTCGGTTTTTGTCGGTTCGCCCGCACGCGGGGCCTCTCCGGCGGCGTGCAGACGACGCTCGCGGCTCTCGCTGCCGCGGCGTCTTTGGGTATCGCGCGGCAAGGAGACTTGAAGTGTGGTTTGCGCTCGGTGCTCTGCTCATCCAAGAAAGAATGGGAAGTGTTCGACGGTCTCTTCGAGGCCTTCTGGAGCAGCTCCGATTCTCCCGGCGCGAATCAATCGACCAAGCACCGCGAAGCTGCCGAGTCTTTCGGGAACAGGGAAAACGCCGGAGCGCTCATGTCCGGCGCCGTTGCGCGCGGCGCTTCGGAAGAAGAGGGGAGCCAGGCGGTGACCGGCGCAAGCGCGCAGGAGCGGCTCCGGAAAGCTGACTTTTCGACGCTGAATCAGGATGACCTGGCCGCCTTGGAGCAAATTGCCCTACGCCTGCTTGGGCGCATGAGTCTCAGACTTTCTCGAAGGTGGCGGATCGCAAAGCGCCGGGGTAAAGTGGACTTGCGAAGGACCATTCGTTACAACATCAGCCGCGGTGGCGAATGGATCGACCTCCGCTACCGCGAAAAGCGGCCTCGTCCGAGCCGGCTCGTCATTCTTCTCGATATCAGCGGGTCTATGAGCCCTTATAGCCTTTTTCTGATCCGCTTCGTGTACGCCCTTAAGAAGCATTTCAAGCGCGTGGACGCGTTCCTTTTCAGCACGGAATTGGCCGAGATCACCGACACGCTCCGGGGGCTCCGCCTGCCGGATGCCTTGCGCGCGTTGTCGCAAGTGGCCACGGGTTGGTCCGGGGGAACGAAGATTGGCGCCTCTCTTCGTGACCTCAACCATCTTCATGCGCGAAAGCTGCGCCACGGCGACACTTTCTTCCTGATTCTAAGCGACGGACTGGACACGGGGGAGCCCGAGGAGCTGGCTTCGGAACTTCGCGCCGTCAAACGCCGCGTTCGCAAACTCGTATGGCTGAACCCGCTGCTCGCCCATCCGGATTACCAGCCGATCGCGCAGGGCATGAGCGCGGCGCTGCCGTATGTGGATGTTTTTGCCCCAGCGCACAATCTGGAGAGTTTATTGGCGCTCGAGAAACATCTGTGAAGCCGGAGGTGCGCGATGATGTTTGACCAGTTTGTCGCGAAGGCAGCTGAACTGCTGGCAAAGGGCGAGCCATTTGTTACCGCCTCGGTGGTGCGCTTCGAAGCTCCGATCTCCGGGAAGCCCGGCGATAAGGCAATTATTTTTCAGGATGGCAGGATGTTGGGCTGGATCGGAGGAGGCTGCTCACAACCGGTGGTCATCAAGGAAGCGCTGAAGGCGCTCGCGGACGGACAGCCGCGGTTGATCCGCATCAGTCCCAACTCGTCCCCGGAACAGGGCATCGTTGACTACACCATGACGTGTCATAGCGGGGGAACCTTGGATATCTATATCGAACCCGTACGACCTAAACCGCTCTTGCTCATTTTCGGCCGTTCACCCGTCGGGCAGACTTTGGCGACGCTTGCCAAGACCATACATTACGGAGTTTCCGTGGCTGCTCCCGGGGCTACCACCGAGCAGTTTCCGAACGCAGACACGTTGCGCATGGACCTCGATTTGAGCGATGTGAAAATCACTTCTGAGACATTCATTGTCGTCTCCACTCAGGGTGAAGGAGACGAAGAAGCCCTTGAAAAGGCCGCGAGGACCGATGCCAGCTATGTCGCTTTCGTGGCCAGCAAGGTTAAAGCGCAAAAAGTTCTCGAATACCTGCGGGAATCCGGCGTGCCGTCCGAGCGAGTGAGCCGCGTGCGCGCACCAGCAGGACTGAATATTCGAGCGGGATCCCCAGAGGAGATCGCGGTCAGCATCCTCGCAGAAATTATTGAGGAGCGCGCCAACCGTGCAAAACGATTATCGGCGGCCACTCAACAAGTGCTTCCCCTCATGACCAAAGACGCCAGAGACCCTGTTTGTGGGATGAGCGTCAACGTCAGCACAGCGAAATACAAATCCGAGCATTCAAGAACGACGATCTACTTCTGCTGCGCGGGATGCAAGCAAGCTTTCGACAAAGAGCCGGAGAAATACGCTCTCTCTGCATGAGAGAATCTTAAAGCAGGTGGTTCGCCGCCACACGTTCACTGATACGGTCGTATTCTTGGACGCACAACAGTTGTACCACCACAAGTCGAAGCCGAATCGGTTCGCCTCCAAAATGTCTGAAGATGCGATTGCCGTCGTGCTTGAGCCCGACGTCGCAGCCATCTTCAAGTCATCGAAGACCGTGAATGGATTGTTGCGTTCGATAGTCTCGGCGATCCGACAATCCAGCCGTAAAAAGCGCACCGAGACTCTAGTCAGCTGAAGCAAGGCTGGCAGAAGTGACAGTTGGCATGCGCCAGGCGAAATATACGGTGGTGGCCGCACCTATCTGGTGAGAGGAGAAGTTGGGGCATCGTGAACTCTGCCGCTGTCAGTTCGATCGTACTTACTGTGGTCTTCGGGAGCGCCATCGCCGGGATGCTGCTTCGCACCGTTTTGCCCCACCACCACCATCTTCGTGACGATTCAAGAGATGTAATAAAGATGGGGATCGATTTGGTCGGGACGATGGCCGCGCTCGTCCTAGGTTTGTTGGTAGCCTCCGCAAAAGGCAACTATGACGCCCAGAGCGCCGGACTGACCCAGATCTCGGCAAAAATCGTCCTTTTCGACCGCGTTCTCGCTCACTACGGCCCGGAAACAAAGGATGCGCGCGAGGCACTGAAACAAGGTGTTATCAGCATCCTCAATCAGATGGGGTCAAGAAATACCCCCGGTCCTTTGGACCCGCGGTCCGCTAGCGCGGAGATTCTCTACGACAAAATTGAGGCACTCTCGCCAAAAGATGAGTCACAGCGCTCACTAAAGGCGCAGGCGCTGAGCACAGTGATGAACCTCGGAGAGACCCGCTGGTTGATGTATGAACAGGGGATGAGTACGGTTTCGAAACCACTTGTGGTGGTCATGGTCTTCTGGCTGACCGTTGTATTTTTTAGCTGGGGTCTTCTCGCACCTCCAAACGCGACCCTGGTCATTACGATCCTGGTCTCCGCCCTATCGATTTCCGGCGCAATCTTTCTGATCTTGGAAATGTATGCTCCCTCTCGAGGATTGATTCATATTTCAGATGCGCCGCTCCGGGCTGCGCTTGCCCATCTCGGTCAGTAACTTGCCGCCAGATCCGAAGTCACAGAAAGGTCATGCAATGTCCGGGCCTTCGCCAAAGGCAAGCTGACATCTGCAGGTTTTGACCGTAGCCGACTCCTGCCAGATTCGCGCAGGCTCCGCAACCTGAGGCTCCCGGAGGATAGTGTGTTGCTTCGGCCGTTGCTGTTGCTCGACTTCTTCGTTGTCCTGGTGATGCTCTCCATCGGACTGCGTGTTACCGGCCGAGAAATGCTCGACGTCCTAGGCAACCGCGCTTTGTACGCCAGGACGCTGTTGGCAAATTACTTCTAATACCCGGCATAGGCTTGCTATTGGTGAACATACTCCCGCTGACCTCCGACGCCCGTGTCGGCGTCCTGCTTCTAGCAGCCATCCCTGGAACGCCAATCTCCCTGCAATTCACCCGTCTGGCCAAGACGCGCTTGGCATTCGGTGCCGTCATGACCTTCATCCTCTCGGTGTTGGTCCTCGAGCTGATGCCGCGAATTGTGCAGCGCAGCGAGGACGAATTCACCCTCCTTCGCGCCAAGCTGGCTCGCTGCCGCTTGCGGACGCTTTAGTGGACACGATTTGTGATGAGAGACCCATCATAGCTAGCCGGTGGAATCTGGGCCTATTGTTGACGCGAAACCATTTCGGCCTCGCGTTGAGGAAGACGACTTGGGCTGACCCTACGGAAGAGCTTTTCGGGGGAGCGCAGCAAAACCTTCCTGCGGCGCTTGCAAATCGCGCCGGCCTTTTCCCATTCAGTAATGATGCGGCTTGTAGTATAGGGAGTGATATTCGCAGCGTTCGCCAGCTCTTCGTTGGTCAGATCAAGTTCAATGCCGCCAGGGACCTTTTGCCCGATACTGGGTGCGTATCCCAGAAGTATATAGGCAAGCCTGTCGCGCGCGGTCTGGGAGACTAAGGCACAGTGGGTACCAACATACCATGAGAGATACTCTACACAGATGAGGAATACATTTCCCAAGAGTGGAGCGAACCGACGTGCAAGGTCGCGAATGGTCGGGCCATCCCAAACCAGCACAGTACTATCCTCGACTGCTTCTGTACTGACGAGGTAATCGGACGGACTGTGCAGCAGCGCCATTTCACCGAAAATATTGCCCGGAGTAATCCATACGAGGTTTATCTTTCGCCCATTGTGCGTTTCGAAGAAAAAGCGCGCCCGGCCCTTCCACAACAAAAAGAAATGGTCGGCACGCTCACGCTGGTGGGTCATTACAGATTTGGGAGAATACTGGCGGGGCTTCGCGGCACTTAAGACCACATCAATTTCCCGCCGTTGCAAGCCTTTTATCAGTTCGGTATTAGGCGGAGCATTGCCAGCGCGAAATTCCAATACCGCCATATTCCTCCCTCAGAAGCCGTCAAAGTTCCACTGCTCTCATAACGATAGTCAGCTAGCGGCTTACCGTCCGGCGCTCAAGCTCTGCTTCGTGATGGATTGTTGCGGCCTCTCCTTTAAGGCAACTTTCAGTCACGCGTAAGACGCTTGTATCGGGTCAAACAAGTTAAAGTCCCGCGAATTGT
>Ga0182038_10000771_pt1 | contig 16615 bp, 20 predicted proteins | sample sta12Can44000108_FD_125976 | JGI IMG/M metagenome (GOLD analysis project Ga0182038, IMG submission 125976) | Lab enrichment of tropical soil microbial communities from Luquillo Experimental Forest, Puerto Rico - statanox.12C.anox.44.000.108 | ecosystem: Environmental > Terrestrial > Soil >...
ATCTCGATGAATGGGTTTCTGCGCAAGACCACTCACCCGCACAGTGGCTCGTTGCCGACGGAGTGATGACTGTCAACAAGTCCGCCGGCAACATCGAGACCAGGCGGAAGTTTAAAAACTACCAACTGCACATCGAGTGGCGGGTGCCCGAAAACATCACCCGATAAGGCCAGGCGGGCGGGGACGGCGGGGAGGTCAACGACCCCACCGGCCCGAAAGACGCCGGATACGAATTGCAGGTGCTCGACTCCTACAACAACAAGACCTACGTGAACGGACAGGCTGGCGCAATCTATAAGCAATCGCCGCCGCTGGTGAATGCGAATCGCAAGCCCGGTGAATGGCAGAGCTATGACGTTGTATGGACCGCGCCCACCTTCAACTCTGATGGCTCACTCAAAACGCCCGCTTATGTGACCGCCTTCTTCAATAGCGTCCTCATCCAAAACCATTTCGAGTTGAAAGGCGAAACGCTCTACATCGGCAAGCCGTTCTACAAAGCATTCGACGGAGCGCCCATCAAGCTTCAGGCGCACGGCGACAAGAGCGAGCCCATCAGCTTTCGCAATATTTGGGTCCGGGAGCTCAATTAGCAATTAGCCATTAGTGTCCGATTGAAAGTCCAATAACCGTACCTGGTTAGGGTTCTCGCTTTGTTGAGCGAAAAAGCTTGATTTGTGGCACACATCGAAAATGCGTGCACAAGGCAGACTTCCCCACATCTCCGCGATTTCCCGTGCTTTGCTGGACCGAGACTCAGCTTGCCCAGTCTCTCGCGGGTGCAGGACGCCTGCACAGCCGAAAAACCGTTTTGCATGCTTGGGTTTACCTCGGGGGTCTAAGCACGGCGTATTTCAACGTGTTGAGCCACTCTTCGACTCTTCAGCGCAGGTTTTGAAGTCGTGCACTGACGCAAGACAGTGGGTAGACGAGTTTTTCAGCGGGGCTTTCTCATGCCACCTTCTTCGCCGCAGCCGCCAGCGGCCCAAACTCTTCCGCCAGCCGATGTAATGCTTGCGCGACAAACTCTCCAGCCAGCGGTCTTCCGTGTCCTGGAAACACGATCCTCGGCTCCAGCTCGGCCAATCGCTGTACCGACCTCCCCGCGTGCTCCCAGTTCGAGGTGAAGTAGCTTGGTGGCCCATGCAACTCCGGCTGTTGCGCCAGTGCCACTTCGAAGAACGACTCCGGCTTCGTCGTGCAAAATGCATCTCCCACGATCAGCGCGCGGTCGTCAGGGCGATAGAACGACACGTGGCCCGGGGAATGCCCAGGGGTATGCAGAACCTGCCATCCTGGAAGTTGCGCCAACGCGCTGATCCCACCACCATCAGCGGGCAGCTCGCGAAGCCAGTCACCCAGGTTCACCGGCCCTCGCGGATACAGCGGCGACACCAACGACATCAGTCCCCCGCCCACATCGACATCCGGCGCCGGATACTCACTAATTCCCGTGAGGTAGGGAAATTCCATCGGATGCGCGTAGATCGGCACATCCCATTCGCGCGCCAACTCACCGGCTGCACTTACATGGTCGAAATGCCATGTGTGAGCACGATTGCATTGGGAGGCCAGTTGAAGTGCTTCTCCGCCCAATGGCGAATCAGGCGGGCCGTAAACGGTAGCCCCGCATCAACCAGTGTCCACGAACTGTCGAGATGGGTTACGGCGAACACGTTGACGAATGCCAGCCGCAACCCGCGTATTCCATCGGCGACGTGGTCCAGGGAAATCACCTGCTCTTTCGCGATCTGCAAACATATCCAATTGGATTTCAAGTTCATCATAGGATGCCCAACTCGCCGGCGATGTTTCCTCGCGCATGGCAAAGGCCTGTTGGAGTCATGTTTCCCCAGATTCCGGAGGTGCGACCCCAAAAGTGTCTTGCGAACTGTGAAGCAGTACGCCGAGCAAGCTAGGTTAGGGGCAATACGACTGCCCGAGGACGTTGATCTGCGTGGTAACATCAAAATTTGGGCCAATTTTTGCCAGGGTCCCAGGGGTCTACACAGCGGTGCGCATCCTTTTCATCGGCGACATTTTCGGACGGCCCGGGCGCACCATCGTTCACGAACGCTTGGCCGAGCTACAGAAACAGTACAGCGCTGAGCTAACCATCGCCAACGGCGAGAATGCCGCCGGGGGTTTCGGCATCACACCGCAAATTGCCGAAGAGCTGTTCGAACTCGGTATCGACGTGATCACCACCGGCAACCATGTTTGGGACAAGCGCGAGATCATTGACTACATGAACTCAGCCAACGGCAATGAGGCGTCGTTGGCAAGGCGGGTCCTGCGTCCGGCGAACTATCCCGCTGGCACTCCGGGCTACGGGTGGTATCAGGGAAGCACGCGTAGCGGAGTGGATTATGCAGTCATCAACGTGCAAGGAAGGGTGTTCATGGCGAACAATGACGATCCGTTTCGCGTGGCCGATGAGTTGCTGAAGCAAATCACGGCAAAGGTCGTGGTTGTGGATTTGCACGCCGAAGCCACGTCGGAGAAGGTCGCGTTGGGCTGGCATCTCGACGGCCGTGTGACCGCAGTGCTGGGCACGCACACGCATGTCCCGACGGCGGACGAGCAAGTGCTGCCGAGAGGGACGGCAGTGCAAACCGATGTCGGCATGACCGGGCCATTTGACGGTGTAATCGGGGTGCAGAAGGAGCTCATCCTGCAGAAATTTCTGACCAACATGCCGTCGCGCTTTGAGCCCGCGTCGGACGATGTCCGCCTCTGCGCCGCAGTGATCGAGTGCGATGGGGCGACGGGAAAAGCCAGCAGGATAGAGCGGATTATGCTGAGGCATAGGTGATGCTGCAACTAGCAACTAGCAGCTAGCTTGTCTGTAATTCGTAATTAGTCATTCGTGATTACTTGATAAAACGGGATTTTGGGTGCTTCCGCAGTCGGCTTCAGCTTGGCTGCGCGGATTGCAGCGGTCGCGAGCGACGAAGTACGTCTGTAGCACCGCTCAATGAGGGCCAGAGCTAATTGCAAATTGCAGCTAATTGCTAGCTGCTAATTGCTTTTCTTATGTCCCACTCCGACGAACTCTTCATGGAGGAAGCCCTGCGCGAGGCGCAGCGGGCGCACGCGCTCGGAGAAGTTCCGGTGGGCGCCGTGGTGGTGCGTGACGGCCACATTGTGGGACGTGGCTGCAATCGCCCTATTGTCGAACGCGATCCGACAGCCCATGCAGAGATGCAGGCCCTTCGCGAGGCCGGACATGTTGTCGGCAACTACCGCCTGCTGGATTGCGACCTTTACGTGACCGTCGAGCCCTGCGCCATGTGTGCTGGAGCGATTACCCACGCGCGAATCCGCCGCCTGATCTACGGTGCCGAAGACCCCAAGGCAGGCGCCGTGCACTCGATGCTGCAAGTGCTGAACCATCCCAAGTTGAATCACCAGGTGGAAGTGACCGGCGGGGTGTTGGCAGCGAGGTGTATGGACCTGTTGCAGGCATTCTTTCGTAACCGGCGATAGAGAGTCGGGCTTTTGTTAAACTAAAAGGACCGGCAGCCTCGGCCGGGCACAACCGCTGCGGAGAGGTGCGTGAGTGGTTGAAACGATCCGCCTCGAAAGCGGACATACCTGAACGGGTATCGGGGGTTCAAATCCCTCCCTCTCCGCCATATGCCCCTTCGACGTGTTTCCACAATTCTGCGCGGAAGGCTTCCAGGATCCCCGGGCACGGACCGGTTACCACAATCGGAGAAGAGCGGGAGACAAATCCGTTTCTAGCTGGGTAGTTCGCCAGTCGTTTAAGATATCGCTATAGCTTTTTACCGATTGCGCATGCCCTTCACGCTTTCTCACGCCGCCGCTTCGCTGCCGTTTCGCCGGTTCAAACCAATCTGGCCTGCACTGGTGATCGGAACCTTTGCGCCTGACCTGCAATATTTCATTTTTCTTTCAGACAAGGATCGGAGCGGTCACCACTTCCCTGATGTACTGCTGTTTACGCTGCCCCTCGCCCTTCTGGTGCTGTGGTTGTTCGAGTGGGTGGTGAAGGGGCCGGCCGTTGAACTCTTGCCCAGCGGCTGGCAACGGAGGCTCCAGAACAAGACGGCGCCTCTGTCGTTCTGGCGCTGGCGGCAGTTCGGCAGGATCGTGTTCTGGGTCGCATTGGGCGCTCTGACGCATCTCGCCTGGGACCAATTCACGCATCCGTATACACGCACCGCAGCGTATTGGCCGCTGCTCAAAACCCACTTCACCCTGCCTTTCTGGCACCCCACGCCATTGGCAGGGCTCCTGCAAGACGCCAGCACCGTCCTAGGCGCCCTGGCTTTGTGCGTCTGGTGCGCGGCCTGGTATAGCCGGACGCCCCCAGCATCCGAGACGACCGCTGCGGAGCTTCCGCCCCTAACCAAGCTTTCCGTCGTCTCGGGCATCCTATTTCTGGCGCTGGCTGCAGGCTACGCCCTGGCCTGGTTCACGCTGTCCAACCACTTCGGTCGGGTGGGCCGCTCGACCGCCCTAGCCATTACGTTCATGGCAATGACCCAAGTGTTCTGCGTGGAGATGCTGATCTACGGGGCGGCCGTGACGTTGCGGAATCGCCAGCACCATGTCACTGTCCGCCAAATCAACCCAGCCGTTAAATCGTGCCGATAGAACCCCCTGCCCGGCTGAGCTGAGGCAACTGACACGGATTTTTGGAAACTTCTATGTTGCGGAAACAAAAATCTTGCTGCACCCTCGGTCTACGGATAGAACGCGCTAGTTGTGTCTGGCTACCGTGGCTGTGGGCACAGATTTAGGTTCAACTGCGATTACATTCAGCAGCGCGTTTGCGAGCCCTAGCAATCACTTCTGCGAGCCCTTCTTCCGCGTCCGAGTCAACTGGGTCGGATCGGTGTGCGAAGGCGTCAATCGACCCGTGCGTCGTAGGCACGATTGCCATATTCGAGGTCACCTTCCCATCCAAGGAGTTGAACGTTGGATTAGTGTGAAGTATGACGACGAAAAACCTCGCACCGAAGTCTGGGATATTGCTGACAACCATACTACTCTGATTGTTACCGGCACACCGTCGTCCATCATTGCTGCATTATCGAACACAAGAAGAAGATGGTCGAGTTCGGTTGTGATGGGTCTGACCCCGGCGACACAACTGAGTTCGACCTTCAGGGGTTACCGGACACACTTGCTAAGCTGAAGGAGGTCTGCACTGACTTCGGTCGGGTGCTTTTGTCCCTAACGTTCCACCTTTTTACTATTGTGGACTGGGCATCGTCGCGGTACTCTCGCTTGGGAAAGTCACCGATGCCCACTTCTCATCCTGAACGGTTTGACTGGATTACCGTGGCAGCGATTATTGCTGGCCCAGTGCTTGCATTGTTCGCACAGCGCGTTCTCGACGTTCTGCGAGAGAAGAAGAAGAACAAGCTGCGCACTGGCTTGTATCACACTCTTATGCGCACTCGAAACAACATCTACTCGCCAGAGCATCTTCAGGCGCTAAATTCAATTGACTTCGTATTTAAGGACAGCCAGAAGATTCGGAATGCGTGGAAGGCCGTACTCGATCAGGCATCGACTCCGTTTGACGTGCACGACAACGGTGCTGTCGTCGCTTGGAATTATCGCCTATTAACGCTCAGGGTTGACCTATATCAGATCATTGGACAAGAGTTGGGTTTCGATCACAGTGCCGACTACATTAAGCGTGGCATCTACAGCCCTCGACTGCTGACCGACGTTGATGAAGAATGGCACAAGGTAAGGCGAGGTCTTGCTCAGGCGCTCGACGGAGGTTCCCTCTCCGTTTCAGTTGTAGAAGCGGACGCACCGTACGGTTCGAATCGTCACTAGCCGCCAATTACATCAACACCCATACCAAGCCTGATTTTTCAGCCCCGTCGCGGGGGTTAGTGCCAGCGAGAGCGACGTTTAGGGTGACGGACACACCGTAGCACCCCGAAATCGCCTAATTGATGCGCAATCGGCATAGATTGAACACGCTTCCGTGATTGTCATCACAGATTCGACGGTCTATGTTCCGGCGTTACCCCCGCCTTGCGTCAAGCTGATCGACTGGGGCGAGTGCACGTTCGAAAAGGACCCAAGCGGCCTTGGCGCGCGGACAATGCTTGCAAGGACACGCTTGACCAACCTGCCCTGAAATTGCTAGCCAGTCCCAATGGAACGCTCGTCATTGTCGGCTATGTGGATTCGAGCGAAAACGAAGTCGAACACGCCAGCCGCCCAACCCGCAGTCAATGTCGAGCACTACCTCGTGACCCACGGGTCCAACAAACTCGACAGAGCCCACGTGCCGGTGCATCAAGGCGAAAGTCCAAGGCAAGGCGACGGACTTTTACTTCGTGCCAGAAGGAAATTTGTGCACCGCCCAGGCTGATCTTGGGACGGCGGTGATGGTGAAAGTGAAAGGACAATCGCGCCGAATGCCCGAGCAGAAGAAAGCTAGGCCGTAACGCGAGCTATTTCGGCTGAACTGCAGCTGCTTCCTTCAGTTGGATGAGTCCCGCGCTTACGGAGACCTTTTGACCTTGCTCCAGGTAGTGGGCCATTATGCCGGGCTGTGACCAGTTCAGGTCCCACCCGTCGTCGATAGCGACGAGGACATAGTCGCCCGGAATGACGTTGATAAGACTGAAGCTGCCGTCGAGATCGCTCTGGTCGCGGCGCAGCCACTCGCTGTTGGCTTCGATGTCTTTGGGGACCAGCATGACCATGGCGCCCGCAACTCCCTTCCCTGCCCGCTTGGCGAAACCTTCGACGCGCCCGCTCCCGGTGACAAGCGTGACCGTGCCTTCAATCGACGAACCCGCGGGAAGCTCAAGTGTGTGACCACGGCTTGGCGTGCCGCCCATGACGATATGGGTAACCGCATAGTCGGCGTTGGGGCTGGCAGCCAAGAGAGTGTATTTTCCCGGCGGAACATGCACGAACTCCGACTCGCCGTTGTCATTTACGCGCGACACGACCGCAATCGTCTTGTCGCCTCGCTGCAAAGCCAGCGACACCTGCGACGGAAGACGCGGTTCGCCGGCGATCTGCACCTTGAACTTCAGGCTGCCCACAGGCTCGCCCGACGATGGCGTGAGTTCCTGCCCATCCTCCGTCAGATCGACATCCGCCAGCGCACCTTCCGGTGCTCCTCCGCTGCCATTCGGAACAAACACAGTGTACTTTCCTGCGGGAATTCCCGACAGTTCGACATAATTCGACCCGAGCATCCGCATCGCACTTTCATTTCCTCCGTCGGGAGTGCTGCGTCCACTCTGCATAATTTCCCCAGTCACGTTCTCCATCGAGTCGAATGTCTTGCGCAGAAACTGCGGCATATCGCCCCCACGACCTTGATCCTCGGGCATGCGGATGCGAATGCGTAGGGCCTGCACCGGGGAAAGGCGAATATCCGCTGTCAGCCGTTCGCCGCCCCGCACAGGAATGGGTGTGGCATCGCTTGAATCGGTTGTGTCGCCGTAGAAGGTGGTCGGATAAGTAACGTCGAACGAAGCCGGCACCTCCGTCGTGGTGGTAGTCCCATCTCCATTTTGGCTGGTCTGCGGACGCAAGGCATACCACGCCCGCGCATTGACCGAGACGAAGTAGTTCCCCGCCGCAAGTTCGTCGAACTCGTACATGCCGCGATCGTCGGTCCTCGTTTGACTCAACTGTCGCACCAGCGTGACGCCCCGGCTCTGGTCTTGCTGGAAGAGCGAAACATTGGCATTGCGTACAGGGTCTCCTGCCTCATCGATTACCCGCCCGCTTAGCACCGCTTGCGGGGCCAGGCGAAATACGAGGTGCTCGGTGTCGGCGTCGCCGCCAGTCACGATCGCCGTTGAATAGCGCTCGTGCTGGTTGTAAGAAGACTCGATGAAACCGTGGCGTGCGGCCGACAGGGAGAACTTCCCCGCCGGCAATCCCGTGAACGCAAACGCCCCGTCGGCTCCGGTCACCACCGTCGCCTTCTGGTTGCGATCCTGCGCGCTGGCGATGCTCACGTGCACTTGCGCCAACACCGCGCCCGACGCTGAATTCACCGCCTTCCCTGCAATGTGATAGCCGCCCTGCGCGAGTGCAGGCACAACCAGAGTCGTGGGAAGGATAAGGATTAAGATCGCCGTCTGGAAAAGCTGCTGAAGGCGTGCGGCTTTGCGGCGGCGACGCGCACTAAAGTCCTGGCTGAGATTCGAGTTTGAGCCCTGATCGGCACCCTTCGCCAGGCTCAGGGCAGGCTTGAAGTCGGGCCCTGATACAAGACCATCGCCAGATGGACACTTTAGCAGTCTGTTCAGCCAGAAGAAAGGATTGCGTCGTTGTCGCACGTCATTCGTCCCTGATTACGCGCACCGTCACCTGCGCCTTCTGGCCCGGCAGTACCGTCACCACCTGTCCTTGCGAGTCGTAGGCCTTCAATGCCACGGGATTGCGATACTCCAACTCCTTTGGCGAAGTAAACGCCAGCACTCGATACTCACCTGGAGGAAGCTGGCTCCATCGTGTTTGCCCATTCATTACGTTCATTTGACCCGAATCGGGCAAAAGGTGGCTTCCGTCCAGCGGTATGCAATACACTGACAGTCCTCCCTGCATCATTGAGTCTGTCCTGCCGCTGCCTCCCGCGATCATCACGTTTCCTGGAGAACCGGCGCTGGTCACCTCCGCGCCCTCGATCACTGCCTCCAATTCGCCCGTGTCGTAGCGCAATGTAACTTCAATCGGAGGAACACTCGCTCCATATAGCACCACTAGCGGCTCCCGCAGCAGATCCTTTCCGTCCGATGCCACCGTCGCAGCATAACCTCCGAACGCACGTACCGCTACCCAATAGCGCCCCGGCTCGACCGCATTCAACATCAAAGGATTGCCTTGCGAGTAATACGCCCGACCCCTCCCGCCATCAACGTCCTCGGCGGACAGCAAAGATACTTGCGCTGGCACTCTACTCGACGTCGCCGTGACCTGCTTGGCCGTGGAATCAGCACCCGACAGATCCTTCCTTATGGTGATCTCGATCGACGGATTGGTCGCAATCGCCAGCGGCGATCCCACTGCCGCCCTGTTTGCGACAGTGATACTCGTCGATCCGGTTGCTGCATGCGGGCCGTAGCCCGTCGCCTCAATCGTGTACGTTCCATTCGGCAGCATGCCCGTAATCATCTGTTGGGCGCGATTGAATCCCAGCTCAAATCCTGGACCTCGGTGGCCTTGCGTGTACACAGAAACTCTCATTCCTGGAGGCATACCCTCCTCAATGCCGACCACCGGAACTCTGACATCGTAGTATCTCTGGCGCTCCAGAGTAATGTTCGTCAGGAACGTTTCGCCCGCGCGCAGGTGAATCGTCTCGGCGCTGCCGAAGTCCCGCGCCGCGGGAAAGAATCGCGGCGGAAAACCCCACGGCGGCTTGTTGCTACCGCTCTCCGGTTGTCCCTGTTCCATGTTCTCTAGCGTGAAGACCTTGTACTCGCCCGCCACCAAGTCCGCAAAGCGAAACTCGCCGTCCACTCGCGTGCGATCGCGAGAAGCCGGCAGCCATTGAGCCAATCCATCACGAATCTCGCGATGATACAGTTGCACATCCACGCGGTCTCCCGGCTCGTCGCTTGGAAACTTCACCCTTCCGCTAATGATTCCTTCCGGCACCAGCCACAGCGTGACATCGTCTTGCCCAGCATGGATAAGATTGCTGCCGCGGGAACGAAACCCCGGTTTTCTCACGTCCAAAACAATCTGCACGTTCGCCCCAGCCGCTGTGACCGGGGCCGTCAAATTCAACTCGAATCGCCCGTGGTCGTCGGTGAACGCGGCGTATCGCTCATCGAGCGAATACACCATGGCCCGGCCGAGTGGCTCGCGCGTGACGCTGCTCAATACCATGCCGCTCACCAAGGTGCTGGATGCATCAACCGCCTGCTGATTTTGGCAGTACAAAGGAAGAGCAAGCAGACTGACCATCACGGCACTTCCGCAGAAAGAAGTACGCGCGCAGCTCTGCGTGAAACAGATTGCGACAACCCTTAGAAGCGATCGCAAATTGCACCTGCGAGATTCAAAGATGAACTGAAAAGACTTATTATGAACGCCGCCGAAGCCACTGTACACACTCACGATGCCTTGCCCAGAAAATCTCGAGATTGACGGCTTGCGTCACAAGCGCTCACCGGCTCGTGTTCTCACGGAGTTGGTAGTCGGCTATTCGCTCATCTTACTGGCCATCTGGACTCCCGGCGCAATACAACGTGCGTTCATGTTCGCCGCCGCCTGCTGGATAATTGCAACGTCGCTTCCCGGCAGCAGCACGGTTTACGGATTACGCCTCTCCCGCTTGCGACAGGGCTGGTGGATCATTGCCGCTGCGGTCGTTTTGGCTGGAGGAGCCGCTGTGTTCGCAGCCTGCATCGGTACACTGCAAATACCATTCCGCTATCGGCAGAATCCAGGGAACACCACCGGCTATATCATTTGGTCGTTTGTGCAGCAGTTCATCCTGCAAGACTTCGTCCTGCTTCGTTTGCGCCGACTTCTCCCGAGCGCGCGTGCTGCGGTCTTGGCTGCTGCAATTCTGTTTTCCCTGGCACACCTGCCCAATCCGCTGCTCACGGCGGCGGCTTTCTTCTGGGGAATCGCTTCCTGCGCGCTCTTTCTGCGCCACGGCGACCTGTACTCGCTCGGCGCCGCACACGCAATCTTCGGCCTATGTCTGACCATCACTATTCCCGATGCGGTAGATCACCAAATGCGGGTAGGCCTAGGGTATCTCCGATATCAGCCCCCGGCCACCACGCACTCGGCGCGGCCACCATAGCCATGTTGATTGGTGGACCTGAGCGGGATCGAACCGCTGGCCTCCTCGTTGCGAATTATGAACGGCATGAGGATGGACCAACAGCGAAGAAGCGCAAATGACATGGAAACTTAGTGTTCATGCTGGTCTGAGCCACCTATGCCTTCGGGCTCGTGGTGCCGTTCGACACGATGGCGTCCGACACGGGTGGAGTGAACCCCAAAATGAGGCAGTAGACAAGGGCGCACTTGGCAGGAAAGGGAAATTGCGAGTGGCAAAGAGACGGCATTTAGCAATTCGGTGCCGCCGGCGTGTTAAGAAAACTCCGCGTCCCGTCGTACAATGTCGCCTGAAAGCGCTTCTGCGCCGCAAGCGTCAACGATAGACCGGGGACCCATGGGATCAGAAAGTCACACCGCCTTTTTCAGCTACAGCCGCGAAGACGGGGCGTTTGCTAAGAAACTCGCCTCTGATCTCAAAGCATCAGGCGCGCAAATCTGGATGGACCAGCTCGACATCGAGCCAGGTACTCACTGGGATGATGCCGTTTCTCACGCCCTTGAAAACTCGCTCCGCGTCTTAGTCATCCTCTCGCCTGCCTCGGCTACGTCGGAAAACGTCAGCGATGAAGTCGGCTTCGCCCTCAGCAAGCAGAAACACATCATTCCCGTGCTCTACCGTGATTGCGACGTTCCTTTCCGCCTCGCTCGCCTCCAGTACATCGATTTCCGCACCGATTACGCTGGCGGCGTGCAGGAGCTGACACGCCTCCTCGCGCTTCAGCCTCCCGCACTTGTTGCCGTCGCGCCCGAACCGCCTCGCCCGGCCGCCGAAGTTGCGCCGTCCGCCCAGCACCCGCCGGCTCCCGTTTCTTCCGTGCCGTCCGCCGGCAGTGGCGCCAAGAAAGCTGTCCTGATGGGCATACTGGTACTGCTTGCAGCGGCGATCATGGCTTACTTCGCTTTCCGACCCAGCGGTCTGGATGTTGCCATCTTGGCCCCCAGCGGCTTCAGTGCCCCGCGCTTCACCATCGACGGCAAGAACTACCCAATCGAAGGGCAGACCATCCATGTGAAGCTCTCTCGCGGCGACCACCAATTCCAGTTTCCCAAGACCGGTTGCGGCGGTACCTTCAATGTTGCCCCCGGCAAAACGACGTTTGTCCCCACAGCCCGGGGCCCGAACGACTGCTCCCTCCAGCCCACAGCAACTGAGTGATGGCACGTTGGTATCGCCCTGAGCTGCAAATCCATCCGGCAACCCGATGTGTTCCGATGCGAATGCGCGGGGCGAACTGACCAGAACTGCGCTTTGGGCACACCGGCCCCTTACCTTTTTCATATTATGGGGAAGTCGCGACATAGACATACTGAACCCGAGCTGCCCCGTCCGTTTCTCGTTTGGGGATACCCTGGACCCCACTACTCTTCGGTTTTCGGCTCTTGCAATCTCTATCAATCTATAGCTGGTGCGATCGGTGCGGTTATCCGTCGGATTGATGATTATCCTATCGGGTATTCCTTTCTTCATATTACTGGCGGAGCGGCAACGCCAGTGGCTGGCTCTACAAAATGAGTGCGCGTTTCTTTTGTTGTGCAGGACACCGCACTCCCAAGACCTCGGGGGATGGCGACGTTCAGGTCGCGTCTTCGCGGAAGACTTCGTCTTCGCAGTGCGAGCAACGGAACACGCGGCGCTTGGCGCGAACCCTAATCGGGAGAGGCTTTCTGCCACATCGGTAGCAAGCAGGCTTGCCGTCTTTGAGACATTTGGGATGCGCCGCGACATAGTCGGAAGCCGTCGGATATTTGTTCCATCTGCGTTTGTAGATGGCTTGGTTGAGCGCGAGAACTCCGCCGAGGGTGGCAGCCGAGATGGCGAGGCCGACGTAAAGATGCCAGTCCTCGAGGGTGGTCAGCAGCGGATGCGACACGGACTCTTTTCTCCTTCGGCAGCCAAGGTGCTGAAAGTAAGGGCTTCGACCGAGCCTGATGAAGACTTGTCCCGCGTGGCTAGAAGGTGAGATTGTGCATCAGCCATCCAAATCAATCCGAACGGTAAGGAGTTCTGTTCCAAAAAGCCGCACTGCCCTTGCATTCGCCGTGCTGCTCGGCAGCTGACTCGCCAGCCAGCGTTGGCGCCCACGTGGATCATCGTCCCTAAGCAGATGAGCAGTACCCGTGTGCCAACGAGTCCTCAGCCCGTCGCGCAATCTCAATCGCACGCGGGGATCGCTTTCCATATTGCGCACGTATCCAGCCTTCATGCCATGTTCTGCCACCAGCCAGAACTGATTTCCGATGTGTCCATCGCCTACTGGCGTGCTGCGGCGCTTTCCGCTCTTGCGCCCCGTAGTTTCAAGCAACGCATATCCCGGCAGCGGCAAACCCAGCGCCAACGCGAGCTTGATTGGCGGGTTGAATAAGTATTTCTGAAGCGCGTGGATAATCGGGTATTTCATTTTGATCGTGTCTGTACCCGGAAACACATTGCATGTGCGGAAGCCTAACACGCGGCCTCACGGTGTTCTATCCCGCCAGCTGGCCGTACGGCGACTACCACAACTGCACGGTCGATCCGGATTACAAGGTGCTGGATTGCACCCAGCAGGAAAAGCCCTTCAACCCGTTCATCATCAATGCCGAGTTTTCCGGCAAAGCCAGCGAACAGTCGTGGACTTGCCAGCATGACGGCCTATCGCTCATCTGCAAGAACTAGCCTCACCCGAAAAGCAGGCAAGCCCCGGCCCTGCACCAGTATGCTAAATTCTCCGCCGACAAGACGTACCGCATAAGAGCGCCACGAGAGGCTGCGTTCACGCCCATCGGTTGATCGGCGCCGCTCTTCTGTTTGCATAGATGCTTACCGGCCTAAGCAGCAGGTGGCCCGCCCCTTGCCGGAAAGCAGGGCGTCCCAGGTCGGTGGTCTCGCCTCAGAATTTGTTGGCCAAAGCCAATTAACATCGGTGTCTGTTTTGGCTGGGATGGTCATCCTCGGGCACCGGCGGGCTGTGATGGTGTCCTGCAGCGAACATGAGGCTCCAGCAAGCGGATGATCCTCGTCGAAGCCCAAATGTTCAGCAAACCACGCTCAACCCAGCGGCCCGTCAAGGCCGCACGCCGCTGGGCAGCGGGAACGAATTGCGAGTAGACATCCATTGTGGTCGAGATTCGCGAGTGTCGCATTTGTGCCTGTAAGGCCTTCGGATCGGCGGCGGCCTCAACAAGCCAGGTCGCATACGAACGTCTCAATACCTGCCAATTCACCCATCCAATACCCAACTTGCGGGCAGCGGGTTTGATGCGTCTGGAGAGGATATTGTGATCCGACATCCGTGCGCCCCAGTTGATCGTCACGTCCAGGCACTTACGTCCACAGTCAGGAACCCGCTATTCGGATTTTCATGCGGTTTCGCGGGCCACAGGCTCGAGCTGACGCCAACGGCTGTTTAGGCAAGTGATTCCAAAGTAGAGTAAAATCCCGCTATTTATTGGCGTCGAGGAGTTCGCATTGGAAGTCCATCCTCCTCACAAACCGATCCACTCCATAAGAGAGTTCATGGTGCATTTGCTTGCAATCACCATAGGGCTGCTCATTGCACTCGGGCTGGAGGCTACGGTTGAACGGTTGCACTATCGAAGCCTGGTGCGTGAGGCGAGAGAGAACATGGCCCAGGAAATTCGAGAGAACCAGAAGAATCTCAGGCTCGAACTCAAGGCATTGCCAGGAGAAAAGCGCGAATTGGAAGGCGTTCTTCGCATGGCGGCAGACCTACAACACTCGCGGCCAGCGCAACAACATGGGAATTTTAACTGGATAGTAACTCGTCTCGGCGAATCCGCATGGAACACAACTGCGTCCTCTGGCGCTCTTGCGCATATGCCTTACACGGAGGCCAGAGAATACGCGCAGCTCTACGGATTGCAACAGATGTTCAATGCGAACATGGACCGATATGTCGATTCACGCGCTGAGATGTATGCCTTTCTGATCAGGACTGAACTGCGGGACAAGCCATCGGCGGCGGAGTTCGAGGCAGGTGAACACATCATCGCGAAGGAACTCGTGATGACCGATTTCTTGCGGGAAATCGGAAATGAGTTGGACGCTGCTTATATAAAGTTCCTGGCTGTCGGCCGATGAATCGCCCTTTCACAAGCAATCCGCTGCGGATCAGCTTGAAAATTTACTTTCGCTGTGTCGTGGCCTGTCGATAGGCCTGGCCTTCTTCTTCGCCTGAGCTACTCTGTGCTTCCACTTGCGTCGATGCGGCAGATGAGGTCGGTGCTCTCCGGAGTGAAACCTGACGCCAGAGCGTTCGCCAACCTGTTGTTCATCATCGCTGACACCGTTGTCTGCGCGGGCGAGGCGGTGACCTGTTACCCCGGAATCGGGCGCGAACTTGTGGCACCGAACATCCGTCTGCCCTAGCTCGCTATTACGAAGACTGTCGGGAAATCTCTATATCAACTTGTACCAGTTCGATGGTCTTCGGGCGGAGCTGAATCGAAATCAGTTCTTTGTAATTCGACTGAATTATTGCGAAAAAGGCGGTTGGCGCTTCGACGGACGATCTGAAGGCCCTTACCATAGCGGATCTGCTCCAAGACGATGAGTTTGGAAAGAATCTGCAAAAGACATTTGCCGTCGTTCCAATGTCAGGCACCTTGTCAGATGCCAAAAAAGCCATGGAGCCCCTGCCGTGGTGCCAGGATGTGTTCGTAACAGAGGCAGGAACAAGCGACGAAACTGTGCTCGGGTGGGTAACGAACGCGATCATCGAGAAGAATTCACAATTGTAGTGCCAAATGCTCGGGGGCAACGGCGGCACCGTAGTGGCTGGCTACTCTTATCTTGTCGCATCGCGCTTGCATTTTGGGCACACCTGCCCCGTTTCCTTTCGCATTTTGGGGCATTAGGTACCGACAGACGTTAATCGGACGGATGTAAAAGGATTCCTCGGCAACCTGGTGGGGCAGTCGTCAGCGATCAAATGCGGGACAAATCTTCTTCAGACGCGGTCGAAGCCATTGCTTTCAGCCTCTTTTTCTAATCTTTCCCTGCGAAGCGCCTCGTCTTTTTCCTGTTCTTTGCGGACGCGGTCGCGAGCTTCCTGAATCTTTTTATGCACTTCTTGAAATGGGCTGAGGGGCTGTTCGTTTGCCATACTCCAAGTTTACGCCGAACGTGCAGAGTGGGCATCTGCACCTTGGTGTAAGAGGAAAGATCAGCGAGTACCGCACCCGCGTCTTGCTGTGCTTCAAGTACGAGGGCTGAGTCGGCCGGCGGTGACGAGTCGTGATAACCGTCGGCGGATTTCAATGCGGCGAACAGATTTTGGGCACACCTAGCCCTTACCCTTTTCACAATGGTATTCGCCAGGTCCTGATGGACGTTGGTCGCTCTATAAGAACCACCCGCTAGGTCTCTCCTGGTTTAGGCCAACATAGAGGCTAACTGCACCTTGATCACATTTACCGCATGGTCGAGATCGCTCACCCTGGCTTGATGGTGGTACAGGTCTGGCGACGTTGCATCGAACGGCAGGAACTAATCGGGGTTGCGGTTGTTTCTCTAATTCGCATAGCCCTGCTGGCCCTCGCGCAAATTGCTGTGCGGAAGTGATTTGTGATTGGCGAAGAGTACGGGTGAGCAGCCTTTAGACAAGCTGAAAGCGCATAGGGCCGCTACGACCCCACGAGACTTGCCAGGGCTTGGGCATTTTCACGAATCTCAATTGTGAATTTGCAGGTTGATTTCTGCTAGCCGAACCTTCGCAGTAAGCCTCGCCTAACGCTATTTTTTCAGGGTAGTTGATGAGGTTGGCCCTTTGTTTTCTTCAAT
>Ga0182038_10000780_pt1 | contig 16506 bp, 17 predicted proteins | sample sta12Can44000108_FD_125976 | JGI IMG/M metagenome (GOLD analysis project Ga0182038, IMG submission 125976) | Lab enrichment of tropical soil microbial communities from Luquillo Experimental Forest, Puerto Rico - statanox.12C.anox.44.000.108 | ecosystem: Environmental > Terrestrial > Soil >...
CGCAAGCACGCCCAGGAGATCGGCGCCCCCATCCCGAAGCAACCCGTGCTCTTCAACAAGTACAACAACACCCTCAACTGCCACGGCGGCACCGTGAAGCTCCCGGTCGAGGTGGCGCACAACTTCGACTACGAGGTCGAGCTCGTCATCGTCATCGGCCGGAAGGCCAAGAACGTGACCGAGGCGGACGCGCTCTCGTACGTGGCGGGGTACTGCACCGGAAATGACTTCACCGCTCGCGATCTGCAGCTCGAGACAGGCGGGCAGTGGATGGCGGGCAAGACGCCGGACGACTTCGCGCCGCTCGGGCCCTACCTCGTCACCGCAGACCAGATCGACCCCGACCAGCTCAAGATCGAGTGCCGCGTCAACGGCGAGACGCGCCAGTCGTCGAGCACGAGCGACTTCATCTTCAACACGCGCCAGCAGATCGCCTACATCTCGCGCATCCTCACGCTCCAGCCGGGCGACATCATCTTCACGGGCACGCCGGAGGGCGTCATCCAGGGCAAGCCGAAGGACCAGCGCGTCTGGCTCAAGCCGGGTGACGCGATCGCCTGCAGCGTGGAGAAGCTCGGCGAGCTGCGGTTCATCCTCACCTGACCCGTCGGTCCGTTCCGCGCAGCGGCGAAGCCGAAGGACGAACGTGTCGTACTACGGCGTGGGCTTCCAGTAGCGAGAGCCGTTCGAGCGGAACGGCACGTTCAGCTCGCCGCAGACCTCTGCCAGCACATCGGGCGTGTAGAAGTAGTTGCGGACGCGCGCGAGCCGATCGCCCTCGACCGACATGCGGTTGAGCGCGCGGACGGCCTCGCCGTCGGCGTGCGCGTACCAGAGCACGGCGAGCCACTCACCGCGGTACAGTCGCGCCTCGCAGCGGGGCACCTCGGGAAGGAGGCCCTTCACGTGCTCCGGGTCGACGCCGGCCGGGAGCAGCGCCGGGTCGGCGAGCATGCGCGGGCCGAACATCATGCCCTGGAACACGCCGCGGCGGGCAGCCTCCGGGCCGTACTCGGCGTGCACGCGCACGACCTCGATCTCGGCCGCGTCGAGGAGGAGAGCGGTGAGCCGCTCGAGGTCACCGGCGTTGAACGCCGCGCAGAACGCGTCGAGCACGTGCGGCCGCGGCGGGGCCGGCTCGTCGTCGTCGGGCTGCTCCACCAGCTTGCCGCGGCCCCGGTGGAGCGCCGACTTGACGGTCCCCGGCGTGGTCGAGAGCGCCTCCGCGATCTCCTCCAACGAGAAGCCGAACGCCTCCTTCAGGACGACGGCGGCACGCTCCTGCGGCGAGAGGCGGGCGATGAGCGTCCCCGCGGCCTCCCGCAGCTCGCGCGGCTCGGCAGCGGGCGCCGTCTCCGGAGCTGCGTCGGGCAGCGCCCGCCTGGCGCGGACCTGGTCGATCCAGAGGTTCGAGGCCACCCTGAAGAGCCACGCGCGCGGGTTCGGCGGTGGCTCCGCCATGCAGCCGAGCGTGACGAAGCCGCGGAACATCGCGTCCTGCACTAGGTCGTCGGCTTCGAATGGGCTGCGCGTGAGGTGGCGGCAGTAGCGGTAGAGCTCGGGACGCAGGCCCTCGTACAAGTCGAGGAAGCGGTGCCACGCCTCCTCGATGTCGCCGCGGAGCACATCCATGTGGACGGGGTCGGGAGCGTTCATGTGAGGAGGACGGACGAGCTGGCCCGGAAGATAGCGGGCGCTCGCGCGCGGGTCGCAGCGACGTGAAGAGATGTCTGGGAGCCGGGCCACCCCTGAGGGTCGAATCCTCCGCGACGCCCCCTCGGCCGTGACAGAATTGGTCACATGCCACGCACGATCATCGAGCCGTTCCGGGTGAAGTCCGTCGAGCCGATCCACCTCTCCACGCGCGCGGAGCGCGCGCGGGCGCTGGACGAGGCCAAGCTGAACGTGTTCCGGCTGCGCGCCGAGGACGTGCTGCTCGACTTCCTCACCGATTCGGGCACCGGCGCCATGTCCGCCCGCCAGTGGGCCGGGATGATGGCCGGCGACGAGAGCTACGCCGGCGCCGACAGCTTCTTCCGCTTCGAGGCGGTCGTGCGCGACCTCACCGGATACCCCTTCGTCATCCCGACGCACCAGGGGCGGGCGGCGGAGCGGATCCTGTTCTCGGTGGCGACGAAGCGCGGCGACGTCGTCCCGAGCAACACCCACTTCGACACGACGCGCGCGAACCTCGAGTACGGCGGCGTCGAGCCGCTGGACCTGGTCATCCCCGAGGGGCTCGAGCCGCGCACCCGCCATCCGTTCAAGGGGAACATCGATCTCGCTCGCGTCGAGCGGCTCCTCGAGGAGCGGGGCGAGCGCGTGCCGTTCGGGATGATCACCGTGACCAACAACTCCGGCGGCGGCCAGCCGGTCTCGCTCGAGAACCTGCGCGCCTACCGGGAGCTGCTGCGCAGGTACGGCAAGCCGCTCATCATCGACGCGTGCCGGTTCGCGGAGAACGCGATGTTCGTGAAGCTCCGCGAGCCGGGCCAGGGGGATCGCACGCCGAAGGAGATCGCGCGCGAGATGTTCTCGCTCGCCGACGGCTGCACGATGAGCGCGAAGAAGGACGGGCTCGCCAACATCGGCGGCTTCATCGCGCTCCACGACGAGCGGTGGGTCGAGGCCGCGCGCAACCTGCTCGTCCTGACGGAGGGGTTTCCCACCTACGGCGGCCTGGCCGGGCGCGACCTGGACGCGATCGCGATCGGGCTGGAGGAGGTGCTCGACGAGAGCTACCTGCGCTACCGGCTCCGCACCGCGGAGTACATGGGGGAGAAGCTCCTCGCCGGCGGGGTCGCCATCGTCGAGCCCACTGGCGGCCACGCGGTCTACCTCGACGCGCGCGCCTTCCTGCCCCACCTCCGCCGCGAGGAGTATCCGGGCTGGGCGCTCTGCGACGCCCTCTACCTGGAGGGCGGGATCCGCGGCGTCGAGATCGGGTCGGTCATGTTCGGCAAGCGGCTCGAGGACGGGACCGAGACCTACCACCACCACGACCTCGTCCGGCTGGCCTTCCCGCGGCGCGTCTACACGCAGAGCCACTTCGACTATGCGGCCGAGGTGATCCTGGAGCTCGCGGCGAAGGCGCGCGAGGTGCGCGGCGTCCGGATCCGGCGGCAGAGCCGGTACCTGCGCCACTTCACGGCCGAGCTCGAGTGGGCGTGACGGCCGGGGACGTTATGTTCGAGCTGGAGCGGAGCTGCGCTTTCGACTCCCTCCGCCGAACGAACACCTCGGGGGCCTCCCATGTCCAGCGAAGTCCACCTCGACTCGAACGTCCCGGGTAACCCGGCGTACCACTTCACGATCGTTCCGGCGGGTTCGCCGGCGCGGGCCGGCTGGACCGAGCGCGCCGCGCTCGTCCCGGCGGCGCAGGCGGCCACGCAGTGCGTCCACGCCGGCGTGCGGCCCGATCCGGCGTACGGGGCGGTGATGCCGCCCATCTACCAGACCTCCACCTTCGCCTTCCGCGACGTCTGCATCAACGCGGGCTACGACTACACGCGCAGCGGCAACCCGACCCGGGCCGCGCTGGAGGAGGCCATCTCGGTGCTGGAGGGCGGTGAGGGCGCCACCTGCACCAGCACGGGCATGAGCGCCGTCCTGGTGGCGCTGAACCTCCTGCCCCAGGGCAGCCATCTCCTCTGCACGGTCGACTGCTACGGAGGGACCTTCCGCACCCTGGAGCACGCGAAGACGGCTTACGGGCTCGAGGTCACCTACCTCGACCTGTCGGACCTGGACGCGGTGACGAGGGCGTTCCGCCCCAACACCCGGATGGTGTGGATCGAGACGCCGTCCAACCCACTCCTGCGCCTCACGGAGATCCGGACCCTGGCGACGCTGGCCAGGGCGCGCGACGCGCTGACGGTGGTGGACAACACGTTCTTGTCGCCCGTGCTCCAGAAGCCGTTCCAGCACGGCGCCGATCTGGTGGTGCACTCGACCACCAAGTACCTCAACGGCCACAGCGACGTGGTGGCCGGCGCGGTGGTCGCGGCGCCGGGGCGCACCGCGCTCGTGCAGCGCATCCAGAGCCTGAACAACCTGCTCGGCACGTCGCAGAGCCCGCACGACTGCTTCCTCGTGCTGCGCGGCCTCAAGACGCTCCTGCTCCGCATGAAGGCCCACGAGGCCGGTGCACGGACCGTCGCCGCGTTCCTGGCGGCGCACCCGGCCGTCGCGAAGGTCCACTACCCCGGGCTGGCCAGCCATCCGCAGCACGCGCTGGCGAGCACGCAGCAGCTCGGCTTCGGCGCGATGCTCAGCTTCGAGCTGAACGACGGGCGCCGGGAGCGGGTGGACCACGTCCTGAAGACGCTGCGGTGGTTCACGCTGGCGGAGAGCCTGGGCGGCGTCGAGAGCCTGGTGGCGCACCCTGCCTCGATGACGCACGCCTCGATGACGCCCGAGGCGCGCCAGCGCGCCGGCATCACGGATGGTGTCATCCGGCTGTCGATCGGGATCGAGGACCCGGCGGACCTCGTCTCGGATCTCGACGAGGCGCTGCGGACGCTGCCGGCGTAGCCAACGCACGTTCGTCCTTCGACTACGCGCCGCGAGTTTTCCGTTCGGGCTGAGCGTAGCCGCGCAAAGCGCGGCGTAGTCGAAGCCCGCGCGGCGCTACGCTCAGGACGAACGGAAGATGGCACTCACGTCGGCGCCGGCTCGTCGGGCGCTTCATCCTGGAGCGGCAGCTCCACCGCGAACTCCGCCCCGGCGCCCGGGCTGCTCTCGACCGAGATCCGGCCGCCCTGCGCCTCGATGGCCTGGCGCGCCACCCACAACCCGACGCCGAACCCGCCGTAGTGCCGCTCGGACACGGCGCGCTCGAACCGCTCGAAGATGCGGCGCTGGTGCTCGGCCGAGATGCCGATCCCGTGATCGCGGACGGTGAGGATCGCGCGCCGTGCCTCGACGCGCACCGCGACCTCGACCGGCTTGCCCTCCCCGAACTTGAGCGCGTTCGAGACGAGCTGGGCGACGACGGACTCGACCAGAGACCGGTCCCAGGATCCGACCAAGGGACCCGGCGCGTGGAACGCGACCTCGCTGCCGGAGCGCTCGATCGCCTCCGCGCTGCGCGCGAGCACCGTCGCGACCAGGCTGCTCAGCTCGACCGGCTCGCGCGAGAGGTGGAGGTGGCCCGACGAGATCCGCCCCACGTCGATGAGGCCGTTGATGAGGACCTTCAGGCGATCCACCTGGCGGAGGATGACGTCGCACTTCGACTGGACCCGCTCCTCGGAGAGGGGCGTGGTGGGGCACGTCACGCCGAGCCGCCGCAGGCTCGCCACCTGGAGCTCGAGCGAGGTCAGCGGCGTCTTGAGCTCGTGCGACGCGATGTCGAGGAACCGATCGCGGGCCTCGAGCGTGGCCTTGAGCTGCCGCTCGCGCTGCGCCGCCTCGCGCGCCCGCTGGAGGGCCCCTTCCGCGCGCTTGCGCTCGGTGATGTCCGTCGAGACGCAGCACACGCCGTACACGACGCCGTTCGCGTCGAGCAGCGGGAACTTGAGCGAGAGGTACGCGCGCGGCTCGGATCCCGCCGGGATGAGCTCCTCCAGCTCGACCGGCGCGCAGGCAGCGAGCACCTGGGCGTCGTCGCGGCGGAGGATCTCCGCCACCGCCCGCGGCAGGATCTCGTCGTCCCGCTTGCCGATCACGTCCTCGCCGCGCAGCGCGAACACCTGCTGGAACTGCCGGTTCGAGTAGAGGTAGCGCCCCTCCGCGTCCTTCAAGTAGATGAGGGCGGTCGTCGCGTCGAGGATGGTGCGCAGCTGCTCGCGCGCGCGGTCGATCTCGGCGTTCTGCTCCGCGAGCACCTCGCTCAGCCCGAGCAGCCGCGCGTTGGCCCGGTACGACCGCAGCGTCATCTCGAAAGGGGAGAGGCTCTCGGCCAGGAACTGCGCCGCCATCGCCAGCTGCGGTCGCTCGCCCGTCGCGGCGAGCGGCAGGCCGCGCAGGGCCTCGTGGTGCGCGAGGGCCAGCTCGAGGATCCCGAGGCCGCCGCTGGCGGCCGCGCGCCCCAGCTCGTACGCGCTCGTGAGCGCGGCCTCGCTGCCGGTCGCGACGTAGGCCCGGAGCGCGCCGTCGTACTCGCGCGCCAGCGTGTCCGGCGCCATCGGCTCATTCGTCCGCGTCATGGGCCCACTTCTTCAGCGTCACCGTGGTCCCTCGACCGACGGCGGAGCGGATCTCGAACTCGTCCACGAGCCGCCGCGCGCTCGGGAGCCCGAGGCCGAGGCCACCGCGCGTCGAGTGCCCGTCCCGCATCGCCGCATCGACGTCCGCGATCCCGGGGTGGGCGTCGCGCGCGACCGCCGTCAGCGCGCGCCGGCCGTGCTCCGTGACGACGTCGAGCTCGATCTCGCCCGCGCCGGCGTGGACGACGATGTTCCAGGCCACCTCCGACACGGCGGTCGTGATCGCGGCGGCGCGCGCGTCGTCGAAGCCTTCCTGCAAAGCGAGCTGACGCGTGCGCGTCCGCGCCACGCTCACGTCCGCCTCCTCCCGGATGGGAAGGCGCATCACCTCGTCACCCCGAGATAGCGCGCCACCACCACCAGCGCGTCGTCCGTCCCCCTGGCGTAGCGGCCGAAGATCGCGTCCGCCACCTCCTGCGGGCTTCCCCCCACGTCGGCGTGAGCCACGAACCCGCTGCGGATGCCGTCCGTGGCCAGGACGAGCGTGTCGCCCGGCGCGACCGGGACGACGGCGGGGCGAAGCGGTGGGAGGTGGTACCCGACGACGCCGCCCCGCGTGGAGATCGCCTCCCGTACGCGCCCCGTCGCCCGGTCGCCGCGCAGGAGGATGCCCTCCACGTTCCCGACTCCTACCCAGGTCATCGAGGAGTCATGCGCCCGGAACGAGGCGAGGGTCATGACGACGCCGCGGGTCGCGCGCAGCGCCTCGTGACAGCGCTCGACGAGCAGGTCGAGAGGATCTCCCGCGCGCGCCGCGAGGACGTAGGTCGCCTCCCGGGACGCCGCCGCCGCCTCCGGACCGTGTCCGAGCCCGTCCACCACGGCCACCAGGGTCCCACCTTCGAACCCCGCAATGACGTGCGCGTCGCCCGATTCGATCTCACCGGCGAGGGCGGCACCCGCCGCGCCCCACTCGACGACCAGGTCTGCCTCTCCTGGCGCGCTCATCGGACCCATTTCTTCATCGTGACGGTGGTGCCCTTCCCGACCGTGGACGAGAGCTCGAACTCGTCCATGAGCCGCTTGGCGCCCGGCAGGCCCATGCCGAGGCTGTTGCCGGTCGAGAATCCGTCTCGCATCGCCAGCGTCGGGTTGGGGATCCCGGGGCCCTCGTCACGCGCCACCACCATGACGCCGCGGCGGCCTTGCTCCTCGACCGCGGAGAGCACGACCTCTCCGCGGTGCGCGTAGACGACGATGTTGCGCGCCACCTCCGAGATCGCGGTCGCGATGAGCGTCTGCTCGGTCAGAGAGAGTCCACGCGCGGCCGCCAGCTGGCGCCCTTTCTGGCGCGCCGTGACGATGTCCTCCTCGTCCTCGATGGGGACGCGCGTCTCAGTGAGCGGCATGACCCCCGCTCCCGGCGATGGCACCCACGAGCGCGAGGCCCTCCTCCAGGTCCAGCGCCGTCTCGACGCTCTCGAGCGTCAACCCGAGCTGCACCATGGCGAAGGCGACCTCGGGCTGGATGCCGACCACCACGGTCCGGGCGCCCCGGAGCTGGGCCGTGTAGGCGATGGAGCGAAGGGTGCGCGTCGCGAACGAATCGAGGACGTCCAGCGCCGTCACGTCGATGATCACCACCCGCGCCCTCGCGCGCCCGACCTGGTCCGAGAGCCGGTCGCGGAACTCGATGAGCGCGTGATCCGAGAGCGCCTCCTGCATCGATGCGATGAGGACGTCTCCTTGTTTCAGGATCGGGACGGTCACGACCGGCACCCCTAGTCTCGAGGCGGGCTCCGGCTCGGCTCGAGGCGCTCCACCCGGTAGCCGAGGAGCCGCTCGGCCTCCTCGATGCCCCCCTGGAGGTCGCCCACCGTGTTCAGCTTGTGCAGGTCGAGGCCGAGCCCGACCAGCGCCTGCGCCACGTCCGACGAGAGCCCGGTCACGATCACAGACGCGCCCATGAGCCCGGCGGCGATGACGGTCTGGATGAGGTGGTTCGCGACCTTCGAGTCGATGGTCGCGACCCCGGTGACGTCCATCACGACCACCTTGGCGCGGTTGTCGCGGATGGAGCGGAGCAAGCTGTCCGTGATGAGCCGTGCGCGGTGCGTGTCGATGACGCCGATGATCGGGAGGAGCAGCAGGCGCTCGCGGATCTGCAGCACGGGCGTCGAGAGCTCGCGGATCGCCTCCTGCTGCTTCCGCATGGTGGACTCGCGGGCGAAGATGTACGTGTCGACGGCGAGGCCGATGTCGAGGAACACCAGCTTCATGAGCGAGAGGAAGTTCGCGAACGCCTTGGCGGGGTCGTTCGTGAGCGACTCCTGCATCCGCTTCGCCACGAGGCGGAGGTAGTAGCTGTACATCCCGAGGTACCACTTGGGCTCGAGCCGCACCTGCTCGTGCGCGGCGCCCACCTTGAGGCGGTTCGCGACGTAGCTCTTGCCGTAGTCGCCCTCGGTGAGGCGGACGAAGTAGTCCTTCTGGAGCTCCTTCACCCTCGCCAGCACCTTCGGGTCGCGGAAGAAGGACTTGGTCTCGTCGAAGGCGAGGATGTGCCCGTAGAACTCCTCGATGACCGGATCGGCGTACTTCCGGGCGAGCTCGCGCAGGCCGCGCAACACGTCGACGTCGTCCTCACCGAACTCCAGAAACGCCTTGCGGCGCTCGACCTCCTCCTCGTCCACCCCCATCTCGTGCGGAAGCGGGTGAGCGCGGTCCATCCAGGCCAGCCTCGGGTCGGCCATGCGATCGCCTCGTCGGCACCAGGTCAGGCGACCGTGTGCCGCGTCTCGGTCCGCAGCGTTCTTATCGAGCGGACCTCCGGGCTGCCGCGCGCCCCGCGCCTGCTCCCCGGAGAGGGTGCTTTCGGCCCTGAGGGGACCCGGATCTCAGGCGAGGTTGTGGAACACCCGCTGGACGTCCTCGTCCTGCTCGAGCGCATCGACGAGCTCCAGGACCTCGCTCGCCTGCTCCTCGGGCAGCTGGACCGGCGTCTGCGCGACGTACTCCGACTCGGCGGAGATGACGGGGAGCTTGCGCTCCTCGAGGGCGGCCTGGAGCTGGCCGAAGCTCGCGAACCCGCAGCGCATGACGAGCTGCTTCTCGCCCTTCTCGCCCTGTCCCTCGCCCATCTCCTCGAGCCCGTGATCGATGAGGTCGAGCTCGAGCGCATCCGCGTCGATGCCCTCGGGCGCCAGCCGGAAGACCCCCATCTTCTGGAACTGGAACGCGACGCTGCCGGCGGTGCCCAGGTTCCCGCCGTGCTCCTTGAAGTGCATGCGCACGTTGGCGACCGTCCGCACCACGTTGTCGGTGGCGGTCTCGACCACCATCGCCACGCCGTGCGGCCCGTACCCCTCGTACAGCACGATCTCGTACGCCTGCTGGTCCTGGCCGCTGGCGCGCTTGATGGCGGCCTCGACCTTGTCCTTCGGCATGTTCGCAGCGCGCGCGTTCTGGAGCGTGCGGCGCAGCGCCGGGTTGTTGGCCGGGTCGGGCCCACCGGACTTCACGGCGATGGCGATGTCCTTGCTGATGCGCGTGAACACCTTGGCCATCTTGTTCCAGCGCGCGAACATGGTGGCCTTGCGCGTCTCGAAGATGCGTCCCATGCGCGGCATTCTACCCGGCCTCGCGCGGTTATACCCAGCGATGGACGCAGCGCCGGCGAGCGGCCCTACTCCAGCGGCACGTTGCGGACGCGTCGGCTGGCGAACCGTCCGGCCCTGTACTAAGCTCTCACCATCGGGCGGCAGGCCGTGTTCGGCCCCGCTCCGGCGGCCGGAACGGTCGCCTCCTCACCGAGAACCAAGAGACCGTCGAGGCCCTCGCGCCTCCGGTGCAGAGACGCAGGAGTCATCCTTGAACCGATCGCACCACGAGTCCCAGCACGACCGCGCGGCCCGGCGCCGAAACCGACGCGGCGCGCGCGGCGAGCGCCGTGGCAACGTCATCCCCCTCACACCGGAGGGCGTCCCGGCCGCCGTCCCCGACGCACCGCCGGTGTCGCCGGTGGTGTCGGTCTCGGCGGACAGCCGGGCTCGCTACCCGTGGCTCCCCGCCCGCGTCATCGCAGGGAGCGTCTGGCGCGGCCCCAACTTCCTGAGGGTCCGGGTCGAGCAGGACGGCACCGCCGTCCCGTGGCGCTGCGGCGCCGCCGTCGCGCGCTGACGCGGCAAACACTCCGACACATCCTTCCGCAGGCCGCACCCGCGGTGGCTCCGCCCGCCCGGAGCACCCGTCTGGTTGCGCATTTCCTTTGGCCATGCTGGCGCCACCTGGGTAGCCTGCCTCACTGGCGAGGGATCGACCCCGCCGTCCCGTTCAGGGAGGAGGAATCCATGCGCAGAATCCTGATGGCGGTCTTCATCGTGGTGGCGCTGTCCGGCAGCGCCACCGCCTCCTCGTCGACCGAGAGCGCCATCCGCGGCTCGAAGGGCCGCTACGGCGACGCCGGCTGCGGGCTCGGCTCGCTGGCCTTCGGCACTCAGGAGGGCGCCGTCCAGATCTTGGCCGCCACCACCAACACCCTCTTCTTGACCCAGACGTTCGGCATCACGACCGGCACCTCGAACTGCAGCGGCATCTCCGGCGGGCAGGCGACCCGTATCTTCATCGAGGCGAACCGCGAGGCGTTGGCGAAGGACATCTCGCGCGGCTCGGGCGAGACCATCGGCACGCTGACCTGGCTCAACGGCTGCACCGACTCGAAGGCCGTGGGCGCCACCCTGCAGAAGAACTTCTCCATCATCTTCCCGTCCGAGAGCGTCTCGACCGACGACGTGACCGCGGCCGTCATCAAGACGCTGAAGGATGAGAAGATGCTGGCGTGCCAGAATCTCGGCTGATCCGCAGGTCTCTCCACGCGCAGAGCGGAGGGGCCGGGGAGCTGGTCAGTCACCCTCTCCTCCGAACGAAGAGAGGGCCGGGGAGAAGATGGGCATACCGCGCCTGGATGGCCGTGGCTGCCGCGGCCGTCGCGTCGGCCGCGTGGGGCGGCCCCATCTCCCCGACCCTGCCTCGTTCCGTGGCAGAGGAAGCTGCGTCCGACCCGTACCTCTCCGAGCTCGTCGCCGCCGGGCGGTCGCGCCACCTCGCCGACGCGCTCCCATGGAGGCGTCTCCTCCACTACCGCTCCAAGCTGCTGGGCGGCGTCGAGAGCGACGCGGACGGACCGGCCTTCTTCCTCGCCCGCGACGGAAAGACCGACCCGCAGGCGGAGCTCGAGGCGACGCTGGCCGGGTTCTTCGCTACTCCGGCGCCGTCGCCGGATCCGAGGAAGCAGCACCCGCAATGCCAGTTCCCGGCTCGGCTGGCGTGGCTCGCGAGCGAGCGCGGCCTCGAGCGCGAGGGGCTGCCGTCACCGGCATCCCCGGGGCTCGAGGAGTTCCGGGCCCGGCTCCAGGCCCGCTCGGTGACGCTCGTCTTCTCCGCCTACTACCTCAACACCCCCGCGTCGGCGTTCGGGCACACCTTCCTGCGGCTCAACAAGACCGTCACGCCCCAGGCCGCGAAGCACTTCCAGCTCGTCGACTTCGGCGTCGACTACTCCGCGACCCCCGACACCGGCAACGCCCTGCTCTACGCCGTGAAGGGCCTCACCGGCTTGGTCCACGGTAACTGGAACCACTACTCGTACTTCTACAAGGTGCGCGAGTACGCGGACTACGAGTCGGGCGACCTCTGGGAGTACGACCTGGCGCTCACGCCCGCCGAGACCGACCTGCTCGTGGCGCACCTGTGGGAGCTCGGCTCGACATGGTTCGACTACTACTACCTGACCGAGAACTGCTCGCAGGGGGTGCTCGCGGCGCTCGAGGCCGCTGCGCCGCGGCTCGAACTGCTGCGCCACCTCGGTCCGATCGTGCTGCCCGCCGACACCGTGAAGGCACTCTTCGAGAACCCGGGCCTGGTCGGCGCGGTGCACTTCCGCCCCTCCATCCGGACGCAGTTCCTCACCCGCGCCGGAGCGCTCTCCGCCGAGGAGCGCGACGCGCTCGACACGCTCGTCTCCGCGCCGGACACCCCGATGAGCGGCCTGGGACCGCCGGAGCAGGCTCGCACGCTCGACGCCGCGCTCGACTGGGTGGACTTCGCGCACGCGAAGGAGCTGCTCGACGCGAAGGTGACCCCCGCCGCGGAGCTGAAGCAGCGCCTCATGGAGCGGCGCAGCTCCGTCCCCGTGCAGAGCGACGAGCTGGTGGTCTCGCCCGTTCCGTCCCAGCAGCCGCAGCTCGGGCACGGCTCGCTGCGGATGGGCGCGGCCGGCGGGGCCTCCTCTCGCTCCGGACCGCTCGCCGTCTACGACTTCCGGCTGGCGCTGCACGACCTCGCGGACCCGCCCGCGGGCTACCCGGCGCTCGCTCAGATCGAGTTCCTCCCCGCGCGCGTGCGGTACGAGCCGCGCCACGACGCGCTCCATCTCGAGCGCGCTCTCATCGTGGACGTGTTCTCGCTGAGCGACTTCGGGCGCTTCGACCAGCACGCCACGTGGCGCGCGGCGCTCGGCGCCGACACCGTGCGCGACGCGGGCTGTCCCGGCTGCCTCGCAGGCGTGGCGCGGCTCGGCGGCGGCCTCGCGCGGACGTTCCAGGGCGAGGCGGTCACGGCGTACGCGCTCACCGACGCCGAGCTGGCGGGCGCGCCTGATCTGCACGGTCTCGATGGCACCTTCGCGCGGCTGGCGATCGGTCCGTCGGCGGGCTTGCGGGTGCGCGCCGGCGCGCGCGCCTCGCTTTTCGGCGAGGCGGGATGGCGCTGGCTGCCGTGGGCGACGCCCCGCTCCACCTTCGACCTTCGCCTCGGTGGCCGGCTCCACTTCAGCCGAGCCTCGCTGTGGTTCGAGGCCGCCCGCCGGCCCATCGAGACCGAGGCGCTCGTCGGGTTCTCCGTCTTCATGTGACGGCGCCCAGGCCTGGGCGATTCCGTTGGGGAGGCTCGTCCCCCGCCGTAGGTTCCCCGGCTGCCCCCCCGTGGCGGCGCGCTCAGCGTTCTCGCCCGCGCGCCGCGAGTGGCTCGTAGAGCGCGCGCGGGAGGGCGCCCAGCGCGCGGACCGCCGCCGAGAGCGGGAACGGGAAGAGGATCTCCGGATCGCCCTTCGCCACCCCCTTCGCGATCACGGCGATCGCGTCGTCGAGCTCCATCAGAAACGGCATGTAGGAGCGGCTCTTGGCCGTCATCTCGGTCTTCACGAACCCCGGGTAGACGGTGAGCGCGCGCACTTTGCTGCCGCGCAGGTCGACGCGGAGGCTCTCCATGAAGGCGTGCAGCGCGATCTTGCTGGCACAGTAAGCGGCCATCCCCGGGAGGCCGCGGAAGGCGGCCAGGGACGAGATCGCGACCACCGTGCCGGCGCCTCGCGCGACCATCGCGGGCAGCGCCGCGGCGAGGGTGACGCAGGCCCCCGAGACGTTCACGTCGAGGACGCGCTTCACGCGGCGCCAGTCGATCGTCGGCGCCGACGTCGGCTCGCCCACCCCGGCGTTCGCCACGACGAGGTCGAGCGCGCCGCCCGACTGCTCCTCGGCCGCGGCGATGGCGCGCGCCTGCGCCTCCGCGTCGGTGACGTCGAGCGCCACCGGCACGATCTGCCCTGGCATCGCCTGGCGCGCCACCTCGGCCGCGAGCGCCTCGAGCTCCGGCTGCCGGCGCGCAGCGGCGTGCACGGTGGCGCCGCCGCGCGCGTAGTGGAAAGCGAGCCCCCGGCCGAGACCGCTCGAGGCGCCGGTGATGAACACGCTGCGGGGCTGGAACGACGCCATGGCGGATCCCTCCTCTGCCGGCAGTCCTCGCATCCCTGGACTGCGGCAACAACGCCCCTCGCGGACCGCGGGTCGAGCCTGCTACCGTGCCCGCATGGCGGAGGCAGCGGACATCCTCATCGTGGGCGGCGGCGTGGTCGGGCTCACCCTTGCCCGCGAGCTCGTGGCGCGCGGTCGCGAGAACGTGGTGGTGCTGGAGAAGGAGCCGGCGCTGGGGCGCCATGCCTCCGGCCGCAACAGCGGCGTGCTCCACGCCGGCATCTATTACGCCCCCGACAGCCTGAAGGCGCGCTCCTGCCTGCGCGGCAACCTGCTCCTCCGCGGCTACTGCCAGGCGCAGGGCCTGCCGCTGGTCGAGACCGGCAAGGTGATCGTGGCGCGCGACCCCTCGGAGCTCCCCGCGCTCGAGGAGCTGCGCCGCCGCGCGATCGCCAACGGCGCCGAGGTGGAGCTGCTCGACGATCGGCAGCTGGCGCAGGTGGAGCCGGCCGCCCGCAGCGCGGGGCTCGCCCTCTACTCGCGCCTCACCGCCGTCTTCGATCCCCTGGCGGTCCTGGAGCGGCTGCGGGAGGAGCTCGTGGCGAGCGGCCGCGCGCGCGTCGTCACCGGCCGCGCCTTCCTGGGCCTCTCCGGGCCGCGCACCGCCGCCACCTCCGGCGGGCCCATCGGCTTCCGCCGGCTCGTCAACGCCGCCGGCGCCTACTGCGATCGGGTGGCGCGCGCCTTCGGCGTCGGCGCGGAGTACCGGCTCATCCCCTTCAAGGGGATCTACCGGAAGCTCCGCCCGGGCGCGGCGTTCCCGGTGCGCGGGAACGTCTACCCGGTGCCCGACATCCGCAACCCCTTCCTCGGCGTGCACTTCACGCGCAGCGCGCGGGGCGACCTGTACGTCGGGCCGACGGCCATCCCCGCGCTCGGCCGCGAGAACTACGGGATGCTGCGCGGCATCGACCGCGAAGCGCCGGCGCTGCTGCTTCGGGACGCCGCGCTGTTCGCCACGAACCGGCGCTTCCGGAGCGTGGCGATCACCGAGCCACGCAAGTACCTCCCGCGCTTCTTCCACGCGGACGCGGCGCGGCTCGTCCACGGCTACGACCCACGCCTCTTCGCGCGCGCGACCAAGGTCGGGATCCGGCCCCAGCTCGTCGACTGGCGCACGAAGGAGCTGGTCATGGACTTCCTCGTCCTCGCCAAGGACGAGACGGTCCACGTGCTCAACCCGGTCTCGCCCGCCTTCACCAGCTCGATGGACCTCGCCCGCTCCATCGCAGACGCGCACTTCGCCGCCTGACGCGGGGCAAGCTCAAGCCCGTGGCGGCTGGGGCGGCGTTCTCTTCTTGCGGGCGGCGTCGAACCAACGCCAGCCCCACTTCTCGCTCCACAGCCCGGGGCCGGTGAGCAGGAGCGTCAGGGCGACGATCCCCAGCACGACGAGGATCGTGGGGAGGTTGAAACCCATACACGAATGAGAACCGCGCGGGGCTCGCTGGTCCAGGCCCCTGGAGGACGCTCTCGCCCGTCGTCCGCTTGACAGGATGAACATCCGTTATTTAAACAGAGACCCATGAACGACACCCATCGCACGAGAACATCCCTGACCACGCTCCTCGCCGCCGTCGCCGGTGCCCTCGGGCTCGCGCTGGCGCCCGCCGCCACCCACGCCGCCCAGACGCTCAAGCTCGGGGTCGAGAACGGACCGCACGCCGAGATCGCCGAGCACGTGAAGAAGATCCTGGCGAAGGACGGGATCGACGTGAAGGTGGTCGAGCTCTCCGACTACGCGCAGCAGAACCCGGCGCTCGCCGCGGGCGACCTCGACGCCAACTCCTTCCAGCACCTGCCGTACCTGGAGGAGCAGGTGAAGGCGCGGGGTTACAAGATCACTTCGGTCGGCAAGACGATCGTCTTCCCGATGGGCGTCTACTCGAAGAAGGTGAAGTCGCTCGCCGACCTGCCGCAGGGCGCCAAGCTCGCGGTCCCGAACGACCCGTCCAACGAGGGGCGCGCGCTGCTGCTCTTCCAGTCGAAGGGCATCCTCAAGCTCCGTCCCGGCAGCGGCATCACGCCGACGCCGGCCGACATCGTCGAGAACCCCAAGAAGGTGAAGATCGTCGAGGTCGACGCCGCCCAGGTGGCGCACTTCCTGCCCGACGTCTCGGCCGCGGCGGTCAACACGAACTACGCCCTCCAGGCGAAGCTCGATCCCGCGAAGGACGCCATCGCCCGCGAGGCGGCCGATTCGCCGTACGTGAACGTCATCGTCGTGCGCCAGGCGGACGCGCAGAAGCCGTGGGTGCAGAAGCTCGTCGCGGCCTACCACTCCGACGAGGTCCGAAAGCTCATCGCGGAGAAGTGGCCGGGCATCGTGGTCCCGGGGTTCTGACCGCGGTTCAGCCCCTCTCCAGACCCTCTCCCCGCCTGGCGGCGGGGCGAGGGGGACGAAACACCTCGTCACCACGCGTGATCGACCCTCTCCCCCAACCGGGGGAGAGGGCCAGGGAGAGGGGGCCGCCCGGCGCGCCCCACGCGTCAGCGTCTCACGCCCGCGCGCGCAGGTTTCGCTTGTCGAGCCGGCGCACCACCCGATC
>Ga0182038_10000784_pt1 | contig 16472 bp, 10 predicted proteins | sample sta12Can44000108_FD_125976 | JGI IMG/M metagenome (GOLD analysis project Ga0182038, IMG submission 125976) | Lab enrichment of tropical soil microbial communities from Luquillo Experimental Forest, Puerto Rico - statanox.12C.anox.44.000.108 | ecosystem: Environmental > Terrestrial > Soil >...
AAATTGGGAACAATGCCTAAAACGCGTTGCTTTTCCAGATCTTTGAACTGCTATTGCGCGATTTCTTCCCTTGATGGCGAGACGTAGATCTCGGTCGTTTGCGTAGCTAAGAATAGCGTGATCTGAGGAAAGACGTAGTTCTCACTGAACAACAGGGTTCCCGAGACCATTTGAGCGGCGAAGCCCTCCGCGACGATGCGGAGCTGAAGCGGTCCGGGGGGTACGTGGGCAAAAGTAAATTGACCGTCATCATCGGATTGCACTTCCTGAATCACGGATTCCTGATCACGCATAAGTGTTAAGTCGGCGCCAGCGACACCGTGGCCCGTTTGATCGACAATCCTGCCGCTGACCGTCCCGTGCGTTTGTTGTTGGGACTGGGCGGCGGCCGGTAGCGATGGCTCGAGTGCCACGGGAAGATTGACCTCTCCAGGCGGTCGGTCAAGAGGCTGCGATTGCGCTAAAGCTGGAGAGCAGAAGAAAAGGACAAACGTGAGAAAGGACAAGGTTGTTAGTACCGGCAATCGCGAGATAACCATCCTTTTCACAGCGTCCTTCTTCTCAATCGGCAACCAGAGCGCTCCACCGTTCAGTCTGCTGCAGAGCTTCGCTGGACTGGCCCAGCTGGAGGTGCAACCGTCTAGCCGACCTGCCGCAAAGTGCTGAAAGGACAGAACTAGGAGGGAATCGAGTCCTTATGACTAGGCAACCGAAAACGAAGGAGTTGGCCCGCTGACGTTTCCGCCACAAACGTGACAGTCGGCAGCTTTTCAGACTGATAATATTTCCAGACAAGAGGCGCAGCCCCCGACTAGTTTCGCTATTCGGAAACTTCAAGCCAACACGGACGGTAAACGGCGTTGAAATGAGCGCCCCTGCCCTTGCTCCAATTGGTGCCTCAGGAGTCCGGCTATAGGTTCAGCTGAAAACCGTCTGGTGAAGCCCCGGGACATTGACACAGGCTTTGCATCATGCGTTTGAGCCTACCGTTGGGCCCGAAAAGCTCTTACCGGAGCAACCGATTGAGGCTCCGTCCTGTCGTTGGCGGTTTTTGCGTCACACGGTAGAGGTTACGGTCAAATGCTCGTTCACAGCGTCAGGCGTCAAGAGGATTCTTTTCTCTGAAGCGAGGTTGCGGTAGACGACACGGAGCGCGGCGGCAATGGGAACGGAAAGATAGATTCCGATGATTCCACCGACCGCGCCGCCAACCATCAGCGTGAAGATGGCGAGTAGCGGGTGCATTTCGAGTTCGTGTCCCATAACGCGCGGCGCAATAGCGTAGTCCATCAAAATTCGCCAGACAGCGAGGAGCGCAAGCATCCAGATCCAATGCGAGTGAGTTAGGACCCCAGCAGTGACGATCGTTGCTGTAGCGGTCATCCAGCCGGCCACGGGAATGAATTCGAGTATTCCGGCGAGAATGCCCAGTGTTATCGCGTTCGGAAAGCCCAACACCAGCATCGCAATAGAGCAGAAGAGGAGAGATAGTCCGCCAAGGATCACTTTCGCCCGGATGTAGCGCTGCAACATGAGGTGCAATTCGCCCGCCAGCGACTCTAAGGCACCGTGGTTTTCTTTCGTGGCCACGAGATGAATGATCTGATCGGCCAGCTTTTCGCCGTCGCTCAAGAAAAAGATTGCAAGAATCGGAATCACCAGGATTCCGGCGAAAGCCGCCGGCGCAGCCTGTTCCATTTCTCCCAAAGCGTGCTCGATGTTCGAGCGATGGCGCTCGAGGAAGACGCGGATCTGATCGGCGCGCTCATCAGCCCAACCGAGGTTACTTCCGAGGTTGTTCGCAATCTCTCCGGAAGAAACCTTGTTCGTCAGCGCCGGGATGGCCGAGAGAATCCAGCCGGCGTTCTTGCGAAATTTCGGAACGAGACCGTGGGAAAGCAGCACGATCACGACGATGATCGCGAGATAGGCTTCCACGACGTGCGGGCCTCGGAGGTTTTTGAAAAACAGAGAATGACGTTGCAGGAACCGGACAACAGGATTAATCAAGTAGGCGAAGAGGATTGCGAACGCAAAAACTATGAGGACCGTCCGCGCGACGTACACAATCGTGAGCACAAGAGCGAAAGCAAGGATCGTCACCAGGATTTTTGCTGTCCGCGAATCAAACACCGCCCTATGCCTCCCTGACCGACCGCGTGCTGGACGGCCTCAATCTTTTTGGCTCTCCAGCTTCTGCTTGATGGCAGCAAGCGCTTTTTCCAGCGATGAGCGCGTTTTGTCGACTGCCACTTTCCGGACAATGCCGCCCTTGAAGCCCGTGAGACCGGCCTGCTGGGAACCCTTCATGGTGATGAGGTAAATGCCCGGGCGTTCGGGATCTTTCACACAGACGGTGAGGTCGAGCGCGGTCTCGAAGTAGTGACTGGCGTAGAGCTGCTTCGCGGCGAGAGCCCAGGTCTGTTGTTCGGAGTTGGTATCGCGGTAGACGATCGCTTGCACGATTCGGAGCGTCGGCTTGAGCCCAAAGTTTACTTTCTCCCAGAAGAATTCTGTTTGGATGTTGTCCGAATTGGCATTCGGATAGTCAAGCAGGTATCGATCGAGCTGGGGCAAATACACAGGAAGAGCCTTCGAGCGACTCAGCACGGACTGAAAGGTCGCCGCAACGACCGCCGGATGTTTCTTGTCGCGGTATGTTCCGAGAGCCGCATTCCCTCCCTGAATGTAATTCTGAAGTGCTTCAAGCGCGAGATTCTGGGCGATTTGATTTACGCGACTGGCCACGTCAGGAGCTGTCCAGTCAACCGAACGTTTGAATGAATCCATTGCTTCGCCCGGCAGTTGCACTTCGCAGTGCCCGGGCTCGCAGTTCTTCAAGTCCTTGATGTCCTGGGCTTCCAGGGTGAAGCCTTCGAGGTCGGAGAGTTGCGGGGGATCGCTGAATTTCTGAATGGCCAGATAGCTTGGAAGGCTGCGCAGCGAGTCGATGTCCGACGCAAATTTGAGATATTTGTCCGGCGTCGATTCCACATACACAGAGCCAAAAACAAAAACCTCATCGGGTGTGCGCGACTCCACAATCTTTGCGATCGCCTTGCCGTTGCGGATGGGCGCAATTTGCTCATCGTTTAGTCCGATATACTCACGAAAGAACGTAAACGGCTCGGCACTTTGCCCGTATGCGGTTTCTCCAGTCGAGAGCGCGAGGAGACCGGCGAAAATCCAGAGTAAGAATCGAGCTCTAGCTGTTCCTTGGTGTGTCATGGTGTCCCCAATCCCGGCGCGCGGCCCACGGTGCGCTCGAGTTCTGGGTCCGCCAGCAGGTATTTTGAGGCTCACGTGCAGCAAATCGGCTTTGCTTGTCTTTGGTTTTTCCGGCTCAATTGAGTCCTGCATGAGAGTTGAACACTTCGCTGATGCATTGCTCATATTCCTTTCCTCCGATCTCCAGTAGTGGCCTGAACGACAAGCACCTCAATGGATCATCGAGGGGTGAGCCCCATGGCCTGGAGCAGTTCGTCGCGCGCCTGAATGTAGCTGAGCTGGGACTCGAGAAGCAGTGTCTTGGCATCAAATTCCTGAGCCGCCGCTGCGTCTGCCTGGGAGGGAAGGACTTGGCCTTTCAACAGCTCTTGCGTTCTAACTCGGGTGGATTCCGTTCGCAGCGTTAGGATTTGCTGAGACACGTTGACCATTTCCCGGGTTCGGTCCAATTTATTCCAGGCAGTCTCCACCCTGAGTTCCACGTCATCCGAAATCCGGGCAAGATTCTCCTTGGCTTGTGCGAGCTTGGCTTTATTCTCGCCCACGGCTGCGCGCCTTCGCCCCCCGTCGAACAAGTCATAGGTGAGCTGGCCCCCGAAAGACCCAAAGTTGTGGGCGAGGAAAGGGACGTTGTCCTGATAGCTGTACCTGGCAAAGGCTGACACATCCGGAAAGTAGTCTGCCTTCGCCAAGCGGACGCCAGCTGACGCCTTCTCCACCTCCGCACGGGCGGCAAGGATTTTCGGGTGCGAGGCCAAGGCCATTTTGACGCATTCCTCGCGTTGGCAAGATTCTTGGACGTCGGGGACAGCGGGGTCGAGCTCGAGTGCCGTCGTGACCGGCAAACCCATTACGTCATTGAGCTGCATGATCAGGTCGGAAATCTGCAACTTGGTGGTGAGCAGGTCTTGTTTGGCTTCGAGTGTTTGCGCCCGGCTCTCGATAAGTTGTTCATCGAGCGTGTTGCCATATTTCACCTGCTGCACGCGTTCGTTCTCCAGATCCTGAGCGGCCCGGATCTTCGCTTCAGTGGCGCTCCGGTGCAGCTGCGTGACCAGAAGTTGGTAGTAAATTTGATGGACCCGTAATGCAATCTCGTTCACTGTCTCCTGCTCGTTGGCGCGCGTCGCCTTCAAGTCTTCGCGCGCAATCTCGTTCGATGGTTTGACTCGGGTGAAGAGCTGCGTGAGCGGTTCCGAAAGCGTTGTGCCGCTTAGGATAAAGGTCCTGCCGCCCTGGTTGAGAGTCGCCGACTGTGCTGGAATCGGAGTGCCAGCCACGGTTCCCAAGCTGCCCGCTGCAATTTGAATGAACTGGCTGTCTGTCACAGTGAGAATCCTGCTGTCGTTCGTTACGCTAGGAAAATACCCGCTCCGGGCGGCCTGCTTCGCATGTTCTTTCTCTTGCACCTGGAATCCCGCGATGCGCACAACGTGGTTATGCTTCAGGGCCAACTGAACTGCATCGTCAAGCGTGATGTGCCGCGGCGACGGTTCGCTAGTTTGCGCTCGAAGGTAAACTGAGAAACCAGATAGAAATAGCGTTATGGCCACCGCTCTCGCAAAGAAACTCATCATTTCTCTCCCTTCGCCGTAGCCTGAAGCTGTTGGACCGCGCCGAGGTCGCCGTAGTCCATCGGGGAGCGGCGCAGGAGGGCAATCAGCAGTAGGGCCACTACACAGGACCATGCCAGCAGATGAAAGCCATCGATGAACGTTAGGGTGTACGCCTCAAGCCTCAAACGACCGCCCATCACTCCGGCTGCACGACCCATCGCAGCCTCAAGTCCGGGGGATTTCGACCACAGGCCGAGTGTCAGGTGGCGAAGAGTTCCGTCCGTAATCCAGTTCCCGCCCTCTACGTGCAGGCCAAGAAGATTGGAATGCAACTTTTCCCGTTGCGCAATAAAATGACCCATGAAGACGGCTCCGAGCTGTCCCCCGAACAAGCGAATCGTGTGGAAGTAGGCAGAAAAGGTCAGAATTCTTTGCGGCTTGGACAGCCCTCCGGAGAAGGTTCCCTGCAAGATGATCGTCGACACCAGACCGATGAACGCAAAGGATTGTCCGACGCCGAGGAGCAATTCGGTACGGTAGTAGTTTGCGGCCGACCAGGCACTGGTGATTCCAGCATTCAAACACGCCGCAAACGCCATGCAGGCAAACCCAGTCGCCATGAGCAAGCGCGAGTCGAGATTCTCCACCAAAAAAAATCCTGCAGCGAAGGCTAGCGCTAGCAGGGGCGCCGCACTCCATATCACCGCAGGCCCAATCTGATAGGCCTCAAAACCGTGGATGGCCAGCGTTTGCGGAATCAGAATGATGGTGGAGAACAGGTTAAACCGAAAGACAATCAGCCCAAGACCCAGCAAAATTGTGTTCCACTGTCGCAGGTAGGGCAGGTCGACCAGCGGATTCGGGCTGCGCAGTCTTCGCGTGAGGCCACAAAGCAGGAGGAACACCCCGCCTGCGAACAACGCGGTGAAGAGCCCGGAGCGCCACCAGTCTAGCCGTTCACCCTGATCGAATGCGGCAAAGAGCATCGCAAACCCGGCGCTGGCATAGAGAAACCCGGCGAAGCTCGGTGCTTCGGAGGATCTCTTCGGCGGCGGTGTGGACGGTATGCCGAAATAGATGCAAAGCATCATGAGTGGCGTGAGCACTACGGAGTTCCAGAACATCCATTCCCACGAAAGATGTTCCCGGTACCAGCCGAAAAGGGAGGGAGCAATATTGGCGGCGCCATCGACGAAGGCCGCATACAGCGCGATCGTGAAGGGAAGGTAGCGAAGAGGAATATTCCGGAGTGCGAAGGTCAGCGTCAGGGGGTAAAACGTGCCGGAGGACAGCCCGGCGAGGACTAGGGCGGCAATGAGCAAACTGTAGCTGTGGATGAACGGAAGAAAGGCGCAGACCACCGTGAAAACTGCGGCCGCAACCATGAGGATCCGGCGTGGGCCGATCAATGCGCCGAGATAAACGGTGAAGGGGCCAATGAACATCAAGGCGACGTTGTAGGCGCTGCTGATCCACGCGCCGTCGTCGAAACCGATTCCGACGTGGCCCTTGAGATCCGCCAGACCGAGCGTCAGCATACGGCCGGTGAGCGTTACAATACCGGCGCCCATGATGACACCCAAGATGCCGAGCAGAGGGCTCTTTGAAAGGTCTGCCGGCACGGCTCCCGCAATTCCGCGCGCGAGTTGTGCTGGAGTGGGTTGAGGCAGGGCTAGCGTTGATGCGGACATCCTGCGCTCCAATTAGCGTTTTGTCCGGACAGTCGCGATTACCGAAAGTCCGGGACGCAAGCTGTTCGCAAAGCTCGAATCCTCGAGCGCTATTTTCACGGGAATCCTTTGCACGACCTTGGTGAAGTTGCCAGTCGCATTGTCGGGCGGCAGAAGGGCAAATTGCGAGCCGCTGGCCGGAGCAATCTCAAGTACTCTGCCGTGGACCGCGCGACTGGGATATTCGTCGATGCGAATCTCCGCGGGATCGCCGACTTTCACATTGGTGAGCTGCGTCTCACGATAGTTCGCTTGAACCCACTTGGTGAGGGGCACGAAGGAGATAACTTGTGTTCCCGGCGAAACCAGTTGTCCAGGACGCACTTGCCTCTCGCCCACGGTGCCGTCGCCCGGCGCCTCGATTCGCGTGTAGCCAAGGTTCACCTGCGCCAGCGTTAACGCGGCCTCCTTTACATGGAGGTCGGCAATGAGCTGGCGCTCCTGCGACTCAAGCACTTTCTTCGTCCGTCGCTCGGCTTCGGCAGCGTCTTCATTGCTACGCAGCACAGTCTTGGCCTGCTCGAGATCGGCCTCTCGGCTCGCAAGTTGAGCGCCGAACCGCTGTTCGTCCGCGACCGCCTGTTCCACCTTCTGCTGGGTGGCCGAGTGCGTCTGCAAGAGCGCCTCTTGGCGAGTACGCTCGGCACGCGTGCGCACCACGTCCGCCTGGACAGCCTCGATGCCGGCCTGGGCGGCGGCAATCTGTGCATTTGCCTGATCGATTCCTGCCAGTGCTCGCTCGATCTTGGCATCCTGAAGGTCGCGCTGGCGGCGATTGTTCTCGATGGCGGCTTTTGCGGCCTCGACTGCGGCGCTTCCCTGAGCCACTTGAGCTTTGTAATCGTCGTCTTCCAGCTCTGCGATGAGATCGGCCTTATGTACAGCCTGATAGTCGGCTACCTTGACGTCCCGAACGATGCCCGCCACCTTGGTGCTAAGCGGAGTTATATCTCCGCGCACGTAAGCGTCGTCGGTCACTTGATTGATCTTCCCGCCTTCCCACGCGTTCCAGTTCCAACTAATCGTGGCCACGATCGCAGCTGCAAGCAGCACGACCAATGCTGGAACCACGAATCTCTGCCATCTCGGCTTCGCGGGAGGTGGAGTTTGCTCCGGTTGAGGCGCGGGGGCAGAGGCGGGCGTCGGCGTGCGAGCCGGAGCAGCTGCTGTCATGCTACTTGTGGTCATAGGTATTTCTTCTCCTTACCCATAAGCGCGACGAACATCTGACGCACCCCGCACAATTTTCTGATGTGAGCAAGCGTCAACAGTGCATGCGATTTGCCAACAGAACGCCACGGCTGTGACGGCAAGATGCTGAATGCACAAGAACTTGGACGAGACAGAGGCTCTCGTTTTTTTAATAGATAGCAGACGGTGCCAAGCGTTTGACGCATTGGTTGGAGGAGTGACGCCCGAGAGCTGCCCGACCTTCGGGAAATCTACATGACAGACTTTCGCGCGTGTTCTTCGGAAACACTTTCCGCCGCAGATTAGAACGTGAAGCGTGCGTCGAGTTGAACCTGGCGCCCAGTGCCGACCGTGGTGAATATTCGGCCGACGTTGTTGGCGAAACTACCCGTCGCATCCGCGAAAACGGCGTCTCCGTTCCCCCCCAGGGTGAGCGGACTTTGCGTGTTACTCGGGACTGCAAAATTAGGATGATTGAACAGATTATAGGCCTCCGCTCCGAAAGTAATCTTCCTGCCTTCCGTCAATTGGAAGCCCTTTTGAAGCGCCAAATCAAATTGCGAGAACCCGGGTCCCCTCAGGATGTTTCGTCCAGCATTGCCGAACTGACCGGGAGGGGGTAATGCAAATGCATTCGGATTAAACCAGCATGACGGAGTGCCTACCCTAATGCCGCTTGAACAAGCACCTGTGTAAGGATTGCCGGCAAGGTCTGGCCTTTCCGAAGTCAATAGGGATCTCAAATCTGCATTGTCAAAGGCAAGTACTGGGGTAAAAGGGACGTTGCTGTGAACGCTGGCAACCGCAGAGATCTGCCAGCCGCCGAGGTGGCTCCCGCGTCCAAAAGGCAGTTCATAAACGACATTCGCGACGAAATTGTGCCGGATGTCGAATGCTGACCGGCCTCGGCTTCCCTTGCGATCGAAAATATTCTGAGACGTGGGAGGGTCGTTCACAGTTTCTATAGAAAAATTCGCCGAAGCATCATCTACGGAATGGGAGAATGTGTAGAAGGCCTGCCAGGAAATGCTGTGGGCGTACTGTTTCGAAACGGACAGTTGGAATGAATTGTAGAAAGACTGCGCATCGGTTAGCACCGCTAACAGAGGTGAAGGCATGTTCGGATTGTAGCGATGGCCTAAGGCTGGTTGGAAAGGGTTCTGTTCTGCTTCGCGCGGGAGGTGATTGCCGCGCGCACCAAAATATCCCACGCTGAGAATGGTGCCCGGCGCGATTTCCCGTTCGAGCTTGAGATTATATTGCAGCGCATATGGGAACTTCGGATGGTAAGTTGTCGAGAGAACATACAGCGGTTGCGTTAGCAAAGCATTCTGCGGGTTGAGAAAGGTGGGGAATACAAAAGAATCTATGCCAAAAAAAGGAGGTAGAAAGCGGTCGACACCAGACAAAAGTAAGGGGAGCTGATCGCGAAAGATGCCGGTTCCGCCCCGCAGCACAGTCCTGCCATCACCGAACATGTTCCATGCAAAGCCGGCTTGTGGTGACAAAAGATCCGCAGGTGTCTCCGCAAATACCTTACCGACTGTTGGCCCAGAATCTGTCGCCGGGTTGCGAACAGCCGAGAGACGCCCGTGTACCTCGGTTGGATTGGAGTAGAAGTCGTACCGCAAGCCGGCGTTCAAGGTAAGGCGGCTAGTTACTCGCAAGAAATCCTGCGCAAACCCTGACACCACGCTCTCTCGATAGCCGCGATCCGAATCAGACATCGAGGGACGAGAACCGACGTAGGACAGGGGAAGGGCTTCAAGGAACGATTCCAGAGCCGGATTATCGCTGCGTGCTGGAACCCCGAAAGGACTTAGATCCTGGAACGTATACAACCCATTCACTCCAAAATCGAGCGGGCCATTGGATTGAATTCTTCGAAACTCCGCGCCGAATTTCAAGGTGTGACGACCAATTGTGCGTGAAAGTTGATCCTGCACCTGATAAACAGTCGACAAATTGCCCAACGGAATTACTGCGCTATTGCCCAACAGACTCATGCCTGCAATGTCGATGGTTCCGAACGGTCTGCCAGGTAGCAAAGAAATAGAAAGCCCCGGATGCGTATCAACGATGGAAGTGGACGCGGTCGTGCGGTTGATACCGAATCGCAATTCGTTGAGCATTTCATGGCCGAGATTCCTGCGGTCCTGAACGGTAAAGTATTGATTGCGAGCTTCATGAAGCGTCGGGAAGCCTGGGACGTAAGTTCCGGGTGGCGTTCCGAAATAAGGGACTATGGAAGAGCTGTCATCGATGGCGTAACGCACGAAAACAGAATGCGTGTTGGAGAAGTCGTGGTCAGCCCGGATCATGCCGTGGTTCTCATTAGTAGTACCTTTATTGGCGGTGATCAGGTCTGCGGTTCCGTCCCTGTTGTCCGCTCCATTTGCTGGAGGAAGTAGCGCGAGAAATTGCTGTACGCGAGGATCAATTCCGACCGCAACACAGCCACTCGGGTCGGCGTTGCTGCACGCTCCAGGATTGCTGGAGGAGGGTAACAAGCCCTTATGAGCAAGGGCATCGGGGACCGTCGCAATCGCCGTGGATGCCTGCACTTCACGGAAGCCTTCGTAGCTGGCGAAAAAGAATGTGCGGTCATGCACGATTGGGCCGCTGATGCTCGCGCCGAACTGGTTGCGCACGAATGATGGGATCGCCGCGTTACCCAGATCAAAGTAGTTCTTGGCATCGAGGGAAGCATCTCGGTGCAACTCGAACAGCGATCCGTGGTACTGGTTAGTGCCTGATTTGGTCGTTGCTTCGATAACACCGCCCCCATAAGTACCGTACTCTGAGCCAACAGTGTGGGTTACGACGCGCACCTCAGCAAAATCATCCAGCCCGAGAAATAAACCGGAAGCGCCTGCCGGTGAATAGCCAAACACAGGGTCATTTGCATCCATACCGTCGATGAGAACGTTCGTCCAACTCGGACGCGCACCGTTAATGGAGACTTGCCCACTGTTGCCATTCGACAGCAACGAGGGAGCGCTGTTAGGTGTTGGGGCAACTCCCGGTTCCACGACAACGCTTTTGAACAGATCCCGGCTGTTAAGTGGAAGGCTGGTTAGGCTTCGCCCAGCAATGGCACCACTGACGCTTGAGGTAGTGGTGTCGATCGCTACGTCCGCGTGGACCGTCACATGCTCTGAGACCGCGCCCAACTTCAGTGACAGATCTGTCGCGACTGCGGCACCTGAACTGAGTACAATCCCCTCGAGCACCTCAGTCTGGAATTTTTCTTTCTCAGCACGAATCGTATACATTCCCGGTGGCAGGCCCGCCAGACGATACTGACCATTCGTGTCGGTAGGGGTGCTCCGCTTCAATCCAGTGCTTTGCTTGAGAATCGTAACTTGAGCTCCCGGAATAACAGCGCCAGTTGAATCTGTGACGGTACCGAAAACGGTCGAAAGCTGCGTTTGCGACCTTGCACATGCTGGGAATAAGGCCAGTAGTAGGGCTAACAGTATGAACGGCCTATACGAAGGGCGTTTCGAGCCCGCAAGAACGCCAGCGGTCATAACGGCCCCATTTATTTTCGTCTGGCTTCGCGATCCGCGCCTTCCTCGATTGTGGTTCGGCGCGGCTCGCGAAAAACTCTTTGAAGGCTTTACGGCAAAGCTGTGAGGTGGAGTTTCTCGGCCATTTTCACCAGATCTGCGACCGAGTTGGCCTTCATCTTCTGCATCACCTGGCCCCGGTGTGCTTTGACTGTCTTTTCGCTGATGCCGAGCTCGCCACCGACCTGTTTGTTCAAGAGACCGGAGACCACCAACGCCATGACCTGTCCTTCACGTGGAGTAAGAGACGCGTAGCGGTCGCGGAGTTCCTGCAGCTCAATTTTATGAGCGAGAGCGAGGCGACTTCGTTCAAGGGCTCGCCGGATCGCCGTCAACAATACTTCGTCATTGAATGGCTTGGTCAGGAACTCGACAGCGCCGCCCTTCATCGCTTCCACGGTCTTCGGTATGTCACCGTGGCCCGTGATGAAGATGATCGGAATCTCGGCCCTTTCGACAGAAACTCGTTTCTGCAGTTCGAGACCATTGAGACCGGGAAGAGAGAGGTCAAGGACCAGACAGCTCGGAATTAGGGCACGGTGGTAATCGAGGAATTCTTGTGCGGATTCGAAGGTCTTCGGTTGCCAGCCTTCATTCTGGATCAGCAGTTCCAAGGACTCGCGCACAGAGATGTCATCATCAACGACAAATACCACTGAGGATGGAGGCGGCATCGTTGCTAGCCCCAATTCATGGCTGACTGTCTGCGCGAGCCTCATAGTATATCCCCAAGGTGCCCAGAGTATCCGCCGTTTTCAGTTCTCTTGAAGCAACGGTGTGTCCAACGCCGGACCTTCGCCGGGAAATCGGCGATCCGCCTTGCTTTCAGCAGAAAGAAGACACTCCTGCCGTTGGGACCAGACGGAGCAATTTTCAATCGAGGCCTGTTCACGCCAGGGATTTGACGATAACGTCAAGATCTTGACTAAGTTGCGAGCGCTCGCATGAGGATGCAGACGGCATCGGCGCTAGCCCCAACTCATGGCTGACTCTCCGCGTGATCCTCATAGCAGATTCCCAAGGTGCCCAGAGTATCCGCCGTTTTCAGTTCCCTGGAAGCGCCAGATTCAATGCTTCAAGCAAAGCCGTGTCACTGAACGGTTTGTTCAGAAATTTCACGGCTCCTTGTTTGAACGCTCGCGCGCGGACAGCCTCGTCCTTCCGGGCGGTAATAAAGATGACCGGGATCTCCTGCCCCCGCCGCGTCAGTTCCTGTTGAAGATCAAGTCCAGTCATTCCTGGCATCATGACATCGAGGATCAGACACCTCGTTTTATCGACACAATCGGATGTCAAAAAGGCCTCCGCTGAGGAAAAAGCTCGAGCCGCGAAGCCGAACTCGTTAAGCAGGTCGGGTAGCGACTCTCGAACAGATTCATCGTCGTCAACTACCGATATAAGTGACCGCTCGCTGGCGCTCTCTCCCTGTTTAGACTTCATGATCCAAGGGTGCTCCGCCACCCGAAAAGTGTCCATTGGACCTTGGTCTCGGTTTAGCTCCGATTATCGCAGTCGAGGCGTCCCCCCCTGGCCCCACCTAGTGGTGCTTTGCGCAAGCAAATTGAGCTAAGATGGCGGATCGAGGAGGGAAGTTATGGCTGCTTCTTGCGCCCTTGTTTCCGTCAGTGACGTCCGGGCTTTCATTGGTGAGTATTATCAAGCGTGGCATGGCACCGACGAGGACCACATTCTGTCCTACTACGCCGAAACCGTTTCGGTGGAGCTTCCAGGAATGCTCATAAATGGAAAGGCGGCACTCCGAGACAAGTTTGTTCGCCCCTTTATCGCCGCTTTTGCTGGAAACCGTCACATTGTGAAGAATATGATCTTCGGAAAAGACATCGTTGTCGTCGAATTCAGCTTCGAAGCCGACCACAACGGGCCGTTCGCTGGCCGCGCTGCAACAGGTATCCCCGTGAAGGTGCCCGGTTGCGGGGTGTATGAATTCGATCCGGTCAATCGAAAGATAACCGCAGCGCGTATCTATTTCGAATTCGCGACATTACTCAAACAGATTTCATCACACCAGCCGAAGGTGCTGCAGGAGCTGCTAATGTCTTGGTTCGCTTCACAGGTCGTCTCAAGCCCCACGAGCGCCTCCGAACAACTCTCGCATTGATACAGCGGCCGCAGCCAGAGCGGAAGAGTGAAGTAACTCGTATTCAAGGGCCGCAACGCTCGGTGCCGCGCTAACGTGCAGATTTCCTCAGATTAGTCCGGCGGGTTTTCTAGGCGGGTAGAGCACTCACCTAAAGACTTGTTAAGGGAGCCCAGTGAGGGGTTTTTCGCTGTGCCGCCGCGCCCTAGACGCTTTCTGAACCGCAAGGAATGCAAAACGAGAAAGTGGCGCCAGGCCCGTCATTTGGCTGGGCCCAGAGGCGGCCATGATGAGCATCGATAATAGAGTGGCTGATAGAAAGCCCAATTCCCATTCCATCTTTTTTCGTTGTATAGAAAGCTTGAAAGAGTTTTGCGGCGGCTTCAGGCGTGAAACCTACTCCCACATCTTTCACGGTGAGGCGCACCTGGTCTCCTTCATCCCGTTCCGTTTTGATAAGCAGCTCTCTCGGGCGATCTTCGACGAAACTCATTGCGTCCGACGCATTGCGTAGCAGATTCAAGATGACCTGCTGGAGTTGAACACGATCGCCTACGATGGGCGGGAGGTCCTCCGCGAGCGCCGACCGAAGGATTACCCGATTCCGCTGAAGGTCGCTCAGCGACAACGCAATCACCTCATCTGTGGCCTCGTTTAGGTCCATCGGCTCCGGCGTAAATTCCTTCTTGCTAAACATGGCGCGCAATCGCGTGACTACATCTGAGGCGCGGTTACCATCTCTGATGATCCGCCGCGCTGTTTCGCGGGCACCCTCGATATTTGGAGGATCGCCATCCAACATCCGACGACAAGTACTGGCGTTAGTGATGATGCCCGAGAGCGGCTGGTTGACCTCATGAGCGATCGAGGCAGTCAATGCGTTTAGCGTCGTGATCCGCGCGACTTGGGCAAGCTCCGAGCGAGCCTTATTCAGGGCCTCCTCGGCGAGCCTGCTTTCCGTCACGTCCTGAAGAGCGCCGATGAACATGGGGTGTCCCCCGCTTTGCGCCAGGACACGGGCCATGCCGCGCAAGTGCTTCACGGCACCTCGAGAGGTCACAATCCGGAATCCAAAGGTGACATCCGCGCCTGTCATGCCGCGCGCGATCACCGCGTCGAACGTCGGCAGGTCCTCGGCGTGGATCGTGTCCCGAATCATCTGCACGGTGACCTTGGCCGCGGGATCGAACTCGAAAATGCGGAAGGCCTCCTCGGACCAGTTGTGGTCGTCCGCCAACAAATCGGTGATGAAGCTGCCCGTTTTGCTCAGCCGCTGGGCTTCGGCGAGACGAAGGTAGGCTTGCTCGACCTGCGCCTCCGCCCGTTTTCGATCATCGATATCGGTGCTTGTGCCGTACCACCTCACGATCTTCCCAGATTCGTCGCGAAATGCCTCGGCGCGAATGAGAAACCAGCGATAAACGCCATCATGACGCCGAAGACGCGCCTCGATCTCGTCTGATTCTCCGGAAGCCAACATTTTCATCCATCTTTCCATTAATAACGGCAGGTCCTCGGGATGGAAGGCAGCTTGCCAGCCCCAACCACGCGATTGTTCCGAGGAAAGACCCGTATATTCATGCCAACGTTTGTTGAGGAATTCGTTCGGACCATCCGGTAGATTGCACCAAGCGAGCGCAGGAATGGCATCAATCACCTGCCGAAGCTTCGATTCCGATTTTTTACGGTCGTCGATGTCGACGCTGGACCCGTACCATTTCAGAATTTTACCGGCAGTATCGCGCAGAGGCACTTTGCGGTGGAACATCCAGCGGTATTCTCCATTGGTTCTGCGAACGCGAGCTTCGTATTCGAAGATCTCTCCACTCGCGAGGCACGCTTGCCACTTATCGACGATCCCCTTGACATCATCGGGATGAATCCAGGCTGTCCAGTTCCAACCCTTGACATCAACGAGGGAACAGCCCAGATATTCAAGCCAACGCTGATTGAAGTAATCGAGATATCCATCGGGGCGTCCGGTGTGAATCAAGGCGGGGATGGTATTGATCATTACGTTCAAATTGCGTTCGTTCGATTGCAGAGCCTCTTCGGCCCTTTTGCGGTCCTCGATGTCTGTCGCGGCCGCATACCATCGATCGATTCTTCCCTGCTCATCGAGTAGGGGGTTGTATCGGACCAGGAACCAGCGATATTTGCCGTCCTTGCCTAGCGCACGTTGCTCGTTTTCAAACGGTACGGCGCGGGCGAGCGCCTCCCGGCGCTCCTCGCGAAGCCTCTTCACATCCTCCGGATGAAAGAAACGAGCGCGATAGTCCTCTTTTTGGGCATCACCCAGAGTGATCCCGAAATAATCCAGCACCGCTGGATTCGCATACAACACGGATCCATCAGTACGCAACACGTGGATAAAGGTGGGGATGGCGTTGATCATTAGCCTCAAATTGCGCTCGCTCGACTGCAGAGCCTCTTCAGCCTTTTTGCGGTCGTCGATATCGGTCGCTGCCATATACCATCGATCGATTTTCCCCGTTTCATCGAGCAGAGGTTTGTAGCGAAACAGGAACCAACGATACTTGCCGTCCTTACCTAATGCGCGTAGCTCGTTTTCGAATGGTACAGGGCGTGAGAACGCCAGCCTGCGTTCTTCACGGAGCCTCTCCATATCCTCCGGGTGGAAAACCCGCGTGCGAAAGTCCTCCTTCAGGATATCTTCCATACTGAGACCGTTGTAATCCGTCACCCCTTGATTACCATAGATGGGTGTCCCATCGGCGCGCATCACACCAATAATTGCGGGGATGGCGTTGATCATCGAACTCAGATTGCGTTCGCTCGACTGCAGAGCCTGTTCCGCCTTTTTGCGATCGTCGATATCTGTAAGGAGTAGATACCACGCGGTTATCTTGTTTTCCGTATTTCGCACCGGGAGACCGCGAACCTGGAACCATCGGTAGACGCCATCAGCGCGTCGACAACGGTGCTCAATCTCATAGATCTGTCCCGCTTCGATCGACTTTTTGCGTGCCTCGATTACACGAGGAAGGTCATCGGGATGAACGGCATCGATCAGGGCCCAGTTTTTTAGCTCCTCAGTTGTTTTACCGAAATACTCAAGAGTTTGTCGGTTAAGAAA
>Ga0182038_10000786_pt1 | contig 16454 bp, 16 predicted proteins | sample sta12Can44000108_FD_125976 | JGI IMG/M metagenome (GOLD analysis project Ga0182038, IMG submission 125976) | Lab enrichment of tropical soil microbial communities from Luquillo Experimental Forest, Puerto Rico - statanox.12C.anox.44.000.108 | ecosystem: Environmental > Terrestrial > Soil >...
CCGCCCGGCACCAGCGGGCGATTGTCACCGCGCCGCTTCCACGGGCTTTCCACCGGGCCGAAGGCGCTGGTCATGTTGGACGAGCCCATGGCGAATTCGTCCAGCGCAGTCTTACCCAGGGTCACGGCGCCGGCCTTCTTCAGGTTGGCCGAGACGGTCGACTCGTAAGGCGGCACGAAGTTCGACAGGATCTTTGACGAAGCGGTGGTACGCACACCCTCGGTGCAGAACAGATCCTTCATGCCGATCGGCAGGCCTTCCATGGCCCCCGCCTCGCCCTTGGCGATGCGCTGGTCGGAAGCCTTGGCGGCCTCGCGGGCCTGCTCGAAGGTCTCGGTGACGAAGGCGTTCAGGGGCCGGGCCTTCTCGGCCTGGGCGATATGCGCATCCACCAGCTCGACGGCGGTGAACTCCTTGGCCGCCAGCGCCTTACGCGCCTCGGCCATGGTCAGAGTGATCAGTTTGGACATCGGTTATTCCACCACCTTGGGAACCAGGAAGAAGCCGTCGGCCTGTTCCGGCGCATTGGCCAGAATCTTGTCGCGGCAATTACCGTCGGTCACTTCGTCCTTGCGTTGCGGCAAGGCCAGATCGGCGACGCTGGTCATCGGTTGCACGCCGTCGGTGTTCACTTCGGCCAATTGTTCGACGAAGGTGAGGATGTTCGACAATTCGCCGGCCAGATGGTCCAGCTCGTCGTCGCGCACCTCGAGACGCGCCAAATTGGCGATGGTCCTGACGGTGTCTTTGTCCAGGGACATGTGCGAGACTCTCTCGGTGTGAAAGGGGCGTGAAAGCCCCGGAAAATCTTGGTGAAGGGCGGAAGTTAGCACCCACATCCGGCGGGCGCAACAAGAGGGTAATCGGCTGGACTTGCGCGTCCCCCATGGAGCATGATGCGGTTATGCGAATGCTGGCCGCCCTTCTTTGTCTGATCCCCAGCCTCTGCCTTGCCGAAACGGTGGTCGAGGTGCCGTCGCCGCGCGGCGTGACGGTGCGAGCACTGGAGGAAGTTCCGGCCCATCCCAAGGGCTCGGTGATCCTGCTGGCCGGCGGCTCCGGCATGCTCGATCTACAGCCCGACGGCTCGATGGGCGCACTGCGCGGCAATCAGTTGGTCCGCAGCCGCCAGGGCTATGCTCAGGCCGGCTATGCCACGCTGGTGCCCGATATGGGGCCGGGGCTGGGCAATGCGCGCGGCTATCGCGATTCCGCCGAACATGCTCAAGACCTGGGCGCTCTGGTGCAGCATATGCGCGCCCTGGCGGCTCCGGTGATCGTGGTCGGCACCAGCCGGGGCACTTTGTCCGCCGCCAATCTGGCCGGCCATTCCGAGGGAGCGGCTCGGCCAGACGCGATCGTGCTGACCTCGGCTTTCCTGTCCATGAGCGCCGATGATTCCGCCGTCAAATTCTCGGGCGGGCCGCAGGCCTTCACCATGCCGGTGCTGCTGGTAGGCCATGAATCCGACGCCTGCCGGGAAACCCCAGCCTCGAATATCGAAGCCTTCCGCCAATGGCTGACCGCCTCGCCCCGTGTGGATGTGAAAATCTTCAGCGGCGGAACTGGCGCCACCGGCAAGGCCGACCAATGCGGGGCCAATTCCGCCCATGGCTATCTAGGGCTGGATGACGAAGTGGTAACCGCCGTCACCGACTGGATCGCCAGCCTTCCCCACTGACTATGAAAGCCCGTCTCCCGTGAAGCGACTGCTGACCGCCGCCCTGCTCCTGCTCTCTTCTTCCGTTTGCGCCGAAGACCTGCCCGACATTCCCGGCTGGAGCATCGCCCCCGGCCCGGCTTTGCCCCTTAGCCAGCTGCACAGCCCGGAAGGCGAAATGCTGTCGCCCAAGCTGCAAGGACGCAAGGTGGTGTTGCATTACTGGGCGACCTGGTGCGTGCCTTGCGTCGCCGAGCTTCCTGCCGTCGACCGTATGGCCGGCGAATTGGAGGCCAAGGGCGTGGTGGTGGTTGCGGTGTCCCTGGATCGCAGGACCGAGGATTTGCACCGCTTTCTGAGCCGCTATGGCACTCCGGCGCATCTCATGCTGGCTCAAGACGCCGAGCGCAGCACCGCCAAGACCCTGAAGCTGTCGATGGTGCCCGACACCATCCTATCCAGCCTCGACGGACAAGAGATCGCCCGGCTGAACGGCAGCGGCAACTGGACCGGACCGGACCGCCGCCAGTTGGAAAGCCTGATGGTTCAATGACCGAGGTCAGCTACGAATACCGCCTTCAGCGCGAGCCGGTCGGTGTCGTGGTGCTGGATGCCGAGATGCGGGTGATCTGGGCCAATCGCATGGCGGCGGGCATGTTCGCCCATCACGGCAAGCAATGGGCCGGCGCCCATATCCTCGATCTGCATCCCGAGGCGGCGCAGGACAAGGTCCGCCTGCTGCTGGAAACCGCCCGTAATCGCCCGGAATTGCCTGCCGGCATGGTGTTGACCCTGCCGGGCGGCACCCTGGTCTCGAAGGTCACCGCCCTGGATGGGCCGGACGGCCAAGGCTTCTGCATGCTGTTCCACGAGGTCGACCGCCCCCCGGCCCCGCCGCCGCCGGTTTCCGAGGGAAATAGCGACCGGCTGATGAAGCTGCCGCTCTCTTCCGCCAAGGGACTGGCTTTGATGGATGTGGCGGATGTGGTGTCGCTGAAGGCCGAGGGACATTACAGCCGCGCCTATGGCGTCGCCAGTCAGGCTCTGTGCGGATTGCCACTCGCCGAGCTGGAGCAGCGGCTCGACCCCGCCCGCTTCCTGCGGGTCCATCGCAGCCATCTGGTCAATCTGGATCACGCCCTGGGGGCCGAGCGCCGTGACGGCCAATGGGTGCTGCTGATGAACAGCGCCGCCTCGCCGGTAGTGCCGGTCAGCCGCGCCCATATCGACGATCTGCGCAAGCGGCTTGCCATTTAAGCGCCCCAGCGGGCGTTCATGCATCCAAGCCGCCGTTCATTCAACCCCGATTGCCGTTCGTACCGCCAGGAACGATGCTGTCCCTACCGCCGAGGGGGCAGCAACTTGGCTGGGGTGAGCATGACCGCAGATAATATCCAACCGGACCGCTACGTCTCGTTCCGTGGCATCGATTGCACCGAGAACTCGGTCAAGGTGATGGAGCATATCTATGCCATCATCGACGATCCCGAGAAGACCAATCCCTTTTGGGAACAATTCAAGCAGCGGGTCCAGGCCGCCGGCAATGTGCATGCCCGCGTCTCCGACGAGCTGTGCCTGCTCTGCGCCTTCGTCTCGGTGATCGAAGAACTGTTCGAAGAGCATAATGACGAGCTGGGCATGGAGCATCTGCGCCGGCTGGAATATGAATGCTGCTGACCCAGTCCTCGGGAACGGAGTCCCGAGGACGGCAGATGGCGCGGCTGACAGACTGAGGCATGCCCAGATGGATACGCCGCCTCTTCCCCTGCCTGTTTTCGCGCCGCCGCCGCAAGGCTCGGGTGATGGTGATCCGCAACTTGCCGCATCAGCCCCTGGCCGAGCCGCCCGAGCCGGCGATTGCCGTCAGCCCCGAACTGGTCTCGCTCGACCATCTGCCGGCGCCGTTGCGCCGGGCCATCCAGACCGCCAGCGGCTTCGACTTCGCCAAGGCCAAGCCGCATCTGACCGATCGGGCGTGACAAGCTGAGCCTCTGCGCCTAGCATGCCGCCCATGCCGATCCTGACCCTTTCTGACCTGAAGCCCATCCTGCCCAATTACCGCCGCCTGCTGGGGCTGGATTTGGGGACCAAGACCATCGGGCTGGCCTTGTCCGACCTGTCGCGCACGGTGGCCACACCCCATTCCACCATCGCCCGCACCAAATTCACTCAGGATGTCGCCGAACTGTTCAAGGTCGTCGATGCCCAAGAGGTGTTCGCCCTGGTGCTGGGCCTGCCCATCAGCATGGATGGAACGGAAGGACCGCGCTGCCAGTCCACCCGCCAGTTTGCCGCCAATCTGATGAAGCTGCGCGACATGCCGATCCTGTTGCAGGATGAGAGGCTGTCCACCGCCGCCGTCACCCGCACGCTGCTGGAGGCCGACGCCTCGCGCAAACGCCGCGACGAAGTGGTCGATAAGATGGCCGCTGCCTACATTCTGCAAGGCGCTCTGGATGGTCTGTCGCGGCCCAGTTTGTTCTAGTTGCTTAAAGAGAACTTTGCGGAGAGAATGCGCCGGCATTCCTTCGACGGGGGCCCGTTCATGAGCAGCGACAGCGACAAGAAACCGTCGGCGCCCGAGCGGCGCCTGTTCGCCAAAGGCACCTCGATCTTCAAGCTGGGCGACGTCGCCGACGCCGCCTATATCGTCGAGAGCGGCTCGATCAGCATCTTCAAGACCATGTCCGGCAAGCGCGTGCCCTTGGGCACCGTCGGCCCGCGCGGCATCTTTGGAGAACTGGCTTTGCTGGACCCCAGCCCGCGCATGGCCAGCGCCGCCGCGATGGAAGACAGCGTCTGCGCCGTCATCACCAAGGACCAGATGGACCAGATGATGGCCTCGGCCCCGCCCGGTCTGCTGGTGCTGATGCGCTCGATGGCTCAGACCATCCGCCAGGCTGGCGAAGACCTGGCCGACGCCCGCGCCCAGCTGATGGAGCTGGAGCGGCAAGAGGCCTGATTTTCTTGACGGAAAAACAAGGGCAAGCCCCTTGCCCGGCCGAAACCACCGAAATATAGTGTGCCCTCATGACCGACATGATCTATCCCCACCGCCATCTCCTCGGCATCGAAGGCCTCGGCCCCCAGGAGATCACCGCATTGCTCGACCTTTCGGACAGCTATGTGGAAACCAACCGTTCCTCGGACCGCAAACTGAACCTCTTGCGCGGCAAGACGGTGATCAATCTGTTCTACGAGAACTCGACCCGCACCCGCACCTCGTTCGAGTTGGCCGGAAAGCGCCTGGGCGCCGACGTCATCAATATGTCGGTGCAGGCCAGTTCGGTCGCCAAGGGCGAGACCCTGATCGACACCGCCATGACCCTGAACGCCATGCATGCCGACGTGCTGGTGATCCGCCATGCGGATTCCGGTGCGGCGCAGCTGTTGTCGCAGAAGGTCAACTGTTCGGTGATCAATGCCGGCGACGGCCAGCATGAGCATCCCACCCAAGCGCTGCTCGACGCTTTGACCATCCGCCGCCGCAAGGGCCATCTGGACGGTCTGACCGTCGCCATCTGCGGCGATGTGCGCCATAGCCGCGTCGCCCGCTCGAATATCCATCTGCTGAACGTCATGGGCGCCAATGTGCGTCTGGTGGCGCCGCGCACCCTGCTGCCCGGCCAGATCGACCGCATGGGCGTCGAAGTGTTCTACAACATGCGCCAGGGCCTGAAGGACTGCGACATTGTCATGATGCTGCGGGTTCAGAACGAACGCATGGCCGGCAACTTCATCCCCAGCATCCGGGAATATTTCCATTTCTTCGGCCTGGATTACGAAAAGCTGTCGGCGGCGAAGCCTGACGCGCTGATCATGCATCCCGGCCCGATGAACCGCGGCGTCGAGATCGACAGCGATCTGGCTGACGATGTCGAGCGTTCGGTGATCCGCGAACAGGTGGAAATGGGCGTGGCGGTGCGCATGGCCTGCCTCGACGTCCTGACCCGCAACAAGGCGGAGGCCAAGTAAATGTCGATCAACACTCCCGGCCGCGTCGCTTACACCAACGCCCGCCTGCTGGACCCGGCCACCGGCCTGGACGCCAGGGGTGCCTTGCTGACCGATGGCGAGATCATCATCGATGTCGGCCCCGGCCTGTTCGCCGGCGGCGTGCCAGCGGGCATCCAGACCATCGACTGCGACGGCGCCTGTCTGGCCCCCGGTCTGGTGGATATGCGCGTGCAGCTGCGCGAGCCCGGCGAAGAGCATAAAGAGACTCTGCTGTCCGCCGGTCAGGCGGCGGTTGCTGGCGGCGTGACCGCCATGGTTTGCTTGCCGAATACCGACCCGGTGATCGACGATGTCGCCACCGTGGAATTCGTCGCACGCCGCGCCCGCAAGAACGGTCTGGCCAAGGTCTATCCCTATGCCGCCGCCACCAAGAAGCTGGAAGGCAAGGAACTGGCCGAGATCGGCATGCTGGCCGAGGCCGGCGCTCTGGCCTTCACCGACGGCACCAAGGCCATCGCCAACGCCCAGGTGATGCGCCGCGCTCTGGCCTATGCCGCCACTTTCGGCCTCTTGATCGTTCAGCATGCGGAAGAGCCCAGCATGGCCTCGGGCGGCGTCATGAACGAAGGCGAGATGGCCACGCGCCTGGGCCTGTCGGGCATCAGCCCGGCTGCCGAGGCGATCATGCTGGAACGCGACATGCGTCTGGTGGAGATCACCGGCGGTCGCTACCACGCCGCCCATATCGCCACCGCCGAGGGTGTCGAGATCATCCGCAAGGCCAAGGCCAAGGGGCTGCATGTCACCTGCGACACCGCGCCGCCCTATTTCGCCCTGAACGAACTGGCGGTCGGCCAGTACCGCACCTTCGCCAAGCTCTCACCGCCGCTGCGTTCGGAAGACGACCGCCGCGCCGTGGTGGAAGGCATCAAGGATGGCACCATCGACATCATCGCGTCCGACCATGCGCCGCAAGATCAGGACTCCAAGCGCCTGCCCTTCGCCCAGGCCGCGTTCGGCGGTGTCGGGCTGGAGACGCTGCTGCCCATCACCATGGAGCTGTATCACAACGGCCATCTGTCGCTGCTCAAAGTGATCGAGCGCCTGAGCTGGGCTCCGGCCCAGCTGCTGGGCCTGTCCGCCGGCCGTCTGAAGGCCGGAGCCGCCGCCGATCTGGTGCTGTTCGATCCCGACAAGCCTTGGAAGGTCAATCCGCAAGCCTTCCATTCCAAGTCCAAGAACAGCCCCTTCGACGCCCGCCCGGTGCAGGGCAAGGTGCTGCGCACCGTCATCGACGGCCGCTCGGTCTATGTCCATGATTGATCTCGCACTGGCCGGAATTGCCGGCTATCTGCTGGGCTCGATTCCCTTTGGGCTGGTGCTGACCCGTCTGGCCGGGCTGGGCGATATCCGCGCCATCGGCTCGGGCAATATCGGCGCCACCAATGTTTTGCGTACCGGCCGTAAGGGTCTGGCGCTGGCCACCTTGCTGCTGGATGGCGGCAAGGGCGCCATAGCCGCCGCTCTGGCCTGGGCATTCCTGGGTGAGACCGCCGGTCTGGTGGCCGGCTTCGCCGCCGTACTGGGGCATAACTTCCCCGTCTGGCTGAAGTTCAAGGGCGGCAAAGGGGTAGCCACCACTCTGGGCGTGATCCTGGTCACCGCCTGGCCGGTGGGGCTGGGCGCTTGCGGCACCTGGTTGGTGATGGCGGCGATCTTCCGCATCTCGTCTTTGTCGGCGCTGACGGCTCTGGCCCTGTCGCCGGTCTATGCCCTGCTGCTGGGCAAGCCCGATCATGCGATCATGTATGCCGGATTGGCGGTGCTGGGCTTCATCCGCCATCACACCAACATCAAGCGTCTTTTAAAAGGCGAGGAACCAAGGATCGGAAAAAAGAAGCCGGCATAACGCCGGCTTCTGTCTTTTTAGAGAATGGCGGCTGGTCATGGACATGAGCTTCATCAATGTCGCCAATAATATGCATGCCATGGCCGTGGCGGCGCTGGACCGGCGCGACGTCGAGGATGCCTATCGCCTGCTGGAGATGTCGATCACCTCGGCCCTGATGACCGGAGCCGAAGGAACACGCATCCGCTTCCTTTTGCGCCCACCCGAGCTGCTGCCGCACCCCACCGTCTCGCCCGAGCATGTGATGGCGGTGATCTCGGCGCAAGAGGTCACGCTTTACGCCTGGGCCGAGTTCGTCACCAAGCCGCTGTTTACCTATGAGCGCTTTCCCGTGGTTGGCGATCTGCTGGCAAGGGTGGCGCGGACACTGGAGCCCGAACAACAGATCACCATCGTCGTCGATTTCGGCGACGGCCATGATGTCGGCGACTATCCCCGTGTCGCCTTTTCTTCCTCCCTGCCCCAGGCGTTGCTGGTCCCAGATCCCTACCTCTATTACAACGACGATTATGCCCCCTATCGTCAGCATGTGGCCGAACAGGCTTTGCCCTGGCGACAGCGGAAAGACCAGCTGTTCTGGCGCGGCGGCTCGGGATCGCCAAGGCTTTCCGCCCCCAATCCCGCCGATCCCTTGGATTGGAACAGCCAGCAGCGACTGCAACTTCTGGCTGCCGTAAAGCGAAGCCGTCATCGGGACCGACTTGATGTGGCGCTGTCTCATGTCAAAACCATCGAGGAAGACTATCTGCGCCAGGCGGTCACTCACGCCGGTTTCCTAAAGCCGCCGGTAGATAAGCTGGTATTTCTGGACTATCGCTATCAGCTGGATATCGATGGCTGGAGCAATTCCTGGAGCCTGCTGGACAAGCTGATCAGCGGCTCCTGCATCCTGAAAGTCGCCTCGCCCAGCGGCTTTCGCCAATGGTTCTACGACAAGCTGGAGCCATGGAAACATTACGTCCCGGTCACCGCCGACCTGTCGGACCTGGATGCGGCGATGGATTGGGCGCTGAACCACGAGGACGAGGCGGAACAGATCGCCCAGGCGGCACAAGATGTGGCCGCCACCATTCGGCTGGAGCCGGATTTACAGGTGGCGGCGAGGGCAATCAGCACCCGATTGGCACTGCTGTAAGACGCAAAAGCGTTCTTGACTTGTTCCATAGCCTCCCGCAAAGTGCGAAGACCATGCAGGAAAACAACCGACATTTGACGGACGCCGAACGCATCGACTGGCTGCGGCTTTATCGCAGCGAAAATGTCGGCCCGGTCACCTTCTTCAAGCTGCTGGAACGCTTCGGCAGCGCCGGCAAGGCGTTGGAAGCTTTGCCTGAGCTGGCCAAGCGTGGCGGCGGCAAGAAACCGATCCAGCTTTATCCCAAGGCTGCCGCAGAACGGGAGCTGGCCGGGCTCGCCAAGCTGGGCGGGCAGTTACTGGCAGCTTGCGAGCCCAGCTTTCCCAAGGCCTTGGCCACATTGGAAATTGCGCCGCTGATCACTATGCGCGGCAATGCTCATCTGCTGTCCCGCTCCGCCATCGCCGTGGTCGGGGCGCGTAATGCCTCGGTGGCCGGCAAGCGCATGGCCAACCAACTGGCTGCCGAATTGGGCCGCGCCGGATTGCTGGTAGTCTCAGGCATGGCGCGCGGCATCGACACCGCCGCCCATGCCGGCGCTTTGGGGACCGGCACCTTGGCGGTGCTGGCCGGTGGCGTCGACGTGGTCTATCCGCCCGAGAACCAGGGGCTGTATGAACGATTGATCACCGAAGGGCTGGTGATTTCCGAAATGCCGCCCGGCACCACGCCCCAGGCCATGCATTTCCCCCGCCGCAACCGGCTGATCTCGGGCCTGTCGCTGGGCGTGCTGGTGATCGAGGCTGCCGCCCGTTCCGGGTCGCTGATCACCGCCCGGCTGGCGTTGGAACAGGGACGCGAGGTGTTCGCCGTTCCCGGCTCGCCGCTCGACCCGCGCTGCCAGGGCCCCAACAGCCTGATCAAGCAGGGCGCCACCCTGACCGAAACCGCCGCCGATGTGCTGGATGTGCTGCAAGGCATTCTGCGCCGCCCCCTGGCCGAGCCGCCGTCGCGGGGCTTCGGCGGGCCGCCGCCCTCACCGCCCAACGAAGGCGAACTGGCCCGTGCCCGCGCCTTGGTGCTGGAAAATCTGTCCCCCGTGCCGGTGACGGTAGATGAACTTTTGCGCCAGAGCGAACTGGCTCCGGCGCTGTTGTCGCTGGTGCTGCTGGAGCTGGAACTGGCCGGCCGGCTGGAGCGCCATACAGGTCATAAAGTCTCTCTTTTGCCCTGAAAATTGTCGCAGGCCAAAAGTCCTTCCCGCTCTTTTTTTTAAATGGAGGGTCGCCATTCGCTGCGAAATAGGCTAATTGCGGAAAGAAGCATCCAACCGGAACCAGTTCAGGGCCCATGAAAGTCGTCGTCGTCGAATCGCCCGCTAAGGCGAAAACCATCAATAAATATCTGGGTTCGGACTATACGGTCCTGGCCAGCTACGGCCATATCCGCGACCTTCCGCCCAAGGACGGCTCGGTTCGCCCGGAAGACGATTTCTCGATGGATTGGGAAACCGACCCGAAATCCGAGAAGCATGTCCGCGACATCGCCCAGGCGCTGAAGGGTGCTGAAAGCCTGATCCTGGCAACTGACCCGGATCGCGAAGGTGAGGCGATTTCCTGGCATGTGCGCCGCGTGTTGGAAGACCGCAAGGCGCTGAAGAATGTCGATGTCAAGCGGGTGGTCTTCAACGAGATCACCAAGACCGCCGTGACCGAGGCCATGCGCAATCCTCGCGATCTGGACCAGGAACTGGTGGACGCCTATCTGGCCCGACGCGCGCTGGATTATCTGGTGGGCTTCACCCTGTCGCCGGTGCTGTGGCGCAAGCTGCCGGGTTCGCGCTCGGCGGGCCGCGTGCAGTCGGTGGCGCTGCGCCTGATCTGCGAACGTGAAGGCGAGATCGAGGCCTTCCGCAGCCAGGAATATTGGAGCATCGAAGCCGACTTCGAGACCACCAAGAAGTCGCTGCTGACCGCCAACCTGACCCGCCTTGACGGCGTCAAGCTGGACAAGATGGACCTGGCCGACGAAGCCGCCGCCCGCGCCGCCGAAGCCAAGATCCTGGCCGCCAGCTTCCAGGTGGAAAAGGTCGAGCGCAAGCAGGCCAAGCGTCATCCCTATCCGCCTTTCACCACCTCGACCCTGCAGCAGGAAGCGGCCCGCAAGCTGCATCTGCCGACGGCGCGCACCATGCAGCTGGCCCAGCGCCTGTATGAAGGTGTCGATATCGGCGGCGAGACGGTCGGTCTGATCACCTATATGCGAACCGACGGCGTGCAGATGGCTGCCGAGGCGATCGGCGCCGCCCGCGCCCTGATCGGCAAGCAATATGGCGAACCCTTCCTGCCTTCGGCCCCGCGCGTCTATAAGACCAAGGCCAAGAACGCCCAGGAAGCCCACGAAGCCATTCGCCCCACCGACGTCTTCCGCCGCCCGGAAGATGTGGCCCGTTATCTCGACCGCGACCAGCTGCGCCTTTACGAACTGATCTGGCGCCGCACCATCGCCAGCCAGATGGAAAGCGCCGTACTGGATCAGGTGGCGGTGGACATCGCCTCGACCGACGGCGGCAAGACCGCTCTGCGCGCCACCGGCTCGGTGGTGAAGTTCGAAGGCTTCCTGACGCTGTACCGTGAAGACCGCGACGACAGTTCCGACGCCGACGACGAAGACAAGCTGCTGCCCGATGTGACGGAAGGCGAAGCCATGGCCCGCAAGGCCGTGCGCCCCAACCAGCATTTCACCCAGCCGCCGCCCCGTTATTCGGAAGCCAGTCTGGTCAAGAAGATGGAAGAGCTGGGCATTGGCCGGCCCTCCACTTATGCCTCGATCCTGTCGGTGTTGCAGGAACGCGACTATGTGAAGCTGGACCAGCGCCGCTTCATCCCCGAAGATCGCGGCCGCGTGGTCACCGCCTTCCTGGAAAACTTCTTCCAGCGCTATGTGCAGTATAATTTCACCGCCGAGCTGGAAAACCAGCTGGACGATGTCTCGGGCGGGCGCATCGACTGGAAGACCGTGCTGCGCCAGTTCTGGGAACATTTCTCGGCGGCCGTCGACGGTACCAAGGAACTGCGCGTCTCGCAGGTTCTGGACACCCTCGACGAGGTTCTGGGCCAGCATTTCTTCCCCGCCTCGACCGATGGGCATGACCCGCGCACCTGCCCGACCTGCAATGCCGGGCGTCTGAGCCTGAAGCTGGGCAAGTTCGGCGCTTTCATCGGCTGCTCGAACTATCCCGAATGCCGCTTCACCCGCCCGCTGTCCACCGGCAGCGAGGGTGCCGCCGCCGAGGAAACCCAGGACGGCCCCAAGGATTTGGGCAATGATCCCGAAACCGGCCTGCCCGTCACCCTGCGCAAGGGCCCCTATGGCCATTACGTGCAGTTGGGCGACGGCGAGGATAAGAAGGCCAAGCCCAAGCGCGTCAGCCTCTATAAGGGGTTGGAGCCGGCGCAGGTGACGCCGGATGTCGCCCTGAAGCTGCTGTCTCTGCCCCGTCTGATCGGCAAGCATCCCGAGTCGGGCGAAGAAATTTCCGCCGGCGTCGGGCGCTTCGGCCCCTATCTCAAGCATGGCGGCACCTATAAATCCATTGGCCGCGAAGACGATGTGCTGACCATCGGCATGAACCGCGCCGTGGAATTGCTGGCCAATGCCAAGCCGAAGACTCCGGCCCGTTCGCTGGGCGATCATCCGTCCGACGGCAAGCCGGTCAATCTCAGCTCGGGCCGCTTCGGTCCTTATGTCAGCCATGGCGGCATCAATGCCAATCTGCCGCGAGGCCGCGACGAGGTCAGCCTGGAAGAAGCCATCGCCCTGATCGCCGCCAAGGCCGAGAAGTCGGGCGGCAAGGCTCCGGCCAAGAAAGCCGCGCCAAAGGCCGCTGCGGAAAAGAAAGCCGCCGCGCCGAAGAAGACCGCTGCCGCCAAGCCGGCGGCAAAGAAACCCGCGGCGAAGAAGCCTGCCGCTAAGAAGGCCGCTGCCAAGGAGTAGCATTTGAACAAGAAACCCGCGAAGCATGTGCCGCTTCCCACCCGTGAGCAGTTGCTGGAGTTCATCCGCGAATCGCCCGGGCGGGTCGGCAAGCGGGAACTGGCGCGCGCCTTCAACCTGACCGGCGACGCCTGCATCGAGTTGAAGACGCTGCTGCGCGATCTGGAAAAATCCGGCTCGGTCGAACGCGGCCATGGCCGTCGCTTTGGCCGCCCCGGCACTCTACCCGACACCATGATCGTCGAGGTCAATGGCGTCGACGAGGATGGCGAGCTGCTGGCCCGTCCGCTGCACTGGGACCAGGAAGGCCGCCCGCCGCGCATCTATATGGCTCCGGCCAAGCGGGGCGAGCAGCCCTTGGGCGTCGGCGACCGCGTGCTGGCCCGCCTGCGCCGCCTGCGCGAAGGCGTCTATGAAGCCCGCGCCGAACGCCGCATCACCGAAGGCCCGGCCAAGGTGCTGGGCGTCTATGAGCTGGCCGCCGATGGTTCGGGCCGTCTGCATCCCACCGACCGCCGCCAGAAGCAGGATTACACCATCGCCCGCCTCGATGCCGGCGATGCCCAGCCGGGCGAGTTGGTGCTGGCCGAGCTGCTGCCGGGTGCGCGCCCCTATGGCCTGAAGCCGGTAAAGATCGTCGAGCGGCTGGGCGACATGGCGAACCCCAAGTCGGTCAGTCTGGTCGCCATCCACAGCTACGACATTCCCTGCGATTTCCCCGACGCCGCCATCGATCAGGCCGAGCGGGCCGAGGCCGCGCCCTTGGGCGAGCGCACCGACCTGCGCCAGATTCCGCTGGTGACCATCGACGGCGAAGATGCGCGGGACTTCGACGACGCCGTCTTCGCCGAACCGGCCGAGAACGGTGGCTGGCACCTGATCGTCGCCATCGCCGATGTGGCCTGGTATGTCCGCCCCGGCGATGCGCTGGACAAGGAAGCCTTCAAGCGCGGCAACTCGGTCTATTTCCCCGACCGGGTGGTGCCAATGCTGCCCGAGGCTTTGTCGAACGGCTGGTGTTCGCTCAAGCCCGACGAAGAGCGGCCCTGCATGGCCGTGCATATCTGGATCGACGCCGACGGCAACAAGCAGAAGCATAAGTTCGTGCGCGGCCTGATGCGTTCCGCCGCGCGCCTGACCTACGAGCGGGTGCAGCAGGCCCTGGACGGCAATCCCGACGAGGGTACGGCTCCCCTGCTCGACCCGGTGCTGAAGCCCCTCTATGCCGCCTGGAAGGCGCTCTATCAGGAGCGCGAGAGCCGGGGCGTGCTGGACCTGGACCTGCCCGAACGCAAGGTGGTGATCGGATCGGACGGCCGCATCGAAAAGGTGGTGCCGCGCCCGCGCTATGACTCACACCGGCTGATCGAGGATTTCATGATCGCCGCCAATGTCTGCGCCGCCGAGCAGATCGAAGCAGTCAACCGGCCCTGCATGTACCGCGTCCACGACCAGCCCTCGGTCGAGAAGCTGGAGGCGTTGCGGGAGTTCCTCTCCTCGATGGACCTGAACCTTGCCAAAGGTCAGGTGCTGAAGACCCAGCATTTCAACCAAATTCTGCAAAAGGCCAAGGAACTGCCAGAAGCACATCTGGTCAACGAGGTGGTCTTGCGCGCCCAGGCCCAAGCGGTCTATAGCCCCGAGAACATTGGCCACTTCGGTTTAAGCTTGGCGAAATACGCCCACTTCACCTCGCCGATCCGCCGCTATGCCGATCTGCTGGTGCATCGCGCCCTGATCGACGGGCTGCATCTGGGTCAGGGCGGATTGCCGCCCGACTCAGCTCCTCGCTTTGTCGAGATCGGCGAACATATCTCGACCACCGAACGCCGCGCCGCCCAGGCCGAGCGCGACGCCCTGAACCGCTTCACCGCCATCTATCTGGCCGACCGAGTGGGTGCCAGCTTTGCCGGACGCGTCAACGGCGTCACCCGCTTCGGGCTGTTCGTCACCCTGGACGAGACCGGGGCGGATGGGCTGGTGCCGATCTCGACCCTGCCCGGCGACTTCTATGTCCATGACGAGGCGCATCACTGCCTGATCGGCCGACGAGGCGGCATGGTGTTCAGCCTGGGCGATCAGGTGGAAGTCACGCTGAACGAAGCCAATCCGCTGACCGGCTCTCTGGTGTTCGAGCTGACCAAGGCCCCGACCCTGGAACGCGGCGGCCCCAGGGCCAAGGCTCCGGGCGATGATCACCGCTCCTTCTCGGGCCGCCCGCCGGTGAAAGGCCGCCCCGCCGCCAAGCCGAAGAGCCGCCCGGGGGCAAAGGCTCCCGGCAAGAAGCCTGCGGGCAAGAAGGGCAACGCCAAGCCGCGCCGGGGTTAACGATCTCCCCCTCTACCGAAATCGGGAGAGGGGGCCGGGGGGTGAGGGAAATTCACGAAAGCCGTGGAAGCCCTTCCCCGAAACGCTGGGCCATTTGCAACAACTCCTTGCCCCCTCACCCCAAACCCCTCTCCCGATTTCGGGCGAGGGGCTTTTCAGTTTAACTCCCAGCCCCCTTGGCCTTCAGGCGATATTCGCCAGGCCGGGCGCCCGTCCATTTGCGGAAAGCGCGATGGAAGGCGCTGGGCTCGGTGAAGCCCAGTTCCAAGGCGATATCGGAAACGCTGCGGCTGCCGTCATCCAGCAGGTTGATGGCCATGTCCCGGCGCAGTTGATCCTTGATCATCTGATAGGACTGCCCCTCGCCCTCCAGCCGCCGGCGCAGGGTGGAAGGCGAGCTGCCCAAATCCTCGGCCATTTCCTCGAAACTCGGCCAGTCGGGCGGCGGCAGATGGCGCAGGCGTTTCCGCACCTTCGAGGCAAGGCTCTGGCTGTCCTTATACTGCACCAGCAGATTTTCCGGCGCCCGGCGCAGGAATTCGGCCAGACCGCCCTCGCCGCGCACCACCGGCAGCTCGAAATAATGCCGATCAAAGGTCAGCACGGTCTTCTCGCGACCGAAGCTCAGATCGGGGCAGAACATCACCCGATATTCCAGCCCCTGCGGCGGCTCGGCGAAGCGGAACTCGGCCTTGATGATGGGGATGCGCCGGTTCACCAGCCAGCAGGCCAGCTTATGGGTGAACATCAGCAAAGCCTCTTGCCCCAGGATCGGCGTCGGACGGGAAGTGTCTTTTTCGGTCAGCACCAGACGCATCTGCTTGCCGTCGGCGATCAGATCACCCCTGATATCGTCCAGCATCAGATTGAAGAATTGCAGCGCCCGCGCCACCGCCTGATCGAGGCGGCGACAATGCACCACCGCATGACACATCAGGGCGAAGCTGCCGACTTTCATTCGCCGGCTGTCCAGCCCATAGAACTCGTCATCCAGGGTTTCCGCCGTGTGGCGCAGCAAGGCCGTGTAATGGGCGGCGGATATCCGGGCATCGGGCAGGCTGAGCAACGCCGCCGGGATGCCGCTCTTTTCCAGCAGCGGCAATCCGTCGACGCCCTTGTTGCGCAAGCTGTCCAGCACCGCCTCGACGAACAGAATGGAGACGGTGCCCTTCTCCACGTCACGATTTTTCATGACAATCAGTTTACGACCACTGGCAAAATCTGTCAGTCGATTTGAGCGCAGGAGTCATGGACCCACCCCCTGCGCTTTGGCTAGGGTAACGGCAACCGCCGCCGTCACCCGAAAGCGTCATTGCGCTGGCCGGCAGACACTTTAAAATCGCGGGCAAAATAACCCGATGGAGGAATGATCCCGATGAAAGCCCTCGTCGCCGTGAAGAGGGTCGTCGATTACAACGTGAAGATCCGCGTTAAGGCGGATCACAGCGGTGTCGAGACGACGAACGTGAAGTTTTCGATGAACCCGTTCGACGAGATTGCCGTCGAGGAAGCGGTTCGTCTGAAGGAA